>ERZ1463038.209-NODE-209-length-18371-cov-11.025005_pt1 | contig 18371 bp, 37 predicted proteins | sample MGYA00564479_ERZ1463038 | MGnify/ENA primary metagenome ERZ1463038 (study PRJEB39244, sample SAMEA3635134) | Helicobacter pylori | study: EMG produced TPA metagenomics assembly of PRJEB11511 data set (Assembly of a 5300-year-old Helicobacter pylori...
TCTCGGACGGATGACGATCGCGGCCGCCCCTCTCCGCGACTTTCTTTCTTTTGGAGGGCAAGCATTTGCATCTGTTCAATGTGGCTCGCTTGCACCTTCACGCTGTACATAATGAACATCCGGCAGGGTGAGGCAGCGCGAAGCGCTGTAGATCTCGCCGGTGCAGGAGTGGCGTCGGCGCTGCTAGTGGCTCACGCCCTCAGCTCTAAAAGCTGAAGCCATTTTCGCCCAAATTGGGCTAAAGACTCATCATCTTAATGATGAGCTTCTAATGGTCACTGAACTTGACCCATTTCTGAGAAGCTTCCTGGGCGAACGTGCGTCCTTGTGGCCAAGCATGTGAACGCCCGCCGTCCGGCGAGCTGATAGAGCCGTCAGCCATTCTACAGCATAAAGGAGTGTAGCATACCACATGCGGCAAGATGGAACAAGTACAGGGTTGAGTTGCAATGCCGCGAACTATGCCTTACAGAAACACAAGGTGGCGATTGTGTGTGGCGAAGCACGCACGGACTGATCTCAATACAAACATTGAATTGCGGTAAAACACAGAAGGAAGGAGAAAAAACCGCCCAAAGATCAATCGATCACTTCTCCTTTCCGGCCTGCATCCCAAGCTCCACGGCGTCGTCGACCCAGGCGCCGCGCTTCTCGATCGCGCACTCGAAAGTCAGAGGGTGTGACGAGAAGCCTTCGGAGTAGGCATTGACGTCCACTGGAATAGAAAGACCAGTGATGGGGTCGGTAGCGTTCTTGACGTTGAACGCGTGCATGATCCGGCTGAAGACAATGAACATTGAACTGCGAAAAGTTAAGTCAGGCGAGCGCGGGAAGCCTGGTGGAGTGCGAATACGAACCGTTCGGCAATGTGGAGTCCTGGGCAGACCCGACGTCCGAATCCGAAGCCATGGTGGCCTCGCTCGCTGTACTTGGTCCCGACCAGCTTGCCGTCCTCAATGAAGCGCTCAGGATTGAAAGTCATCGGCTCCGGGTAGATTTCCGGGTCGAGGTGAATCGCCCAGTGGTTTGCGAGGACGGCCGTTCCCTTCGGAATGAAGTAGCCTAATTTAAAAAGCTCAGTCAGTCCCTCTTCTGCAGCGGGAGTCGAAAGTGTGCTCACCCTCGTAGACGTCGTCTTCCGTGGTCGAGTGCCAAAGGCCACCGGCGACCACCGCTCGCCAGCGCATCGTCTCGCGAACCACTGCTTCGCAGTAGACCAGGTCCGGCTGGTCCGCGAACTCGGGCAGGCGCGACTTGCCGACGACGCGGTCCAGCTCCGCCTGCGCCTTCGCGAGGACATGTGGGTGCGCGACGAGCGTGAGGAAGAAGGTCGAGATGGCGTCGGCGGTCGTGTCGGATCCGGCGCCGTACATCGCTCCACTCAAGAATACCGCCTCGTCGTCATTCAGGCCGTAGCTCGACTGCAGCTCGAGAATGTAGCGGGCGAAGCAGTGCACGTCCTTCCCCTCTTTGATGTCTTGACGGACCTGTGTTGCAGCCTCAGTCAGAGGAATGGTCATCATGTGGAGACTTAGCGCTCACACTGTTGACGTGCTTCGAGAAGAGGGCGAGGGTCTCGTTGAAGAGCTTGTCCGCCTCGTCCTTCCACGGCGCGAGGAATCGCGGGAGGTAGTTGAGGATCGGGATCGAGTCGACCAGGTACCTTCCCGCGATGGCTGTTTTCGTCATCTTCTCGTTGACCTCCCTCATCTGCGGATGTTAAGTGATCAGAGCGAGGTGAAGTCCGCTGGGGGAACAAAATGCACACACCTCGGTGATAGCTGGGTCTTGCGGGGTGGGCTATCGAGCCGAAGTTCGATCAGTGACACTCATATATCGAGGATGATCTCGGGGTGCGTACAGCACGGCGATTGAAGGCGATCTGCATGATTGTCGAACCCGCATACCTGCCAAGTCGGCGGACTCAGCGTCGAGTGCGGGGGAATCGAACAGAGATGCGTACCGCTGAGCATGACCCCAGAATCCTTCAGGAGTCTTCACGAGGTCCCGAATGAGCTGTGCGCTCTCAAACTCTTGAATGGGCTCGTAGCTTCGCGCCGCGTCGGGCTTGGTGAGCTGGTGGAGCAGCTTGCGCTCGCTGCGCCACTTTGGACCGTACCTACAATCAGAAATGAGCCCCGAGAGAGCTCAAAGAAAATTGAAAGGAAGCTCACTGCATGAAAGTCATACGGAGGCCGCGCGAGACTAGCTCCGAGGTCATGATCATCCGTGGCCGCGACGAGTAAGTCGCGGACCGCTTGTCGAGGAGCTCAAGGGCGACGGGGGCCCGTCCGAGCACAATCACAGGATTACGGCCGAGCCAGAGGGTGTAGATCGGGCCTGCGCCGCGAGTAGGTGCGAGTGTCAGTGGCTGCGAAGCTGGAAGCTTGCGAGGAACAACGGACCGTACTCGCGCGTCCATTCCTCCATCTTGACCCAAGGACGAGAGGCTGGAACATCGAAGAGGTTTCCGATGATTGGGTAGCCAGCGGGGCCGGGTGGGAGCTTTCCCTTGGACGCTGGCCTGAAGCGCAGGAAGAGCGCGAGCGAAACGGCAAGGAGGACGGTCGGGAGGGAGAGAACGGGGAGCGACAAGCTCAAGCTCATGGTGACAAGTCGAGTAGCGATAGTGGATGGAAGTGAGCGGCGTACCGTCGATTTTGAGGCGCCCGAGTCCCCCGCTTGATCAGTTCCGCCACTGCATCGGCGGGAGCCCCGCACGCGGCCCCGGACTTGAGATCATCCAGCTTCCCTGCCGCTCCAATCGGCTTGACGTGGGCTTCGGCTTGATGATTGACGAGTCCTCCGGTTCGTATGTGATGAGTTGTGGGTCACCCGGAGCGAGTCCACGGAACCACGCCAGAGAAACCAGAACGAGCAGAGCGGCTGCCTAAAAAGGGAGACTGCCACGGAACCGTGAAGGCTTGCAGTGGAAAAGGCGCATTGCAGCATCGCGCAGGGAGTTTACTAAAAGAGTATCGCCACACTATAAGACCGTAGCCAGGCCCGAAGAAGGGAAAGTTCCTAGCGAGGTGGCAAAAGAGTGCGGACATTGCTGTACCCCGTCTTTAAAGGTCGAACGCTCAAAGGCTGCTCAATTAAGGCAGAGCCGCGCGAAACAGTCATAGACGGGGATGTGGTGGGTGGGTTGTGGAAGAGGAGGGTGTCGGCAGCGACGACGGGTCGGCTGACGACGTCGGCTAGCTGGGCGACGAGCGGCGGGTAAATTTTCGAAGGCTGACGATGGGAGTGGTGCTCCTGCGCTCGCCGACGACTTCAACGGTGTAAGGACCCGCTGGATGCGGGTGGGGAGTCGAGCGGTGAGTGCGAGTCGAGGGTCGGCGACGAGGGTGCAACGGAAAACCTTGACGACCAAGCGCTCCCCTCGCCCCACACCTCCGCACCCCCGCACACCGGGAAAGACCCTGTGCTTGGTGAGGTCGGAAGAGGCGAAGAGTCGATGGGGGACGCGACGTTGTGGTTCGTGTTCAAGAGGCGCGAGGACCGCAGAGGTTCAAAAGCCCAGTGCGAAACTCCGCAGCCTGACCGGGTGCGCGCCCGGCCTGATCGCGTGCTTGTTCTCCTCCAACACGCACGACTAGAACACCGATGGGACACTTGGAACCGCCAGCGTACGAGGCGAGCACAGACTCGGTCCACCAGACGGGCCGGCTGAAGCGCTTCCGCCGCTTCGCAATCGCGGCCGCGGCGGCGGCGCTCGTCCTATGCTCAGGAGACCACGAGGCGCTGTTGGATGGAGTTGCTTGGACTCGCTACCAGCTCACTCCGCTGCCTTCCGATCCCCTGCTTCGCGCACACGCGCTGCTCAAGCGCTCTCCGCTGATCGGTAAGCCTCCACAGGCTCGGGCTCGGCACGCGCGACGCCGCTGACTCGTCTTCACGCCAGACGGGCATCTCGACGTGCCAATCCTCGTGCGCGCCTATTATCGCAACCAGATCAGTGATGTGAGTACGGGCGAGGAGCGACGTCCGATCAGCAACCCTGATCTGACAGCATTGCTCCAGGTCGACCTCCATCTCCCCACTCGCGGCCAAATCGATATTCCCAGACTTAGAGCTGGCGGTGTTGGTGAGCTACTTCATGTGTGGATGCACGTGAAACAGGCCATTGACTTCTCGTCCAGGTGGCTTCTTCTGGAGCGTGTATGTGCCGTGCCCGGAGGACGCAGGGTACCCAAAGGACAACGATGGCAATTTCAGCACTCCTACTTGGAGGACTCGTGATACACTGGAGCAGATAGATGCGGCCAGGCTCATCATTGACAAGGTGCGCGCCACCGCATCGCTGGCGAAGCGCGCTCGACTGACGTTCAGGCCGTCCGCCAGCACTCGGACACGTTCGAGTTCACCCCAACTGCCAAATCCTGGAAGAGGGCGATGCGGAGGGGCAAGATCGGGGGCATGCTCGGAGTCGAGGGGTGCGCGATGCCGACGTTTGAAGCCCGGTGCACGGTCGCTGACTTCAAATCACAGAGGACACCAGCTCGGCAACTCTCTCTCGTCGTTGAGGACCTACTATGCGCTCGGCGCTCGCTACCTCACCCTGACTCACACTTGCCACAACGCCCTCGCGGAGTACGCCGTTCGCTTCGCAACCAGGCGCTTCGCTTGCTGACTCTGTCCACAGCTCGTGCGGGTACCAGGGCTCGCCGCTCAAGCCCCGCTGGGGCGGACTTTCACCGTTTGGGAAAGTTGCCGTGCGAGAGATGAACCGTCTCGGCATGGTCCGTCCTTGCTTCCAAGCCCCCGCTCCGAAGCTCGATCGCTCACGGCCGCCGCAGATCCTCGACGTCAGTCACACGGACCCGTCCACCGCTTCGGACGCCCTCACCCACTCTCTCTCACCTCCCATCTTCTCGCACTCGAACGCGAGGGGTGTCCACAACGCTGTGCGGAACGTGCCCGATTCGATCCTTCGCAGGATCGGCGCGACGTCCAAGAAGTCGCACTGCCACCAGCAGCCGGCGGCGGATCTCTCCCTTGATGGCGAGGGAGGTGAGGGCTGGGGAAGTGATAACGGGGAGGCTGGGAAGCCAGTGCCGAGTGGTGCGCTCTCTCCCGAGGTCGACCACTGCGCAAGCTCATCTGGTCGCTGCGAACAGGTGACTCCATCGTCATGCTGAACTTCTCACCTGGTAAGTGCCGGCCTCAATCCTTAAACATCAAATCGCTCACCACTTTTCATGCGAAAGGCTTCGTGAGCGAGTGGGACGACGGGAGCGATGGAGGGGTGCGCGCAAACGTATCGCTCGTCGCCGGTCAGTCTGGGCCTTTCCTGTTCTCAGACCTGGCAACTCATAACTCGTCCTTGTTCTCAGATCATGCCGACTATATCGGCCGCTTGGCGGGTCGCGAGCACCTTGGGATAGGTTCTGACTTTGACGGCATCGCCAACGTCCCAGAGGGGCTTGAGGTGCGCAGAAACAGTCCCCTACTGGGCTTCAGCTCGCTCATAACCATCGGTCGCTCCAGGATGCGAGCAAGTACCCGGCCTTGATTGCCGAACTCATCTCGCGGGGGTGGAGCGACTCGGAGATTGTTGGCCTCACTGGCGGCAACATCTTGCGCATTATCGAGAAGACGGAGGCTGTCGCCTACAAGCTGCGACACGCACCTCCCGAGACTACGATCTTCTCGGGCAGAACCGACATGGAGCGTCGCGAGTGGTAGTACTCCTGCCAATCCAAGAGCTCTCGTACATAAGTCTTTTGCGCGCCCCGTGTTGAGTACTGAGTGGAGCATCGAATTGCCAGAGAAAGGAGGGTACCAAAGGAGTGGAACGGCGTCTGTATAAATGACGCCGAAGGTACTAACCAAGCGGTGGGCAAGCAAGCAAGCGTGGGAGGGACGCGATCTACTCGATCTCCTCCTCCACGTCGACGCCCGAGTCGATGAGCTTCTCGGTGAGCTCGACGCGGCGCGCGGTCCGGCCGTACTGGTCCTTGTAGAACACGACCTGCTCGTCCTCGTCGACGAAGCGGCAGCGGGTCGCGCTCTCCCAGAGCGAGTAGAACATGTTGTCGTTCGAGACGAGGTCTGCGACAGGCGCTTGGGTCAGTGACAGCGGCTGCAAAGCAGACTGAGCAAGGCTTGCAGTGCGGGCCGAGGAGCTTCTTGATCGCCTCGGTGGCCTCCCAGGCGTGGTAGTGCGGGATCTTGGACGCGATGTGGTGCGCGACGTGGGTCTCGCAGATGCCGTGGAGGATGTAGGGGCCGATGGGTCCCATCATGTTGCGGTCCATCGTCGAGAGCGCGCCGCGGGGGAAGGTCCACTGCGACGGGCGGTAGTGGGGGATGATCGGGTCCGTGTGCTGCAGCCGAACGGGTCAGACACCTTTTCCGATCGCCGCAGGCAAGAACGCACCTGGAGGTAGGTGATCATGACGAGCCAGTGGTTGACGAAGAGGTACGGGATTCCGTCTGTGGCGCACAACCTCGTTGAGCCACTCGGTCCTCTTTGCGCGGTGAGAAAGGACGTACAGTACTTGACGAGGCCGGACCAGCCGAGCTGGAGGCGGACGTAGTGAAGGATGCCGCAGGTGACGAGGAGGGCAGCGTCCGAGATGATGATCTGGTGGCGGTGGCGCTTGTCGAAGATGATCGCGGTCGGGTTGAAGTCTGGGGCGGCGGCGTCAGGCGGGCGCAATCACATGGCGAGGTTGGAGCTCACGGTTGGTCCACTTGGGGTACCGGTGTTGGCCCGAGGCGTTGATCGTGAGGTACACTGAGGGCCGGAGCATCAGCGCACGTTCCGCGAGTCATCGAGTGCGAACGTACGAGGCCATCCGAGCAGCTGCGACGAGGGACCGATGTCAGTTCCACGGTATTAAGTCATCAAACGTGGTGCTCACCTGCTGAGCCAAGATCGAGAACAGGCGGTAGATGGGAACGTCCTCGAGGAGGTCCTCGACCTGCTCCATGCCAATCGTAACCTTCTTGCCCTCGCCGTTGGCCTTGGCTCCCCTCTCGGCCCGGGTCCGCGGAACAAAGACCTCGTCCCGGTCCGTGTGTCCGGTGCCGGCGTGGTCTGCGCGGAAGTGCGAGGCGTGAGCGGAGGTCGTTGGGGAGTGCGCCGCGGCGACCTACGTCGCGCGTGGGAGATGCGCCACGAGTGGTACGGGACGAGGATGAGCGAGTGCAGGACGAGTCCGACCGCGTTGTTGAGCTGCTTCGAGGTCGAGAAGGCCTGGTGTCCACCTGGGGGCGCGAGCCGGGTCAGCGACGAGCACCAGGGCGGCCGAGGCCGAAGCGGAGAAGCAGCTCACACTCATGCGCTGGTGAACGGGCCTGGGTTAGCCTCCAGAGAAATTACGAGACAAGTCGGATAAGCTCACCAACGACCCACACTGTGACGCAAAGACGGAATGAGGTCAGCGCCCTGCACGAACCTGCGCCGCCACTGATTGGGAGCCAACGATCGCGCAACGCCGCGAAGCGCCGAGCCCAGCTATCGCCGCGCACTGGGCAGCCCTCCTACCGCGGCGACCCTGCACCTCGGTAGCCATTCCCCACAGAAAGAAGAGCTTACCACCGGTCATCGCAAGGCCCTGGCAGAACCAGAACGCGGCCCAGGCCGCCCACTTGGCCGCGACTCCCTCGGTGCCGGAGAGGAGCGTTCCGTTCGTTCCGAAGACGGTGTCGATGAAGCTGGCCGCGTAGAAAAGGCTCGAGACGAGGGTGATGTCGACGGAGAGGTGGGCAAAGGACTTGAGCGCGCTGCGCTCGTAGCAGTGTCTAGGGATGGCGTCCTGCGATCGCGGAGCACGCCGGAAGTCAGTACCGAGGGCTCGTGGACGCGCCGGAGCGCGTTGAAAAAGCTCACGAGCAGGTCCTTCACCGTGAAGTCGGGCGGTGTGAAGACCGGGACGCTCTTGTCGACGACGGCATCGACGTCGACGGCCTCCTTCGTGAGCACGTCGATCGGCGCGCGCTGCCTGAGGGTGGACATGCTTTTGAGAAAGTCGAGGGCAGGCGGAGGGATCGAGAAGAGGTGCCGCGAGACGAGATGTGGGCAGGGAGGGGCAGGAAGGACCAAGAGCGCGGCGCGAGGCCCATCCCCAACCACATGAAATTCGGCGGTGATCCGTGCGGCGACCAAGTAGTCCGCGAGCGAGCTCTCCGCCAGGCTAGATGAAATTGCGAGCCAATCGGAGGCTGCTTCGAGCAGTCCAGTCTCGGACGTATGTTTTAGTTTGGCTGTGGGTTAGTGCAGTGTTTCGCCTGCTTGAACCCCAGGCCAAGTAGTCTCGAGCCAAACCGAGGTCGCCGTCGGTAGATTGCGGAGGCCCTCTGACCAATCGACCACGTCAATGGTCGAAAGGTGTGGAGTTGAGCTACCTGCTTCTGGTAATAGCATGCATTGCACTAAGAGAGTAGGCTGCATCCGAGCCCTGGAGTTTTGCGACCTCGCGGCGCCTCCGACGGTGCGGTAAAGTTCAGAACGTTGATACGGTTGAAAGTGGAATGGATGTGAATACCAAACTTAAAGTGACTAGTGGGGTCAGGTCAAGTCAGGTCGCCTTCCGTCACCGCACAGTCTCTGAGAGCTGCGGTGACGCTGGTCGCTCGCTCCCTCCCTCGAGCTCGCGGCGGTCACCCACGCCGAGAAGGCCGCTCTCTTACTAATCATGTTCCTCTGCAGCACGCTTATTGGACTCAAACAGGCGGAAGGGGACGCGAGGGAGGAGATAAAACACTTTCAGATTGATCGCAATGCCGTGTCCGAGAGCTTCCACCCATGACAAATGCCCCACAGTACCTACAGGAGATGCGCACAATGCCTCTACGCGTGCTTGACCTCGACGACAAGGTCACCTTGCGCGATGCTGAAAAGGTGGTGGAAGCAGGGTCAGCCCGAGCGAGCGAGCGTGAGTGCGAGGGGGTTGCGTACCTGTCGCTCGCGACGACGAGAACGCGGACAACCTTTCCAGAGACGGGGGACGACACTTGCTGCTCCATCTTCATGGCGCTGTTGGTCATGGGCAGGTCAGCCAAACACTCAGCGGCCCTCCCCGCGCAGAACACTCACGAAAGGACGAGAAGCGGGTCTCCGGCCTTGACCTCCTGGCCTTCCTTGACGCGGACCTCGACGACGACCGCAGACACTGGAAGGTTCGAGTCAGTCTCCGATTCCGTTGGGGATCCGACCGTGGGAACGCACTGGGACTGCCGATGGATCCGGGGTCGGACGTCGCCTTCTCGCGGCGGACGGTCTCGATCGCGGCCTTCTTGTCCTCGACCTGGACGGCCCGCATCTCGCCGTTAAGCTCGAAGAGGACGTCGCGGATGCCGGTGTCGGTGTTGACCGGACTCTCGGCGATCAGCTTGATGATGAGCGTCTTGCCCTGGTCGATCACGACGTGGATCTCCTCGCCGATGGGCGGCTTCGCGAGGAAGTAGCGAGTAGGGAGGACCCTGGAAAGCATGGCTGCATTAGCGGCGGCCTCGACTGCGATGCGAATGCGAAATAGCTTACGAGAGGTCTCCGTACTTCTCGGTGAAGGTCTTGAACTCGTCGTAGACCGCCGGGTACATGGCGTAGCTGAGCACGTCGGTGCTCGAGATGCCCGACCCGTACTTCTCGGTGAGCTCTGCGGGGCGAGGTTTCGGGTCAGCGGGGAACCATGAACGACTCTGGTGGAAAACGACAGACCCTTGCGGACCTTGGGGAAGTCGTAGGGAAGCATGCCCTTGCCGGGGCGGCCGTCGATTCTCGGCTTGCCACGGAGGATCTGGGTGCGGAGCGGCTCTGGGAAGCCACCGACCGGCTGTCCGAGGTTGCCCTGGAAGAAGTCGACGACCGAGTTGGGGAAGTCGAGCTTGTCGGCCTGGTCGAGCACGTCCTGGCGCGAGAGCTTGTTGGCGACGAGGAACTGGGCGAAGTCACTAGGGGTGGGCGGACGTCAGAACGGCGCCGGGGCTCGAAGCGGGACAGCGGGGACTCACCCGACGACCTTGGACGACGGGGTGACCTTAACGATATCTCCGCACTGTGCAAGAAGAATTGTGAGAAAACTGTGTTCCGGGACTGCTCTGAAGGCCGACGCACGAGCAAGTTCGCGTCCATGTAGGACTTGACGACCTCCTTCCACTGTCCAGCGAGACCGAGCTGCTGCGACTGGAACATGAGGTTCGTGTACTGTCCTCCGCTGTTCCACAAGAGAGTAAGGATCTAATTCCGTAAGCTCAAAATAAGACGGGGACGAACGGCATCTCGTGGTCGAACACGCCGGAGTCGGAGCTGCGAGGGCCAGCATGAGCTTGTGCCGCTGAAGTGTGAAAGATGATCCCGTACCTCCTGACGTTGGCGTCGAAGCACTGGTAGAGCGTGCGGATGGACGACCAGTAGAGGTTGAGCGCCTGGATGTTCTCGTGCGAGATTCCAGTGCCGAGGTGGGTCTGCTCGAGAGCGGAGCAGACAGCTCCCATGGACGGCTGCGAGGTCATGCCCGACATGCCTGAAAGGTGATAGTCAGCGAGATGCTCTCGAGAGGCTTGCGACGAGGGACGCACTGTCGATGGCAACGTCGACGACGTCGGCTCCGGCGGCGGCGCACGCGAGCATACTCGCGGCCGAGATACCGGCCGTGTCGTGCGAGTGGACGTGGATCGGGAGGTCCGGGAACTTCTTGCGGAGGGCGCCGACGAGGCTGTAGGATCTAGTCAGCACACCAGGCCGGGTGAAGCTACGCGTTCGAAGTGCTCACATGGTCGCAGCCTCGGGCTTTAGGATACCAGCCATCTGAGGAAAAGATTACGAGTGAGTTGGTCATCAAGTGGACAGTTGGAATGGGACAACGTACGTCCTTGATGGCGAGAACGTGGATGCCGCAGTCAACGAGCTCCTGGGCGAAGTTGAGGTAGTACTCGAGGTTGTACTTGCTCGGCTTCTTCGTGTTGGCGAGGTCACCAGTGTAGCACTGAAGTGAGGTGCGGGTCAGCAAGCGGCTCCGATTTGCCCGTTCGAAAGAGGACGCACGATGGCAGCCTCAACGACACCACCAGCCTTCATCGCGGCGTCGATACCGAGACGCATGTTCTCGATGTAGTTGAGTGAGTCGAAGACACGGAAGATGTCGAGACCGTTCTCGACGGCGCGGGCCGAGAACTCGTAGATCGAGTTGTCCGGGTACGACGTGTAGCCGACCGCGTTGGCGCCACGGACGAGGGCCTGGAACGGGATGTTGGGCACGAGGGCACGGAGGGTGCGCAGGCGCTCCCACGGGTCCTCGTAGAGGAACCGCATCGCGACGTCGAACGTCGCGCCACCCCAGCACTCGAGTGCGTACGCGTTCTGGAGCGCGTGCGAGGTCTCCTTGGCAATGTTGACCATGTCGATCGTGCGCAGACGGGTCGCGAGGAGCGACTGGTGGGCGTCTGTGAGCGAGGTCAGTTAGTTCGAGGCGCGTTCCAGCAAGCAAGTGAGCAACGAACCACGCCAGGTGGTGTCTGCGAGCCACCGTGCGTCAGCGAACAGTTCGAGTGTGTCAGAGAGGGCAAGCGCACCCATGATGAGGACTCCCGGGTAGTCGCGAACGGCCTTGGCGAAGCCGGCGGGGCCCTTCTCCTTGATGATGTTGCGCCAGCCAGTGGTGCAGGGAGCACTCGTGTCGAGGAGCTTGGTCTCGTCCTTGGGGTCGACAAAGGTCGGGATCGGGATCTCGTCCTTGAGACCGGGCTCGCCGGCTTGGCCCTTGATCGTCGAGCCGTTCACGACGAGGTCGCCGAGGTAGGCGAGCATCTTCTGCGCGCGGTTCTGACTCGTGACGAGGTTGAAGAGCGACGGCGTGTCGTCGATGAACTGAGAAAAGGAAAGCGAGTCAGTCATCGTTTGACTGGGAAACGACGGCCTGGCTCACGGTGGTCCACGTCTGGCCCTGGACGAAGACGTCGTGCGAGAGAACGCGGAAGAGGAACGGGATGTTGGTCTTGACGCCGCGGATACGGAACTCGACGAGCGCGCGGAGCATCTTCCTGCGCGCAATCTCGAACGTCGCGCCGTGGACGGTGCACTTGACGAGGAGCGAGTCGTAGTGGGGCGTGATCTGCGCGCCGGCGAATCCCGAGCTCGCGTCGAGGCGGACGCCGTTGCCACCGGCGCTCTTGTAGACCTCGATCTTGCCCGTGTCGGGCTGGAAGCCCTGCGCGGGGTCCTCGGTCGTGATGCGGCACTGGATGGCGTAACCGCGCTTGCTGATCGTGTCCTGCGTGAGGCCGAGCTGGGGCAGCGACGCTCCGGCGGCGATCTGGATCTGGGCGGCGACGATGTCGATGCCGGTGATGGCCTCCGTGATCGTGTGCTCGACCTGGATGCGGGCTGGAAGGGAGGCGTGAGCTGTCTGGGGAACTCGCGCGGGAGGGGAACAAGCTCACGGTTGATCTCGATGAAGTAGTAACCCTTGGTGTCAACGAGGAACTCGCACTGCGCGGGAAGAACGCATCAGCTTCGCGCCTCCAGGCCGGCGCGCGCGACTCACGGTTCCTGCGTTGCGGTAGTTGACGGCCTTGGCGATCTTGACCGCGTCGGCGAGGAGCTGGTCGCGCATCTCCTCGGGGAGGGTGCCGGCGGGGGCCTGTTCGACGACCTTCTGGTGGCGACGCTGGACAGAGCAGTCGCGCTCGAAGAGGTGCACGACGTTGCCCTCCGAATCACCGAGGAGCTGCGCCTCAATGTGCTTGGGCTTGTCGAGGAAGCGCTCGATGAAGACGGTGCCGTCACCGAACGAGCTCTTGGCCTCCGAGACGGCCATGGCGAACGCGTCCTTGAACTCGCTCTGCGCGCGCACGACGCGCATGCCGCGACCGCCGCCGCCCATGGCGGCCTTGATGATGACGGGGAAGCCATGCTCCTCGACGAAGGCGGCACCGAGCTCGTACGAGTCGATGGCTCCGGGGGTGCCGGGCACGACCGGGACTCCAATGCTGATCGCTGCGAAGTCGAAGACCGGCAATCAGCGGGCTGCGCTGGGACCGCGAAATGGCGGAAGCCGGGGCCGGCAAGTTCGGCCGGCTCAAAATCATTCATCGACGTACCGAGACTACGAGCCTTGATCTTGTCTCCCAGGCCGTCAATGACTTCAGGCTGCGGGCCGACGAAGAGCAGGCCGGCGGCTTCGACCTTCTTGGCGAACTCGGCGTTCTCGGAGAGGAATCCGTATCCGGGGTGGATCATGGTCACACCGTGCTCGAGCGCAATCTAGTGCATCATGTGTGAGCCTGGAGAGCACCCCAACGACCAGCAGGGAACGCACCTTGATGATATCGTCCTGGGCGAGGTACGCGGCGACCGGCGTCAAGCCCTTGCCGACCTGGTACGCCTCGTCGGCCTGTTTATCGCAAATAACTGTCAGCGACCCTGTGCGGACCCTGTCATTGCCGAGTCAAGCTGACCTTGTTGCGGTGGGCTCCAAATCGATCCTCGTGCGAGTAGATGGCGACGGAGGTCATTCCGAGCTCGTGGGCCGTCCTGAAGATGCGGACAGCGATCTCCTGCGCAGATAGACATGCAGAGCATACGAGTCAGCTCCTCGTGGCCGTGCAGGAGCTCCAGCGCGCCGGTAGACGCGAGCTAGAGCATCGATAAGGACGTACGCCTCGGTTCGCAACGAGCAGCTTGGGCAGCTTGCCCGAGCCCCGTCCAGCGCGACGCAGGGTGGCGATGCTCGGCGTGTTGTGTCCCGGACTCCCTGGGCGCGAGATACTGCAAGCGGGGGAGCGTACGCGTGAGCCGGGGCGACCCACTGTGGCTGCTGCCCCACTAGCTCGTGATACGGGCCACGGAAGCGCGAGCGGGGCGCTGCTGCGACTGCGAGAACACGTACGCTGGGGTCCTGAGCGCATGCGAGTCCTGGGTGGGAGTGGTCGCCATGGTGAAGGGCTGGAGCGGGCGGACGAGGGAGGCGGGCGCGACACGGCAGTAGGCGGCGGATCGTCGTCGAGCGTTCGGTGTCACGGGATTGCGAGGCGGTGGACGGGAGGCAGGAGAGGCGAGCTGTCAGCTGTCCGAGTCTGCACTGGGGAGCGCAAACGGCTCACGTTCGGTTGGCTGTGGGGTCGGGCAAAGCAGGAGCGGGTCCCCACGGTTCGTAGTGAGCGGCGTAGACGGGAAGGGGTAGAATAGACAACGGTGGATGCAAGGTGAGCAGGCCGAGGTGCAGGAACGGAAAGAAACCGGGCTCACCCTGGACCGAAGGACAACTGAGGAAGAGAAAGGCGGCGCGCCGGCTCGAGCGAAGGCAATCGCTTGTCGCAGTCCCCCCGCCCAGGATTTTTCTAATCGCTAACGACAATCGATCAAGCCCACGTTGTTTACCAGGTCGTCCTACAGCCTTACGGAGCTCGTACAGGTGTTCACGTCTTTCATCTGCCTCGACCGCCCTCGAACCCGCCTTCGGCTCGTCGTCGGCCCGAGCGAGCGCCCCTGCGAACGCGCTCGGTCAAGGACGACCTCGCACCTGCCACCACCGCCCCACTATCCGCACCGAACCAGCAGCTGCAGCAGTTCAGCTCTTGGGGCGACTCGTCACCTTTCCTGGGTACCCAACGAGCTATAAGCGGGCCGAAGTCGCCGGCGACCAACCCCGGATTCTTCCGCACGCGTTCCGTCGCTCGCCGCCGCCGGTACTCAACTCGAAACTCGCTCGAAACTCAGTCCAGCGACTGACTACCAATGCGTCCCAACGGCCTGCTGCGGGTCGCGCTGGCGGTAGCCGCGCCCGTCTCCGCACTCTGGCCCGCGCCCCGCGACACTTGTACTGCCGGCCCCACTCCCTTGCTCCTGTCTTCAACGTTTGACATCACTACCCTCCTGAATATTACGACCGACGTGAGTCACCAGACGAGCGAGCGTTCCCGGTTCCTCGTCCGACAGATCCCGGCGAGCGGAGTCGCTGACCGCCCACCTGAAACCTTCAGCTCGCCTCCGCCATCTCCCGCGCGAGAGCTTATGTGAATAATGACAACTTTCGTCGGGTCGTCGTCGGCCGCGGCGAGGGCGACCGGGCACTCCTGCACAGCGCGCACTCGCTCGACGCGCTCGAGCTCGTCCTGCTCCCCGCGAGCCATGGTGCGGGGCTCCGCTCCCTCCATTTCGAAGTCCACCAGGCCTACGAGGATGTAGACGAGGCGTACACGCTGGAAATACCCGGGCAAGAAGCGGGCACGGTCGCAGCTCCGATCGGAGAGTCGCGGTTTGCGAAGCTCTCGGCGACGAGCTCGCTGGGCCTGCTCCGAGGACTTCAGACGTTCGTCCAGCTAGTGTACTCTTTGCCCGCTGGTTCTGGCTCTGAATTGTCGACAGCTTCACCTCCGTGAGCTTATCGTATCGCAGCGCTCGCTCCGGCCTCGTCCCTGACCAACATTTGAAGTGGGCACTTCGCACCGGCTGCGATCTTGCGCTACATCCTGAACACACCAATCAAGATCGTCGACTCGCCAGCGTTCCCCCACCGGGGATTCATGCTCGACACTTCTCGCTCTTTCTATCCGGTCAAGGACATTGAGCGCACGCTCGAGATCATGTCCTGGTCCAAGCTAAACGTCTTCCACTGGTCAGTCTCCCCTGCCTGATGACCAGTTTGCAGTAAGGCTAACATCAAAAGAAGGCACGCGACTGATGCTCAGTCTTGGCCTTTGGTCATCCCAACGCACCCCAATCTCTCCGCGAGCGGCGCATACTCGCCCCAGCAAGTCTACAATCCTGCTGATGTCGCGCACTTGGAGTCCTTTGCCGCCTCGCTGGGTATCCGAATCATGCTGTGCGTGTTCCCAAAAAAGGCTTGGTCTAGGCTCAATTGCTGACCTGCGTGTGTGTCGTCGATCGTATCAGCGAAGTCGACGTGCCGGGTCACACCGCCTCCGTGGCCGAATCCTATCCGGATCACGTCGCTTGCGCCTTCCTCGAGTCTTGGCACGGGTTTGGGAACGAGCCACCCACTGGACAGCTCAAGCTCGGCAGCCCCGCTGTACAGGCTTTCGCGGAGGACATCTCGACGACAGCGGCGGGGCTCGTCTCAAGTCGGTACTTCTCCACGGGCGGGGACGAAATAGTGCGCACTCCTGTTTCTGCGGTATTTCCGCCTCTAATCAACTCGACACCCAGAATGCCAAGTGCTATCGGGAAGACCCCACGATGAATCCGGCAACGGTCGCGTCCGACGCAGCGCTGAACGCCGCGCTTTCGACGTTCGTGACGGGCGTGCACGACGCACTGCGCAAAAAGGGAAAAGTACCAGTGGTATGGGAAGAGATGGTTCTCGCGCACGACATCGCGCTCGGCAAGGACACGATCGTAATGGTGTGGATCTCCAGCTCGCACGTCGCTAGCGTAGCCAGGGAAGGGTTCCGCGTCATCCACGCCCCCTCAGACTTATTCTACCTGGATTGCGGGTCTTGCTTTTGCCTTGAAAGTAGGAAGTGCTGAACTGGCTGTTGAACAGGTGGAGCAGGAGGGTGGCTGGGAAACGCGTCAACTCTCAAGTCGTGGTGCGAGTTCGTCTCGTGGTCCAAGGTGGCTCTTTACTCATGTTTGGACGAACTCATTGATCTGATTGTGTCTCGGAAGTCGTACAGCTTCGATCCGTACGCCAACCTGTCGGCCGATCAGGAGCATCTCGTCCTCGGCGGTCAGGCGCTCCTCTGGAGCGAGCAGGCCGACCCGAACAATCTTGATGCTATTGCGTGGTCAGTGTGACCCCACTCTGGACATCGAGGTGCTGCTAACCAATATTTTTTAAGGCCTCGAGGCGCTGTGGCTGCGGAGGTGTTTTGGACGGGGGAGACACTTCCGGACGGGTCGCGTCGAAATCTTGCAGAAGCTCTTCCTCGCCTTCACGACTGGAGGTACGCAGACTATGCTCCAAGCTCAAGCACACTATTCAGCTGGCATTCACGCCATATGTCAACAGGTACCGTGCCGTTCAGCGCGGAGTCAGCGCGATTCCCCTGCAACCGGAGTGGTGCGCGCTCAGGCCCGGGGCCTGTGATCTTGAGTGACACTTAAACTGCTGAAAACGAAGTTGATTGCGACAATTCAAGATGGTCTGGCCAGGAAAGTCTGGAAGACTGAGGGCTGTTGTGCAGAACCTCAAATGCAACGGCCGTCGTCGAGGTTGAGCCCAACGGCGCAGGATGCTGAACAACTCGTGTCAGCTTGAAAATTAACCTAAAGGGTATCGTGAACGTACTGGCAACGCAAGCACCTTCGACGCACTCGACTGACGCAACGCCAGGCATGGCGGAACAATCGACGCCGCCGCGGGACGCACAGTCGCCGCACTGCTCGAGATCGCTTTGCGTGTCCACACACTCAAAAGCAGATCCTCCGAGAGAGCACTGCGACAAGTAATTCGGGCACATCGAACGCCGGGCACGGCTGCGACTGAGGCCGGACGGGTTGGCAGCCTGGAGGTTGCAGTCAGCCTTGTGCCGGGTGGACCTTCGAGAGTTCATTGGGGTCTTACAGATGCTGCCTGAAGGTAAGTGGGAACTTGTGCGCCAGGCAGAGTCACGCGGAACACAAAGATTGAGTTCGGAACTTCGATGCGAAAGTCAGCCGCGGAGGCGGAGCATGCCTGGGAGAGGTCTTACCATCGGTACCGTAAGGGTCGGACCCTTGCGATTGGCCACCGAAGAACTCGTTCGTGTTGATGAACTGTGGAACGTGGTCAGGAGGCGCTGGAAAGCAGCTGCAGAGCCTCAACGCACGTCGTTGTCGGCCATCGCGAAGAGAAAGTAGTCGTCCGGGAAAGCTTGAGATCGTCTTCGTAAGCACCCGTTAGTCTCAACTGTTCAGCGGTCACTTACCTGGGTCAAGTACAGGTTGGAGCGCAAGAGACTCGAACTGGTGGCAGCGGTCACATCAGTGCGCGCCTCTCAACGTGAAGCAACAGCGGCGCGGCACCTTTCCGACAATGTCGGTAGCAAGTGTCGGCGTGGGTCCGTTTTGAAGGCCTTGAACGAGAACAGCTGTCAATGGACTTGGAGAAATGACCTCAAGACCCGCGTACGTACCGAACTTGGCGAGCTGAGTTGGATCGATCAGGTTAACGAACCTGGATGATTACTCAAGTTTAGTCGCTCCCAAACTCCGGTTCTTCGCATAGTCAGCTTACTCATTGAAGAGGGCTGGAGTGATGGATGCGTCCAGGACTCCGAGTGGTGCGACGGCCGAGTCAAACTCGTCGTAAAGGCCGTTTATGTTGGTTGCACCGACACTGTGCACTAGTCAGCAATCGCTGCTTCAAACGGTCCCTCAGTTCACGCACAGAGATATCAGGCCAGCATTCTTGAAAACGGAGGTAAGCTGCTTCTTCGTCGCGGTGCTTGAAGGGAGATCGGAAGAGCACACGTCT
>ERZ1463038.211-NODE-211-length-18310-cov-15.743687_pt1 | contig 18310 bp, 25 predicted proteins | sample MGYA00564479_ERZ1463038 | MGnify/ENA primary metagenome ERZ1463038 (study PRJEB39244, sample SAMEA3635134) | Helicobacter pylori | study: EMG produced TPA metagenomics assembly of PRJEB11511 data set (Assembly of a 5300-year-old Helicobacter pylori...
TGCTCTCCAAGCGCACGGCGTTCAAGATCGTCACCGTGAACCACCGCGAGACGGAGAGCGACCGCCAAGAGCTCTCGGTCCGTCCGCACGTCTCCCATCCCGCCGTCTTCTTACCTTGCTGACCTGCGCCGATCGCGTAGAAAACCGCCTGGCGTGTCACGACGTTTGCCCGCTTCTTCAGCCCCAACGGAGGCCTTGGAGGGTGACTTTCCTTTCGCTGCGCTTCACCGGAACGCCGTCGGACTGACTCCCCCTCGCCCTTCACAGTGACTGGGGCATCGGCGAGCATCTCAACAAGGACAGCTACACCCCCGGCAGGGATTACGCGAGTGTCGACGCCTCGGAGAAGATGACCGGCAAGGGCAACTGGAACTCTGGAGCCGGAGGTGGGGGTGGAGGAGCTGGAGCTGGACTCGAAAAGTGGACCATGTCGGGCATCAAGAGCGGGCCGGCCAAGAAGGGAAGCAAGCCGCGCAAGCTCGAGCTCGACTCGGGCAAGGTGCGTCGTTCCGCACGATCGCCGGAGCTTTCCATGGCTGACTTGCACCGACCATCCAGAGTTACCAGTTCCAGAACCCCGCTTTGTGTTAGTCGCCCATCCTTCGCGTCTGAAGCTTCTGCCAACGACTGAGTTCCGCCCGCTCCGCCCCTTGTCCTGCTCGGTTGGACGTTTCAGGCTTCTGGTTCTATCTCAGCATCCAAGGTTGCTTCGGCATGGGATGTGAGAGGTCTCACGACTGTAGGCACGCACTTGGTTGCCCCGATGAAGGTACTGACCTTCGCGTTGCTTCAGATGTGCTCAGCCATGCGCAACTCGAAGGGCTTCGCAAGGAGGTCGCGACCATCCCGTGTAAGGTGCGCACACTTTTTAGGCACGCTGGAGCTTAAATATCTTACCTGGGTAATGAGCTGGGGGTCAAAATGAGCAGGAGCTCGTCACAAAGGGTCTATGCTCTTTTCAGAAGAAGCGCGGAGTCCCTTGCAGTACGTCGTTCCCACTCTATCAGATGGGATCAGATGGGGGTGATAGCTGAATTTAGTCTTCTTCAAGTGTTCAGCCACCACTTACGGCGCCGCAGCCGATACGGCCAGGAGGTCGCTGTGCGCTGAACCGAGTCGCGGGGCGTGCCCAGCTAGAGCTCATGAGCTTCTGGCCGCGGCAGGAGGGACGCTTGAAACTCGCAAGGACACTCTCGTTCTAGAGACCACTCGTTCACTCAGAGTTTTAGATGTACAAATGGGTGGATGGATGGCCCCGTCAGACCGTCTTTTGGATGGCCCCGTCAGACCGTCTTCATGACGTCCTCGACGCTCTTCAGGTTCCACCCGGGCTACATCCCGTTGCTCAGCGCCTCCCCACCCTTGTCCACCGTCTCACCGTGCGCTCAGCTGACGAGGTGGTACTTTATGACTGATGACGCCCTCGAGACTCGTTCCGTGGTCCTTCTTGACGAACGCCTCGGCGTCCTCGAGCGACTGCGAAGGGTGCGTGGCCTTGCAGATCGCAACGGCCTCGTTAAAGCTTTTACGGTCGACTTGAATCCTTAGAGTTTTGTTGACCAGGGCCGTTTGTGGGAAGGTCGTGAGCGCGTGGACGAGGAGGCGCGCAACGTTCTATGCGGTCCGAAAGGAGATCTTTAGTTCGCGCGAGTAAGTCTTTGCCATCCAATATTGCACTTGAATCCCTACAGGTGTGTTCCCACCTCCAACGATGCGAACCGCGCCCTCTTTCCACTTGAAGCCGAAGAGCGCCGCGAGCGAGTCGCGAGAGCGCGGGGTGGCGGAGGAGCTCGGTAAGCATGATCGTGCCGAGGCCCCCGGGTCCGACGATTGCGATTGACGTGAAGGACATGCCCGAGCCTTATTAGAGTTAGCCTATGTGCAGACGGCAGATGAAGAGGAGGGACTTGCTGGAGTCCGGCTGGTTGTTCAGCTGTGGTCGGTAGGTAGGAGACCGGTCCGGAGTCGCACATCAGCGGCACCTAACCGTTGTTCTGATTTCCTGGATACTCATATTTAACATACTAGAAAAGATGTGATACAAACCCGCGACGCACGCCAGTCGTCGTTGCAAAGCTCAGTCACCGGCCCTCGCAAAAGCTCTTATTCAATGCCCAGCGCCTTCAGGACACTTGCGAGTGCTTCGGAGCCCTTCCTGTTAGTTGAGAAGATATTAAATCAACTCGAGAATGCACTTTGATAAATGTAGCGCTCACGAAAGCTCCACGGCAGCAAACAGAGCCTTTAACGCGTCGGCGACCATTCCATCGGAAACCATCTGCGCTCAGGATCAGCGCTGCCACCGTGAGCCCCAATACTGAGCGCGCAGATATCAGACTCACGGTCTGGCCATTGCCTATCCGAATTGCGCGATCTACGCCCACCCTCCTGCCGATGCCGGCGAGCGAGGCCTGGCTGAGGAGCAGGCGGACTCGGTTGTACTCGGCTATGATGAAGGGTAGGTCAGCCACACGCATGCTACTGCTCGAATGTTGTCACCACCTCCAGACTTCTTCTCCGGGCTCAGGAAGAGCGTCTTGAGGCAGATCGCGGTCGCAAGCGCGTCGCCGACGCGCGCCATCTCCGTGTTGTTGTGCGTGGAGCTGAGGGAGGAGTGTGTGACGGCCTGCAGCGCAAGTGTCTTGGCTTCCTCGCCTACAAATGTGAAGGGCGTCTGCGGCGGCGTCCCCCTGCCGTGAGCCGACTCGGAGTCGAGGAAGGCTCATCTGTCTCGCTCACCTCCTTGTGCAGCACCTCGATTGCTGGGCCGAGCTCCATGCCGCAAGAAAATCGTGTCGGTCTAGCAGGAGAGACAGCGGTGCTGCGCGCCGCTGTCTGGGTGCGCGCGCCGAACCGGTCCGAGCGCTGAGTGCAGAGCATACATTGAGTCACAACAGCCATGATTTCCAACTCAATATTACGGGCCTATCAATCAATCTTCACCCTCGCCCAATCCCGCGACTGCTGAGAGCCGAACGCCCTCCAAGCCTTCTTGATCGTCGCGACCTGGTCAACGTACAGCTGATCCGCGAATTCTCCCTCCGGCTGAGCGAGTAATGGTCAGCGTCTGGTACAAAGAGCGAGGCCCAAGAGAGCTGCTCACCAGTGTCAAGTTGCCGTAGCGACCGCGCCCCACGCCAACCCACTTGGCGGCGTGCGCCTCGCCGCCTCCTCGCTCGGCTTCGTCCTCTGCGACAGACCTCAGACCGAGGCCGTTGTGCGCGTTGGCAAAGCGGACCTACATTATGATAGCAGTAAGCAGCGGTTCATTGACAGTGAGAGAGAAGAGGGACCCACCGAGTATATCGTCTTGCTCTGGTCCTTGTTGAAGATGGCCGACACCCGACGCGACTTGGCGATGCCCCTCGACGGCGAGTCGAACGTGGCGGGCCTTCGGATGCTTGACTTTCTGGTTCTGGACGGAAGCTCATTCGCGGGGGATGACGGAACAACGGTGTCGTCGGGGCTATCGCCGGACGTCTGCGAGCCGCGTCGCCGGCCGGAACCGTACGAGATGTAGACGGCGTTGGCGGTCTCCTTCTCGATCGAGCTGATCGTGGTCGAGCTGACGGTGGTCGGAGTGGTGCTCACGACCGAGGACGAGTGTGAGGTTGTTCGGCGGAGCAGGGCCGGCGAGGCGGGCGAGGTGAAGGTAGATTGAAGCGGCGTCGGAGTGGACAGGCTCGCGCTCGAGGATCGGTTCATCTGGCTCGCGATCGAGGAAGATTTTGTTCCTTTCTTGAACGAACCGAAGATTCCGCTCTTGCGCTTCTCCTGCGACGTCGAGGACTCCTGCGACATAATCGACTGGGGTCGGAGGGATGGGCCGCGTTCGGACGGCGGGGAAGACGCCCCTGTCGACGGGCCAATACTTGAAATCGACCCTGACGAAGAGACGCTGTTGCCAAAGTACAGCAGGCGCTCGCGGCCGACGCCCTTCTTCATGTCGTCGCGGCGCTGCGAGAACTCAGGGGCGAGAAAGTCGAGGATGTCGTCGCGAGACTCGAGTCCGGCGGTTGAGGAAAGTCGGCCGAGGGACGGCGGAAGGGGGGAAGGCGACGGTGGTGTGGGTGGGGAAGTGTCCTCGTCGAGCGTCGGGAGCGACGGCTGCGTGGACGGGGGAGGCGAGAGCGCTTCGCGGTGCTGGCGCAGAGCGTTCTGGTATGCCGCCTCCTGCGCTTCTTCTTCGGCCGTCTCGGCTTCAGCGTCCTCGTTTGGCACTTCAAGGCCGAGCTCCGCCATGGCCGCTTCGAAGTCCTCGAGGAATCCTGCAGGCCGAGCAGGTCAGCTGGATGATCTCGTTCAAATCGAGCAGATTTGAGCACACCCTCTGGTACTGGGAAATGCACTTCCCCCCACTCGGTCGAGACGATGCCCGAGTCCGGCGACTTGAAGGCCTCTGGCGCGTCGTCGTCGCTCTCGCCCCGGTCCCCTGCCTCGCATTGCGGTGCTCCCGTGTGCTCGAGCGCCTCCACGTCAAGGTCAGGCCCTTCCTCGAGCACCGTCGTGAGCTCGTAGGGCCTCGGCGCGACCGGCGTCGGCTCCGCTGCTCGACGCCAGTTCCAGCCTGCGGATGCCACGGCGGATAGCCCGGACCAGGCCCGGAAGCCCACTGCGATCCCACCAGCGACGACGAGTCCCGCCACAGCAACGCCGACGTTGTTAATCGTCGAGTCGATCAGCGGCAGCATGTCTGCAGCGGGGGCGCCGAGCGGAGGCGACGGCGGTGGGTCGAGAGGCGCGATGAGGATCGGCTCTTCGATTGCTGGAGTAGGGTCATCTTTTAGTGCGACGGGATCGGCGAGTTCCAGCTCTGCCGCATCCTCAGGCTCAACGGTGGCCGCGAGTGGCGACGTTGGGAGTGGCGAGGAGGGGTTGTCCTGAGTCGTGACTGGCGAGGTGTCGGGAGAAGGTGATGCAGGGATTATGCGTAGGGCTGGCGGGTTGGGGATCCGAAGCAAGACGGGGGCCGCGAGCACGCTCGTCGTGGCGGTGCGCGGGTCCGCGGGCGAGGCGAGCGCGGCTGCTTGCTGAGTTTCCGGGTACGGAGTAGGGATGATGTTTGGGTTGATCGAGGACGGTAGGCGAAGGCCGAGGCCCGAGTACGTCGTGGGCGGCTGCTTGCTCGGAGCAACGGAGATGGTGGGCGGACCGCTCGTGGGTCGTCGCGCGGGCGACTTGTAGAAGAACGACTCGTCGACCGGGTCTGAGAGCGATATTCCACCGGGAGAGACGGGCTCGAGGGACGAGGTCTCGGATTCCGGCGTCGCAGGCGCCGATACCAGCGCCAGCTCGTACGCGGGAGGGTCGTCCGGTTGCGAGGCGAGCACGGAGCTTTCCTGATGCACAGATGCTGCGCTTGGCGAAGAAACCTGGGCATCGGTGGCGGAAGTGGGGAGTTCGGACTCCTTGCGCGATGGCTCCGTGGTCGGTGGCGTCGCCTCGTCTCGGGTGCGGACGAACGTCGCAGATTCGCGGCGCACGTACGGGTCGGCCGAGCTCTCGTCAGAGTAGGTCGTCATTGAAGATGCTACGGAAGATCGTCTGCTGAAGGTAGTCGAGGGTTCGTCGAGGTGCGAGTCGCCGGGCTGGCTCGCCGTGAACGAGGGAGCGTAGCTCGACGGTCGCGAGACGGTGGCCTCGGTGCGGATCGAGGGGGATTTTGAGTGAATCGAGGAGGAGGGCGAGGGGGTCGAGGTGGTGGTGGTGGTGATCGAAGGCAGAAGGAACGGCGTGTCCTCGACGAGCGAAGGCGGAGGTCCGGCGTTGTCGGTCGACGCTTCGGGCGCCATCTCGCCCGCTTGTTCGAACGGCGTGCCCTCGCTTACGATGGAGTAGGAATAGTCCGTCGTAGGGAGTTCAGAGTCGGAAAAGTCCCTGGGCGACGAGAAGGACGCTCCGTCCCAGGTGGACTCGGGCGTGCCGAATCGAGTGCTCGTCGGAGACGAGTTCTCGACGTCCGACTCGTCGTCGGTCTGGGTCGAGCCGAGAGCACCGATCTACAGGTTTGAACGATCAGAGACAGGCTTCCGACAATGCTAAAAGTGCTTACCTCCTGAGCCTCAGCTCCGCGAGCCAGCGAAGCCGAAACGAGGCTCTTGTCCGGCGGGAACCAGCGGAGGTGGGACAGCTCCGGCGACGCGTCGTCCGCGACCACGCTCGACGTGAAGTGGTCCAACGAGGTAGGTGAATCCATCGGGACTGGCGAGTCTGGCGCCGTCGCCACGGGCGCCACTTGGGACCCGAGGCCGCTGTCCGGCACGGGGCGGTCCAGCGCGAACGCCTCGCGCCTAAACGTGGGCTTGACGATTTCGGGCGAGAGGAACGGTCGCTCGTTGGGTGTGCCGGACGGCCGCTGCGGCAGAGCGGGCGCGGGTGGAAGAGCGAAGACTGGGGTCGGCCGGTGGGGCGGGTCGGACTGGAAGACGTCTTGGTCTGTCTGCGGGCTTGGCTTGCGCTTGATCTTCTGCGGCGACGTCGACCCCGGTGGTGAAGTAGGCATCGATGCCTGCGACGGTGATCTTGGCGGCGTCGACGGCGTGCTGGTAGCGCCGACGCCGCCGAGCCCGAGTCCGCCGAGTCGCGGTGCGCCTTGCCGCATCCTGCCGGTCACGGGGGCAACCTTGCCATTCCGCAGGACTGGCCGCGCCTCTGGTGGGGGCGAGTACGGTCGAGCTGGCTCCTGCCGGGGACCGCGCGTGCGGGGGCCAGACCGAAGGAAAGCGCCCTGCGCAGAACCGACGTCAGCTGCTGGCGGCAACTCAGCGGTGTCGGCTGCAGGTACTCACAAAGTCGACATCATCGTGGTCCCGGCTGCCCTGGGCGCTGCTCTCGAGCCCTGGTCGCTGCTGGACCGCTGGTTCGGACGCCATTGGCCCGGAGCGCCTCCGCAGCTGCCGACGAAGGCGCGGCGAAGGAAGGGTTGGTGAGTGCGGGCGAGTGGCTACCAGTGCCAGTGGTATACAGTTACTGCACGGAGGAAGGCCTCCGAAAGTCAGCTTACATCCATCCGGCCCGCTCGTCTGCTCGGCGCATAAGTCCCCGGCGGTGGTCCACATCTCTCGCAACAGCCTCAGCTCTGCGACGAGCTGTCGTTTGGTCCATCAGGCGGACACCTTTGGCCGATCACAGGCATTGCCCGTGCAGCGATCCTTGCCCCGTCAGGTGCCCCGCACCCACTGGACCCGGCGTCTTTCGGCGAGGTGGCGAACGACGCTTCTGGGAACCCCTGGCCTGCCAGCGCGAAGTTCCACTCACGGTTGCTGTCACCTCGTCGCCGTGGCCGAGCTCACGCAGAGAGGCTGGCAAAGGGACGGTCGCTGTGCGGTGAGGTGTAGGGACGGAGCTAACTCGCATGGGACGTGCGGACACAAGATTTGTCTCACCTAGGCGTTACCCCGCATTTTTTCCGTGGCTATCGTTCAAGCCAAAAATATGCTCTCCCCACCACTCCGGATCTCCTGCTGGCCGGTGACTGGGACAAACGCCGGCCAGACTTGCGTTGAGCGATCTCTCGTCGCGGAGGTTAGCGTTGAACGTTGAGCAGCAATGGGGCAGCTCGGCAGGGCCAGTTCCTCTATTCCGATGGCATTCGCTTCCCGCCACCCTTCTTGAACGATTGGGAATCAGGTCCCGAAATTTCTTTCTTCGGGCCTGCTGAGTTCTATGTAAGTGGTCATCAGTCTTTCGGCGTTCGCGGCGCTCGCCGAAAGCCTGAGCTGCGTCGTCTGTGCTCCTGGTGTACCACACTGACGTCAAAGGAGTTGCCTAAGGTATGCCTGCTCCTGATGCCCCCAAAACGGCCAGCAGAGACCTGCGGCGACGTCAGATGGCCATCCACTGTTTCAGGGGTGAGAGAGCCCACACTTCAGGAAGGATCGACGAAGCGAAAGTGACGGCATCAAGCTTGGAGCCCAGCACCGTGCCAACTGTTGCCAGTGATCACTGATCACCTTTACCCAAATGCTCTGTTCCACCGCGCCAGACGCCCGCGGCCCGCGAAGTCTTAGGGGGCTGGTGGAACCCTGGTGATAGCCAAAGAAGAGAGCTCCAAAGGTCCCCCGGCCAATTCTGGGCCCTCTGGCATGGGCAGCCGGCAGCCACATGCTCCTTCCATCAAGTAGTCACCACGTCAGTGTTACTGCCACAAAAATCAGAGAAACTGAATCTGATTTGCGCTGATGGTCTGCTCGTGCAAAGGTCCTTCGTCGTCACCATTGCCGGGACCCAGCAGCTTCGCCAACCGATCGCAAACGACGGTGGCCAGCGGCCCAGCAGCGCATCATGACTGAGAGCCCGTCCAGATGTCTCAAATCTGCGCTGAGATTTTCAAAGTCGCGTGCAGTTAATGACGACTTTCGACGATCGCGCAGGTTTGTTGAAAGCTCGGGGCTGCCCTCTCCCTCGCACCCAGGTGTACAATCTGGAGCAGACACCCGCCCCTTGCGATATCTACCCGTCGAGTTGTGATACTCTCTCTTCCTTTCGCCAAATCCGAATGATGCTTTCTCCATCACAACAAGCGTTCGCAAGCCAGGAGCGAACGTACTTCGCTGATCATCAGCAAACGCCCGTTCTCACCGTCAGACGGAGCCAGAAGTCCCCACTTCACATCACCCCACTACTTCATTCCTTTCCTACCCGCCAAATAGCGCACCGCCCACACTTCTCACCCGTGTCAACGCCGCCGGGAACCGCCGCCCCGCGAACGCAGCTCAGCGGCCAGCCCGCTGCAGTCTTGCACGAATGCGACTTGAGCGTGATCTACACTGCAAGCTCCACATGGCAGGGCTTTGGTGCCTTGAATCCGGGCAGCGCGGCGGCACACGAGTGCGCGTCCACTACTGGCAGCGCCCTCGCAGCGGGGCTCGCCTCGATCTCCAACGACCTCACGTTAACTTCGCATAGGACGACTCGTCGGCGGCCGCGAAGCGCCGAGTTCGATCCTCGTCCGTATCCTTGTCCGCACCAAGGCTGTGACGCGAGATTTGACCGGCCAGTAAGTGGTCAAATCAAATGAGTTTGTGTATTCTTTGATTTACATGGCTCCTCTCGCTCCACCAGTCGAGTCTTCGAGTACGTTGAGTTCCCGCTCGCCTCCGTTTCGAGCTCGAGCGAGCGCGACGTCAACGGATGAAGCTGACATAGCATTTCGGGCAGACACACGACCTGACCCATACTGGAGAGAAGCGTACTTGCATTGTCTCAGCATTCGTACCCTCTGCTTACCTCTTTTCCAGCGCACGAATGTCAATTATGTCCTCAGGCGTTCGCGATCGCCTCCAACCTTCGCCGACACGAGCTTATCCACACCCGCGAAGACCGCGCTCTCCTCAGTTGGATGGATCGTGAAAGCGCGAGCCCTCGACATTAGCGGCGGAGGAACTGAGGGCTCGTGTAGCTCTTGTACAAACACCACATGTAGCTCTTATACCACCACATGTATGAAGTCTAAAACCATACAAGACTGAGTCCCAGAGGACAGCATTCATGTCCAGTCCGCCCCGGCAGGAAAGACGCGTCGCTCCTCATGGCCACCTTCCCTGCCCACCCAGCACGCGACACTCCCCTCTGCTTCCCGCACCCGCTCCAGCACCACTCTTGCACGAGTCGACCGTACCACGTAATCCTGTCCACGCATGAGGATCTGGACACTGAGTCGCCGGCCGGCGTCTAGTTGTGCGAGCTCGTACGCGAGGTCCTCGAGATCCCATGGAACGAGGGCGCGCATGTCGTCCTCAACGTGAACCACGACGAGGCTTCGAAGGCTCTTGATCTGATGAATGAAGCTGAAGGTGGAGAATCCGTGTGAGGCGAGCTCGAGGTGTGTGAGCGAGGTGAGCGAGGGCAGGATGGCGTCGAGAACGGGTGGTGCGAGGAAGGCTCCGAGCGACGACTCGTGGTTGACTTTCAGCGACAGCGAAAAGAGAGATGCGGGCAGCGATTTGAGCGTGGTGGAGAGAAGGGGAAACGATAAGTCGGACGAGGTGGTGTCGAGGAACGGGATCTGGAGGCACGTGAGGTGCGGGCACAGCGGGATGAACGTTGCCAGTCCGCGGAGGGCGTCGTTGTGAATCAGCGAGACTATAAGACAAGTCAAGCTGGGGTATGGGTCGCGGGGTTGGATTGACGTCGTCACGAGGCGGGTCGTGCGAAGCTCGGCGAGTCGCGGCCAGCTCGGGAGCAGACTGTGAGCAGGTGGTCAGCGCATGGACATTGAACAGGCACCTCAAAGACTCGCAGCGCCAGCTTTCCACTCAGGATCGTCCTGTCGCCGAGATCAAGGACGCGAAGGCCGGAGTACCCCCTCAAGACGTTTTTGAGACCCTCGGGCTCCCACTGATTCGGGTGGACCGAAATGTGGAGCTCCTGCACGGCGGTGCAGAGCTCGAGCAGGTTGATGAGGTCATAGTCCCCAATGTCGACGAAGAACCGGCTCGGGTTGGCCATGTAGAGCACCTCGGCGCGGGCGGCGCGGGCAGGCTCGCGTCGCCAAGCAGCAGTGAGCGCTCGCGCCTCCTGCGCTGTGCGGACGGCGTACTCCGCCCCGGGACCGAGTACGTCTGCCCAGTAGTGGGAGACGAGGCGCAAAGCGGTTCGTGCTCGCGAGCCGTAGTCGCGCGTGGAGGTCCGGCTCGGTGACCCCCCGGAGGCGGTGGACAGCGAGAGGCGCAGGGCGAGGGTAAGAATGGGCTGCAAAAGTTCTGGTGGTAAAGAGTTCATCGTTGCTGCTGGAGTGACAGAGAGGTGGCCCGGGTGATTGTCGGAGATCAAGAGTCGTCGCCCCGCTGAGCTCGATCTTGTCCCCAGGCCTGGCCGTACTTGACCCTACCTCAGCTGCTTGCGATGCACCGACCGGAGCCTACGAGCTCGGCAGACGCCTCTGTGCGCTCGACGGACACGGACGCACTCGTGAGTCGTGCATCGGCGGCGTCGCTCGGGTACCTCTCGGACGCGTTCGCGCCGTTGTTCCTGCCGCCATCCCTGCGCCGGTCAACCGAAAAGCGACCGCCGCTGATTAACATCGGCACCCACGCGCGCACCTGGGCCATCGACGAGCTCGTTGCCCAGTTCCTCGCCGACGCCGACAGCGCCGGGCGGCAGATCCTCAGCCTCGGCGCGGGCACCGACACGCGCATGTGGCGCATGCTGGACAAGGCCAAGGCCGAGGGAAGGCCGTGGGCGTGCACACGCTGGGTTGAGGTCGACTTCGAGGAGGCCACGGGCGCCAAGGCGCGTACCATCAGCGGCAAGCCCGTGCTTCGCGATCCCTTGGGCAGCAACATCAAGATCGGTGAGCGTATTTCTGGACAAAAGACTCGTACTAGAGTACGCAGGCGTTGCTGACAATGCGGCGGCCTTCACAGAGCACGGCGGAACGGGCCTCACGTCCGCGACGTATGCGCTCGTCCCAGGCGACATCCGCGACTTCGCCTCTCTCACTCAAGCCTTGACTTCCCCACCCCCATCGGATCAAACTGGCCCACCGCTGCTCGACCGTTCACTTCCGACGCTGCTGCTCGCCGAGTGCGTGCTCGTGTACCTCCCACCGGAAACGACGTTCGGCGTGCTCGCGTGGTTCCGCCAGACGTTCGCGTCAGGGGCCGCAGTCTCGTACGATCCGTTCGGGCTACAAGACAACTTTGGCAAGGTCATGATCCGGAATCTGGCCGTGCGTTGTCAGCCGGCGGGCTCGGTCTGAGGAGCTTGTGCTGACCACCACATTCACAGACTCGGAACCTCGCACTCCCCGGAGCGACCTCCACCCCCACACTCGACAGCTTATCAGGACGGCTCTTACAGGCCGGGTTCACCACCGCGTCGAGTCTCTCCATCAAGCAGATCCGAGAGTCGGTCGTCCCTCGCAGCGAGCTCGACAGGTGTGCTTCCGTCAAGCGCGAACATTTCAGAGCCATTGTGCCATGAGCTGACGACGTGGTCACCAGGGTGGGCCGAATAGAGATGATCGACGAGGTAGAAGAGCTCAACCTCGTCCTATCGCACTACGCGATCACGTGGGGCAGCTTCGGCTCCAGCAGCATCAGCCTCTCGCAACGATGACAAACTCGGCTTCAGATTATGAAAGCGAGCTCGCGGCCGTCCCCCGGACTCCAGCCGACGGCGTCCACCTGCACGACCCCGCTGTGAGCACCGCTCTTCTCCTCCCTCGTGCGGCGCTCCATGCACCGCAGGACCGCCTTCTTCCGCAACATCTCGTCACTGCACTCATTCCTTCTGCGCGCCCGCGCTGACTTCATCTGCGCCCGTTTAATGGCTAGTGGGTGCGCGAGGGGTGTGGGTGGCGGCCGCCGCGAGAGCGTTACGAAACGCGCGGGCTCGGGCGGTGGATACGGTCCTATCGGTGGGATAGAGGAAGTCGAAAGACGTGAGGGAGAGGCCTTTGCAGGATGGTCGAGCCATCGCTCGCATTGGACCGTGATGACGGCCCAGGGATGCTTCTTGGTGCGACGCTGCGGGGCGACAAATGGTCAGTCGCAGCGCGATCCAAGGTCAACGCGAGCGTACATGGAGCGCGGGGCTCAAGAGTATTCTCTTGAGGAAGTGTGAAAGTTCTTTCAGGTCGTCACGGACATGCTGGATAGGAATCGATGATGAGGGGGAGGTGGACGCGAACGAGTGCATGTCTTTTGCAGTGCGGAGGACGAGACGTCCGTGTACGGTCGAGTGGGGGTCAAGGAGGGCGATGCAGTCGTACAGAGCCAAGAGAGGTCGTCGTGATGGAGACCGGGCTCGGTCATGCCTATGCCCCCTCCGCGATGCGATGGACTGCCTGGTAACCGGAGCCGACCCCCTGAATCCCTGCGCGCAGGCATGCAGACTAGGACGGAGACTGGCTATCCTGAGCAGATAACAATGTTCATCACTTCTGCAGGACTTGTGCGCAATGGGGAGACGATGCGTGACGGGGCGTGCTCCTCCTTCTGCGAACTCCGAGCAGCATTTGCTTCCGCACCCCCGTCGGCTCCCTGATCTCTCTTAGTTGTGTATGTTCCAGAAGAAGCACCGGGTCTATGAATTGCTGTCCAACGAGTGTTCCAGCTTGAATCAGAGCGATGGTTCGGATCTGCGTTCGGCATTTGGACGCCAGAACTCATTGTTTGGGATCCGCTGGCGGCTGAGCGCTGAAGCCGACTCGGGCAAATTTGTCATTTCGTAGGTAGCTTAATTTGAGACACCATGGTCACTTGCTGCGGAGTGGTTCCTCGCCGTGCAGGCGAAGCGCTGGAGCGTCGCGGCGAACGCGCTGAGGTCCGCCAGCCCGAGACGCTCAAGGCCGCGACTTGTATCTGGCGGCAGCGTCGGGCTCGTGTCGCTGCTGGTGGGGTAGAGGCATGGGACCGTCGTATTTGAGCCGCGAAGCAACCAGTTGCTTCTGTGCGAACTCGTGACCTGTCGCAAGGTGCTCTGAGCGCCGAAGGTTCTGTCAAGCGCGTTGGCGTATCCACGGTCCAGTCAACTCTACATGAAGGCGAAGCCATCAGAAAGGTCAAGTTCATTAAGCGAGAGTCTTCAAGCTTCAAGCTGCCACGGATGGGCAAAAAGCCGGCACCCGTGCGAGCCGGCCCGGGTGGAGCCCCTACAGGCTATGAGCGGGGACGCGCTGCCTCGACTTGCCTCTCCTCCTTTCATCTCCCGCAAGCTCGCCAAACATGTCGTACGATCCCGAGACCGGTATCCACCGCTCCCTGGCACCAGTACTCCCACCCTCCGCGTTCCCGGAGGTCTCCATCGACCAGTTCATCCTCGACCGCCCCACAACTCAGCCGGATGCGGTCTGGCTCATCGACGCGCTCACCGGCCGCACCTTCACTCGGAGTCAGGCCCACGAGCGCACGAAGCTCATCGCACGTGCATTCCGGGCGGGCTACGGCATCGGCCACGACGACGTTGTCGTCGTCTACAGTGGCAACGAGGTGCGCAGGGCATCTCTGGCCTCGCGAGGACGCAACTGATCGAGATTCGGCTCCCCAGATCGAATACCCTCTTGCGCTGTGGGCCACCTTTATGTGCGAGGGCATCGCGTCGTGCGCCAACCCGTCGTACATGCCCGACGAGCTCCGCTACCAGATCGAGCTGGGTGAGTTGCCTCGTGTTCGTAGAACTCAACTCACATGCTGATGTTTGTTCAAAACGCCAGTCGCCAAGCACCACCCGGTCAAGCTGCTCCTCACGCACCCGGACAGCATCGTCAGCGCCGTCGCGGCTGCGAAGCTCTCGGGCTTGCCTCAGTCGGCCATCATCCTCATGAGCCCCCCGACTGTGGGAGCTACTGAAGAAGCAATGAGACTGTGCCGAGGATTCAAGACCCTGGATGATCTCACCAAGGCGTTCGTGGGCTCGCCCATCCCGGTGTCGCCCAAGCTGAGCCCCGGCGAATCGAGGCGCAAGCTTGCTTTCCTGTAAGTGTGCACCAGAAATGAACATGTTTTCATCGCGTTGACAATTCGCTTTCTGTAGATCATTCTCCTCGGGAACGACGGGTCTCCCGAAGGCGGTAGCAATCCCGCACGCGAGCGTGGTGGCGAATACGTGAGTGTTTGTTTCAACTCAGCGATGATCTCGTCATCGTCTCGCCGTAAATACACAACGAGTGATCTGACTCGGTCCCATCGTCGACAGCGTTCAGGCCAAGTCTCACTGGGACATAAGCGTGCCCTTCACGCCGTACAACGCCGCGACCAAGAAGGGTGATGTTGTCATGGGCTGTCTCCCGTTCTATCATATATACGGGCTTGTTGTTGTGCTCCACTCCTCGGTGTACATGGATGTTCCCGTTGTGACCCTGAACAAGTGATCTCACCTCCTCAAACTCCCACCGTCGTATGCTGACCAGTTGGCTCGCTACAGGTTCACACTTCCGACTTTCCTCGAGGCAATCCAGCGCTACAAGATCACTACACTCTACGTTGTGCCACCGTCAGTATCTTCCTTTTGCACCCTGTGAGCGTCGCTCCGTTGCTGACGCCTTCACGATGACAGGATGGTCATTATGATGGTCAAGAACCCCCTCGTGAACGACTACGATCTTTCTAGTCTTCGAATCGGGATGACCGGAGCGGTGCGGAGGCTTTCTTTCCTACGCAACCGGGCTGCGACTGACGATGAGGATTCCTACAAAGGCCCCACTTGCCCCCGAGGTGCGTACAATGTACGCTCAGCCGAGAAGCTCGACTGACTGCCGCACCCGGACAGACAAGCATCGCACTCGGCAAGAAGTTCCCCAAGATGATCTTTGGTCAGGGTTGTAAGCGTTTTAAATCAACCAGGACGATTTCGATAGCTAACGATGGCGCTGTAGATGGCATGACGGAGACGTGAGCCGTCGCGGCCCCACTGGCATCCTGAGATTCGAGCTGACGCCTAAGTATTCGACAGCTGCACGATCGTCACTATCTTCAATGCAAAGGACCCGTCTAAGATGCCCCCTGCGTCCGCGGGTGTCCTGGTACAGAATATCGAGTGGGTGCCTTTTCCATGGTGATGAGAACTCCATACTCACAGCATCTACTATAAGTGCCCGGGTGATCAACCCCGAAGGCAAGCGTCTTGGGCCCGGTGAGGTCGGTGAACTTCTTTCTAGGTCTCCTTCCAACGCCATCGGATGTAAGCAACCACATTCGATTGGACCTCATCGCCATCACTGACGTCCCCCCCCCCTGCAGACCTCGGAAACGTGAAAGCGACGAACGAGACTTGGGACGAGGACGGATTCATCCACACCGGAGACGAGGTGTACATCAAGGACGGGTGGGTCTACGTCGTCGATCGGATCAAGGAGTGAGCGGTCATTTTGGCCATCGTCGCCGCGCGAGTGCTGACCCTGCGTGTCCCAGGCTCATCAAGGTCCGCGACCATCGGGCGGAGTTGTATGGTTCTTACTAAGATTTTTCTTCGCAGTGCAAAGGAATGCAAGTTGCACCTGCCGAGCTCGAGGGCCTCTTGCTCGAGCACCCGGATGTCGCCGATGTTTGCGTGATCGGCATCCCTGACGACCGTGCTGGCGAGCGACCGAAAGGTACGTGTAGTACTATACCCTCCCAATTTACCATTATTATAACCCCCGCCCTTGTCGGTACTGACTGTCATGCCCCCCAGCCTACATCGCTCTGTCCCCCGAGGCCATTGCACGAGTTGCGAAAGGCTCATCTGAGGCGGAGAAAATCAAGCAGAGCGTCAAGGAGTACGTGGCCACGCGCAAGATTGATTACAAGCGACTCGGAGAGGTGCGCGATCTCATAGCTCGATCTCAGAGCTACCCCGCGACGCGCGACAGCTGACCGCGTGTGCGCGTGCTTGCTCTTAGGTGGAGATCATTGAAGCCATCCCGAAAACCGCTTCCGGCAAGCTCCTCAGAAAGGACTGTACGTCGTACCCTCTTCTTTCCCACGTAGCATGTCCTGAGGCGGAAACGTGGCCCTCCAGTGCGACAGCTGCACGCGAAGACGTCGTCGACAGCCTCGAAGCTCTGAGGGCGCTTCTGAAGATCGGAATGTGTTGGAAACAATCCGGGATACCAGTGGTTCGCACACCGAATAAAATATGATTCGAACGAAATTCCTGGGCAATCAGGTCGGACAACCAGGCAAACGTCCTCTCACACAAACGCAACCTCGCCACTTCCGAATTCGCCCCATTTTCAGTCATATCTACTCCCACTGGATATGAGTCTGACTTCGACTAACTAGGCTGTAGTGCTGCTCTTCTAGGGCGAGCTCGCGCGGCTCCCATACTGGCGTTGCCACCCCGTCAGCCAAGTCAAACTCCGCTTATTTTATCTACTACATAAATAGCGTGATATCTACCACATAAAGAGCGTGATTCTGATCTCTTTACGCCCAACACGTGTACAGGCTCGAGCCAGACTGATGCGGCGGATCGCCTGCGCGCGAATCGAAGCGTGTTACCTAAATCGCAGGGACAAGTGATCCGGCTAGATGATAAATGATCCGGCTATATGATATTGATGAAGTGAGTAAAAACAACGCAGTAGCACTTGATGTCACGCATTGTCTCACATTAGCTTCTTCGCCTCCACCCCGACGTCAACAAGTCTCGAGTCTCAATGAGGGCTCGAGGGCCCTCGGACTGCGAAGCGAGGGACAGAATTCGTCATGGTTAAAGTGGTTGAATCTTTTGAGTTATCCAGTCCCAAGCTAGTTGGTGCCACTCAGGCCGTCAGCTCCGTCCTTTCCACCGTCCGGGCCATGCGCCCCGCCCCGCCCTCCGAGTCCCGGGTTGGGCCCGTTGCCTAGGAGACATCTCATCAGTATTTGCAAAATTCTGACTTTGACTGAGGCCTAAGTTACCGCCATTTCCACCATTGCCTCCGTCAGACGAGCCAGTCCCTGCGAAACGCGGTCAGCTTTTGCGCTTTAAACTCGAATCTGATTAATCTCGAGGTGACTTACCGGCTCCTCCATCCCCACCAGCACCACTCTGTCCAGCGTTTGTTCCTCCACCTGCTCCTCCCGACCCGCCAGGGGCGGATCCTGGTCCTCCCTGTCCACCTGATCCTCCGTTTCCAGCAGCGCACTCGGTAGATGCACCAGCGCCCGCCCCACCGCCCTGACCTCCCTGGTTGGGAGCACCGACGGTGCCGTTCGCGCCGTCCTGGTTCTCGCATTGAGCTGCGACGCCAGTGGCGAAGGCCATGACGGCGGCGAGCTGGAGGAAGGTCTTGGTGAAGAGCATACTGATTTCGGAGTTCTGATATGTTGGATGAATGGAAATGGGCGAGACGAGACGTTGCGGATCGGGTGACAAAGGTGTGGGGCTGCAGTAGTGTTCGGGTCGGAGTGGCAAGTGGGAGGCACACGCGCGACTTGGTGTTTCGGTAGAAGTTGCAGTGTAGCGGATGGTATAAACGGAGATAGAGATAGGACGTGGTGTAAGGAAAGAGAGAGAGGAGCGATGCACGATACGTGGCTCTTTATACCGCGAGGGTCGCAGGCTAGTCCGCGTCGAACTCACCGCCTCATGCAGGTGACCTGTCGTTCTGTGCCAACACAGCTAGCAGCCCTTTCGCTGCCCGGGAGCCGGTCTTCAGCAGCAAACCTACCGCGACACGCTGTGTGCGAAGTTGCGTTGGAGCTTTGCCGTCGTTTGGCCGCGCCGCAAGGAGCCGGGCCCGCCACCATTAGCTTCATCGCAGCGAGCAGATGGTGCGCATCGTCTGCATATCCTCGTAGAACCAGCGAATTCGGTTGTGCAAGGGCGCTACGGCACAGCGGGCCGACCCGAGTGACGTCGGCACAGATCGGAAGAGCGTCGTGTAGGGAAAGAGTGTCCT
>ERZ1463038.212-NODE-212-length-18149-cov-18.015309_pt1 | contig 18149 bp, 26 predicted proteins | sample MGYA00564479_ERZ1463038 | MGnify/ENA primary metagenome ERZ1463038 (study PRJEB39244, sample SAMEA3635134) | Helicobacter pylori | study: EMG produced TPA metagenomics assembly of PRJEB11511 data set (Assembly of a 5300-year-old Helicobacter pylori...
GATCTAACGGGTGACTGGAGTTCAGACGTGTGCTCTTCCGATCTCAAATAGTCGCGCGAGTCTGGATGAGCGTCCGCAGAATGAAATGTCGGGTTTCGACTGAAGTATGCTTATGAACGGATCAGAGATACCACACGGTAGCTCTACTGCAAGGTGGAAGTGACGAGTCCCGCGTTCACGTCTGCGAAGATTTGCCCACCCTGGCCACGTTCAGCGTGCGTGTGCGAGAGGGAACAGCGTCGAGAAACTCTATCCTCGCATTGAGACTAACAGCAGGAAGGATAATCACCTCCTCGTGGAAGCTGGTCGCCTCCCACGGCCTGCTAGTGCCAGAGCGTCCATGTGCCGCCGCTCACCTGCTCTCCAGGGAACCTTTCCATCCTCAAACACATTACCCAGTGAGAATAACCCTGTCTATGACTAAGAGGAAGGTTCGTTCCGCTCATGAAGGGGGACAATCCTGATCCTCTCGCCGCGAAACGGGCGTGCTCGCTGTGCTCAAAGCTGCCCTCCTATATACGGTCACGTCACACGCTTCACGGACCAGCTCAGAACGCATGGTTGCACCAGTTACTTACATTAATCCCTACACTGTCTGAAACCTCAAACAGGGTCGGTGTCAGTCAAGCCATGGGTGTCACGCTGCGAGCTTGCTTCGCCTGGGCCACCGGTGCAGTCAATACGCCGGGCCACTTAACGGACCCAGCCGAATGAACGAAATTCAATCTCTTGATGGGCCTGGGAGAGAGAAGGCCAGGTCTGGGTGGGAGAAGGTGTGGGAGAAAGGATGAGGAGAAGCCGAGCTCGAATGAGGCGCGCCGAGGTGCACAGAAGTGTCGAAAGGCGGTATCCCAGAATGGAGCTAAATGCACATCCACCAATTGAAAGTGGTGGCTCGGTGTACCTTCAGCGCGTTGAGGGAACGTCGTCAGAGAGCGTTTGGCGACCGCTCGAGTCGGAGGTGGCCCCCGCCAAGCGTGTTAGATAAACAAGGCATCAACTGACGCTTGTCACCACTCTGAGCAGAGTGGCCACGTGCATCTCGCTCGCGTCCCATCTTGCTCTCAAGTCGACCCAATGACATCAGCGCTCAGCCGCCCATGCGAGATACAACTTGCCAGGACATGGTGAAATCGGCGAAAAAAGAAGGACGCATTCTCCACGGAGCGCGAACCCGCCTCGTTACCCGTGCACGTACCAGTCCCGAGAGCATCTGGCTGCGTTCGAACCACGCTCCCATCCCGCTCCTACCCCAGCCTCACCCGATGAAGCTGCACTTGAATCTTCATTGTACTTGAAACATAACTCGTGGACGTGTTCGTCTTGCGCGTGCCGTCCCAAACGGCAGCCTGAGGCAGTGACAGTTGCTGTGCGGGACCGACTTGGGGCCGTTGAGTTCGCCTGGCGATACTGGTCGAGATGATGTGGTGTGCTTGTCTAAGTGCGCTTCCTTGAAAGATAAAGGCGGAAGCGAGTCAAAGAGACAGACGAGCGGGTGACGAGAGGCCGTGGAACGAGCGGGGCCACGCGGCCAAGTGGGCGACCACGATGGCAGTTTGTAAGGTTCGAAGCTGCTACAGAAGAGGCTCTGCGTGGGGACATATACGAGAGGGCGTCGAACGGCCCAAGTAGGTCGTCGAGCGCCCTGCCGGAGCAGCGGGCCACTCCGCTGAGCATCCTGGCAGCGGGAGAGGCTCATGGTGGACTGAGATCGATGGGTAACGCGGTCCCGGTCGAGGTCGAGTTCGGCGAGGTCGATGAGCGAAGCTAAGAGGCGAGCGTAGCTGGCGTGTGAGGTGGGAGCGAGGCGGACGCAACATCACCGAAGTGTCAATTTTCGACTGCGCGCGGGCTACCACCTCGCAGCTTGGCTCTGCTCGACATCCTCACCGCCACCTCTATGCTCCCAGTCCCCCTCGACACTCTATAGGCGCTTGATTGCCACGAGCGGTCACAACCTGCGGTCCGCGAGGCAGGTCGAGCGGCGGCGCGGTGCTGGTGCGGGAGCGGTCAACGATTCACCTGCGCGGACGGTCTCTCAGCTATCACGTCGAGGGGGGCTCCGGTCTGCAGTTTTTCTAAGCCCGCGTCCTGCACGCCGTCCTCGCCCAGCCCTCCCCCTCCTGTAACGCGTCGTGTTCCACCGTTCGCCTCTCACCAGACTGTCGAACCTGATCTGCGCCGGAGCCCTGCCTAGCCAAATGGAAAGGTAACCCAGGACGTGGATACTGCTTTCATGACTGGACCCGGCGGGAGACGGAGCGAGGAACCTGCGCGACAGGAACTCGTCAACGGCACCGCGCAGCGCGCTCGTGAACATGAGTACTGGCTGTGTGGGCTGTTGAGATCATTGAGTTGGGCTACGACCCGGTAATGATGTTCTTCGTGTTTGGAAGTACATTGACCAGTCAAGTCTGGCGCGCGACGCAGGGACACGCTGGGCCTGCCTTGGGAGCTCGCTCGGTACCCCAGCAGCGCACCAAGCTGCTGACGGTATGTCTGTTGGTCAAATGCTGTCTGAGCAGCTCAAGCGTCGTGAGGGCGGGCGGGGGATGGCGGGAGCGGTTGACTGGTCTCCCGCGTACGGGCTCTGCCGGTCTCACAGATGGTCGGAGATTTTTTACTTAAGAAGCTCAAGACTGCTTCTATTCAACTTCGGGACTTAATTGCGCCCGTTGCCGCCTTCCACTCGCTTTTATCCCCTCGCTCCATAGCCCCACCGTCAGCTCGTACCTCGCTGCTATCTAATTTGAACCAAATGAGATGCTTAGCTCGGTAAGTTCAAGGCTTCGCGAGTGAGGAAGATGAGACACGCAAAGATTCGCCGGGACAAGCTGCGCCGAAGTGGCTAGCATGTCCTGGTCTCGGATGCAGGTGAGGCTCACAATAGGATTGAATGGAACTTCATAAACATGGGGACGGAGGGTGGGAGGCTACGTGGTCAGTCAAGTATTTTTGCTAGGAGGAGTGTGCTCGACACTGGGGTGAACGTTGCCGGCCCTGCACAGTGTAGGAATCTTTAGTCGCAGCCGTACCTCGCAGAGCTCGTCAGGTCTTCATTGGAGGATGAAGCGAGCGTGGGTGAAAGCTCTCAGTTTAATTGAACAACTGTCGAAACGAGTGGTACCGGGGTATGTGGCGCTCGACCGCGGACACGAAGTGCTCGCCTGCCGTGCGCGCTCGCTCGAGCCTCACACCCGGATCAATCGGGTGTTCCGCGTGCCGAGTGTTGAGCTTCGCTTTGAGGGATATATCGAGGCTGCTTTTGAGCTGGGGACCTGTCGTGTCCCGGTGATGCGGGGCTAGACGCACAACGCGCAGGGCAGATGTGCCTGTTAGTTGAGCTCCCGCATACAAGCTTACATACCACCAGTGCGATCAGATAGCTCTCGTGTTCCTCTGAGATTGGTGTGTAAGTCTCATTTCAGGGCTTTCACACTCGACCAAACTGCGACGTCCTGGTGGTCCACGCGAGGGAGCCGGCTGCACGCGCTGTCTTTAGTCGGATGAGGAGGGACCTTCGAATTTCGTATATGCACGCACACAGAGACTGAATATCTCATTACCGGATATTCACCACCTCCCTCGGTCTTTCTGCTAAGAAGTTCCAACCCAAACTATCGGCCGCGTCTCGTACTTCAATTGTGTCCAGTCCTGCTTGCTCGCTCCAAGTCCATTCCATCAGTACTCCCATTGCTCCTCCCGTTTCCTGCAGCTCGTCTTTAATCACAGGTCTCAGTTCACCAATATTGAGCCTGGCGTACTTCGTCGAGACAGTGTGCCATTCTCGCTATTCACGCCCAGAGAGCCCGCGCCCTCCGAGTCGGATGCTCGGCCCCCCTCCCGAAAGACTCCAAAGATTGCGTTACTTCAAATGTGATCCTTGCAAAAATGAGAATGGGTTGGGGCTGGATGAGGGCCTACAGCGAGGAGCTTCGTCCGGCTCACGGCAGACGGCACTCGTTTGCAGGCCCATCTGATCTAATACTCCCGTCATAAGTACGGCGCCCTTTATGCTCCCGCCAAAAGTACGACACGTCGATCGACCGGGAGAGGTCGACGAGCGTCCCTCGGACCAGCTGGTCGCACTGCAGACCCTAACGAGAAGGAAAGGAAGAATGTGCCAAAATCCGTGTACCAGGGGCGAGCCGCGATCGGATGTCGAGTTGGGCGAAGTCAAGCGTCGAGCTCAGCCAGCGCGCCCGTCGAGCAAGGGGGACGAAACGCCACCGAGGTGTCCGCTTCGACTGCGCGCTCTCTTCCCATCTCACCTCTTGCCTCTGCCCATCACCGTCGTTGGCCCTTTGGCAACCCGCAGGCTTCATCACGCTGTCCGCCTCGACCAGCACCTCCTAGCGGTCAGGAAAAACGAATGGGCGGCGGGGCGGGGACGCGGGGCGTGCCAGATGCTGCGTGGGGGCTCGCTCGACTTGACCGCCGACGGGAGCTCAGCGCTGGTAGATGAATGTTATGCTCCCCAGTCAAATCGCATGTTGCGCTTCAATCACTAGTGCTCACTCGTTTCACCAGCCTCACGCATGGCGGCGAGATGGTGCTGCTCATAGGTTAAGGTGAGTCTTGCTGTACTGGACTGGCTGGCTGTCTATGTTGAGTAAGCTGCTGAGCTGTGAAGCTCATTAAGCAGGAAGCTGTCCTTCAGTTTGGGAACGGGCGGCGAGATCCGGCGGGACTCTTTGCTCGGCCTGCGGAACTTGCTAGGGCTACAACGCGAGCACCTGTCATGCTCGCGTGCTTGGAGCAAGAAAATGTGAGCTCTTGGATGATAGGAATCTTACGGGACGCGGGCACGAGCGAGGAACGACTCAAGCTTGGCAGGACGCCGACGACTGGCAGCAACCCACGCCCGACCCTCAAACGGAGCTCGGGGGTGCTTGCTGCGCCATGAGTTCGCAGTAGTCCCACCCTATTTTGCTCGAGAACGAGCTTTACGCGAAGGCGGGGGTTACGAGAAACCAGCAGGTACATCAACGCCCAATGCGCGACTCGCCCGATCCTGACTTGAGGACCAGTCGAGCGTGCTAGGAAACTCGTTGCTGACCGTAGAGGCGCTGTTCCATGTGAGGCTGAGCTGTGAAGGGTTGAGCACTTGGGTTTCGGGGAAACGCGACGCTGATGCTGTAGGCGGGACGCAGACAACAGATCACTACGGGTCGAAAGCCCAGGCCCCGGATCACGCATGGATGCGGCCGGTGCTGCTCGTGGTCAAAGTAGCAGTGTTCAAGCAAGCAGTGAAAATCTATCTGTTTATGGTATGGGCAAGGAGAAGTGAAGGTTACAACACAGGGCGAATTAGCCAAGTGGTTACGGCGGTAGTCTCGAATTTGCCATTCGCGCCCAGCTACTGGGTTTACCCGCGTAGGTTCGAATCCTGCATTCGTCGCTGGAGCTCGGTAATGGGAGCTCGTCATGCTTTTTGGAGGATAGGCGGCGTGGTTCCCCACGGGGCCGCGCCGGAAGAGACTTTTTGGACGGCATGCCTCCCCAATGGCCACAGATTCTTCCAGCAAGACTAAGGATGTCCAAGTTCTGTGTCTGTTGTGATCGTTGGGTGGTTGCCTGTTGGGGAGATTTAGGCCGTGCGCAAGTGGGTGCACCAGCAGCACTCGGAGTGGGGATGTGGACATATGGAACAGCTGAGATAACAGCTTTATACTACATACAAGCAGTGTATTTGCGAGCTTGGTTCAGATACTCGTTGGTGCTGATCCGGTGGATAGGACTTTTGCCGTCACGCCACCCTTGTTTGGTGTTGCGCCGAGCTACCCGTCAACACCTTTTGTTGGACCTTGATTTTTGAGCAGATCAAAGTGTACACCTACAGTACGAGCCTCACAGCGAGCAAAATGCACTCGCGACGTGAGCCAGCCCGAGCGCCAACCTTCGCGCTCGCATTGACTCACCATCAGTTCCTAGTACAACAACCTCTGCAGATCCCAGTCTGTCTCTGAGTCGAGACATGTCGTTACCCACCGAACCAAGCTTCTTTTCCTCCGAGAGCAAGTTCGCCTCGCAGGCGCAGGTGCGCGTCAGACTTCAGCGTCAAACACAAGGAGCGCTTGCCCACACCCCATCCACTGTCTGTTAATTGCAGTCTCCCTTTCAAGTTAGGACTTCTCTGGTACCTTTCCAACAGCTCAGCTTTGGGCTGCGAGCGCCTCATACTTGCGGCCAAGGGCATTGCTGTGAGCAACTCAGTTGTGGGTGACCGACCGCGAACGCAGCTGCGAGTGTAGACGCGGAATATCAGGGTATACACAGAGCTCCGAGAAGGGTGATCTGTGGTCAATTGCATGGCCAACGCACCGCGGGCGCCGATCAACCTGTGGAGGTCGCACAGCCGATGGGGTGGGCACCTGCACTGAGTATTCTGAGAGAGAGCCTAGGATCCCTTCTATCTTCGACTACGTCGGTTCCATAGATGAAGATACACCAAGTATTCGAGAGCCTGCGGCGCGTGAGGTTCTACTTGGGCGGCTGCACCCGTTGCTGCGAACTTGAGGCCGGTGTGATGGCCTTAAAAAGAAGGAAATGCTTGATGCCACCTAATCATTAGAGCCTGCGGGGAAGGCGGGAGACGAGGAGGGGCGAGCGGAAGGGCATGAGGCCTGAGGCGCGAAAAGGTTACGCGGACGAGCGGTCTCATGGGGACGCAGAATGAAAGGTGGCGAAAAGAAAATCACGATGAAAAACAGGACGCCGTTACCAAGACCCTGAGAAGGGTAGTGGCGCGCGCCTCAGTCGCGTCCCATGTTGGTATCACTTTTCTAGAATCCGTGAGATAGGTCCCAACTGCCCGGTTGCATTTGAGCCTAAGAAGAGGTTGCCGATGGTAAAAATCTATCAAGTAGACCCATGCTCTTCTGAGAGCAAAGCTTAGCTTGCAGTTCGCGTACGCAGCAGTCCGTCTTCGCATCAGGCTCCCGGTCCGCTCGAGCCTCCCCGGAGCCTGCACACAGGATCACATCATGGGTATCCTCAGATGTAAACAAGGGGAGATGTGGGGACGTTTGAAACACCGCGGCTGAGATGCTTGATGTGCGGGGGGACCTGGCGCCCGTACCGTGGTGCGGAGGGATGGGCTGGGTAAACGAGTGCGTGCGTCTTGGTCACCATCAACTCAACCACTCTAGGTGTGCACTTTACTTCATAAAGAAAGTGCAAAGTAAAGTGAAGCGAGCAGGGAATGGGCCCACGACCATCTTGCAGAGGCTCCAGCCGCACCGCTGTCTGCCGCAACTCGCATCGCTAATGAAACCCGACGTCCGTCCCACACAGACAGCCGATCCCACAGAAATGCTAGCATTCTTCGCAAGATGCAAAGATCAGTGGGCAGGAAAGGCTCGAGTACAAAGAGTCCATTTTTAATCAACGTCCTTCGGCGTTGCGAGCTGGGTCCCACCCGTGCGCCGTCCTCCTCACCGCCTTCGATGCAAACGTCAGCTCACCGCCCATCAAACATCCTGAATCATGGGGGAGGCGACCATGTCCACAGTCAGCAAGTTCAGTTCAGCTAGTACCCTCGTTCGAGAGCCAGCTCATCTCGCAGCCGACAGCGAGCCAATCCCCCCTGTGAGCTCTTCTAGATACCCCATAACAACAAACACTCCCACAGCCAGACATGTTCCACCCCTCCGCTGTGTACCAGCCCATGCAAACTGACGCACACCAGCGTCTTGACCCAAGTTGCGCTGGGGGCATCTGCGCGCTGCAGTGATTCAAAGCTTGGCTGTGGTACGCTGTGAGAGTGAGAGGAGGCCGTCTGAGAGCTGTTTAATAGCGGGCGTGTTCACGCAGACGTTGGGAGGGCTGGCGTGAGGCAGTCGGACCGAAGTGAGTCGGAGGGCGACCAGGGGGCGGAAGTTGTGCGCGATCAGCAGGGAGGAGAGATTCCCCAGATTCAAGTCTGTGAGAAAGAACTCCAGCTGTCACCGCTGCATGGATCGCGGGCGCCGACCGACCTGAGGAGGTCGCCGAGCGCCCTGCCAACGAAGCGGGCAGGGCTGAAGACCATCCTGGCGACAGGAGAGGCTCGGGTACTCGAGGACTGTCGGGACGCAGGTGCGAAGTGGTCAAACTTGGTGAGCAAAGGTAAGAAACGAGCATGAGCGTCAAGTGAAGCACTCCGTCCTTTTCGCCCACGCCGCGGTCACCATCAGCCCCCATCCTAGTCACTCCAGCCGCGCCTCAGCACGCAGGTAGCCTGCTTCTATACTAGACTCGCTCCCAGTCGAGTTTATCCTGGAGGGAAGGCTCACTCGTAGCTTCAGGCGTACTTCTGACCCCAGCGTATATGAAACAAGTGCCTAAAGATGTCTCCCATCATTAGCCAGCCATGAGCCCATCTGTATCTTCATTATCCACGGGTTAGACTCACCTTGGATTGGAGCGTCTCGACAGCAGGATCGTGATCGACAGGTGTTGGTCATCCTTTGGAGGTCGGCGAGTGCGCCGCCGACGCCGCCGACACGGTGGGCAACGCCAACGAGTGTGCTGGCGTCGGTCGGCCTGACAAGGTCGACGAACACTCACTTAAGACTAACGAGTATAAATGAAGCAAGGAGCAAGCCATTCATACTAGTGCAGTGGAGACACTATTCGCGACCCTCGCGAATCCGGCTCGCGTCCTGTCTCGCCGTCTCATCTCAACCAGTTAATATCTGCCAGAAGAGACCCACTGAATGATCCGTCTTTTGATAAGACAGGATTCGCTCAAATTAGCATCAAGAAGGCCCTACTCTCCCCAAAGAGCAGCGAGTCTCCGCGCTGTCCGTGCGTGCCCCAGTTCCAAGAGGATCCAGATCAAGGTTGGTCCCCGGAACATGAGTTTACATAAAAGCACAAGTATGATCGCAATGATTGCGTGACTTGGAACAAGAGAGACAAGACGAGGACCGGTGCAGCAGTCGAGTCCGAACCGACGTACGCGAGCCGGACCCGCACCGCTGACTGCCTGGCAGGTCTTGAGTGAGACTGAAAGCAAGCATGTGGTAAATCGCGGGATACAAGTGAGGACAACAACACACAGCAGCCTTTTGGTCCTTTGGCTGGAACCAAACTGCTGTGCGGTGCTCTCTCCTCGCGCCCCGCCGCGCCGTAGTCCTTTTTCTACACTCGCGTCCCGTTTCGCTGTCTCATCTCCACACTCCACTTTAACTCCCAAAAGGCCAATGCGTCCCAGAATGAGCCGGGCCTCACTTTTCTACCGAGGTTCCATCGAGAAGGACGACTCTTCTAACAGAGCGGACCCATCTCGTTGTCCGTGGCAAGTGCCAGGCCGCAGAGCAGCCATCATACCGTGTTCCCAGAAGGGCAAAGCTCTACTATGACCCGTCTGTAAGACTTCTGCCAGCATACGAGTCAGGACTCACCTCTAGCTGGGAGAGCATCGGGCGCGTGAGGTCCGAGACGGCCGCGATCGTGATCGCGCGGAATTGACTTGGTGCCAACACGATTACCAGCGGGACAGTGTATGAGGTAGAGAAAGAAAAAGAAAAAGTGAGAATTGGCGCAGCAGGGTGACTTGGAGTCCCGACTTCGGCAAGTGCGGGCGCGAGTCGACTCGAGCAGGCGAGGAGGAGGCCCTGAAGCGCGAAAAGCGAGGGGCACGAGAGAGTGACCGGAGAGAAGTTGATAAGTACAACCCTGCTACGCAAGACGCTCGACCGCGGCTGATTCGTACACGGGCGGGCTTCGATCGACCTGAGAAGCTCGCCGAGCGCCCTACCGAGAAAGCAACCTGCACCACTGAGCGACCTGAATGGAGGAGAGGCTCAAGTTCGATTGTGTTCGGCCAGAGAGCGCATCGAGTTTGGCGAGATTGGGGAGCCCAAGCAAGCGTCAAGTTCTTCCAGCGCACGCGTTTGAGCACCGCGGACGAAACGACTCCGAAGTGTCAGTTTCAACTGCGCGCGCTTGTCGCCACTTGGCTCTGCCCACCTCCAACTTCACCCGCCTTCGTCACTCAACCGCCCTTAAAACACACCGCGGAGCCTTTCCCATTCCCAGCCTTACTCCTGTCGATTCAGCGAGGCGGTTGGGCGGTGAGGGTGAGACCGGCCCTCCGCCTGCGTGGGAGCTCCATCGGCCTCGACGCTGACGGGCTCTCCTGCTAGCGACGGAGTTTCCGCTTCGGCTGAGCCTATACATATACCATCTGCTTGCTGGAATTTCACTTGCTGTCCTGGACCTTCCGTTGTTCCTCTCCGGTCGGTTCGAGCTCGATGCCCCCAATGCCGTGCTCCACCAGGAGTAACGACCTTGGCTCGGCATGTGGTACTTCCGTTCCAGAGGGAATGAGCATGGTGAGAGCACGTGTCATCGGACCTTCCTGCAGGACTCCGTCCAGGCGCGCGGGAAGCTTGAGACAACATCATACCAGGCAAGAAGGTACTGCATTTGTGGGCTGGTGCAGTTTCTGATACTTGATGCAGCTGGGGATCTGTTGTAGCTGGGAGCTGATTGCAGAGCAGATGGAGGAGGGGACTGCTCGACGCCGGAATGCGCTCAGACTACCTGTTGAGCTTGCCCGGGGCCTTGAAAAGGTCTCCAGGCTTGTTTGATGATGTCGGAACGTGCGACTTCGGCGAGGCAGCAGGAACAGGACGTCCGTGGACCTGGCATGGAGCACTTGGGAGGAAGCGCGGTGCAATAGTTGTCCGATCCTGAATCTAGGACCAGACTATTGGGAATTCAAGGATTTGATTGTACAAGGCTGCTTGGGTGATCGAAAGTGGAAACGAAAGTGGCACTGGGGCCTGAGGGTGGGAGGGCGGGGGAGACCGAGGCGAGAGACGCGCGCGGGTTCCGAGTGTGCGTAAGTGAGATGGGAGCAAGAGCGGAGATCTCTGGGGGGTCGTACTGGGCTCAGGGTGATTGCAGGCGCAATTCCTGAAGCGCTGCCCGGTGACCGGTGCGTGCGGGTTCGCTCCCGACTCCCATCTCGGCGACGCAAGCGTTTGCAACATCGTATTCTAAAATCCTCGCGGCTTAACTAAAGCTCGTTCGAAGCGCACGAGAGGACGGCTGGTGCGTGTGCGGGCGAGGAGCGGGATGTGGGCGGATGCCGCACAGCGCTGACGTCGGTCTGTAGGCCAGGAATCGCCGTCTGGTCTACATTCTGACTCGGGAAGATAGTGGACCGCCTTCCAAGTACGTTTCACCCCGAGTCGACTTGTTGAGCGGGCACGTGGAAGGGAGCAGCATCACGCTCGCGTCGGACTGCAGACCTGAGATCACTCACGGGCCTGCAAAATGCTTCCGATGTGTTGATGTCGCTCCACTCGCGGGTTCACGGAAGAGAGGCGCGAGCGGGGCGGCAGCTCGAGTCGAGAAGGGACCAGCGCTCGACGCACGCTGGCTTTGGAACTGAAACTACTCTGGTACCCCAAGCTAGCTGTACCTCCACAATAACTCCTTTGTGTGACGGATTCACTCAACGGGAACAAGAGCAGCGGGGGGAGCGGGAGACTGGGTCTCAAGTCATGCGGGACCCGCGTTGGAAGCTTGAAGGGCTGGTGGCGTGTAGACCCGGACCTATTCCAGGACTGCCAGCTGTCTAGTCCAGGACTGCAAGGTGTCTATTTATTTTCGGGCCCATTGTCACATTCTAATCTGATCAGGATACAGCTTCATGAGGGCTGGTCAAGCTGGAGCGAGCTGTCTCGGAGACTGGCAAGATGGCGCGACACACCCCACCCGCCTCGGTGTGGGGGATAGGGATCCCTCCCTTGTTCACACGCTGACTGATGAGGGTTTATGTGCCTTGAGTAATAGTTGGGTCCGGTTTGTGTAATGAGCAAGACCGAGGGCCAGAACGGTCGAGGGAGCGGCACTACCCGTTCGTCAGACTGGAGACATGGGATCACTCCTGAGTCCACATTTTCATGTTCTGCAGCCTCCTCCTACAACCTTCTGGAAACAACATGAGCCGGTAGTGGACGGACTCGACCGGAGGCTGTTCGAGTCACGAGGGGACCGACACTTGACGAATGGTGCCAGGATATACCAGCAAAAGGATCTTTCTAGTCCCCACCTGGCGCTTTGAGTCTCCATTTCACAGTGCCATGACTCAAAGTTAGCTAGCTCCCACTTCAGATTGCAGCCCAAAGTCCAAATTTCCAAGCTGCCGTTCCCTCCGGAAATCAACCAGAAACCACACTCCTTGGAGACGCCCATCTCCGTTTGCGCGTATCATCTGCCCACATTCGCATCGGACCCTCAGGCCGCCCCGCGTCCCGTGGCCACGTCAGCGGCATCCCTAAGGAGAGAATCGGGAAAAGAAAGAGGCAAGGGCCTGGGTGGTCCCTGGAACATGCATGTACATGAAACACCTGAAACACACGTATTAATCACCCTCAACGTGTGACTCAGTGATAGTGAGCACAAGATGTTAGGACTGGTGCAGCAATCGGTTCGAACCCTAGCGGACCGATCGGCCCCGCACCACTTGCAGCCTGACATGTCCGGTGTGAGACTGGAAGCTAGCATTTAGAACATCGCTGGAAGAGCTGACAACGCACAGTAGGCTATTGGTCCTTTGACAGGAACTAAACTGCTATGCAATGCTCTCTCCTCACGCTCCTGCCTCGCCGTAGTTCTCATTCTGCATCAACCACCAAGCAAGGTGCATTTTCACTAGCGAGATTATTCCAAGCTGTACTCCGAAGGACAATGAGTCGAGGGACACGCAAGCCGAGGGGACTCGCGAAGCCCTGCTCATGCGTCCTGGCTTGATTTGATACCACCCTGAGCCCCCCTTTCCTATACTAGCCCAGCTAGCAGCCTCAGCCTGGGATTAAGTCTAAGCTGGAACTGGATGCAGCGATTTGAGCCCTACTCTCCTCAGAGAGCGAGCGCGCATTGCAGACTCAAGCCGTACCGACCCCAGTGTCCAGCAGAACGAGCTCGCATCCCCGTCATCTCGCGGCTCCGACCCAGCCACACTAATTCTGCATCCCGTGACTCATCTCGTCCAAGTGTGAATCATCCTCGTTTCGTTGAAGCGAGTCCGGCAGGACGATCGAGGCGGCGCACCAAGGAGACGCGGTGCGCGTGAGGACCTCGGTGATCCCAGGGATCAATGGCGCTGAGGAAAGCTGTGAGTAGCTAAGGCTTTGGTCAAGGAGAGGCAAAGACGGAAGAGAGCGGGGCTGGTCGGGGTCTCGACCGAGCAAGGACTTCACTCGTGGCGGGAACGCGCGAGGGTAAGTACTGTCAGACGTTTGCATGTATATCTACCCCGGGGAAGGGCTCTTCAACGCTTCCGCCCACCACCACAGCAGGCGCCAGTCGACTTGACGAAGTCACCGAGCGCCCTGACGAGGCGCCTGGCGAGACCGCAGAGCGCAGCTTGGAGGAAGAGGCACATCGATCTCGGTCAGAACAACGGAGAGTTATTTCGAGATAGTTGAGGTTGGCGAGCCAGACGAAGCGACGAGCTCGGCCTACGCTCGCGGTGTGAGCGCAGCGGACGCAACACCACGGAGAAACCGTCGGCGCCAGCTTTCTCGCGCTGCTGCTCTCCACGACACACACCATGACCGCATGTGTCACCAGAGCTTACGTCAAGGATTTAGGGCGGTGGAACATAGAAGTGCATAGCGAGCCACGCCCCTTAGCATCCAACTGTTACCATACCACAGAGGTTCCAGCCTTGACACACGTGACGCTTGAGCTCCCCGATTCTTCTCCACTCTTGATAGCGCCCGTATCCTCAGCGCTGAACAAGTATACTTTTCAACAGATAAAACCAATAACCACTCAACGAGCAAGACACATCAAGACCAGGACCGCGCCCAACTCCGGCTGCGACACAAGTCCCGCTCGTGGCCCTCCCGGTCTGGTGGATCCGACGGATCTGTATGCTCTAGCGACTAAAGTTAGAAAACCCCGCATATTCACTGAGCAGGAATAAAGCAGAGTCAGCGAGGCGAGATTGGTACTCTCACAGAGCAATCCCGGCATGCCCCCACGCGCGCGGTCCACTTCTGGCGCCCATCTGAGTCCATTCGGAGCGTGCTCAATGTCGGTACCGCTGATCAGCTCCTTCAATATTCTCTCGGCCAGGCACGAAGTCCTGTTGACGCAGACTGGACTCTCCTGCGTTGTTCAGGCAAGTCCTGGGCGCATCCGGGATGTCGGGCCTGGAGAGATGCTGTAGTTGCTCGGCCTCCCGCGTTGTCCGATAACAGGATGTAATGAGATCAGCGAAGAATGAATCATACGAGCAGTCCGTCGTTGAAGCAACGCGGGGGCTGGAGAAGAGTCACCCTTGATCCCCGCACCTAGGTCATGCGGGAGGGAGAATGAGGGTAGAAAGAAGTCGGAAGAAAGTGTCTGGACGAAGTTAAAATCTCAACCTAAGTTTTCAGAAGCTCACAGGTCCAGACCTTCGTACGGAGGTTGTCGATCAGCCCTAGTGAGGGTCGACCGGCGTTGCCCAACAAGGCACGCGGCGCCGCGGTGCATCCTACATGGTGGAAGGGAGACCGTGAAAGGATTGGAGGTCTAATGTGCGAGCACTCTAGTTGGTCGGTGGTGTTAATTGAGGCGAAGAGGCCAGCTCGGCCAAGCGAGAGGTGGGGGCGCAGCCTGTTCTCGCCCCACGACCCTCCCGCTTCCGACTATTGTTAGGAGGTGGAGATTTCCCGGTGGCCCGGCCAGAGCGATGGCCCGGCACTTTGTCTCTGGAGCTCGAGGCACTCTCTTCGCACATTCCTCTCCCCCTCCTTTCCTCTTCTTCAGCTGCTTGTCTAGTACTTGAGCTGTTGAAGAGTTCTGATCCTGGATTCTCAGGATCGTACAACTAGCCAATATCCCCGTGCATCCTGAAAGTCCTATACGGGTAGTGTGAACAACGGGAGCGTAGCAGGTTTCCGTCACGAGCCTGGTGAGCTTGAGTCGAGACCCCACCTGAGCTTTGCCATTGACTCCCACGCCCACGCTGGTTCTTACATCCGTGCCCGGCTTGAGTTCCCCAACAGCTCCAAGCACCATCGAAGAGCACCGGTCTGCGCCGACTCCAGCATCCGGCAAAACATGCTCCAGATGAAGTTGCCCCACCTATGAGCTGGAAGAACCTTTCCTCGCACCATGCAGAGCACCAGCACCTGGAAATGTGACTCACCTGTCCTGGCTAGAGTGCCTCACCCTGTGAGGTCCGAGACGGGTGGGCGCGATCGTCATCGTGCGGGGACAACGAAGCAGTGAGATGACCGGTGGGGAGATACGGGAGAGATTCGAAAAGCGAGAATTGGCCCACAGGTGCGTCGCGGCTTCGAGAAGCGCGGGAGTGAGTCGAGAGGCGAGACGGAGGCCCTGAAGCGTGAAAAAGAGGCGAGCACAAGTAGACGACCAAAAATAAGGTTGAGAAACACAAAATTGCTACGGATGACGCTCCACCGCCGCTTACTCACACACGGGCGGGGCGTCGGTCGACCTGAGGAGGTCGCCGAGCGCCCTACCGAGGAAGTGCGTTGCACTGCAGAGCGTACTGGATGGAAGAGGGCCGCCAGGTGGTTGTATTTGGCCAGAGAGCGCTCCGAATCGGGCAAAGTTGTTGAGCAGAGTCAAGAGGCGAGCTCGGTGGGCGCGCGCGTTTGAGCACCCCGGACAAAACGAACCCGGAGTAGTTTTCACAGCGCGCACTCGCTCCCACCCTGCCTGTTGACTCTCCTAACCATTGTCGCCGCCAGATTTATTGCTCGGCTTCTCCCGAAATCCCACAGCCTGTGTGCATGCGTCACCAGAACTTAGGTTGAAGGGTGGGCGAGCGGGGCCGGGCTGGCGCAGTCAACTCGGACGAGCCGCTCGCGCAGGAGCTCACTCGGCTCAGACGCCGACGAGAGCTCGGCGCTGCAGGCCGATAACGAGTGGCAAACAGTTCCTAAAGATACTGAATGAGACAATGCGGGCCCCCAAAAGCAGTGCCCTCGCGACCTCTTTGTGAAGCTCTCGACAGCATTGCTCGGGCCCGTTCTCTCCCACGCTTTCGACCCCTCCGGAGTCCCAATTACTCACCTGGGACGCGATTCAATTGGTACAGCTTCCCTCTGTAGACAAAGAGCGACACGAAGCAGGAGATTGTCACGAACCCGAAGGTCTTGCGACAGGACCCCGCGTTAGGCCCATCCTTCTCCCTCACTGTCATCTGCGGCCAAGTCCTCACCCAATCACTCTGACTCGTCAGCTCTGATGCGAGCGCTATAGGGCAGAATTTAGCGGGTTGAGCCGACTCTCCTCCGAGAGCAAGTTCCCCTCGCAGTCTCAACTGCGCCGACCCCGGCATCGGTCGAAACAAGCACCTGACGAAGTTGACCCCCCCATCAGTGAGCCGACATGCACCAGCAAGTGCACCATCCCCCGTTTACAGTGTCGATGGAGGTGGACCTGGCCGTAGAGCGGGTGCCGCAGGCGTAAGCAGAAGGGGCGAGTCGAGACCTTCCGGCCAGGGGTTGCGCAGCTGAGACGCCGAGTAGCCGCCCACACGAGCGACTTGTAAGTCACAGGCCCAGTTCATGCGGGGAGAGATCTGCTAGACTGCCGGCGCCACACTACTCAGTGAACGACGGGCGTCGCCGGTCGACCTGAGCAGGTCGCCGAGCGCCCTGTCGACGGGGTGGGCAGCGCTGACGAGCATCCTAGCGGCAGGAGAGGCTCGCGATTGGTCGGAGGAGCTCGGAGCGGGAAGACGAGGTAGTCGAGGTTGATGAGCGGGGGTCAAAAGTCGGGCTCGCCTGCGCGCGAGGTGTGAGCGCAGCGGACGAAACACCACCGAGGTGTCAATTTTCGATTGCGCGCGCTCGCTTCCACCTCGCCTCTTGGCTCTGCTCACCAACGTCGGCATCAGCTTTCTTGCTTTGCTGCTCCCGCAAATTACAATCGGACCTCGGCGTCACCACGGTTCACGTTGAGTAGTCGAGGCGGTGGGACGGGTGGGGCGGGACGGGGCGGGAGTGGTCGACGAGCAACTCGCGCGGGGGTTCGCTCGGCTTCAAAGCCGAAGCGAGACCTGCGTCGAGAGTACACGCCTGACTGGTCTCTGCGCCTCTGCACACCATCCAAGGTCATCCCACTGCGTCCTGCATTACCACGTGCTCTCGTGTCCCCAGTCCCCCTCGCCAGACCCTTAAGCCCTATCTACAACGTGCCCAGATCTATCAAGAGCAACGGCACGGGCTTGATGAGGGGGCTGCGGGCAGCGGGCGCAGGCAAAACACTACTGGAAGAGACCGGCGCGACTGGGACGGGCCGAGGGCTCAGCTGCATGGCATTGTGCATTTCAGGAAAGACCAGGCTACTCGGGCGAGCTGATTGTATGGCATTGGGAGGCGCAGCGACCACTCAACGCCGGACGGGCTCACACCTCCTTCAGTGTTTGCTCAGGTCTCCGGAAGGATAGATGGGCTAGCCAGAAGGAAGTTTTTTCTGCCTTCTCGGAGAGGTAGCAGTGCAGTGCTTTGGGGGGACCCGGCGTCCGCTCAACGCCAGGGAAAGCTCGCACCGCGTTCAGAGCTCGCCCAGGTCCTGAAAAAGTCACTGATTTTGCCTGATGCTGAGATCAAGCGATCGCTGACTTATTAAGACCTGAGATCCAATCTGAAAAGCGAGGGGATGTCCAACGTTGCGTGGAGTAGCAGCGGATCATGCGCGCTCCGATGGCCGCGGCCTTGCTGGACTCTTGGCTTCCACTCGGTCTTCACAGAGGGACCTGTCAAATTCCATGTTTTCTTTTTCAGCAGTTAGCTTTCTTTGATATGCAAGGTCTGGAGGATGCACCGGCTCGCGGGACAGCCCGAATTTTGAGATCTGCCTGCCTCTCCTGCGGAGGTGTGCGGACCCCGATATTCGGACGTCTGGTGGCCTCAACGATACTCCAGTTTCGATCCTCTCTGTACTGCTGCAGTGTCCTCAGTGTCCTCACCGATCCGGCGTGGTGGGATGGCGGCGGTGGGGCGATTCGACCTGACAGACCTCTGCCTGCTAGGTCCTTCAGCCACGGAGCTGAAAGGCTAAGTTTGCTGGAGGATTTGGTTTGTGATCACCCACGGTACCCTCTACACCCACACGCGAGCCGTCCTTCTCATCCTTACAACATCCCCGGTCAACGAGTGTGATCCGCCGCGGGGCCG
>ERZ1463038.214-NODE-214-length-18122-cov-17.779266_pt1 | contig 18122 bp, 34 predicted proteins | sample MGYA00564479_ERZ1463038 | MGnify/ENA primary metagenome ERZ1463038 (study PRJEB39244, sample SAMEA3635134) | Helicobacter pylori | study: EMG produced TPA metagenomics assembly of PRJEB11511 data set (Assembly of a 5300-year-old Helicobacter pylori...
TCTACACACCTAGGACACTCTTTCCCTACACGACGCTCTTCCGATCTTGCACCCGAGCTGTGCAAACTCCCGGGCACCGTCGGTGCCATGTGGTTCCAGACGTGCGGGTAGTTTGAGATCGCCTCGTTGCAAACGGTCGTCTTGGTTGGCGAGTTGCGTCGGAGGGAGGCGACGATGAACGGTGCCGTCATGATGTCGTCCTTGGGCGCCACCTCGAGCGCTGCGAGCGAGGCGTTGTAGGCGGCCTTGGTGGACTTGAGCGACACAAGGCGAGTCTCGATGATTGGAGAGGGTATGAGAGATGGAGTGGCGGTGATGTGGTCGTAGAGCTGCTCGAGAGCGATGCCGGCGTCGGCTCGGGCGCGGAGGAGGGACGGGAAGGCGTGGAACGCCATGCGGTCCTTGAGCGGGTCGCAATCAATGTGGAAGATCTCCGCCGTCGAGGTTGGCTTTGTAGTGAGAGGCATCCTGATGGTCGGAGGGTTAGCCCAGGACTCTCGCCGCGAGAGCGGTTCACGCACCAAGGAACGTCGCAGTCGAGGATGAGGATGAAGTCGGCCTCCTCGACGAGCGGGTTGTTTTGCCCGAAGGACACTCCGGCGTGCGAGACGTGGTCGAAGGGAAGGTTGACCGTCGACAAGCAGCTCTGGAAAACAGGGATGGCGAGGAGGTCGACGAGCTTGGTGAGGTGCTGAACCGCGTCGCGGTTGCGACCGAGATACGAAGTGACGATGAGCGGCTTCTTGGCCTTGAGAAGACTGGCGCAAATAGTTGTGACGGCTACGAATCGATGTCAGAGCGGTCCCAGCGTGACAGATCCGGTCGGGCTGACTCTTCTTGTTCAGCGGAGAGAGCTCGAGGGGCGACCACCGCTCCACGACCTTGACGTCGGGCACTGCCTTTGGGTCGAGGTGCTCCTCTGTGATTTCTCGCATAGCCCAGCAGTACACCGGCCCTTGGGGCTCACTTTTGGCGTATTGGAGCGCCCGCAAGACTACCTGCTGAACTGTTGGCCGAGCGAAGGTCAGCGCCCGTCTCGAGGGCTCCTCCCACACGGAGCCGCACGCACCATTCTTTCCGGTCCGAATCTCGGCCGTGTGGCGCATGTATTGGCGCAAGATGGCAGGTTGGTCAACAGCACTGTTTCCGAATGCTGTCAGCTAAATACGGCTCGCAAAGGTTTGGAGAAGACGCACTTTTGCAAGTAGTGGATGAACTCGTTACGCGAGCCGGCGAGCTCTCCGCTGTCAGAGAACGGAGAGGCCCCGGCATAGATGAAAACCGGAGTCCTGCACGTCGAAACGTTGTGCACGGCACCGGCAAGAGCCTGATCGGAGGATCGACGTCAGCCCCGACCTCTGCGACGGACTGTGCCGGCCAAAGCTCACCTGCGTGCCGCAGTCCACATGGACGATGACCGCCGCTGGCTTCCCACACGCCTGGGCATATCCCTGAGCACACGATAGAGCGACCATCTACAAAAAAGTGTGGACCGTCAGCCCCACTTGCTCCGACGGCGGGAGCTCGTCTCGACGCGACTCACTTCGTTCGGGCACGTGACGATCTTGAGCGACTTCAGCCCATCCTTGTTGCGCTGAATGAACGCTTCCAGGAGTGAGGGGTGGTCAGATCCGAGGTTGACGAACGCGTGGGTGATGCCGGCGTCAACGAGCACCTGGCGAGGACGGTGAGCACGGGCGAGGTACGAGATCCGATCTTACTCACCTGGAGGAAGACGTTGGAAGTGGTGAAGACCATGATATGCGGATCCGAAGCGGCGAGGTGGATGAGCGAGAGCAAGAAGGCTCGCCGAGTGCGGGGCCGGATGTGCCGCAGGGGATTAGGTGTCCATTGCACCGCAAGCGGGGAGACTGTTCAAGCGCGCGGATCATTCGGGTACATGACTTGGACGATCCTCGGTGCATTCTAACCAGTCTTCTGCCGCTCGTACTGGCGCGAGACTTGTCGGTTCGGGGAAAAGAAGGGGTCTGGACCCCTGAACCCGCAGCACGCTCCGCTCCGCCCGCTTCTTCTCTTTCGTACTCGACAGCATGAGCCAGTCCGTCGGAGCCACGCTTCCCACCGAAATCACTGCAGGTCCTCTCGTACACCGTCGAGTGGCCCGACCGCGAGTGGTCCAACCGCAAGGAGCGCCAACGGAACACCGTCCCGTTCGAGCGCGTGTGCCGCACCTGGTACGTCGCGGCGGGCGGGCGGGACACGTACGCCACATCCAGTCATGCCGGCACGCTCCGGCTCGGCGCTGCTGTGCAGGCCGACGCGCGTTGGCGCAAGGCGGAGGCTGGACGCCTCGCGAGCGGAAGGACGACGCGCGCGGCCTCCCTCGCACGCCGTCCGATACGTGTGCGGCACCTTGTCATCACCGTCGACGCGTGTGGGAAAAAGACGGGGCGTCCAGTCGCGCAGCTCATCGCCGCGTGCTCCGACCTCGAGACGCTCGAGCTCGACGTTGCGTATGTCGAGGGAGGGCCGCGCGTGGATGAGACTATCAAGGCGCTCGCTTCCGCCATCCGGGCTCTCCCTAAGCTGCACGGGACTTTCCTATCAGGGTCCGGGGAAGAAGATTCGGACGAGCCTTTGGACACTCTGAGGTGCGCCCTCAGCTACTCCTGGTACCAACGCTGAAGGCCAACTCAGGTTCTTTCAGAGCCTCGAAGGGCTGCGGATCCTCGACTTGACGGAATACATGGCCACGGGCTACGGCATCAGAACGCGACCGGGGCGCGACGCTGCCCCCAACTTCCTTCACCTGCACACCCTCAAACTCGACATGGACGGGTCCTTCTCCACCGACCTCCTTCACTGGATCCTCCCTCGTATTGATGTGGACACGATTCGCGACCTCACCATCCGCATCGGAACCGGGACGAGCTTCTGCTGGGCCCTCGGTCGCGCCGTCGCGCAGCTCTCCTCGCTCGCGCCGCAACTCGTTCGGTTCTCGAGCCACTTCGACGAGGTGCGGTACCCAAAATACCTATCACCGGACGAAGCTCCCGACCTCGAATCTCTTCACGGGTTGCTGGCGGAGATGGTCAACCTCGAGGAAGTCGGAATTTTCCTCGACCCGACGCCGGCCCTCCTCACCATCCTTGCGTCGCTCGCGCACCTCGAGCGGATCCATTTTGTGCTCGCTAGCCACACCTGCGAGATTGGCGTGGGATTACCGGAGGAGATGCCACAGCTGAAGGAGCTGAAGATCACGGGCGGCCTCAACTCCGGGCGGTACCAGGAGGACCTCGAAGTGTTCCCGCGCGGCGGCAGCGGACGCTGGTGTCAAGTTTGACTATGACTGCCTGCCCATGTCGCCGTAGTACAAATACAACCTACGTTTGTCTCCTGGGACTGCCTCAACTTCCAGAGCACGAGCGGTCAAGGCGTGTCCGAGCTCCTCGCGAAGTCGGCAGCACGATGCGCCCTTCAGCGTCGAGAAATGACACCACTGTATTGCTTGATGACTGAATCGGACGGGGCGCTGACAGCAAAAGCCACTCGCTCACCTCAGCAAGCGAGTCAGCAGGGGCCATCGAGCGGCAACTGCCCTCCGGCGCCTGGCCGCAGCTTGCTCTCTTCCCACGTCGCGCCAACGTTGATGCCCTCATCATCCACTCCCAGTCCCACCACTCGAGTCACAGCATCTCGACGCAGCTTGCTCTACACTCTTCTGCTTCCGATCCTTCTCGCCGCCGCGGTCGGCCTCTACACCAAGTCGTCCTTCTCCGCGCTTCAGCTCACTCCCGGTCGCGTCACCTGGGGTTCATCGTCCGCTGCTGCCCCACCCTTCCCAGCCACCACTCCATACCTTCCCGGTACCCGCTCGCCCTACGTAGAGATCCTCAACCAAGCCGACCGCTTCCAGATGACAGCGCCGCCAATCGTTGTGGGGCCGCAGGGCAAGCACACCGCGACCGTCATCTTCTCGCAGTGCGTCCCCCATCCAGATGCAGTCAGTACGTTCAGCTGACGGTACTTGCAGTGGTCTGGGCGACACGGGAGACGGCTGGAGGAGCTTCGCGCGGTCCCTCTCGCCACGGTTCCCCCACATCAAATTTGTGCTTCCGACGGCGTATGTGACTCTCTAGCATCTTGGTTGCAGGATGCTAACATTTCTGCACGCTTGACAGGCCAATGCGGACCGTCTCGGTCGCAGGCCGGCCGATGAACGCTTGGTGCGTCCCCATCAGCTTCGCACGCGAGCTACAGCTGATGTGGAAGAGTGAAGGTTCGACATTCTCGCGTTTGGAAGCTCGGATCCGAGCCAGGAGGACCAAAAGGGGATGCTGAGCGCGGTGAAGGGCATCGACGCGCTTGTGCAGGCGGAGGTTGACGCGGGTGTAGCGGAGGAGCGCATCGTCGTCGGTGGGTTTAGTCAAGGTGCGGAACTGGTCCTTGTTTTGCAATATTGCGAGAGTCTCGCTGACGGTCGTGGTGATATGCAGGGTGTGTCATCTCGCTCTTGATGGCCGTCACGACGGAGCGCAAGCTCGCCGGCATCCTCGGCTTGTCGGGCAGGCTGGCGATGGTGGGAAAGGCGGCAGAGGTGCGGTCCACTCTTTTTCGGCTCTTTTTCGACCGGCCCTGCAAGAAGATCAGCTGATATCGGGTGTCGTCTCGCGCAGATGCAGAGCACAACGTCCAAGACACTTCCCATCTTCTGGGGGCACGGAACGGATGACCAGATGATCTCGTATGTTCTGCTTTAGGATCGTGTCGCCTATGCTATAAAGATCAGAAAGGCTTCGGTGGACTCCAGTAACGTTGACACGGCACCCTCGCAGGATGGTGAAGGCCCAAATGGGCGTCAAGGTCCTTCAAGGGCTTGGAATCGAGAAGCTCGAGTTCAACACCTACCAGGGTACTTCTTACTACCATTACTTCTTGCTGGAGACGCTGCGTCGCTTACTCGGTCTGTTCGGCCAGGAATGGGTCACCACACGTGCCCCGAGGAGGTCGCCGACATTGAGGCCTTCTTGAAGAAGGTCCTGCCTTGAGACCAGGCGCGCTTGAAATCACTTCGTTCGAATATCCGTCGTGTTCGTGTGATTTCATGTCTGGAGTTGTCCCCCGTGGTCGGACCTCGACCTCGCACCATCGGCCCCACCGATTCCAGCGAGCCGACTGCAGCCCAACGGCCGCCGCGGCGCTTCAGCTCTTTCTTTCTCTTCGTCCCACTCCTCCTGCTTCTTCGAGTCGTACTGCGCTTGCATCACCGTTGGTCCTACGTCCGATCTCAGAGTGCAAGGTGAGCTGAAGGCCGCGTCCAGCGCGGAGGTAGGGCGTACTGACCCCACCTCTGCTGGTCAGAACCGGAAGCTCCCGCGCCAACATGTCAACTTCCTCATCTGATGATGATTCCGACGCATTCACCGAGCCGAAGTCAGCAGCTCGGTCTACCAGCGCGAGCTCGAAGCCAAGTGCGCGGAGAACGCTTGCTGCGGGCGCCGGCTGCAGCTGACCTGTCGCCCCCAGAGCCTAACGAGTGGAAGGAGTACGAGCTGAATCGCTTGACCAGCGTGGTTGAGCATTTCGAGCGTGGCGAAAAGGACTTTACGTGGGGGCAGGTCAAGGCGAGGATGCAGACGGACCGGCCCGCGAGCGCGTGCGCGGCGAAGTGGAAGATGCTGATCGCCAAGAAGGAGGCGGAGGAGGAGACTCAGGATTCATCATCTGAGGGTGAGCCTCAGTCGAGTCCGAGAACAAGGGCGGCCAGCCTGAGGATGGCTGATCGCGGGAGACCGGTGGCGTCTCGGAGCGACTTCGCGGTCGTCATTCGTACGCTAGCACCTCCTTGCTCAGACCCAGAAGAGCTGAACGTACATGAGAACTTGTTCCTGCAGCCAACGTGAAGCTTGGGACGAAGCGAAGGGCCCCCTCACCGAGTCCGCTCGTCGAGCACTCGAGCGACGAGTCCTCAGACGCGGACAGCTCAGATTCAAAGTCAGATGAGTCAGATGAAGTGCGTGGTGCACCGCACGAGTGTAGCGCCTGATTTGACATCTTCCAGTTTGACCAGCATTCTCGGTTCGTCTCGTGTCGCTCTCGTGACTTGCGTCAGTTTCGCTCATCTCAATCTGCATCATAGGCGAGTGAAGCCTGTGAGTCACCCAGATCCTTGCTCCGCCTATAAAATAGCGCTATTTCTTGAATCGTGTCACCCTTTAAAAGCGCTTCTCTACACAGTCCGACCTGGATCATCCGCACTTCCGAACGGACGCGAGCACTTCGCACGGCACTGGACGCGCCCCACAAGGGTGTCTGAATGTCGATTTCTTGAAGCTCGTCCGTACTAGTATCCAATAAGCCTGTTTGACTACTGATGACTTTCCTGCCGCGATCTAGACGAAGGAAGAGCGTGGCAAGGCGGCGTTCACCGCGGCCGTCCTGAGCGAGCTCTTCAAGCGAGCCAAGAGCGAGACCTTGTTTTTCGAGGTTTGAGTTTTTCGAGGTTTGAAATATTACATTTTGAGAACTCGTAATCAAGTATGACTCACTAGTTTGTAGATGCAGTAGTTGAGTTCGGGGACCCGGTGCACATCGTCCCTCCACTTGCTACAAGCCAAACCTTGGCCCATCTAGTTGATAGAGATGGTCCCACCTCTCCAATTTTTCCCTTCCTTCCAAACTATATCCATCGGTGCGCGCCGTGCGATGTGTCGCGTCCAATTAGGCGTCCCGCGCAGAGTCCGAGCACACGGAAAACTTCCTCCTCGTAGCCGCTCACCCTTTGGCCTCAAGGTTCTCACAGCTGAAGGTTCAGGAGAGCGATGGTGAGGCAAGACTCGATGTTGTGCGGCGGGTGGCGAACGCGTCGCCACGCGCAACTTGCATCCCGCGTCCACAAGAATGGCGGTTGACCTCTTACGAGGAGAGTACCCATCAGAGGGACCAAGTGCTTATAGCGTTGAGACAGATAAAGATGGGTATGCATTAGGTAGGATATGGTAGGAGCGCGCGCGCACTGCGGCGACGACCCCCTCAAACGAGTACGGGGCTTTTGGGGAGCTCCATACCCGCCGCAGCGAACAGCTCCGACGTTGGGCAGTGGCCCTTCGTGTTCTCCATCCTGTGCGCAAAGGTGCAGTGGTTTCCCTGATGCGGCGAGTGGCGTGAGCATCCGCGGTGCCGCATGGGCGAGGAAGGGGACGCACGGGACCCATGACGAACTCGCCACCGAGCTGCTTGATGTCGCCCGACTTGGCCGACAGCTTTCCGAGGCGGAACGCGTTCTGGTGGCGCACGGAGCGGGTCAGCGCGCGCGTTTTGCGAAGCAGAGTAGTGCGAGGACGAACCATGATCGAGACAAGGACGTTGCCGAGCGCTCCTCGCTTGAGGTACTCGGGCACGTTACTCGGTCCACCCTGGTCTAGTGTACGGAGCGTCATGCCCAACGCGATGTCTGCGTCGTCGCAGCGTCAGCGACGCGCTCCTCCCTATCCCTTGCGCTCCAGCGGTCCCATGACGCAGCATCTGAAGAAGGACATACAAGTCTTTTTGCTCAAGTCGGCGTAGATCGGGAATGGGGTGGAGAGGAGTTCGCGGTAGGGCTTAATAAGGCTCGCGTCGCCGCAGCCGATGATGATGAGCTTGACGCCTGCCGCGGCGAGGGCTTCAGGCGTGATGCGGGTTCCAAGGTAGCTGATGTAGTCCTGGCACAGACCTGCGAGTCTTGTTTCAGCTGGGCGCGCGGTAGGCAAGGGACAACGAAAAGGAGCTCACCACAGTACTGTGGACGACAGAGACGGAACAGGTCAGCAAAGGTAGTCCTGCAGGACACAAGAGCCGCATGCAATCGCCACCGATTCCCAGGCGCACCTCCGAGCTCGCGCGGCCGCTCCGAGCAGTCGATCCAACGCGACGAGCTACGCCCCCGCGCTTCCTCGCCACCGACGACGCGTGCCAGACCAAGCAGACTCACGAAGTGCCGGATCCAGATGCAGACCGTCTTCTGGTCCTTGTATAGGCTCGCGAGCGGGACGTCCTTGCCGTACTCGTCGCGCACGGTCAGTTCCGCCGCCGCGTCGAGCTCGGCTGGGGTCGGCGGCGTCGTCGAGTCGAACGCGGGGATCTTTTCAACTGCCATTGCTGCTGTCGTGGTGAGTGGAAGAGGTGTAGAGTTGAGAGGAGTGTGGTGGCGTAAAGAGAGAGCTCGTCGCGCCACGGTGCGGTGTGATGACGATGCTGCGCAAAGAACGCCGGCCAGGTGGATCGTACGATCCTCGCGGCGACCGGGCTTTGTTGATCGCATTTACTGAGCTGTTGCCAACTTCAGAGCAGTCGCCAAAACGAACAGGCGCTGAACTTGTGAGCACGTCCAAGGTGGATGTATGCACAGCTGGATGCGCGGCTCGTCAATTGCCGGGCCCGACCGAGGCAGCTTTCTTTCTTCAACGCCACCGTTTGCCGCTCACGCATCTTTCTCCGCTCGTCATATACCCATTCCGACAAGCCCTAGACCAGGATGTCGCGCACGCTGCTCCCGACACGGCTGCCCACGCTGAGCCGACCGCTGCGACTCCCGAGGCATCTCACGACGTCGACCGCCCCGCCTGCCCCGGCCCCGAGACGTTCGTTCTTCTCGCATTCTGCCTTCCTTACCATCGGAGTCCTATCGGGATTCACGCTCGCGCTCGTTGCCCCGCGGCCGAACCTGCTCGCGATCCTCTTCCCCGTACGCGCCTTCCCGCATCTCCGAGCTCGCCGTCAGCTAACCTCTCCTGCCGTTCCAGGTCCCCACACCACACCCACCACACGCTTCGACCCCCGAAGGCCTCGCGCACACGTCCGAAGTCGAAGCCGGGCTGCACCAACTCCCGCTCGTCCACGCGCTCCGAGCTGCCGTCGTGCCCGCCCCACCCACGTCCCCAGCGTCCCCTCTCACTCCGCCAGACGAGATGACGCAGCTCGTCCCCGCGTACAGCGAGTCGCGTCCGTACGCGGCGAGCACGCCCGGCCCGCACTCGCTCTCAGCCTACACGCTCCGCGGGCCGGGCAAGTTCGCCGTCGCGCCGCTTGTGTTTACGAGCAGGGACAAGAAGGAAGCCGTGTTCTTGATGCACGTTGGTGGGGGTATGTGCGGGCACGAGGGCGTCGTGCATGGGGGTCTGCTCGCGACGATGCTCGACGAGAGCCTCGGAAGGACCGTGAGTGCTTCCCTTCCCCTCCCCTGTCCCTTGCGACATCGCATCGCGTCCTTGAGTGGAAGAGGGAGCTGATCCGGTGTCTCCGACAGGCGTTCTACTCGCTCCCGAACCAGATCGGCGTCACGGCGACGCTCGACCTCAAGTACCGCAAGCCGACGTTCGCGAACCAGTACCTCGTCATTCGAACCGAGACCGTTGACGTCAAGGGGCGCAAGGTCTGGGTCAAGGGCCACATTGAGACGCTCGCCGGCGAGCGCTTGGTCGAGGCTGAGTGAGTTCGAACTTTCGTGAGGGTTTCGGGGTTGGGGTGGCTGAGAGGAATTGGAAGGGTTTTTTGAAGCGTGGAGCTGATGCTGGCTCACTTTCAGAGCGCTGTTTGTCGAGCCCCGGATGGCCAAGTTCCTCAACTCGTCGACAGTCAAGGAGGCGCTGAAGTAGCCGTCGGGTTCATATCATAGACACACTGTGAGTACTCGCTGCTGAAAGTTGAGGCTCTTTACTGACTCCATCCGCAGAGAAAAGCTCGCAATCCTACCCGCATTCTGTTGGACCGAAATGTCGCGGCGCGCGAGCTCATCCCTGCCTGGCCGCTCTCCGCCGACTCGAGGTTAGGCGTTGTGAGCCGGCTGATTTCTGACAGTATCGACTGAACTTAATGAACGGCAACTGCCGTCCAGAGAATGAGCAATATTGGCCGATGCTGAACTTCAGGACGGTGGCGAACGAGAGAAGGTCCGGCTGTCTTAGTGGAGGCAGTTTCCCCCACCTTCTCATCCGTGCTATCATTTGCATTTGATTATTTCGCCAACATCACCCGCCACCGCGACAGGTTCGCGACTTGGACGCCCGCCCTCCTCCTCAGCCTGACGAGTGTTCGTCGGCTCTACAAATCCAGCAAATCCGCCAAGAACACCCCCATCTCCTCGTCCACTTCCCTCTCCTTCGCCATCTCTGCATTACAACCTGGTACCAGCAAGACGTGGCGCCGGTCTGGGGCAGTCAGGGCCCGGAGCCAGTGACGCAAGTCTTCGATAATGCCCTCGCTGCCCGCGGAACACTCGAAACTCTGGAGTTTTTCACCAACACCAAGCTCGACTACCTTCCTACCCGCCCCAGCAACCACCGCATCGCCGAAATCCTGCCTCAACTGCCGCACCTTCGCGCGCTCGTCCTCTCAGAATCCGAAAGCGACGCGTCGGGATCGGGGCACGACAGCAGACAGCACTCGGATCGCTTTACGGAGACCCAACACCGCGGAAGCAATTTCTCGAGGCGCTCGCCGCGTCGTCCCTTCGCCACCACGCAATCGGCGACGAGCCGACGACCGAGTTCATCAGCGCACTTCCCGCCACCCGCGAAGGTCCAGCTTCCCGAGCTTCGCCTTCTGACGCTCACGCATGCCCAACCACTATGGGCAGACGCCTGCTGGACGCACCTTAGCATAATTGGAGAAGCCTTGTCGGCTGAGCAGGCGAGTGTGCGTCGGACTCGGAGGGCTAGGGTGAGGCGGGCTGCGGACGTTGGCGTCTGCCTGAGGGACTGGTAGTACAGTCGTTTATCGGTAATATTTTAATCTTCTGAGCGGCGGACAACTTGCGAAACGGCGACGCTGCGACGCGCGCGGCGTGTCCGGACCCGGCCTCTGCAGGCGTACGGATTCCTGTTTTTGACGTCTAGTTGTAGGTTTTGTACTCGTTTTCCTTCACTTGGAACGGTTGAGGGGGTGGTGCAAAGATATTCAATCTCGGAGCTCCGGCAAGCACGGGTTGGGAGGATCGTCCAGCGCTTCTGACCTCTCGCCGTCATCTCCTACAAGCAGAGAACTTGCGATGAGTGCTGAGTCCGACCCGTTCTCGGACGACAAGGCCGCCCCCTCCGACCCCGACTCGCCCGCGCCGTCCTCGCCCACGCTGTCCTCCGAGCCGCTGTCAAAATTGTCGTCGAAATCGTCGGACTCGGACCCCCTCCCCGAGCTCGAGTCGCAGCTAGCGGAGGTGAGACTCAGGCTGGAAGGTGGACGTCGTGTGAAGGCCGCGGACGAGCGGACCGAGGCAACCCTCGAGGCCAAGGTCAAGCTCGCTGAGAGGGCCAAGGCGGTGATCGCGAGCCTCGAGACGGTACTGCACCGCGATGGAACCAAGAGTCCTGCCATGATTGCGTGAGTATTGACTGCTACGGACCTGAGAGCGGCGCGCTGACCGACATGCCGCTCTGCGACAGTGCGCTCGAGCGCGCCGGGCTCGCCGAGTCGACCTCCCTCCCGCCTCACTTCAGCACGTTCGCCTACGGACTCAAAAAGGACCAGCTCGCGGAGCCGCTCCACACTCTCGTCGACTACTACGCTGCGTGGGTCCCATTCGTAAGTCCCCGCGCGCGCCTTGACTCGGGACTTGTCTTACACCCTTTGGCGGGGCTAAACTAGAATCTCGCAGCGGACACGTAGGAAAGGAAGAGCGAAAAATCCACCCCTGCTTCGAACAGTGCTTTCAAAAGCGCTTCATCCACCTAAGGACACTCCGTAGACACTGCTTCCGAACCCCTTCCTACCCTTCGTCCCTCCCACCTTTGTCTTCAGTCCATTGCTATTACAAGAACGTCCTTTGATCACAACTTTGCAAGCTCATTCGTCCTTTTGCAGTAGCGACGACGGGTGTTGTGGCCTGCGACCGTCGCTCTCGTCCTCAACCACTTGAGCTCCTTCAGCCTGCATCAGGACTAATCCAGAATGTGGACGTCACAGACAAGGAGAAGATCGAGTAGAGCGACGAGCTCGCTCCTGCTTAAAAAAGTGCTTCACAAAACCGCCCACACCCCGACAGACACTGGTACTCCGCCGTAGACACTTCCTCCACCCACCTTCCCACCTTTGTCTTAGTTTCTACTGTTGTTACCACCAGCTCCTTCGGTCTGCAAGTTCAATCGTCTGCGCGAGCTATCGTTCTGCTGCCTCGAGCAGAGTCATCCGCGAAGCCTGCTCTGTCCGCTCAGCCCGTTCGCGAAGACCACAATCGAGACATGAACGACCAAGAAAAGTTACAGTCATATACAAGAGCCAGTCGAAGCGGGTCAAGCGTGGTCAACAAGGGCGTGGAAGGGGGGGTTCAGCGTATCCAGACAACCACAAGAAACGAAGCGCGTCCTCATCTGCCCTCCGCCGCGTACCCCATCGCAGCGCTCGTCGTGGGGCTGTACGCGTACTGCCCTCCGTACGGATCCGCATGCGGCTGCGCGTACGCCATCCCGGGCGGCGGCTGCTGGCGGAACGGCGCGGGCGGAGCATTGTAGTAGCTGCCTTGCGGCGGCGGCGGCGCGAAGTAGCCCGCCTGGGCGGACGACGAGTACTGCATCGCGTAGCCCGGCGCGGACGGGTTGTACCCCTGCTGCTGGCTGTAGCTGTGCGGCGGCGGGGCGTACCACTGCGCCGGTGGCGGGCGAGTCGTCGGCATCGGAGCCGGGGCGCTCGCGGCCTCGTCGCTCGGGTCGTCCTTTGTTGGCGAGTCGGCGCTTGGGGCGGACGAATAGTAGTACTGGGGTGGCTGGTGTTGAGGCGGGTAGGATGGCTGGGCGTAGTTGCCGCCGCCGGAGGGGACGTACGTCGGCTGAGCGCGGAAGCCCGGCGCGGGCTGGCCGTAGCCGCCGATGTCGAATCCGCGCTGGACGGGCTGGCGGGGGGCAAATGTGTAGGGCGCTGATTGGTGGTGCGGGGGTTGCTGTTGATAGTACGACTCGGAGGAAGGCCCGCTGGCGGAGGATGGTCTGCGAGATCGTCGAGTTGGTCAGTTCTGGCTTGGCTGACGAAAGAAAAGCTGGAGCGCGCACCCTGCGAGCGGCGAGTGCATGGAGAGCATCGAAGGCGAGAGCGACGGCGAGAGGTCGCCGAGTGGTGGCGAACCGGTCCTGCGAAGCGCGTGAACGCGTCAGTGCAGTTCACCCGGAAGGCAAGAAGCAGGCGCACGACTTGATCTTGGGCGCGTCGACCGCCCTGCCGCCTCTGACCCACTTGGTCTTCTTCCTCGACGGCTCGCCGCTGCTCTCTGCGCTCCTGCGGCCCTCGCTCTCGTCCTGCTCCCGCTCAGCCACGCCCGCGCGCTTGACGTCCGCGAGCGTGTCGAACGTGGCGAGAAGTTCCTTGAGCAGCGGGTCGTCGAGCAGGACGTCGGACGAGTGCGTGCGCTGCCAGAGGTGCGCGGTCGACATCTGGGCGTATCCGAGCGCCTCGATCCACGAGCGCACGAGCTCGCGCGAGAGGACCTCGCCCTCGCCCTTGCCCATCGGCGTGCTGTCGAGCCCGGCCGCGAGTGGGAGCTGGAACGTGTGCGGCTGCGGGAACGAGCGCAGGAGCGTGCGCCCGGCTTGCGACGACGACGCGCGGGCGAGGAAGATGGCCACTTTGTACGCCGTGATCGGGAACGCGGGCACGTCGAACGAGGGGGCCGCACAGAAGGCCGAGTAGCGGCTGAGTGGAGAGTTTGGGTCAGCGCCGGCACAATGGGATCAACTGGGACGTGGAAACGCACTTCATGGTGAGGCAGAGCGCAGAACGGTGCTTGCGGGTCGGCAGGCGGATGATGGACGCCTCGACGTCAGCTTGAGACCGTGTCTGGTTCGCCTCGTCTGTTGGAAAAACGCGCAGCAACGATTCGGGGGAGCGAGTCAGCACAAGCGCATCACGGGTGCGGACGAGCAGGACGCACCTCGGCCGGCTTCGATCCGCGCATCCTGGATGAAGTCGTTCACGCGCGAGAGGATGTGCGACAGGAGCGGCGTCGAGTTGTCGACCACGAGCGGGCCGGCGTCGGGCGGGCTCGGCTGGTGGTGCGAGAACGGCGCCGGGGGTGGCGGGACTCCTGTAGTTGGCACGGGCGGTGGCTGAGAGAATGGCGGCGGGTTCGATTCGGGGCCTGCAGCGGGTGCGACTTTGCGTCAGTGTACGGGCCGGGCTGCGGACAAAGGCGCATGGCTGGGGAACGCACGTTTGAGGTTCCGGACCGGTGGCGACGTCTGCGATTCCTGCGAGGCTGGCGATGGGAGACTCGCTGGCTCAGCCTGCACGACTGCTTGCGTCTCTGGCGCGCGCTCGGGCTCGGGCGCGACAAGCTCGACTGGCGGCCTGATCTTCCTGGGCCTGCCCGGCTTGCGCTTGATGACGACGACGGGCTGGGGCTTCTGCTCCTCGTCGTGATAGTCTTCCGCGTCGCTGCCTTTCTTGCCATTGTCGTCGTCGTCCGACTCCGAGTCCGACAGCGACGAGAGCGAGCTCGCGTCGCTCGATGGCTTCTTGGGGTGGCCACCCCCCGTCGAGGCTCGCCCGCGCTTCCGGAGCGAGTACGAGCCGGCTGGGCGCTCGTCGGTCGGTGAGCCGTCGTTGTCCCTGGGCGTGGTCGACGCAGCAGGCGACGGTGCGCTTTTGGATCCCGAACCCTTTTTGGCCATGGCGCGGTCGAGCGAGGTGGGCGCGGTTCGCTGGTCGGTGGACGCTGGGTGGCTATATGCGGTTCACGTGCACAGGTGGTAGCCGTGGAGTAGTGAGGCTGTGGGCTGCCGGCGTCCGCGCGGTTGGGTCGAGGGGGAGAGCAAGAGGAGCGCGCGTTGCTCGCCGCCAGAGGAGGTTTCGCACCGGACCTCGACCGGACTTGACCCCGACCCATCTCGTCGTCAACAACCCCCGATTACCGACACTCCTGCCTGGGTTCGACCGGTTCTCCAGGTCTCACTCGACCGTTCCCCCGACTCGCGCCCGCAATCACGACCGTGCGCGTGAGACCGAACGCCCGCTCGCACCTCCTGCTTGTCCGTGCTTCCTCGAGACAATGTCTCTTGCTTCCTGCCCAACTGCGAGCCTTTCAGCGAGCTTCCAGCTTCTCTCAGCCGCTTTCGCGACCGCCCCAACGTCTCCTGTCCACGCTTCCATCCGCTTCTGCCTCTTGGTGTCGCTCAGCCGTCAACACCGCCTCCCAACGACTCGCGGAACCGAAGCAGAGGAGTCACCAGCGGAAGCATCGGCTTCGTTGGTTCCGAAACCCGACAAGGGGCAGGTTCCGACGACGCGGGGCAGGCCGGGGCGAGACAGGGCTCGAGGGTTCGTGGCCGAAGCGGGGAGCAGGCCGACCTGTCGTCCTTACGTCGAGGTGGTGAACTGGTTGCGAGATGGACGAAGCAGAGCTCCGAGCGCCTTCGATTCTGGAAACCAGCCGCTGCTGAGAACATTCTCACGCTCGCGCGTCCAAAACCCACTGTTTCGTCGCCTCTGCACCCTCTCTGGCCAATTATCGACACCCACCTCGCCTTCGACCCACTACTCGACCTTCGGAGCAACCGCCTCTGTCCCAGCGCGAGGCTCGCAGCCGCGTCGTCGGCGTCGTCTTCCCGCGTCGTTCTCGCCGACGCGCAGCGTTTGGGTCAGAGCTCTGAAGAGGGCACTCTCCAGAGCTCGGTATCCATTCTCTGCACACCCTGGATCCTCCGACCCTGCTCGTTCCATCCCCGAGCAATAGCCTCGACGCTGACCGACCTCGCCAATCCCGCACCGCCTCGCCATCCCGCCCGCCGACTGTCCTGCGCTCCTCGCGTTCCGTCGGCCTTCAAGCCAGCCTGCCCATCTCACCTTCGATCCTCGCCTCATGGCCAGCCCAGCTGCGGCGAACCGCTTCGCCCACAGCCCGCCACCGACGTCGTCGTCACGCAGACCCACTCTTTCGGCGCACGGGCTCGGCGGTACCCGCTTGGCCCTACGAGTAGGCCGCGACCCACGTGCTTACCTACAGGAGTGCTTCATGGATCTGATCTGTCCAGAAGGCAAGATGGGGCGGCAGCCGTGGTCGAGGGCCATGCATGGGGGAGGATGCGCCAGCCAACGAGCACGATGGGGTTCGCGGGTCTTCGAAGGTGGACGGCTGCTTAATGAGGAATGATCCTACAGGGACGGAGAAGAAGTCTGGGTGCGTTCCGCCAGGCGCCGGCGGGGCGTTGCTTCAAAAGCCTTCGCTGGAGCGGGGGATCCGAGTTCTGCCAATCCCAGCGCCAGCTCTGTTGTCGTCTCAGTTCAGGTGAGACTCGCTTAGAGCAAGGCGAACGACCTCTCACCGCGGCCTGACATGACGCGAAGCCGACCGACCGGCCCGCCGCGCTCCCATTTCAACATAGTAAATCCGGATCACTCTCGATGGGTACTACTTGCCCCACCAGTTTCCAGCCTCGTCCGAGGTCTCGGACTCTGAAGTGACCATGATGTGCGGCGAGAGGTTCGAGACCCCGCGGACGTGCTTTTCGAGGTCGGCTCGAGCATTCACTGCCATCTGGGTCAGTGGGGGCTCGATCACCTCCTCAGAAGCTGAATACTCACAAGACACCAAGAGCGAGTTGAAGTAGAGCTTGACAAGGCAGAGGTTGACCGCGACGTGGTACGACGTCGTCAAAGTTGCGAAGAGGATCGCATCGACCTGCGACACGACGGTAGCTTAAGCGCTCATCTCCAGCCACTAGGAATGTACAATCCAGAAAACCTTACCACGGCACAGACAGCCGTCAGCCCGTTGGTTTCAATCACGAGCTTGATCTGCACAGGAGTTCGGATGAGCGAGGACCGGTGCGATGCCGCATTCCCACTGACCAGCTTCTCGCAGATGCTGTCAAAGAGAAAGGTCAGCTCGAAGTGGCAGCTATATCCAAGTGATGAGACTGACGTGGTCGCTTGCAAGATGTTCTGTTTCCCGCGGTGAAGGTAGTACACCAAGGAGCCGGTGATCAAGATGTCGGCGACGGAGGCGCAGACTAGCCACGACGTGACCCCATACCGCCAGGTGGGGAATTTGGCGAACTCCTTGAGGTGGAAGATTTGGGCCGTCCCAGCGCACGAGAAGCCGAGCTGGATCGCGCTGAAGATGCAAATCGCGATGGGCATGGCGATTCTCCTGTCTCCCATCACGTAGACTCGGTAGGCGTAAAAGACCTGAACGGCTGAAGTGACGACTCCTAGGAACGGGGACAGACAAATGTGAGCGCGGGCACCACGCCTGCGGGACGGCATCGTCTCGCACCAGTCATGGCGGGGTCGACGGCAAACGACCAGGGTGCGTTTTGCAGGTAGGCAATGTCGCCAAAGTGAGTCACACACCAGTCGTAGATGGTGTAGCTACGATGGCTCCGTCATCAGTATCGGAGGAGGGAGAGCTACGCTGCGACGTCGCACCATGAGAAAGCTGAGTGGACCCAGTCGAGCACCAGCAGGACGGAGACAAGGTAGACGTAAAGCCTTCGGTCTTCCGGGAATGTAGAAAAGTACTCTGGAAATGACTTCAGTCCACGGTGGGGCGAACGCATGCACGCCGGGAGGCAGCTCACTCCAGGCCTGGGTGGCGGTGACACCCAGCAGGCAGGTGCTGATGAGTGTGCCGAACACGAACGCTCCGATAGATCCATCTGGGCAGAAGTCCTTTAGGAACTCTGCGGCTCTGAGGGGGGCTTGAGACACACCGTAGACTCCCATGCTGTGCGAGAAGTCGTCGAGCGAGTGAAGTGCTTTGTGGGGAGCGTGGACGAACGGAAAGGTAACGCGGCACGATGTTGAGCTGCTGTAACAAAGGATCGGGGTTTCTCTGAGATCCAAGTTTCGAGATCTGCGGGGAGGCCCGTCAACCGACAAAAAGGAGGGGCTCCATGAGCGCGGACGCAAACCTTCACCCCGCTACAACGGCCGCTCACCGGGTGGCTTTCCATGCGGTACAATTCCGAGTTTGTTCAGTTTCGAGATTGAGCCGTTGCCTGACAACGGGCTCGAAGGATCTCATTGCGCTCACCTTCCGCGGGGGCTCGAGGGATGTCGACGCAGATTTTCAGTCTTAGCAACGTTGGCAGAGCCAGAGCCATCTCAATTCTCAGCGCTCAGCATGCACTAGGATCTCCAACGAAGCTGCCTCCCGCGAGATTGGGAGGCGCGTCGATCCATCTCCCCAGATCGGAAGAGCA
>ERZ1463038.215-NODE-215-length-18111-cov-13.265563_pt1 | contig 18111 bp, 30 predicted proteins | sample MGYA00564479_ERZ1463038 | MGnify/ENA primary metagenome ERZ1463038 (study PRJEB39244, sample SAMEA3635134) | Helicobacter pylori | study: EMG produced TPA metagenomics assembly of PRJEB11511 data set (Assembly of a 5300-year-old Helicobacter pylori...
TCCGATCTCGCACTCTGACTGAGGCCCGGTATCTCCTCGACGACATCCTGGTACGCCATATCTCTTGCGAGTGCGGCACAGTTGGTCAAGATGCCGTCGCCTCCAAAGATGTGTTGGAACTTGCGCGCGCAAGTGCCGACTGCGAAGCTAAGGTGTAAGCTTCTTACCCCGCCGCAGCCACGGAGAACACTCCTACCGAGCCCTTGCATCTTGCGGACGAGACTTCGCGAGAGGATGATGCCAGCACCACCGAACGCAATCCTGATCAAGAATGTGTAAGCACGCGGGTCGGGGAAACGCGAGCGCGGACGACTTACTTTCCGTGGTCTGCGAAGTTGTCCTTCGCCTCGCTGAAACCACCCAGCATATGATCCTCGGATGGATCGTACTGAAGTAGAGTCTCCTTGAGGTCCTTGATGTCGATCCAGAACCTGTGAGCGATGGGTTAGGACGTCGTCGCGCAGCTGGAGCGCCGCGGACTTGCGTGTCGTCGTCGTTGAACAGGTACCACTGGACGATGGGCCCATTGTCCTGCAGGAGATCCAAGTCAGATTCATCCCAGCGGACAGACACTCTCGAGAATAGGGACTAACCTGCCACCTTCGCCGCTCCGACTCGACCCAAGCGTCCTTTACCAGGCCGAGGACGCGCATCTCGTAGCGCTCGCCGACGCGACTCGATTCCTTCATGATGCAGCCGGTACCACTCTCGACGAGAGCTGCGTTCGCGAGCCTGCGTCCCTCGACGTCGCCTTGTCCCTGCGCGTCCACGACGACGCAGCCTGGGGGCGCCTTCGCGGGCGCCGGCGGCCCGAGGAAGTGGTTCCAGATTGGCGCGAACTCGACCACTCGGCTGGGGGACGTCGCAAAGGAGAAGAAGAGCTGCGGGTCCTTGACTGCTGGTGGTGGCGGGGCCAGCATCTGCACGGCGTGCTGGATGGGCTGGATGCAGGCGGACGACGGCGAGCCGGGGAGCGGGTTCGGCGCTGGGTCGTAGTCGGCGATGTCGGTGCCAGGGAAGAGGATTGGATGACTGGAAGTCAGGAAAGGGTGGAACGAGCTGTCGAGCACCGTGTTGTCGACGTTGGGCGGCTCGCCGCTGAGCGTCGAAGCCCGGACGACGATGGCGACGCGACTCGCCTCCTCGGACGAGTTGGCGGCGCGCGACATGAGGCCCCGCTCCTCGCACGTGAGCCCTTCGAGCTCATCGAGGCCGATCCGGGCGAGTCCGGTGACACCGGCCGGGTGCAGCCTGATCAGGCAGAAGATGGCGACGCCGCCCAGCACCCAGCGGTACAGTGGCGAACGCGCCGTCTTTGTGCTGAGTGGGGTGTAGATGCTCGGCAGCACGGCGGTGGGCGACGCTGGGCGGGAGGATGGTAGGCCCTTCATGACTTGTGACCTTCGAGGCGCGGCGAGACTGGCTCCGTCGGCTGGCGTGAGAGCGGCCGTCAAAGCTCGCGCGGCGATCAAGCGAATCGAGTGTAGGGTGACACGACAAGGAGAGCGGTTGGAAAAGAACAAGCAAGGCGGGTAGGACGAAAAGGAGCGGGCCATCGAGCTTAGCTACAGGGGACCGCACCATGAGAAACTGCGAAAAGAAGGTGCGCAGCAACAGCTCCCCGCGCCGCGCTGGGGGAGCTCCGCCCTCAGTGCTTCCACCGCCAATTCCCCACTCGGCCGACCATGCGACCATCCTTCTGTTCAGCTCAGGTATATATATGTATACTATGTGGGCACAACACGATTGTGTATGCAGCTGCTGCGTTCACACGACGCCGTGAGACGAATAACGCGAGAAGTGATGTCACGGTCCTCCTAGCTCCCCTCGAGATGACGGCTATCCGTTTCAAGAACGGAAGATCACTACAGCAAAGGCCCATCTCTTAGTCGAAGTCCAGGTCCCTATGTAGTTCGAATGGGAGATTGGCCGGGAAGGTAGGAATCTATTCGGGATTGTTATTCGCTCGGGTCGAACGCCTTGAACGCCGCCTTGAACGCGACCGTGTCTGCCTTCTCCTCCGCATCCGACTTGACACATACCTTCCAGTCAGTCCGGTCCGGAGTTCCCAACAGTGTCGCGAGGGTGGCGCTGCAAATGTGAAACGGTGTCAGACCGGGTGCGAGGCGGGCGCGAGGAGCCCGCTGGAGGCGGCAGCGGGGAGGAGCGCGAAACACGTACCGGCCGAATTGCAGCGAGAAAGGCGTCCCTGGTTTGATAATGTGCACAAGCGTGCTGCCGTCGGGCAGGTCGACGCGGAAGTAGTTATCGGATACGCCAGATCGCTTCAACGCCGCGTCGCCGTCGGCCTCGAAAGTGATGCCTTGCTTCTCGCCTTCGCTTCGGAAGGTGGCCTCCGCGCTGGCCGCCAGCGCGTTGGGAACGGGGCAAATCTGCTCAAACCGTCGTTAATACCGAGCCAACGGCGCAATCACGACAAGGGCGCGGAGAGAAAACAAAAAAGATAATCGCTCACCTGCACGTGCGCGTGTCCGCCTTTGCCGCTAAGGCGCCCGACTTCGAATGAAAGAAGACTCGCGCCGAACGAAGCGTAGCAGGCACGCAGGCCCGACTTGTACCGCTCAATCTCGGAAATGATGGGTACGGCGAGATCCGCTGGCACGGAGAGCAGGGTCGGATAGTGCGCAATCTGAGCAATCGGCGTCAGCTGGCGCGCACCCGCGAGGGGGAGATGGGCGGGCGCACGGGAATGAGCAGGACGTGCCCGCCGCCGGGTACCGGCGCAATCTCACTAGTTCCACTTTTCGGCGTCGGGATGATCTGCCCTTTCGGCAGAGTGAGGTAGGTCTCGCTCCCGATGCTAGCGATGAGGTGCTTTGTGACTTTCGGGTTGGAGAGGCAGAACCAGCACTCGTCCGCTGCAAAGTGGGGACGACATCAGTTCTACAGCATCACAAGAGCGGTGGTGAATGACTGACGTTGGAGAGGTCGACCCGATCCGCGGGGAGGTCGAGCAGCATCGCGTTCCGCCTTCTCCGGGCAGTCCTGTCGTAGCCACGAGTGAGTCAGCTGCAGCGGCCTGGCAGTGCAACGGACTCGCCTGGATCCAGTGACCCTTCTTCTCGCAGATGTTGCAAGTGTAGTGGTCGGGCCTGTGGGCGCGCGTAAGCCTTCGCAGGCGGATGGCAAGACGCGAGCGACGCACGGAGGTCCGGCGGCACCTTTGCCTCGCTTCGCTCCCCGGTCACCGCCTTGTCCTCCAAAGATGAAGTTCGGTACTCCGTATTCGTTCACATCCGAGTTGAGGGACCCTGCGGGACGCTTCATGCCTCGCGAGGCGCCGGCAGAGAACGGCGACGCGGTCGCGTTCGCAGGAGCTGCCGGCGGTGCGGCGTGCGGCGTGATGGAGAACGCGTAGAACCACTGTTCGAGTGAATGTGTCAGTTCGACTGCGCCCCTTAGTGGGAAGTCAAGGGGGGGAACCCACGCGCTCCTTGGCGACGTTGCCCATATCGCCAAGTGCGATCGCACGGCAGACACCCGGTCCCTCGTGGCTCGGCCAGCTGAACGGCTCCCGCTCCCAGAAGACTCCCGGTCCTCCCATGAAGTGGTACTTGGCGTGGGTCTTGTGCGCAATCTCGTCGAGCGGCGATGCGATAGCCTTCGCGGTCTCCGCGAGCGGCTTGGCCGAGAGCAGCGAGAGCGACGTTGGGAATGCGTGGGTGAGCAGGATGTCGGGCGGCGGCAGGGGTGGGCTCGGAAGCGACGAGTGTGACGGCGGGGGCGTCAGGAGCGAGAGGAACGATGCGACGTCGGCCGAGGTGAAGTTCGACGACGTGAGCGGGTCCTGGCGGTCACGGGATCAGCGCGGGGCTCTCGCGACTGAACGCGTCTACCCACCGGAAGCGATTCCCCCTCGGCTGCCTTGGCCTCGAACACCTCAGCGTCGAACGAGCCGCCAAAGGTCGCGATCTTGAGCCCCGACGCGAGCGTGAGCAGGCCGGCCTTGCCTGCGTGACCCAGCGCGAATCAACCACCGCACATGCGGCTCGAGCACAGGAAGTGACGTACCGAGGACCATCACGTTCTTGCACACCTCCTCCCCGTTCTGCATCTTCTGCACGATCTTGCTCGGCAGCTTGCCGCCGCCGACCGCGACGTACACCTGCACCGGGACGTCGATCTTGCCCGCGATGAGCTCCGCGAGGTCGAGCGAGTCATCGGGGATGTCGGAGAAGAGGTCGAGGGCGAGGCAGAGCGAGAACGAGTGCTTCGCCTGCAGCGTCCGGAGCTTGGTGCAGAAGGTGTGGATGGAGCTCGAGGCGCCGCCTGTCACGAGGCTGCAGGGCGACGGTCAGCACGACTTCGCTACGGAACGATTCTCGCCTACATTTTTTGAGGAGTTGGAGCGGTCGACATCTCGGCCGTGCGTGGAGCGAAGCAGCAGCAGCACGGCTCCACCCACCAACCGCATTTAATATCGAAACTTTTCTCAATGTTTCTCACTGTCAGGGATTCCTAGCTGCAGTATAGTCAAGATAGTCGCATGGTAGTCAACGGTATCCCAAGCGTTTCTGTTACGATTCCCATTCGCTGCGACGTCGGCGACTCGAGTTCGGCGCCGGGCTACGATCGCGGCCCACAGCGATGGTCTCCCGCCGCCTCCGTCGAACGTCAACCTCCACAGCTGGCTCTGCCTCATACTGACTTCCAAAATCGGTCCGCGAACGAGATTGGGCGACTGGAGGCCGCGCGTACTCCTCGGCGATGTCGGGGGTGTCGACAAAGGTGCTGCGAAGGGCGGTAGCGATGCTATGGTCAGTGGTGGAGCTTAGAGCGGACGCTGGGGAGCCTTACCGGGAAACGTGATCCCATTCGCTCCGGGAGACGAACTCTGCCTCGTGCGTGCTCGTTGCAGCGTCTCGCTTCTGGACAAAGATCCGGGGGTTTACAAACTGTGGATCACAGTGCTGGTCAGATACACAGGAAAGGACATGCACGGCAAAAAGCTTACCTTAGCATTGTACTCGTGCATGACCTCACTTTGCAGAGCTGCGCGATCCGAGACGAGGGTCGAGTAGAGGTACACGAGCGCGAACGTCTGCGAGCTCGAGGAGTCAGTTGCGTCGCCACCGGCTTCGCGCGGCTTGGGTCCTCGCCTGAAGTGTGAAGAGTCCTCCGCAGATGACGGAGGGAAAGAAGTTGGACAGCGACAGGAAGTGGTACAGGAGTGCGATCGGCGGCGAGTAGATGCTGTCGCAGGGACGCCGTCAGTGGCGCGTTGAACCTCACCAGCGAGAGATCCGCACCTGAAGATCCGCAGAGACCACTTGACGTAGTCCGGAGTCCAAACGTCCAGTTGCTGAATTTGGAACTGATGTGGCTCGTCATCCTCGGCGTAGCCGAACAGCGTCGCGACGCGGTGCTTGAGCGATTGCACGAGTGACAGCTTCGGCTTCGGGGGGGAGAAGTTCAGCATCGCCGACCGGGCGTTGGGTGATGAGATTGGGTCCTGTTGATACAGTGGATCGTCAGCAACGCAAAGGCGTAGGCCGCCAGATGTCGAGCGCACCTGCCGGAGGACGAGGTGGTACCGCCGCCGCCGCGTGAACAGGTACGCCGCGTTCGCAAACGACACCAGCACAAGGATGATGGAAATCGTCGTGGTCTACGAGCCACGAGATAATCAGCGCCGCCTTGCCTCGTCCGACCTCGCGGCACTCACGATTCGCAACCCCCACTTGCCGCCCGCCTTGACCGCCTGTCGCCTGAGCGCCTCGAGCCTCGCATCCGCGTCGGCGAGCTCCTGCGCACTCCTGTACCGCCCTTCGACGGCTCGTCTTGCTCCCCAGCCCCCGAACCACTCGGGAAGGGCGGCGACGAGGACGGACAGTCGCGTGAGGAGGTGGAGCGCGTTCAGCGCGAGGCCGATCGGGTAGCCCGACGGGTCGAGCGAGAACAGCGCAAAGGACGTCTCGAGCGACATGACGACGTTCGCCGGCCAGTCCTGAGCCCTGCGAAGGTAGGACGATGAGCCGCCGGGCGCACGTCGAGCTCGGGGGGCGCTCACCGCTCTGCCCAGCCGCGCGTCTTGACCCGACGAGGGCTTCGGAGTGCTCCAATGCCCTCCATCGCCATCACGCGGTTCACCGGAGTCCCTCGGATCGCGCCCGCGCCACCGAGCCGCCGCGAGTCGATGCCGCTCGGCCGACGAGTGGGCGTGCCCGGCGTCTGGATCGACGACGAAGACGAGGACGAGTGCCGTAGCCGTAGGGGAGGGGTACCGTACTCCATCGCAGCGGTCGGGCGAGAGGGATGAGCAAGGTCAACTCCGAGACGATGTCGCGCGCCGGCTTTCACGCAGCCTCAGTCGCTTTCGCTTTCGCGTCAACGACTCGGCAACATTGCCTCGTCGGCAGCAGACAGCTTCCTTTCCCTTTCAACCGGTCCACCGCACGCAAGGCAGCTTGCGGCCCGCGCTGGCCGTGGGTTGGTTCTCAGAGTTCAAGCACGTTGACCGTCGGCAAGGCATCGTCCTCGTTCACCTGCTCTAAATCGTCCGTTCTCTTCTCATAGGATACGTATTGTCTTGGAATGGGTGCGTCGGCTCGCCAAGCGGGGGGACGGTCTGCCACGTCGGACACTCGGAGACTCGGAGAGTGGATATCTGCCAGCACTTTGAGTGTGTCAGCTTGTGTCCGCTTACTGAAAGCCAACATCGATCACGAGCTGCCTTGTGGTCCTAAAACGTCCATCTTCTCTGCTCTTCAACACATCACGTTGCTTCCCTTTTCCTTACGAACGAACTCGAGCTCAAATCCGCCGTCGGTCGCACACGCCCGCGTCCTCCCAGCATGCCTGGCACCATCCTCGTGGTCGGTGCAACGGGCAACACCGGAAAGAGCGCCGTTCGCAACCTCTCCCTGCGTCTCCAGGGCAGGAGCGTCCGCATCATCGCCCTCTCCCGATCCAAGACCGGGGCGGCCGCGCAGACGCTGGCCCAGCTCGACGGCGTAGAGGTCGAGGAGAAGGATTGGACGGAGATCGATTCGGCTTGGCTTACAGCCCGTAGCGTCGCCAAGGTCTATATCGCTCCGCACAACGGGCCGAGCCAGTTCGCGGACGAGTCCGGCTTCTACCTCGCGCTGCTCCAGGCTCGCGTCAACTGGGTCGTCCGCGTCTCGACAAATCACGAGTACATGAGCCCCGTACACCCAGTCTACTACGGCCGCGCCCACTGGGCCATCGAGAACCTCCTCAGCCAGCCCGAGTTCGCCGCGCTCCAGTGGACGTCCCTCCAGCCCAACTTCTTCACGGCGAGCTACCTCGCCAGCGCCGCCGAATGGATCCAGAAATTCCGCAAGGAGGGTACGCAAGCTCCTCTGTGCGTCGTCCCCGCCGCGGACGCGCATGTCGCGATGCTCGACCCCGAGGACGTCGGCGCCGTCGGCGCGTTCATCCTCGCCCTCGACGACCCGTCCCCGCACGCATCCCAGCGCTACGTCCTCAGTGGTCCCGAGGACGTCTCTGGAAACGACATCGTCAAGCTCGTCGAGAAGATCGTCGGCACCAAGGTCATCGAGACCAGGTTCCGCGACACGCAGTGGCTCAACGACCTCGTCACGAGTGGCGCGTACCCGGAGAAGGTCTACCCATCCATCATGGCAGGCTTCGACTGTCTCTGGGACGGAAGCTGTACCAAGGCGAAGACACCGACCAGCCTCGCCATCCGCGAGTCCCCGGTCAATCCGTCGCGTACTGTCGAGGAGGCGCTCAGGGCGATGATTGTTACTCGGGCTTGAGTGAGAAGGCGCGGGGCGATGTCGGCACGCTGGAGAACTCCAATGCATTCGTTGTGATACTTGAAACCGGAATCACGCGTGGCACGATCCAGCGCCAAGCTCGCAATGTGGGATGGTACGTGCGGCAGACAAGTGAGCAAATTACGGAAAGTTCCAGGCCACAAAAAGCTCTACGAGTCCCTCCGGAACCTCCCAGTAGTCGAGCAGGAGGATCATGCCCGCATCGCCCGGATCCTCCCTCCCGCTTCGCACGAGCGCCTCCATGACGCGCTCGTTGACGCCTTTGACGCCTAGGAAGCTCGGGAGCCCAAACCCCTTCGCTACCACGAAGGGGAACGCGGTCAAGAGCGTGGCGCCCGAGCAGAAATTGATCCGCAGGCGCGGCGAGTCGAGTGTGGAGAAAGCGCGCCGGTTGAGCAGCGAGAGGACGAGCGCCGCCTTTTCGGGGATCTTGACGAACGAACCGATGGAGTACTATTGTGTGGAATGCTTCAGTAGCTGTTCAGCCAAAAACTCGAACGGATGCGCACCCAGTCCTGGACGACCACAGGCTGCCCGCCAATGTCGCTCGCCCACGCCACAGGCGAATTATCGTCCCAGCGCTCTGGGTGGATTCCTCCTGTGATCACGGGGATGATCTTCAGTGCGTCCACTCAGCCAGAGAGGGGCAACGTACGCTTCCCGTGGAACCCAAACCTACAAAACAGGATACACTTCGATCTGACTTCCCCGAGGGTTGGCCAGCGGTCCTCAAGGTACCACAAGTCCAGACGTTGCTGCAGGAGGAGCCACATGGCGTCCTCGAAGCCTTGTGCGCTGTTTTCCTGCGAGGAGGGTGTCAGGGACGCCCTTTCGCAACCCGCCAAGTCGGACCGCACCTGTTTTATCGACACGATGACGGTCTCCCCCTTTCCCTTGCCATCCATCCATTCGTACACTGCCTCGAGTGCATCAATGGCGCTCATGAATTGAGACTGGATGCCGTGGTAGGCCACCAAGACGCCCTTCTTGAGTGCGAAGCGCAAGTCGAGGAACCTCAGTCCGGCATCGAGCTGCATGGCGAGTGGAAAGGTCTGGCACTGTAAAGTAGAATCCGCGATAGGGTGCGGTAGTCAGTCGACGCTCAGGGTGTCACCCGCGAACATAATAGCATACGGAAGAGATGGGGAAGCCATGGAGGGCGAGGCTTTCGTGTGTCCCGGGAAGATAGAGGGACGAGAGTGGAGTCTCAGGATGGAGCGTGGACGTCCAGGAGTTGAGCGGTCGCGAGGCGTAGATGGAGAGATGAGCACCGACATGGTCGCGCTGCAAGTAGATTTGAGCTTTCTCAGATCTTCAGATTTGACTCAATGAAGACTTCTGGCTGACCCATTGATAGACAAGCCACGACGACGATGCCGCCGCGCGCCGTCGTCCCGCCTGAGCCGCCGCGGCGCCCTCTATCCGAACCAATTTCGCCACCCGGCCCCGCCCCTGCGTGTCCCACCATCTCCTAAGACTAAAGGTCTCTGCATCGTCGTGGGAATCCGTCTGCGCCGAGCTGTCATCCTTGTCTAGCCCGTCCGCCGCCAGCACTCGCACGCGTACAAGCACTGGTCCTGGCCTTCGCTTCCACCATCGTGGAGGGAGGTCGGAGGGACTGGATAGTGTGTTGCATGGTAGAACAGCGGTTGAGCGGGGGGCGACCGGTACGGAGGACGAGCCGGCAGCAGTGGAGCTCGATGAGGCCGAGCCGCCAGTGAGCTCGAGGGCCGACGAGGTGTGATTGTGCACGGTGAGGCCTGGTCTGGGCTGAAGCGCCATCACGTTGTTGAAAACCACGGGCGCTGGTGCGATGGGAAGAATGGCGTTGCCTGGGGCAAGGCTCGGCTTGGCGGTGGACGGGCCTCATCGGACGCACTCGCGTCAGCAGTCCCCAGGGATCTCGATTACGAAGGAGCGAGAGGGCGACAGGATCGCGAGTAAAATACGACTAGTAGGCACAAAAAGGGGTGGGGGGCGTTACAAGCAAGGGGAGAGTCGCCAGCTCGCGAAGGTTCGCGTCCGGCGTCCGGCGTCTGACGCTCTGACGCTCACCTCCAGCACAAAATCTGGTACTCCTTCACGATGAGCTCTCCTCCTCCCCAGGCAGCGTGCGCGGCGTGCTGCAAAGACCCGAGTTAGCTCGCGGTGTCGCGTCGGGTAGCCTAGTGTGCCCGGACGCACGAGGTGCTTGCCCGTCTTGCCCGGCACAAGCAGCTCGTGCTCACGGACTGGGACGAGCGCGTGGTAGAGGTGTTCGCCGTTCTCCTCGAATCCCTATCGGCGCAGACGTCAGTGGCCTGCGCGCGGAGCTGGAGAGGACCGACGAACGCCTTCGACTGGCCGACGACCTTTAGGGATCTGTGGCACGACGTCGTCAGCTTCACTCGCCTCGGAGTTTCAACAGAGCGCACCTCTCCGTTCGCGGTGTGCACCCACTCCATGGCCGCCGTGATTGGCAAGATGTCGAACCGGCCCTGTGGGGTCAGAGTGGCGCACGTCAGCGCGAGCTCCTCTGTGGCGCGTCGCGTCCGTTGCAGCGCCCGCCACGTACCGAGTGCTCGAGCTCCTGTCCTGTGCTCCACAACCGTGGTCAGCATACTTGACCGAGGCGGCAGAAGCGCCAGAGCTACGTACCTCCGTACGGCACGCGCGCCGGTGGCTGCAGGTGGGCCGCGACCTTGCACGGCTGAACGCTCTTCGCGCTGAGCGCCGAGCCGACCCAGACCGGCTGCCCTCCGAGGTCGTGGAAGTCCGTGGGGCCGGCCAGGTGCCAGTCGGAGAAGGACGGATTGGTTGAAGCGGGCACGCGGTGGCCAGCGGGTGGGGTTTGCTGAGGTTGGCCGTAGGCGGGGGGCTGGGACTCCATCGTGTGCTTGCGTTTGGCAGAAGTCAGAACTAGCAGCGTGTCGGCCCAACCTGGCGGTACCTACGCCGACACATCAGGCGTTGATTTCATCCACCCTGACTCGAACTCTCCGAGACGCAGCGGGCTAGTATGCCTGGCCCTCCCACGATGAAGCGTGAACTCTCGCCCAACCGCTCGGACCGACCTCTTGCCAGGCAACGCATGGAGGAACCCGCCTTCGTCCCCCCGTTCCCGTCCTCGAGCGAGCTGCCCGCGCTCGCGCGGCCCGAGCTCGCAACGCTGGAAGATCAGGACATCAAGCTGCCCCCAGCGCCGACGCACGACCCCGAGCCGTTCCCGTCCGCCGAGCCGTACCCAGACCTGCCCGCGCCCGAGGTCGTCGACGAGCTGTCGGACGACGACATCATTATCATCGAGCCAGAGCCAGCTGTACCCGCGAGCCAGCCTGCACCGACTCGTACCCGGCTGCCACTACCACCTGCTCTGGCCCCAGCACCCGCCACGCCCGCTCGAGCGATGCACCAGCCCCTCGTGCCCGCGCCGGACCCCAGCATCGCACGCGAGGGCAAGGATCCCGCCGAGGTCGAAACGCTCGCCGACTTTTGGCGCCACAACTTGTTCCAGGAGGTGGAGGATCCCTACTACCCACCCGACGCGGCTCTGAACGCTCGCGTCAGTGTCTGGTGAGTCGCGCCGCATGCGCACGCGAGTGGGGCGCCGAGCTCCGAGAGCTGACCTTGGAACCCGCCACGCAGGCGGGGAGACATCACCTCGATCGCCGTCGACGCCGTCGTCAACGCTGCCAACAGGGCTCTTCTCGGTACGGGTTCTCACGCTGGCGTGCGACTCGGTCTCGAGCCTGACTCCTCTTTGATAGGCGGTGGCGGGGTTGATGGCGCTATTCACTCGGCCGCTGGGTTTGTCTGCCTATCTCTCGACGTTCAACAACAAGCTGATCTCTGTACCCTCTCAGCCGCAAGCTCTACGAGGAATGCAAGCTGCTCGACGGCGCCGAGACTGGCGAGTCCAAGATCACGCACGGGTACCGCTTGCCGAGCAAATTCATCATCCACACCGGTGCGCACAATTTCAGAATTTGCGATAGATGTGGCTCTCTGACGGCTTTGTTCGTACCAGTTGGACCCGTCTACTCGCGGTCGAACAAGGAGGAGTGCGAAGCGCTCCTCCGGAGCTGCTACCAAACCACGCTCAAGGTCGCCGTCGCAAACAACGTCGAAACCCTTGTGCGCACTCGCTGTTTTCGAGGCGTTTAGGGCCAGCAGCTGACCTCGGACTGTCCGCGCAGGCGTTCTCTGGCATCTCGACCGGAATGTGAGCTTTGGCCTTCGGGAGCCTTGCTCGCACCTGCTGACTCGCCGTCTTTACACAGCTATGGATACCCGCTCGACGCTGCGACCCGCGTCGCGCTCGACGTCACGCGCACCTTCCTGGCGTCGCCCGAGGGCGCGAGCGTGACGCGTCTTGTATCCAGCCCAAGCGACATTTTGCTGATGCTCGATTGTTTCCTCAGCTCAAGCAGGTCATTTTCACCGTGTTCCGCCAGATCGACGTCGACAGCTGTGCGTCCTGGCGCTCGCAGTTCCGACCCCAACTCCTGACGCTCCCTTTGTCGCGCAGACATGACCATCATCCCCGAGTTCTTCCCACCCTCGCCGACCGGACAGACTGCCGCCCCAGAGCCGTACGTCGCCGAGCCGTTCCTCGAGCCGGACTGCCTCAAGCGCGACGGCGGCGAGGCGCCCGAGACGCCGTCCGCGAGCGTCGCCGACGACGCGGACGTCGTGGCCGCCATCAGGGTCGCGCTGGCCACCAGCGCGCCGAAGGTGGTCGTCCTTGACGAGACGGCACCGGTGGAGGAGGCACCCGTCGCGGTCGAGGGCAACTCCAAGTGGGGGTGCATCATTGCGTGACCTGGTCTCCCTCCCGCGATATCCTCTACGTTTTTCTACCCTGTTGAGCTCCATCCTACCCTTTGCTAGCCCCAACTTGCTGTCGCTCTGTAACGAGATCTCGAACCCGTCTTGCCGTTCTCCACTTCTCTTCGTGTCTCAGCGAACCCCCTGAGTTCCGCAGCAACTCTTGACCTCGACGAGCGGGACCAGCTCGGGCCTTCCTTCACATCGACGATGGCGCGGCGAGAACTGTCGACCCGGTCCGCTGGCGTGCGCCGGCTGCTGCAAGAGGCGGCCGAGCTGGAGCAAGACGAGTCGACCGACTACTCGGCGGCCCCTCTCGAGACAGTGCGTGCCCGCACCCCGCCACCCGCCGGCCGACGCTGACCGCGCCCGGGAACTTGCAGGATCTGTTCCAGTGGCACTTCACGATCCGCGGGCCGGGAGGGGACTACGAGGGTGCGTCGAGCGCGCGCGACACGCTGTCGCCTGACGTGGTGGCGCTGGTGGCTGACCTGGAGCTCTTCGATCGCATCGCGCGCCGCAGGTGGCATCTACCACGGCAAGATGGTCCTCCCCGCCGAGTACCCGTTCAAGCCGCCAGAGGTGCGTCGTTGCTGTTGCCGCCCCGGGGGCGAGAAGTCGGACGACGCGCTGATCGCAGCGACGGGTGTAGGTGTACATGCTCACGCCGTCGGGACGGTTCGAGACCCAGAAGAAGATCTGCCTGTCGATTTCGTCGTTCCACCCGTTCGTCTCCGTCCCACCGCTGCTCCCCGTGAGCGACGCAGTACGGGCCCGCAGCTAACGCGCCTTGGGCGTTGCCAGGGAATCATGGCAGCCGAGCTGGGGCATTAGGACCGCGCTGATCGCGCTCATGGCCTTCTTCTCGAGCGATGTATGTCCATGTGCTCGTTTCCGGAGTGCCGAGGCTGACCTCCGATCGCTGCAGCCTAAGGGCGCCGTGGGCTCACTCGACGCCCCGCCGCCAGAACGCCGCCGGCTCGCCAAATGGTGCGTCCCCGCCTCTGCTCGCCCGCGGTCGAGCTGACGATTATTCGCATGCAGCTCGCGGGAGTTCCAGTGCCAGGCGTGCGGGTTCGACGCCTCGTCGCCGGACGTGTTCCCGTCCTCGCCACCGACGCCCGACTCGAGCCAGGACGCGGACGCCGAGCTGGTCGCCGCGGTCGTAGACGAGCCGTCCGAGGGCGCGGGCGCGACGACCATCTTCCCTGGCCCACGCACAGGCATGGCTCAGCCGCCGCCGTCGCCGCACGCGATCAACCTCGTCGCACCGACGGGCAACCTGAACCCCAACGACGGTGGCGGCCCCGGCCAGCAGCTCCCGCTCCCGCTCCCGCCCGCGCCGCAGGTCGGCGTCCAGCACCGCCCGCCGGAGCTCGTCGGGCCCCAGCCTGCGATGGAAGGCATCCAAAACGGCGGCGGTGGCGGACCGCTGCTCATCGACCGCGCGATCCTCATCGTCCTGCTCGCGCTCCTCGCGTGCGTCGTGCGCAAGATCGCATAGTCACCCCAGAAGTACACCAGTCCTCGGTCCTTCTTCATCTGTAGATCCCCATCCTCCCTTTACATTTTGGCTCCACGCCTGTCAGCCATACCCCTTGTCGCTCCCACGCTCCGTTTCTCCTGCCTTGTTCGTATAACCTTCATTCTTGTACAATGTTACCCAGCATTACATTCCTAGCCCGGATCCCCTGCAGGAGTCTCGCGAAATCGGAAAGAACAAGTGGACCAGCCGCAGCTGAGTCGCTCTCGTGACAAGACCATCATGTCGATGCGCTCACTCGTACCGCGGCGGCTCATCTGCTCGTGTCAGCGCCCGGGAGCACTCGGTCGGAATGCGCCCGTCGCCAGCCCTCGCGCGAGCAGCAGCCGAGCCCTCGCGACTCGCGCGCCAACGGTGCCCGCTGCGCCCACCCCTCCCGCGCCTCGGCCGTCCAAGATCGAGAGTGCGCCGGCAACCTGCTCTAGCTTGTCCCAAGCTTACACGTTCCGGGCCCGCAGCGATCCCGTTTGTGCTCGGCAAGGAGCAAGCGGAGTACACGCTCGAGACGGCCGCCGCGACCGCGTTCGGCGTCGGGAGCGTCACGAGGCTGCTGATTGCGAGATTCCTGCGGAAGCTCGGGATCGAGTACGAGCTGCCGGTGCGGAGGATCGCGGTCCGGCCGCTGCTACTGCCAACCTGGCGGGTCGACCTACGCATGGGCGCACGAGGCGTGCTCGGGGAGGCGGAGATGCAGTTCCAACGTGAGTTGCTAGTGGAGCTCAGGTCATAGGAGCGCTAATCCCGAGCGCACATGAAGTGACCGCGATCAACGCGTCGCTGCCGGGGTTCAAGCTGTCGCCACTGTGAGCGTCCCACCATTGTCGCGTCCGCATTTGCTGATCGTGAGCTATCTGTCAGAGACCAGCTTTCGGTGACGTCCCCGTGGGACATCGAGGAGCCCGTCAAGTTTGACCGCGCGACGCACCTGCGACAGCAGGACCAGGATATCGCCGTCATCCCATTCTCCCACTCGCCTCTCAACCTCCTCGCGAATCTTGCTGGACTCCCACGGATTAACCAGCAGAAATTCGGCATCTCGTTTGGTGCGCTCCTTCTCCCGCGCCGCCGACAAGGAGCTGACCCGAAAGCGACGTTCGCAGACCCAACATCCCTCAAGACGACGTTAATGGCCGCGTACCCGCTCTACCTCCCGATCTACCTCGGCGAATACGTCAAGGACGCGCCCGACGGAGAGGGGGAAGGCCAACGTGTGACCTGCGTTGCCTTCGCGTCAACCACTCGAACCGTGCGGCACCGCGTCCGCCCTCAGCGCCAGCGCTGACCGTCCATCACCCAGGCCTTCTCGATCTACACCGCGTTCCGTGAGCAGCCCGAGTGGCTGCCTAATTCGGAAGGGCTCGAAGTCAGCATCGGCGGGTTCCCCTCGGACCCGGACGTTCCACCCTTGCCGTCGGCACTACAGAATCTCGCGCCGCAGTTGAATCAGCTCGTCGCAGAGGGCAAGGCGCTCTCGGTCCGAGACCCGGTGTCGGAGGAGGAGATGGAGCAAAACCCGCGCGTGATGGCGTACTCCGAGTTCGCATTGTGAGTCGGTTGTCGCGCGGGGTGCGAAGGCGGGCCATTGCTTATGCGGACTCGTGCAGTGAGAACAGGGAGCACATCAAGGCGCACGAAAGCCTGGTTGCTCTGGAGGCCATGATGAGCCGGATTGAGAAGATCCCAGTACGTCGTCCTTCCTTCCTTCGTCAAGCAACCGCCGCAAAACTGCCCATCCTGAACCGGTCCGCGGGCGGTTGGGGCCTTCAAACCTCTGAACGCGCTATATGAGACTGACCTGTCCTGGTCTAACCAGGAGGGCGTGAAGGCGGTCTCGCTGTCAATCCGCGGAATCAAGATTGGTGACGGGCCGACGCTGAGATCGGAGCTCAAGAAGAAACTTTACAAAGCTACCAAGGTGTGTTTGGCTACCTTCGAGCTACTCGATTTGACCTCTGCCTGCGGATGAGCTCGAGCTGACGCGAAAGCACGCGGCAGGCGTTCGAGGTATCACGCCCGAAGTGGCTGGACGACCTTGACCAGACCACTCAAAAAGTTGCGGCTGCGAGGAAGAGTGCCAATGGGAGGCCGAAGTAGGGAGAAACATGATGTCCTACTTGTCAACTTGAAGGCAAAGTCCCATCGTCACGGCCGCCGTCGCCACGCCCACGCCACCCAAGTCCCCGCCTCTACAGCTTCGCCTGGACTTTTGGAACCTCCACGGTCTTGGGCAGGAGTCGGCGCATGATCTTGCCGCTTCCGCTGCAGGTGGGGAACCTGTCAGCGGCTGCTGTGAGCGACAGGAGGATAGATGCTAACTTCTTGGGAATCTCGTCGAGGAAGTGGACCCCTCCGACGAGCCACTTGTAGTGGGCGACTTGAGCGTCAACGAGGGAGCGGATCTCCTTGGCTGTCGCGGCGGTTCTTGGGGTCTTGGGGTCCACCACGACGAACGCGCGAGGAACTGTGCGGCGGTTGATCAGCTCAAGGTCCGCATCTGGAACTCGTGGATATCACGAACACTCTGTGGCCTTGTCGTCGTCGTAGAACGCAGTGACAGCACAGTCGAGGACCATTGGGAGCGACAGCAGGATGCCCTCCAGCTCCGCTGGGGCGACCTGGAAGCCCCGAACCTGCACAAAGGTGGGATCAGCTCATGCGAACTTTCTTCGAGACCTACCACGCACCTTGATGAGCTCCTTCAGGCGATCCACGATCCAGTAGTGTCCGTCCTTGTTCCTGCGGCCAACGTCGCCAGTCCAGAGCCAGCCTTCACGCACCGCTTCGCGCGTGGCCTTCTCGTTGTTGATATAACCTAGCATTATCTTTGTTTGCGAAAGTCAGCTCCAGTGAAGGGTAGGTTGAAACGCCAGCTGACGTTTGGTCCGCGGAGCACAATCTGCAACGAAGGCGTTTAGTTGGAACGCACAAAACACGGTCGAGAGATCGGTTCACCTCCCCCTCCTCATCGTTTCCGACATCCTTGCCCTCCAAGTTGACAATGCGGGCCTCCATGTCAGGAAAGAGCTGCCCGACACTCCCCTCGCCCTCAATCTCCAGCGACGGCGTGAGCTGATGCGTCCCGGGGCTTGCTTCAGTCATCTGGAGCAGAATAGTATGGTCAGATTTGTTTGATTGTTCCGAGCACTGCTTATGCTTACCCCGTATCCCTGCGTGACTTTGACGTTCAGACGACGGCGCAGCAGGTGCATCAGTTCCTTCTTGGTGGGCGCGGCTGCGATGCCGAGGCTCTGCAGATACCGTTAGCGCATTACCCCAGTAGATTTATGAAAAGTACGTACCTGAAGACTGGACAGGTCATACTTGTCCACCAGCGGATGCTTGGCCAGGAAGAGAGCCACGGGCGGCACCTTCGATTTCGACGGGAGGCGTCAGATCCATCGCTCCAGATTGAACGTTCAAGACTCACGATGGCAATGTTGGTGACCTTGTGCTTCTGGATCTCGGACAGGAAGAGCTCGGGATCAAACTTCTCCAAGTGCACCGATTTGGTGCCCTGTTGCGAAGGCGCTGTCAGCACCCTGACCCAATGGTCGACAACATCGGACTAACGCTGAGAGGGGCACCCAGGATTGTGCTACACAGTCCGTATGAGTGGTAGAGAGGAAGGAAAGAGAGCATCGTCGACGACTGCCGGAACGTCTCGGGGCTCGTGACCACCATTTGCTGGTGTGCAGAGGAGGATCAGGACCAGCCCAAGCACGCCGAAAGGAGTAAGGCCAGACCTTTGCGTTCGCGATCAGGTTCGTGTGCGAAAGCTGGACTCCCTTGAAAGGCCCGGTCGTGCCACTACTGAAGAACAACATCGCAAGCGTCTTCGCAGCGGGCGCGGTGAGGTCGCACAGCGGGCGGCGGTTCTGCCTCCCCTTTGCGATGACGTCTTGAAGTGAGACGAGTCCCAAGCTGCTCGGTAGCATCGTCACGAGGATCGGCGCGCGGGGAAAGTTGCACGTCGCGATG
>ERZ1463038.216-NODE-216-length-18103-cov-35.333721_pt1 | contig 18103 bp, 19 predicted proteins | sample MGYA00564479_ERZ1463038 | MGnify/ENA primary metagenome ERZ1463038 (study PRJEB39244, sample SAMEA3635134) | Helicobacter pylori | study: EMG produced TPA metagenomics assembly of PRJEB11511 data set (Assembly of a 5300-year-old Helicobacter pylori...
GAGCGCAGAGCTCAGCCCCGTGGAAAAAAACCAGCTTAGCCACCGCGCCCGCGCCATGGCGTTGCTGCGTCAGCGCTTGCGCCTGCAATGACACCGGACACGCCCGTACAACCGCTGTTTCTGGGTGAGACCGGTTTTTCCTCGGCCGCTCCTTCCACCCAGAGCCCGAGGGCAGGCTTGCCACACCTGCCACCCTTGGCCCTGTACATCCATATCCCGTGGTGCGTGCGCAAATGCCCGTACTGCGACTTCAACTCGCACACGGCCAGCCCGGTCTTGCCCGAACAGGAATACGTCGACGCATTGCTGGCGGACCTTGATCAAGACCTGCGGCACGTTCATGGCCGCGAGCTGAGCTCGATTTTCTTCGGCGGCGGCACGCCCAGCCTGTTCAGCGCCAACGCGCTGGGCCGTCTGCTCAAGGGCGTGGAACAGCGCATCCGTTTTGCCGGCGACATCGAAATCACCCTTGAAGCCAACCCCGGCACTTTTGAGCAAGCCAAATTCAGCGCGTATCGCGGGCTTGGCATCAATCGGCTGTCGATTGGTATTCAGAGTTTCCAGGAAGAGAAGCTCAAAGCGCTGGGCCGCATCCACAATGGCGATGAAGCCATTCGCGCAGCCGACATGGCGCGCCAGGCTGGTTTCGATAACTTCAACTTGGACTTGATGCACGGTTTGCCGGATCAGTCGCAGGAAGACGCACTAAACGATTTGCGCCAGGCCATCGCGTTAGCGCCGACGCATCTGTCGTGGTACCAACTGACGCTGGAACCGAACACGGTGTTCTGGAACCAGCCGCCGAGCCTGCCGGAGGACGACATCCTGTGGGACATTCAAGAAGCCGGACAGGCGTTGCTCGCCGAGCACGGTTATGCGCAATACGAAGTGTCGGCCTACGCCCAACCCGGCAGACCTGCGCGGCATAACCTCAATTACTGGAGCTTCGGCGACTTCATCGGCATCGGTGCCGGCGCGCATGGCAAGCTCAGCCATCCCGACGGGCGCATCGTACGCACCTGGAAGACCCGCCTGCCCAAGGATTATCTGAACCCGAACAAGGCGTTCAAGGCTGGCGAAAAGCTGCTCAGCAACGAAGAAATGCCCTTCGAATTCCTGATGAATGCCCTGCGCCTGACAAATGGCGTCGACGCGGAGCTATTTCGCGAGCGCACCGGTCTAAGCCTCGACACCCTGGCCAGCGCCCGGCAACAGGCCGAGCAGCGCGGCCTTCTGGACGCCGATCCGACACGTCTGGTCGCCAGCGCCCGGGGCCAGTTGTTCCTCAATGACTTGCTGCACTATTTTTTGACCTAAGGACTTTGCATGGACCTTGTACTCGACCTGCTCGCCACCGTCTCGCGCTGGAGCCGCAGCAACCTTTCCGAAATCGCCCTGGCGTTGGTCGGTTGTCTATTGGTGTTGTTTGGTGCCGACATCAAAGGCTGGCTGGAAGGACGTATCGGTGGCTTGGCGGGCGCGTTGCGCGTACCCGTCATGGCCCTTTTGTGCACAATCGGCAGCGGCGCGGCACTGATCTACGCCACCCCATGGGTTATCCGCGGGCTGAGCCAGTTCAACAACTACAGCCTTGCGCCTGTGCTGTTGGTGGTGTTGATCTTGATTGGGGTTGTAGCGGATCGCCGCTAAAGAACACCTATAGGAGCGCGCTTACCCGCGATAAGGTCGGCACGACCTTAAGGATGCAAGCCCGCTCCTACAGGTTTTACGCCAGCTTCTCGAACTTCAAATCCCACACGCCATGCCCAAGCCGCTCACCGCGACGTTCAAACTTGGTGATCGGGCGCTCGGTTGGGCGAGGTACGCATTTTCCGTCTTCGGCCTGGTTGCGATAGCCCGGCGCAACGTTCATCACTTCCAGCATGTACTCGGCATAGGGTTCCCAATCGGTGGCCATGTGCAGAATGCCGCCGACCTTGAGCTTGCTGCGCACCAACTCGGCGAACTCCGGCTGAACGATACGGCGCTTGTGGTGACGGCTTTTGTGCCACGGGTCCGGGAAGAACAGCATCAAACGGTCGAGGCTGTTGTCGGCAATGCAACGGTTGAGCACTTCGATGGCATCGCAATCGTAGACGCGCACGTTTGTCAGCCCCTGGGTCAGCACGCCATTCAGCAGCGCGCCCACACCCGGGTGATGCACTTCGACGCCAATGAAATCGTGCTCGGGCGAGGCTGCCGCCATTTCCAGCAGCGAATGGCCCATGCCGAAGCCGATTTCCAGGGTACGTGGCGCCGAGCGACCGAATACCTGATCAAAATCCACGGGCGCATCAGCCAGCGGCAAGACGAACAGCGGCCGGCCCTGATCGAGGCCGCGTTGCTGGCCTTCGGTCATACGTCCGGCGCGCATCACAAAACTCTTGATGCGACGGTGTTGGCGCTCTTCGCCCTGTTCGGGAACAGACGGCTCTGGGTTGGAAACGTGCGAATCAGTCATCAACGGGCTCTTACTTGATCAGACCATCCAGCGGCGAGGAGGCGCTGGCATAGAGTTTCTTGGGCATACGGCCAGCGAGATACGCCAGACGACCGGCGACAATCGCGTGCTTCATGGCTTCGGCCATCATCACCGGATTTTGCGCATGGGCGATGGCCGAGTTCATCAGCACCGCCTCACAGCCCAATTCCATGGCGATGGTGGCATCGGAAGCAGTACCGACGCCCGCATCGACCAGAACCGGCACTTTGGCCTCTTCGAGGATGATCTGCAGGTTGTAGGGATTGCAGATACCCAGACCGGTGCCGATCAGGCCTGCCAGCGGCATGACCGCGATGCAGCCGATTTCCGCCAGTTGGCGCGCAATAATCGGGTCGTCACTGGTGTAGACCATGACGTCGAAACCATCTTTGACCAGAATCTCGGCGGCCTTGAGGGTTTCGATCACGTTCGGGAACAGGGTTTTCTGGTCGGCCAACACTTCCAGCTTGACCAGGTTTTTACCGTCGAGCAGCTCACGGGCCAGACGGCAGGTGCGCACCGCTTCGATAGCGTCGAAACAACCGGCGGTGTTCGGCAGGATGGTGTAGCGATCCGGCGGCAGGATGTCGAGCAGGTTCGGCTCACCCGGGTTCTGCCCAAGGTTGGTCCGACGCACGGCGACGGTGACAATTTCGGCACCCGAGGCTTCAATGGCCAGGCGCGTGGACTCCATGTCCGGGTACTTGCCCGTGCCAACCAGCAGGCGCGACTGGAAAGTACGACCGGCCAGAGTGAAAGGCTTGTCGGTGCGAACGTTGCTCATCGGAAATCCTCTTTAAGGTTGAGGTTCTTGCAGATTTGAATCGAAAGACTGACGACCCGCTGGATCGACTGAAGCGGCCTAGCCGCCACCGATGGCGTGCACCACTTCGACCTGGTCGCCTTCGCGCAGGGCCGTGGAAACGTGCTGGCTGCGCGGGACAATATCCTGATTGAGCTCGACCGCCACTCGACGCCCGGTCAGGTCCAGACGGATAAGTAACCCCGCGACGGTTTCACCGTCGGGCAGTTCAAAGGATTCACCGTTCAACTGAATGTGCATGCGATAAGCAGCCATCATTTTAAGGGCCAGCATTCTAGCCCGATCATTACGTATGACCAAGGCAAAGCCACGCCATTCGTCTCAAGTGGAGCCCAGAGGTCAGGCTCGAATATGTTAGACCGTGCCCAGGCGCCATGCCGCCAGGCCCAGCAGCAACCAGCCCACCAGGAAGGCCAGCCCACCAAACGGAGTGATGATCCCAAGCCGGGTGACACCGGTCAGGGTCAACAGGTACAGGCTGCCAGAGAACAACACAATACCGACGACAAACGAGATGCCCGCCCACGTCATCAATCGGCCAGGGATCTGCACGGCAAGCAATGCAACGGCTAATAAGGCCAAGGTGTGGACCAGCTGGTACATCACACCTGTATGGAAAATCGCCAGATACTCCGCGCTCAGGCGATTTTTCAGGCCGTGAGCGGCAAACGCACCCAGGGCTACGCCGGTAAAACCGAAAAAGGCAGCAAGCATCAAGAAGCCACGAAACATCTCAAACTCCAGTCAACGATCATTCAATTGCGCAGGGTCTGTATAATGGCCCGCTCGACTGCTCCGGCCAAGCCATCTCTTATGCTGCGTTTCCTCTTCAACCGTGTCGTCAAAGCCCTGTTCTGGTTCGCAGCAGCCAGCGTTGTGCTGGTATTGATCTTTCGTTGGGTGCCGCCACCCGGTACCGCGCTGATGGTCGAGCGCAAGATCGAGTCCTGGACCGACGGCCAGCCTATCGACCTGCAACGCACCTGGCAGCCCTGGGACAAAATCTCCAACGACCTGAAAGTGGCGGTGATCGCGGGTGAAGACCAGAAATTCGCCGAGCACTGGGGGTTCGATGTCGACGCGATTCAGGCTGCGCTGGCCCATAACGAACTCGGTGGCTCGGTACGCGGCGCCAGTACGCTGAGCCAGCAGGTATCGAAGAACCTGTTCCTGTGGTCGGGCCGTAGCTGGCTGCGTAAAGGGCTGGAGGCCTGGTTCACCGGGTTGATCGAGGTGTTCTGGTCCAAGCAGCGGATTCTTGAGGTTTACCTCAATAGCGTCGAGTGGGACGACGGCGTGTTTGGCGCCGAAGCGGCTGCGCGGCATCACTTCGGTGTGAGCGCTGGCGGGCTCTCGATGCAGCAGGCCAGCTACCTCGCCGCCGTGCTGCCCAATCCCCGCCAGTGGAGCGCCAGCCACCCCAGTAGCTACGTGGCGCGCCGTGCCGGCTGGATTCGTCAGCAAATGCGTCAGTTGGGTGGGGATGAGTATCTGGTGGGCTTGAACCACAGCCGGAAGTTTTAATTCAGCATCGTTGGTGTCTGGACTGACGCCTTCGCGCTTATCTGACACAACAAAAAACGCCCCAATCACATGATCGGGGCGTTTTTTTGTGTCGAGCAGCTGTTTACGCAGCGATCGACAATTTGAGCTTGTTCATCGCGCTCTTTTCCAGCTGACGAATACGCTCGGCGGAGACGTTGTACTTCTGCGCCAGGTCATGCAACGTGGCCTTCTCCTCAGACAACCAGCGCTGATAAAGAATGTCACGGCTACGGTCATCAAGGACATCCAGCGCCTGGTGCAGATTGGCAGTGGAGTTATCGGTCCAGTCGGAATCTTCCAACTGCCGGGCCGGGTCGTAACGGTGGTCTTCCAGGTAATTGGCAGGCGACTGGAAGGCGCTGTCATCGTCCGCTTCGGCAGCCGGATCGAATGCCATGTCGTGGCCCGTCAGGCGGCTTTCCATTTCGCGCACTTCGCGCGGCTCTACACCGAGGCTTTCCGCCACACGATGGACTTCTTCATTGTTCAGCCACGCCAGACGTTTTTTCTGGCTGCGCAGATTGAAGAACAGCTTGCGCTGCGCCTTGGTCGTGGCGACTTTGACGATGCGCCAGTTGCGCAGAATGAATTCATGAATTTCAGCTTTGATCCAGTGCACAGCGAACGACACCAGGCGCACACCCATTTCCGGGTTGAAGCGTTTGACGGCCTTCATCAGGCCAACGTTACCTTCCTGGATCAGGTCAGCCTGTGCCAGGCCATAACCGGAATAACTGCGTGCGATATGCACCACAAAACGCAGGTGGGCGAGCACCATCTGCCGAGCCGCCCCTAGATCCTGCTCATAATAGAGACTCTCGGCCAGTTCACGCTCCTGCTCGGGCGTCAGCAATGGAATGCTGTTGACCGTGTGCACGTAGGCCTCCAGGTTTGCGCCTGGGGCCGCTAATGCATAAACAGGTTGCAAAGAAGTGGTCATACGAAAAAAACCTCCGACTCACATAACTCGTGCAGTTCAGCACTGCGAAATTGACCGGGAACCACTAGACAAGTTCCCTAAACCGCTGAAAACGTCAATATTAAAAAATAATTCTAACGAGGCGCCAGCTCTCTCAAGTGGCGTGCTACTGCAATCCAAGCACCGATATACCCTAACAATACCGCTCCAAGCAAGAGCGAAAAGCCATCAGCAAGCGGCACACCCGCCAAAGAGAAGTCGCTCCCGTACAGACCCGCCAACCCAACTACGGCATCGTTGAGCCAGTCTAGACCAAAAGCGAGCACGCCCCAGGACAGAAAACCGGCCCCCAGGCCATACAGCGCGCCCATATACAGAAAAGGCCGACGCACGTAGGCGTCAGTACCGCCTACCAGTTTGATCACCTCGATCTCGACGCGGCGGTTCTCGATATGCAGACGTATCGTGTTACCAATTACCAGCAGCAGCGCGAGCACCAGCAGGACGGTCAGACCAAAAACAAAACGGTCGCCCAGCTTGAGGATCGCAGCCAGACGCTCAACCCATACTAGATCAAGCTGAGCCTGCTGCACCTTCGGCAACTCTGCCAGACGCGTGCGCAGTGCTTCCAAAGCAGGCTTATCCACTTCATTCGGCGTCACCAGTACAACGCCCGGAAGCGGGTTCTGTGGCAACTCCTTCAACGCTTCGCCAAGCCCGGATTGCTGCTGAAACTCAACCAGAGCCTGATCCTTGCTGATGTATTCGGCCTCTGCCACGCCGGGCATCCGCTTGATCTGCTCGCTCAGGGCGTTGCCCTCACTGGCGCTGGCGTTCAGCTCCAGGTAAAGCGAAATCTGTGCTGCACGCTGCCACGAACCGCCCAATCGCTCGACGTTGTTCAACAGCAGCGATAAACCCATGGGCAGGCTCAAGGCGATGGCCATCACCAGACAGGTAAAGAAGCTGCCAATCGGCTGTTTGCCCAAACGGCGCACGCTGTCGAGCACGCTGGAGCGGTGCGCTTCCAGCCAGGCATGCAGCAAGGTGCTGAAGTCTGGACCGTCATCGTCGTCACCAGGCTTTTTCTTTTTCTGCGGTTGCGGTTCGGCCGCCTTGGGCGCGACACGCTCCGACACTTTAGGGCTGCGTGTCGCGCTCATACGGCCTCCCCGTCGCCAATCAAGCGACCACGCTGGAGCGTCAGCATGCGATGACGCATGCGCGCAATCAACGCCAGGTCATGGCTGGCGATCAGCACACTGGTGCCCAAACGGTTGATATCTTCGAATACACCCATGATTTCCGCTGCCAGACGTGGGTCAAGGTTACCGGTGGGTTCATCCGCCAGCAGTAACGCCGGACGGTGGACGATGGCCCGAGCGATGCCGACCCGCTGTTGCTGGCCTGTGGATAAGTCACCGGGGTACAGATCGGTTTTATCCGAGAGCGCCACGCGCTCCAGGGCCGAATCGACGCGCTTGGTGATTTCCGCCTTGGACAAGCCAAGAATCTGCAGTGGCAAGGCGATGTTATTGAACACCGTACGATCGAACAGTAGCTGGTGATTCTGGAACACCACGCCTATCTGACGACGCAGAAACGGGATTTGCGAGGTACTGATCTGGCCCAGATCCTGACCGGCCAGCAACAATTTGCCGGTGGTCGGGCGTTCCATGGCCAGGAGCAAGCGCAACAGGGTGCTTTTACCGGCGCCAGAATGGCCGGTGACAAACAAAAACTCGCCACGACGTACTCGAAAGCTCAGCTCATGCAAGCCGACGTGTCCGTTCGGATAGCGTTTACCGACCTGTTCGAAACGAATCATGTGCGCTCCCGCTCGGCGAACAGAGCTTGAACAAAGGGTTCAGCTTCAAAAGTACGCAAATCGTCGATGCCTTCACCCACGCCGATATACCGAATCGGCAGACCAAACTGCTTGGCCAGGGCGAAGATCACACCCCCTTTGGCGGTACCGTCGAGTTTGGTCAGGGCCAGACCGGTCAAGGTCACGGTCTGATTGAACTGCTTGGCCTGATTGATTGCGTTCTGCCCAGTGCCCGCGTCCAGCACCAACAGCACTTCATGCGGCGCGTCGGCGTCGAGCTTGCCGATGACCCGGCGAACTTTTTTCAGTTCTTCCATCAGGTTGTCTTTGGTGTGGAGCCGACCCGCGGTGTCGGCGATCAGCACATCAATGCCGCGAGCCTTGGCCGCCTGCACCGCGTCAAAGATCACCGAAGCCGAATCTGCGCCGGTGTGCTGGGCGATGACTGGAATGTGATTGCGCTCACCCCAGACCTGCAGCTGCTCCACCGCTGCCGCGCGGAAGGTGTCACCGGCGGCGAGCATGACTTTTTTACCTTCGAGCTGGAGCTTTTTCGCCAGCTTGCCGATGGTCGTTGTTTTGCCTGCGCCATTGACGCCCACCACTAGGATCACGAACGGCTTGTTCTGCCCGGCGATGACCAATGGCTTCTCGACGGGCTTGAGCAAGGCCGTCAGTTCAGCCTGCAACGACTTATACAGAGCGTCGCTGTCGGTCAGCTGCTTGCGCGCGACCTTCTGGGTCAGGCTTTGAATAATCACCGCTGTCGCATCGACGCCCACATCGGCGGTCAGCAGCCGGGTTTCGATCTCTTCGAGCAGGTCATCGTCGATCAGCTTCTTGCCGAGGAACAGGCTGGCCATCCCCTCGCCCAGACTGGCGCTGGTTTTCGACAAACCTTGCTTGAGACGAGCGAAAAAGCCGGCTTTACTGGCTTCTGTGGCTGTCGGGGTGACCGGAGCAGGCACGGAAACGGGAGCAGGAGCAACTTCAGCCACTCGCGCGACCGACTGGGGTGCCGGTGCCGAAACGGGCACTGGCACGACAATCAGCTCAGGGGCAATCGGCTCAGGCACAGCCACAGCCACAGGCGCCAGCTCGGCGGGCATCGGCTGCACATCCGGCACGCTGTGCGCCGGAATCGGCGGCGTCACGTGAGGCTCAAGCTCATCGATCAGCGCCACGGACTCTTCGGCCACCGGTAATATCAGCCAAGGCTGAGGCTCTGGAGCCGATTGCGGCGCGAGTTGTGGCTCAACAGCGACTGGCGCGTGGTCGATGACCACCTCAGGCGCTGCTGTGGGTAGGTTTTGTGGCTGCTCGGCAACGGTTTCCTGCGGCTTTTTGCGCAGCCATCCGAACAGGCCTTTTTTCTCTGCAGCCGGAGCTGGGGTCTTCTTGTCGTCGTTGGAACCAAACATGGAGGACGGCTATCTCAAGGTAGCGACGCGCCAAAGCGGCGCCTCAGGAAAATTCTGTCAATGCAAAACAGACTGCTTTTGACCCGGCTTGTTCATCCGCAGCCCCGAAATTGTAGGCGTTCACCGGTACAAAAACGTCATTTCAGCCCGTTTCAACCGTGCCAGACCAGGACCAATAGTTCATGTAACCATTCTAGCCGTGGCCGCCGGCCACACGGACCCGTATCCTAACACCCCCGCGCCCGCCGACGCTAAGTTCAAGCAGGCCGCCTAACAGGTTCAAAACGAATGAATGCTCTAGCCCGCCGTGCCGCAGGCCTGCTACTCAGCACAGTGTGTCTGCCACTGTCAGCATTGGCTGCAGACCCGCAACCTACTCACGAATTCACCCTGGACAATGGCCTGAAAATCATCGTCCGCGAAGACCATCGCGCGCCCGTAGTGGTTTCGCAGGTCTGGTACAAAGTCGGTTCCAGCTATGAAACCCCTGGCCAGACCGGTTTGTCCCATGCCCTGGAACACATGATGTTCAAAGGCAGCAAAAACGTGGGGCCAGGTCAGGCTTCACTGATTTTGCGTGATCTGGGCGCTGAAGAAAACGCGTTCACCAGCGACGACTACACCGCGTATTACCAGGTTTTGGCCCGTGATCGCCTGGGAGTAGCCTTCGAGCTGGAAGCCGATCGCATGGCCAGCCTGCTTCTGCCCCCTGAAGAATTCAGCCGCGAAATTGAAGTCATCAAGGAAGAACGCCGCCTGCGCACTGACGACAAGCCCAGCGCCAAAGCCTATGAGCGCTTCCAGGCCATGGCCTACCCCGCCAGCGGTTACCACACGCCGACCATCGGCTGGATGGCAGACCTGGACCGGATGAAGGTTGAGGAGCTTCGTCATTGGTACGAAGCCTGGTACGTGCCGAACAACGCCACCTTGGTGGTGGTCGGCGACGTGCAGCCCGACGACGTAAAAGCCCTGGCGCAACGTTATTTCGGGCCGATCCAGCGGCGCGACGTACCACCGTCGAAAGCCCCGCTGGAGCTGGCTGAGCCCGGCGAACGCAAAATCACCCTGCACGTACAGACTCAATTGCCGAGCCTTATGTACGGTTTCAACGTACCCAGCCTGTCCACCGCTGCGGATCCACGCTCGGTCAATGCGCTGCGCCTGATTTCCGCCCTGCTTGACGGCGGCTACAGCGCACGCATTCCGACCCGTCTGGAGCGAGGCGAAGAGCTGGTTTCAGGCGCCTCGTCGAGTTACGACGCCTACAGCCGTGGCGATAGCCTGTTCATGCTCAGCGCAACCCCTAACACGCAGAAGAAAAAAAACCTGGCCGATGTTGAAGCCGGTATCTGGCGCCTGTTGAATGAGCTGAAAACCACGCCGCCGTCCAATGAAGAGTTGGAACGGGTTCGGGCGCAAGTGATTGCCAGCCTGGTCTACCAGCGCGATTCGATTACCAGCCAGGCCAGCACGATCGGCGAACTGGAAACCGTCGGCTTGTCGTGGAAGCTGATGGACGAAGAACTGGACGCACTTAAAAGCGTGACCCCGGCCGATATCCAGAAAGCCGCCCGCACCTATTTCATCCGCGAACGTCTCAGCGTTGCGCACGTTTTGCCCGAGGAGACTGCACATGAGTGAGCACAAGGGTCCACGTTATGGGCTACTTGGCCTGGGAGCCTTGGGGCTGGTGGTCATGCTCGGCGCCTTTATCGCTCCCCAGGCCGAGGCTGAAAGCATCGCACCTGACAGCACCACGCTGAAGGACACCGTCCAGGCTCTCCCTGACAACAACCTGCAATCGCTCAAAGAACTCGACGGCAAACCGCCAGCACGGCGCGCCTTGAACATCCAGACCTGGAAAACCGCCGAAGGCGCCAAGGTGATGTTCGTCGAAGCGCGTGAATTGCCTATGTTCAACCTACGCCTGACCTACGCCGCTGGCAGCAGTCAGGATCGAGGCACCCCCGGCATCGCCGTACTGACCAACGCCATGCTCAATGAAGGCGTGGCCGGGAAGAATGTGGGCGCCATCGCCGAGGGCTTCGAAGGCTTGGGCGCTGATTTCAGCAACGGCGCTTACCGCGACATGGCCGTGACCTCCCTGCGCAGCCTGAGCGCCGTGGACAAGCGCGAGCCGGCGCTGAAGCTATTTGCCCAAGTCGTCGGTAAACCGACATTCCCTGCCGACTCACTGGCGCGGATCAAGAACCAGTTGCTGGCCGGCTTCGAATACCAGAAACAAAACCCCGGCAAACTCGCGGGCAATGAGTTGTTCAAGCGTCTCTATGGCGACCACCCTTATGCGCACCCGAGCGAAGGGACGGCCAAAAGCATTTCACCTATTAGCATCGCGCAGCTCAAGGCCTTCCACGCCAAAGCCTATGCCGCAGGCAATGCGGTGATCGCATTGGTCGGCGACCTGTCCCGATCCGAAGCAGAAGCGATTGCTGCCCAGGTTTCCTCTGCCCTGCCTAAAGGCCCGGCGCTGCCGAAAATCGAACAACCGGTCGATCCTAAAGCCGGTGAAACCCACATCGAGTTCGCGTCCAAGCAAACGCACTTGATGCTCGCGCAACTGGGGATCGAACGTAACGACCCGGATTTCGTCGCGCTGACACTCGGCAACTCGGTACTCGGCGGTGGCGGCTTCGGCAGTCGTTTGATGACGGAAGTGCGGGAAAAACGTGGCCTGACCTATGGCGTTTCATCGGGTTTCACCCCGATGCAGGTGCCAGGCCCGTTCATGATCACCCTGCAAACCCGCGCCGAACTCAGCGAAAATACCCTGAAGCTGGTTCAGGACATCGTGCGTGACTTCCTCATCACAGGCCCGACCCAGAAAGAACTGGACGACGCCAAGCGTGAATTGTCCGGCAGCTTCCCCCTGTCCACGGCCAGCAACGCCGATATCGTTGGTCAGCTAGGTGCGATTGGTTTCTACGACCTGCCGCTGACGTACCTGGAAGACTTTATGCAACAGGCGCAAAACGTGACGGTCGAGCAAGTCAAAGCTGCCATGAACAAGCACCTGAGCGCGGATAAGATGGTGATCGTCACCGCGGGCCCGACGGTGCCGCAAAAGCCGTTGCCACCCCCTACTGACAAACCTACTCAGCAACCTCTCGGGGTCCCGGAGCACTAATGGCCAATCCAAGACCAAAGGGCCATAACGGCCTGGGTCAACTGCGCATCATCGGTGGCGAATGGGGTAGCCGTCGCCTGACCTTCCCCGACGCTCCAGGCCTGCGTCCAACGCCGGACCGCGTGCGCGAAACGCTGTTTAACTGGCTCGCAACGCACATCGAAGGCGCGCGCGTACTCGACGTATTCACCGGCAGCGGCGCGCTTTACCTGGAAGCCCTGTCGCGCGGCGCGGGCATGGCCCTGGCGCTGGACAATAACGCAGAGGCCCTCGCCAGCCTGCGACGGAACCTGGACATGCTCGGGTGCACGGTTGGCCAGGTATCACATACCGACAGCCTGCGTTATCTGGAAACCCAGACGCCTGCCCAGTTCGATCTGGTCTTTCTCGACCCGCCCTTCCACCAGAACCTGCTGCCTGCCGCCTGCGCCCTTCTTGAAGAGCGTCATTGGCTGGCTGACAACGCCTGGATTTACACCGAAAGCGAAATCCCGCCGTCGTCTGTCGGTTTGCCAGGCAACTGGCGCCTGCACCGGGAGAAGAAAGCCGGGCAGGTGTATTACGCGCTATGGCAGCGGAGTACCGAGGTAGACGCCTGATCGCGGTGCCAGCCATATGCATTCACTCCCGCAGAACCCGCAAGGTCTGCGTGGGGTGGATTCATTGGCGAAGGCGTCATGAGTGACACACAGTAGGCTTCAACCCTACCGCTGAAGAAAAACTCCGGCACGCCTGTCCGCAGTTGTGGCAACGTAGCGTTTATGCAGTAAACGTGAATTGCCGACGAGTTCGAACGTGCCTATCCAACTTGCTACGACCACGCTTCCAGACCCGTTCATTCCCGCTTTAGGACTGGCTAACCCGCACCTGCAAACGCTGTGGGGCCCCTTGTGGCGAAAAAAAGCAAAGCTTGAACGCCCGCGTGAACGTATTTGGTTGGCCGACGGCGACTTTCTGGATCTGGACTGGCACGGCCCGCATGAGGCAGACACGCCTTTGGTCCTGGTGTTGCACGGTCTGACCGGCTCGTCGAACTCGCCTTACGTGGTGGGTTTGCAGCAGGCTCTGGCCCTCCAAGGCTGGGCCAGCGTGGCGTTGAACTGGCGTGGTTGCTCTGGCGAACCCAATCTTTTGCCACGCAGCTACCACTCCGGCGCCAGTGAAGACCTCGCCAGCGTCATTGCCCATCTGCGCACCCTGCGACCCTTGGCGCCGTTGTATGCGGTGGGCTATTCGCTGGGCGGCAATGTGCTGCTCAAGCACTTGGGCGAAGTGGGCAGCAACAGCTTGCTGCAAGGAGCCGTTGCCGTGTCGGTGCCGTTCCGTCTGGACCAGTGTGCCGACCGCATTGGCCAAGGCTTCTCCAAGGTATACCAAGCACATTTCATGCGTGAAATGCTGGTGTACATCAAAGACAAGCAGCGGCGCTTTCAGCACGAAGGACTCAGCGAAGGCCTCGCGGAACTGGCGGCACTCGGCTCGCTGGAGAACATGCGCACCTTCTGGGATTTTGATGGCCGGGTCACCGCGCCCTTGAATGGTTTTGCCGACGCCGAGGATTATTACCGTCGCGCTTCCAGCCGGTACTTCCTGGGTGAGATTCGTACGCCCACGCTGATCATCCACGCCGCCGACGATCCTTTCGTATTCCCCCACAGCCTGCCAGAAGCCGACGAGCTGTCGTCCAGCACCCACTTCGAACTGCAAGCCCGAGGCGGTCACGTCGGGTTCGTTGACGGGTCGCTGAAAAACCCGAGCTATTACCTAGAGCGGCGCATTCCACTGTGGTTGAGCACTGCCCATCGTTCGGCCACCGCTTTGGGGTAAGTGACAGACTTCAGCGACATTGCACAATCCTTCAAGACAGTCTCTCCCTGACTATTTAAGATGCGGACTCAAGGAGAGACTCATGTCCCGCTATCAGCTTTATACCCGTGGCATACGCGACAGCGTGCCCATGTTGGTCGGCATCGCACCCTTCGGCATTATTTTCGGCACGCTGGCAGGCGCGGGCGGTTTGTCGTTGTGGCAAGCGCTCGGCATGTCGATGTTCGTGTACGCCGGCTCCGCGCAATTTATCGTCGTCAGTCTGATGGGCGCTGGCGCCAGTGCGGTGGTGATTCTGCTGACCACCTTTATCGTCAATCTGCGCCATGTGCTGTACAGCGCCACGCTGCAACCCCAGGTGAGTGCACTGCCTCAACGCTGGCGGGTGCTGCTGGCGTTCTGGCTGACCGACGAGACGTTCGCCGTGGTTCAACGCTTTTATATCGTGCACGGGCGTTCGCCGCTTGGGCATTGGTATTGGGTCGGTGTCGCCAGCGCGTTGTATGCCTGCTGGGTCAGCAGTTCGGTGGTGGGCGTGCTGTTTGGCCAGGCGGTGCCTGATCTGGCGGGCTGGGGGCTGGAGTTCGCCATGCTCGCGACCTTTATCGGAATCGTCGTGCCTTTACTGCGCAATCAACCGCAAATCGCGGCGGCACTCGCCGCTGGCGCGGTGGCCTTGATGACGCATACCTGGCCTTACAAACTGGGCCTGATGGCGGCGGCATTCAGCGGGATCGCCGTGGGCGTCTTGCTTGAGCGTCGACGCTCTGGCGCCAGCGACGAAGCGTCGAGTCACGAGGTGCGATCATGAGTTACTGGTGGCTGATTGGCGGCATGACCGCTATTACGTTCCTGATGCGCTACAGCCTGTTCGCCTGGCCGCATTTGCGCTTTCCGCCCGTGGTACGCCAAGGGCTGCACTATGTGCCCACGGCCGTGCTGACCGCGATTGTGGTGCCGGGCATGCTGCTGCCCGATGGCGAGCATTGGCAATTGAACGCAAGTAACGCCTACTTGCTGGCCGGCCTCGCAGCCATCGCCATCGCCGCCTTCAGCCGCAACCTGCTGGCGACCATTGGCGGCGGCTTGCTAGTGTTCTTCCTGCTGCGCTGGGCGCTGGGGCAGATTTAGGGTTGAGACCGGTGTGTTTCTGGCTGACCTCAGGCGCCAGTGGCGACAGCGCGATTCGGATCGGTGATCCATTCGCTCCACGACCCGGCGTACAGCGAACCCAGTGGATACCCCGCCAGGCACAGCGCGAACAGGTTATGGCAGGCCGTGACGCCTGAGCCGCAGTAGGCCACCAGATGATTTGGCGAACGATCACCCAGCGTTGCCGCAAAGCGTTGTTTGAGCTGGTCTGCTGGCAGAAAGCGGCCGTCGGCACTCAGGTTTTCGTTGAACGCAACACACTGCGCACCCGGAATATGGCCGGCGACCGGATCGATCGGCTCCACCTCACCACGGAAACGCGGCGCGGCGCGGGCATCGAGCAGCGTCATGTCTGGTTGGCCCAGACGCGCTTGCAGCGCCTGGGCGCTGAGCAGCAACGAATCATCCGGCTCACCGGTGAAGGTCCCTTTCTTGTTTTGCGGCGCGTCCAGACTCAACGGCAAACCCGCCGCGTGCCAGGCTTTGAGGCCGCCATCCAGCAAGTACACGCCGTCACGCTTGCCCAGCCACGCCAGCAACCACCATCCGCGAGCAGCAAACGCGCCGGGGCCGTCGTCGTACAGCACAACATCGCTGTCCTGGCTGATGCCCCACTCCTGCAATCGCTGAATCAGCACGTCCGGTTTTGGCAACGGATGACGGCCTGTCACGCCCTTGATCACCTTGTCGCTGAAATCACGCTCCAGATCAGCGAACCTGGCGCCCGCGATATGCCCTTCGGCATAACTGCGCTGGCCATAGTCAGGGTCTTCCAGGGCAAAGCGACAATCGAGAATCACTAGCCCTGGGTGCTGTTGGCGAGCGGCCAGTTGTTCCGGGCTGATCAGTTGCGCGATGGACATGGCAAGTTCCTGTGAGAAAAATTCAGATCAATGTTATGACAAAAAAAACGTCAGGGCGTTTCCTCTAACGCCCGCCCCAACGGCACATAAAATTCTTCACACAGCGCATTCACCGCGTCCCGTGCCTCTGGCGTGACGTAACCCAGTTCCAGCATCAGCACCTGGTACACGCCTCGGCGCATGGCGTCTTCACTGAGTCGCGTGGCGTCTTCCAGCGTGGTGCACAAAAACCGCACCCACGACGTAAGGATAATCCACACATTGAGGGTCAACGACTCAATCTGCACCTTATCCATGCGCAAGATACCGGCCTCGACGAAGCCACTGTAGATGGCCATGCCCTGAATCAGACAGTGCTGGGAAAACCGTCGGTAACGCGCAGCCAGTTCTGAATCGGCGTCGAGCAGATGCTCCAGATCGCGATGCAGGAAACGGTAGCGCCACATGCCGTCGAGCAGCTCCATCAAATAGAAACGCTTGTCCTCGACACTCGGCAGACGCCCCTTGGGCGGACGCAGAAAGCTGTCCACCAAGGCTTCGTACTCGGTGAACAGCTCGGCGATGATCGCCTGCTTATTGGGGAAGTGGTAATACAGATTGCCCGGCGACATTTCCATGTGCGCAGCAATGTGGTTGGTGCTGACGCTGCGCTCACCCTGCTGATTGAACAGCTCCAGGCTGTTTTGCACGATACGTTCGCGGGTTTTGATGCGTGGTGCCATGTTCAGCTCGACCGCTTAAACGTGTGGAGAATATGCCGCATCTTAGCGCAGGCAATGTCAGGTATACCGCCTTCGCATTGCCCCCCATTTTGAGGGAGCGACTTCATTCGCGAAGAAGACCGCTCGGTTCTGGGTTTGACTTTATAGAGCAATGACTCTAAAAGTACAGCATAACGCTAATACGAGCCACGACCATGCCCGCCGAAATCGCCTGTCAGCAAGAGTCCGAGCAAGCCTTCAATGAGCTTGAGCAGCTGTTCAACAATCAGCGACGGGCCTTCGCGGCCAATCCTATGCCGCTCGCCGGCCAGCGTCTGCAATGGCTCAAGACCTTGCGCACGCTATTGAGCGATGAACGGCAGGCGTTGGTCGACGCCATCAACAGCGATTTTAGCCACCGCAGCGCCGATGAAACCCTGCTGGCTGAGTTGATGCCAAGCCTGTTGGGCATCCAGTACGCCAGCAAACATCTGAAAAAATGGATGAAGCCTTCGCGCCGACACGTTGGTATGGCGTTTCAACCGGCGTCGGCCAAAGTGATCTATCAACCATTGGGCGTGGTCGGGGTGATCGTGCCGTGGAATTACCCGCTATTTCTCGCCATCGGCCCACTGGTCGGCGCACTGTCTGCGGGTAATCGGGTGATGCTCAAGCTCAGCGAATCGACGCCAACCACCGGTCAGTTGCTCAAGCGCCTGTTCGCCCAAGTGTTCCCTGAAGATTTGGTCACGGTTGTGCTGGGTGAAGCCGAGGTCGGCATGGCCTTCTCGACATTGCCTTTTGATCATTTATTGTTCACCGGGGCCAGCAGCATCGGTAAGCACGTAATGCGCGCCGCAGCCGAGAACCTGACCCCGGTCACCCTGGAGCTGGGCGGAAAATCCCCGGCCATCGTGTCCAGCGATGTGCCGCTCGAGGACGCCGCCGAACGCATCGCTTTCGGCAAAACCCTGAATGCCGGACAAACCTGCGTCGCGCCCGACTACGTGTTAGTGCCCGAAGACCGGGTCGACGGGTTTGTCGACGCCTACCGAAAAGCGGTACAGAAGTTTTATCCGACACTGATCGACAACCCGGACTACACCGCGATCATCAACGACCGACAGTTGGCCCGACTCAATCGCTACCTCGACGACGCCAGCAGCAAAGGCGCGCGAGTGATTCCGCTGTTCGAGCAGGGCCAGGGACGGCGCATGCCGTTCAGTCTGCTGCTGAATGTCAGTGATGACATGACCGTGATGCAGGACGAAATCTTCGGCCCGCTGCTGCCCATTGTTCCCTACAGCCGCATTGATCAGGCGTTTGCCTACATCAATCAGCGCCCGCGCCCATTGGCGTTGTACTACTTTGGCTACAACAAGGCCGAGCAGCAG
>ERZ1463038.217-NODE-217-length-18076-cov-17.146662_pt1 | contig 18076 bp, 27 predicted proteins | sample MGYA00564479_ERZ1463038 | MGnify/ENA primary metagenome ERZ1463038 (study PRJEB39244, sample SAMEA3635134) | Helicobacter pylori | study: EMG produced TPA metagenomics assembly of PRJEB11511 data set (Assembly of a 5300-year-old Helicobacter pylori...
TGTTACGTAATAGCTGTTCTTACACTATTCATCGCACTGTTTGTACTACAACCACCCCCTCTCTGCCAACGGCCACCCAAAGGCTCGAAAAGACTGAGAGAAAAATGTCCAGGGTAAGGCGAGGTGCCTTTGTTCCCACGTCGACGAAGAAGCCGGGATCACCTGGACGTCGGCGCCGCCCGTTGACGACTGGGGCGCTGCGTGGATATTGGGGGGCCAATCTGCGGGAGTTGGTGTGGGTGGAATGATCTGTAGCAGGCGGCTGGTGAGCATCTCCATTCTCACAAATACCCATACATCGGTTGAACACGTTTTACTAAGGCCTGAAAACCTCCACTTGAGCCATTTAGACCGACTCCCCCGCGACGCCGCACCGATGACCTGCCGACTTCGCCACTTTCGCGTCCACAGCTTCAACGACGTGTTCGAAAGCTCCCTCCCACTCATTTTCAACGCATCGGCAGAATCTCTGGTGGTACTCGACTGGCAGAACTTTGTGCCGTCTTCCAACGCCGTTCCCTTCCCCAATGTTCGCAAAATCACCCTCCGCGACCCACACGAGCTCGGAGACGTTGATATGTTCCTTCCAATCTTTTCACTACTCTCGAAGTCATCACCGCCGGAGTGCAGTACATGAGCGCCGTCGGTCACGGTACTCCGACAACACTTGTGTTCTCCTCAGGCGCCCGCAGCACTGAGTGGACCGCGTACGACCTTCCGAAGCTGCTCAGCTTCATCAAACGCCCGAAAGTCGCCTACGCCGTCTGGAAGTTCCCTGGATGCCCAAGTCAGACTTGGACGGTCCGCTCGGGCGCGAGGTGCTCAACGAATGTGAGCATAGGGGCATCCGCCTCCGCTGTCGGTATGGGTGGATGTGAGCTTAACTATTCAGACGACGAGATTCGTCCTGCTGACAAGTCTTTCCCTCTCAAAATGTAGGAGGCGGTGGCGAGGAGGACGCGTCGACGGGCAGGTGCGTTGTCTGACCGCCATCAAGCCATCATATCCAGGCCAGCTTCCACGAAGTACACAGACTACTGGTGCGGTCACTTATTCCCTCCGTCTCCTCAGCCGAGTGTTGCGGCTCGGCGCGGGCGCTGCCTTGGGCTCGCATTTCCGCGACTGTTCCGGTCTACGAGATTTCTACCGCAGCACCTGCGCCACCCGTATGCATTCCGCTTCGCGCTTATAGGAAGCTCCGGGGGCCAGAAGTGAGTGCGGGCCGGTTCCCGCTGCCGGCCAAGCCTTGCATCTGGAACCGCCCAGCGCCTCTTGACTCTCTTCTCCGTTCTGCTCCTGCACCGCGACTTGTCCGCTGTCCTCCCACCCGCCAGGCAGCGTCAGAGCTGCTGCTCTCCGCTTCCCAAGGCACGATGGCAACTGGGGGCCCCTCGCTGCACCCCACGCCCGCAGCAGCCAGGTCAATCCGCACTTCGACGTCGCCCTCCTTCCGGGATCGCTTGATCTTTTTCGACAATCTGCTCCAGCTCCATCTCTATCGACGTCTACGTCCACGACAAGTCCGATCAAGCGAAGGCGACCACCAAGTCGCCAGCAGCAGACGACCCGGGTCACCGTCGGGCCGGCCGGCGGCGCGGAAGCCGCCTCTCGAGCCATCGGCATCGATGTCACGAAATCGACACCGCCATCAGTGCTGCTTGGGGCACGGCTCCTGGTCCTGGGGAAGAGTGTGGAGATGGTCGGGGATCCCTGGGGTCGGGTGCAGGCTGGCCAGCATGTGGCGCCTGTCCGCGCGAGAAATCGAAGCTCCCTTGCAGAGCTGGTGGGAGAACATTTAGCGGCTCGGGTGCGCCGACGGTGGACCCCCCACGCGGTCCACTACTGTCCGTTCCCTTCCGCTTTTTCCTGCGTTGCGGCACTCGGTTGTCTTCTTTCCTCTCTCGCACCGCACCTCACCTTGACCTCAGCCCTCGCCATGTCGTCCATCGAAGCCGCGCCCGATGCCAAGGTCTCCAAGGGGATTGACCCCGCGCACATTGAGAAGCACGGCGCGTTCGAGGAGGACGGAGGGATCCACGACCGGCCGGCGATGGAGCGCAAGCTCCTCTGGAAGCTCGATACTCGCTTCTCCATCCTCATCATCATGTATGAACGAACTCCTTGGACCGAGCTCGCTATCCCCATGCTGACGCGCCCACTTCAGATATATTCTCAACGTGAGTCGGAACCAAGCGCCTCTGAAGCGCGCGTCTCGGCGCGCACCAGCTGAATCATTTTTCTCTCCCGCATCAGTACATCGACCGAAACAACCTCAGGTGAGCCGCCATTCCCTCCGAGGCGCGAGCGTTCGCCGCGGACAGGGGCGATGCTGACTGGCTCCGGGCTCGCAGCGCCGCGCGTCTGAAGGGGCTCGAGGAGGACCTGAAGCTCACTGGATCCCAGTACCCGACTCTGTTGTCGCTTCTTTACGTAGGATACATCCTCATGCAGGGTAAGTACTCATATCGCCTCGGCGACCCATGGGATTTGGTGGACGGATTGCACGCGCCAGCGGAATGCACGCAAAAGGTCGCTGACTCAGTTCGTGCTCGCAGTGCCCTCGAACATGCTGATCCAGTACACTGGACGGCCCTCAATCTACCTTCCAGGTCAGTAACAGGTATTTTGGGTCGATGGGACAGAGTGGGTCCCTCCTCGCGAACCAGCACTGACGCCACCAAAACCTCACCCAGTGTGCATGGTCAGTCACGGTACTCACAACCTCTTCTGGTCTGAGGTACTGACGCATCGTCCGAATAAAGATCATCTGGGGCACCATCAGTTGCTTGACTGGCATCACGCACAACTACATCGGCGCACTCATGACCAGGGTGCGCCCTGCTTCGTCCGGTTGTGAGAAAGAATCAGCCTAATCCTTCCGCAACAGTTCTTCCTTGGATTTGTCGAAGCTGCATTCTTCCCGGGAGCAATCTTCTTGCTCAGCAAGTGGTACACGCGCAAGGAACTGGGTCTGCGTACGGCGTGAGTGCAGAGCTGTCCGCACGCTCGCGTCAGACAGATGACTGATGATATCCACCTTAGAATTCTGTACTGTGGTAGTCTAATCTCCAACGCATTCGGGCCCTTGATGGCAGCTGGGTGCGTAGAACGGCGCTCTTACCCCAAGCGCATTGCTGACGTCGCCGCACAGAATTCTCGGAACGATGGAGGGCAAGATGGGCATTCGTGCTTGGAGGTGGTGTAAGTGCGCTGCATTCCCGGAGTGAATGCAAAAGCTGATCTTAGCCATGCTGCAGTGTTCTGTGAGCAGCTTCGCAGAAGGCGTCTCGAAGGGAAGTTGCTGACCTCTTTGCAGACATTGAGGGTGCCCTTACGGTCTTCTTTGCCCTTCTCTGCGTCTTCAGTAAGCCGAAGACTGATTCGATCTGCACACCGCTAACACCAGTCACAGTCCTTCCGGACTTCCCCAGTAACTCGCGCGGCTTCTCTGACGCTGAGAGGACTTTGGCCGAGCTCCGCATGGCCGAGGACTTTGGAGAGAAGGTGTGTTTGAATTATTTTGTGCTCAGATGCAGGTCCTGACCTGTTTCCTACCAGGACAACGACACTATGAGCGTGCGCATTCCACGCCCGATCAGACGCCGCGTCGACCTGTGCTGACTACCCCCCGTCTTCAGCCTGTGCAAGCGTTGATTGCAGCAATCACAGACTACAAGGTAGGTCCTATTTGTAGCTCACGATTAGAATCTTCTCCTGACCATGCGCTCTGCTCAGGTCTGGGTGATGGCGCTCTCGCTGACCGCGATGGTCATCTCGCTCTCCTTCAACCAATTCTTCCCTACCTTGACCAAGACTTTGGGCTACACCAACACCATCTCTCTCCTGTTGTGCGCGCCGCCATTCGTCTTCGCCACCAGTACGCCGCTCCGAGTCGCCTGCGAGTTGCGCACGTTGCTAACTTTTCGTCGGTAGTCTGTGCTTTCATCAATGCTAGGCACTCGGACAAAACCCAAGAGCGCTCCTTCCATGTCATCGCCCCTCTTGGCGTCGGAATTATTGGTTTCATCGTGCGGCGCGCTTCTACGAACCCTCCGTGACTCCACTTCTGACGCTCGCTCCGTAGATGGCCATGAGCACCGAAAAGGTCGCTCCCCGCTACGTTGCCCTCTTCTTGATGGCTTCATCATACAGTGGATTTGTCGTGTTCTACGCATGGTGAGTCGTGGCCTGCCTTCTCCCCAACAGTTCCGAACTGCCACGCTAACAGCAACAACGCAGGATCTCCAACTCGTTCCCTCGCCCGGCGATGAAGCGTTCTATCGCAATTGCGTTGATCAACGCCTTTTCTCAGCTCGGAAACGTCAGCGGTGCCTACAGTAAGTCCATGCCCTTTAGCTGCCGCGACGTCGACTGACTCCCCTTGCAGTCTTCCCCAAGGCGTGGGGCCCGACCTACGAGAAGTCGTACGGAATCTGGTGAGCTAGATGTCAAGTTGGTGATTACACGAGGCTTACCCGCCCCGACTCATAGCATCGCCTGCTTTGTGTTCTGCGCGGCTGGAGTCATGGTGCACCGCTGGACGCTCGCCCGCCTCAACCGCCAACTGGAGGCCCAGGACAACCACGGCGGAGTTGAGCCGGTCAACCTCTCTAAGCCCTCGATCGCGATGCCGCGCGGGTTCCGTTACGTGCTTTGATTCGGCGGCGGGGGACTGGGGGTGCGAAATAGTTGTGAATAAAGCGGTTGACATCGTGCGCTCTTGATGAGACTTGATGTGTTGAACTGTGTCAGGCCTCCCAGATTTGGCAGATGTAGCTTCATTAGCCGAGTGCTACAACCGGGGCTGTCTGCGGAGCTGATCAGGTTCGGCATTGCGCTGGCTCTACAACGCATACCATCAGCAACAGTTCCGCGCAAGGTAAGATTGCAGAGCGCAATTGCTCGCGCTAGGCGAAGGAAACCGCAAACATGTCAAGTTTGAGGGAAAGAAAGTCAGGGGGTGAACACCCGGCCACTCTCTGGCCGAGCCGGGAACGGCCGCTTGACACCCAACCATCGCATCGTCTTCCGCCCGCTTAATGATCGGTGTCGCACCGCGTCTCTCGCTCCTCAGCCGCTCACTCGTCCAACAACCACTCCGCACCTTCTCGTCCTCTATCGCGATGCAGGAGATCAAGACGGTGACCGTCTTCGGAGCTGGTGAGTCCTTCGTCCCCGGAGGTCTTGCTCGCAGGATCTGGAAGCTCGGATGCATCGAGGATGATGCTGACATTCTTGCTTGTGCAGGTCTCATGGGCGCTGGTATCGTGCAGGTAAGCCGCTCGCTCGTGAAACCCGCCCGACGCGTCCTCACGCTAGCTGTTCACCACAGGTCGCGGCTCAGAACGGGCTCAAAGTCAGTACGTACTTTCCTGGAGTTGAACTGTCTCGGGACGCAAGCTAACGCGTCCATCTCTAGTCATGACGGACGTCTCGGACGCGGCACTCGACAACGGCCGCGCCATCATCAAGAAGTCGCTCGGTCGGATTGCGAAGAAGCTCCATCCGGCTTCCGAGACCGACCAAGCCGCCGTGCTCGCGTTCACCTTCGGCAACATCACCACCACCACTTCTGCCGAGGAGGCCGTCGCCAACACGGACCTCGTCATCGAGGCGATTGTCGAGAACCTCAAGGTCAAGCAGGACCTGTTCAAGAGACTCGATGGCCTGGCGCAGAAGCACACCATCTTTGCCACCAACACGAGCAGCCTCAGCGTCGCGAGCATCAGCGAGACGTGCTCCGAGGAGAGGCAGACGCGCTTCGCTGGCTTCCACGCGTTCAACCCCGTCCCGCAAATGGTGCGTCTTTTTTGCAAGGGGAATGCGTGGCTGGCGGAGTGCACAAGTGCTGACAGTCGTGGGCTGGGCGCAGAAACTCGTCGAGGTCGTTCAGACGTCGAAGACCACCGACGACACACGGGACGCGCTGGTGGAACTCTGCAAGGTGATGAAGAAGACGTCGGTTAACTGCAAGGACACTCCTGGGTACTTTTGAGCCGGTTCAGAGCCCCTGGCGAAGCGCTGACGTTTTCTTCGCAGGTTCATCGTGAACCGCTTGCTCGTGCCGTACATGCTCGAGTCGATCCGGTGAGTTCCGCGAATTGAATCTCAAAGTGATGTCCCAAGAAGTACTGAGACACTCTTTACAGTATGCTTGAGCGTGGAGATGCCAGCGCAGAAGACATCGACGTCGCGATGAAGCTTGGAGCTGGCATGCCCATGGGTGCGCCCGTCCCAGTCCTGCAGCGCACGCTCATCACTGACCCACTTGCGTTCGCGCAGGTCCTCTGGAGCTTGCGGATGTAAGAACACTCTCACAGCGCCCTATCTAGCCCTCGCGCTGAATCCTCGCTCCCTCAGTTCGTCGGCCTCGACACTCTCCGGGCAATCGCGCAGGGATGGCGGGACGAGCGCGTCGCGACGGGCGAGATCGACGCCAAGGCGGTGGAGCAGATCGAGAGTCTTGAGAGGCTGGTTGACGAGGGCAAGAAGGGCAGGAAGTCGGGCATGGGCTTCTTTGACTACACGCCGAAGCTTTGAGGCTCGCCGGCTGGAACAGCGAGTTTAAAATGTGCTTCTGACGTTTTTGCTGGATTGTGCTGGATCTAGCCATGAACGTGCCCCTGCTCTGGCTTGAAAAGCATCGCGACTTTTAGACCTCGCGGCGTGACCCGGACTTGGGAAGGAGCCGCAGTCCCGCCATTCGGACACACGACCGTCACCTCTCGTGCCGGTCCTGCTCCGAGCAGTCACTTCACGAGACTTGCATCGGGTTTCACTCGATGGTCAGTCTTTCTCTTCCCCAATCTCTCTTGTACTTTCCTGACCGCAATCTTTGGGGCAGGTTCAGCACATCTACAAGTCCCACTGGCACTCAGGCTCTCGCTGGGGTAGCAAGACAATCGAGTTCGAGCGCCACACGACTGACACAGCCATGCTCACTGAGTTCCTCTGGTTCGTCCTCTGCATGCTCACCACTTGCTTGGCGCTGACATGCTGTCGTCGCAGGCTCGGCGAAAATGGTGGGTCGGGTTGCGCGCTTCGCCGGAACCGGAATCGGACGGCGAAGAGAGAGATTGATTAGGCTAGCCTGCTGTGGAATTGTATATTAAAAGCAGAACTATGAGTTCAATCCTATAGAGCGGTACAGCTTACGCTGCGTATCCACGTGCACATCGGCCACAGACTTTGCGAGGAGGAATACTATTCGCGAACGCTTCTGGGGACAGCGCATGCACCAGAAGTATTCGTAAAGGACACTCGATACTTTTCTGATGGAAGAGAGGATTAGGAGCTCAGCGTCCGTGGCGAATCCCCATAGTACGAGCGGGGGGAGAGGGAGCGGGGGGAGAGGAGGCGACTTGAGGCCGGCTTACCCAAGGCAGCGACGGCTGAACGTTGGTGGGAAAACTGCAGAATCACGTTACGACTCTACCTACGAATTGATCGCTCGGAAGCCAGTCGCACGCTGAACGGGCAGCGTCACGGACCTTGACGCTGCGAGACCCGCCCGAGCTCGAGCCGTTGAATTTGAACAGGTTTCAGCTCCTGCGTCGCTCACCGCGAGGAGGCGGCGGACGTTTCTTACGTGGGTTCTCTCCCACAGCTCACCTACTCTCCTCGCTGTCTGTACTCGCCCACCACACTCCTTCCGCGCCTCTCTTGCTCGACCCCCCGCTGGCGGGACGTCGTGCTTCTCATCGCACCGCAACGCGCGAGCTCCCGGTATCTCCTAAGTTAAGATGTCAGATGTAGGATCCAGGTGAGCTCGGGAGATGCTGGTGTGGGCGGAGGAGCTGTGACGCTGGGGCTGACGACTCGAGCGTGCCAGTCTCGGGGCGGTCTTCGTGGGGCTGCTGCTGGCGCTGTACCTCACCGCGACGACGAACGACCAAGGGTACCGGTATCTAGGCTCTACCCTTGATTCCACCAAAGTCCGAGCGGTGGTGAGATGTCGCCGTTGAAAAGAAGGGCAACCGCTGACAGCGATCCGCGGACCAGGTCCTCGCCGTGCTCGCTGTTTCGACGGCTCACACCGCAATCATTTGCTATGCTGTGTACGAGTGTCTGATTGTGAACTTTGGCAACTTTGATTATCTCACCAAGGCCGAATGGTGCGCTTCAGGATTATTCGTGCGACGGCAGTGCGACCAAGACTGACTCCTTCTGCACTGTGCCTCCAGGACATTGGTCGCACATTTCGCCATATTTACTTCGATTGCTGTTGTGGTCCAGCTGTTTTATGCTGCGCGGCTCGCCACCCTCTTCACCGGCGCGCTTCAGAAAGCCTTGGTCGCCGGCGTAACAGTGTTGGCGCTGGCACAGCTGGGTGGGTGCAGATTCCGTACAGGAAGAAAACGGTGCGGAAACTGTGCTCATATCAACTTTACAGCTTTCGGCATCGTTGCGACCTACTACACTTCCAAGCTCCCTTCCACGACCGACATCTTCAAACTCTCCATCCAAAACCAGGTCGCCTGGACGACACTCGCCGGTTTGCTTTGCTCGGTGCTCTGCGTGAGTCCAATCTAGTGCGATAACAAGACCTTACTCACTCCCGCGTAACTCAGAACATCCTCATCTGCTCCGGTATGGTCGTCGACATGCGCTCTGGCCGGTTCGCAGCGCGGAGCGAGACTTTTGTTGAAGTGTACGTGTTGGATGACCCGATAAAATGCATCGGATTGGGACAGATAAGCTTACGGTACCGATCTCTAGCTTCTCGCGGCTATTGGTGGAGGTACGAGCGCGCACTTCGCAGAGGGAAGTGCCGTCCTGACTCTATCGCCCATCTCGCAGACCAACTTCGTTACGGCGCTGTGTGCCTTCCTCAACCTAATCTTCTTCTTCGTCTTCCATCGCAACGGAATTACGCTCGTTCGTGCTCGCCCACGGAATTTACGGCTTCCGACTCACTTGCTCAATCCCGACCGCAGGCGTTTGCAATCGTCATCCCCAAGCTCTACCTGGCCTCTATGTTCGCCAATATTAGTCGTAAGAATCCCATCATCTCAAAAGCCCCCAACTTCGACTGATCGGTGCGTGCGCAGGCGACGAGAACCCGTCAAGCGGCATCTCCTCGCGGTCCTTTAAGCACGAATCGGTACGCACTCTGGGAGTTAGGCTGGCCAGAGCGGGAGCTGACCAAAGAGAACGTTTTTCCAGAGCCTTTCAGACATGTTCAAGGGCAAGCCACTGTACAAGGGCGAGCACTTCTCTCGCAGCCAGATCGGGTTGCCCGTGCACCAGAATGCGTTCGATCCCCCGCCCCCGGGATCTCCAACCTGGCGCAGGGTGAGTCAAGATCCAGAAAGTAGGTGTGAAATCATATTTCTGACCATTCGAGAGCCTTCAGACACCCGTCACCCCGCTCGAGCGCGTCAACAAAGCGGACGACTCTCAATCCGTGTCAGACTATGGCGGCTTCTCGACCTCGATCTACCTCCGCACCCCGAAAGTCTACGACGAAGGACACTTTAGTCACTAACGAGAGGCTTCGCCGATAATATTTGCCTCGCAGCCGCCAGTCATGGAGCGTGGACGGCATGTCGGCTTCGCGGTCAGCAGCGACGACGGCGACGAGAGCTCGCACGCGTCGCACGGATCAATTGGCGGGAGGCAGCGCACGACCGGGTATGGGTTCATATAGCACGTCTGTGACATTCAAGCAGCCGGTCTCTTGCAAGGCAGCGATTGATTCATGGCACCGGGACGGCCCGTTGGCCCTCCCCTCCGACCCTCACATCGAGTCTTCGTCCCGAAGCGCTGGGCGGTGAAGATACATCTTTCTTGATTGCGAGTGTAGCAGAGTGTCAGGTATATACACTGGGGAATGTCACACAGTGACGTGAGTCTAGCGGGGGAAGTGGAAGACAGGTGCTCGAGCGTCGGGATCGCGGTGGTGGGACAGGAGATGGCGGGGTATGTGGAAGGGTGGTATTTGAAAAAGATTTCGATGTGAAGGAGGCGAGTCTTGCGGTCGCTGGGTGGGTCGCGGTGGTGTGGAAGCGTGCGTGGAAAGTCGAACGAGTGACGAGACGCGAAGGGAAGAGAGGTGTTAAGTAAGGAACGAAGAAGCCACGCCGGGCGGTCGTCCCGCTCACGCGAGCAGGTCAGTCTCTTCCGTCGTCGTTCCGCTCCCGCTCGCCTCCGCGCTCTGCGAGTCGCCCAGGACGCTCATCTCGACCTCCTCGCCTCTCTGCTGCACCACTTCTCCCAGCCCCACCTCATCCTAGTCCTCGTCCGTGCGATCGCCCAGGCTCTGGTAGTTCGCACGGGCGCTGGTCTCGGCCACGGGAGCCCGCGCACCGAACCACCCCTTGACCGAGGCGCCGAGCGACGGCGACGAGTCCTTCGGGCCCGATTGGCTGACGCGCTTGTGGAGGGTGGGAGGATCGACGGAGGTGCCCGAGGAGCGGACGAGAGAAGCAGTCTCGAGGTCGTGGCGTGAGGAGTCGCCGAATAGTCGGTCTGTGGCGAAGAATCAGCACCCTTAGCCGCGCTGGCAAGTAAAAGACGCACCCATCTCTTCGAGCGGGATGCCCATCGTCTCTGGGTAAGCAAAGTACACGACGACGAACGAGCAGAGGCAGAAGAAGGCGTGCATTGGGTACAGGCGCCAGCGGATCGCCTCCTGGAGAATCGGCGTCGCCTCTCCGACCTGCGGGACAGCATCAGCACGTAATCAAAAGTCACAGGGATCCGAAAGGCGCACGATATAGTTGAAGAGCCAGTTGGTGCTCTGCACCAGAATTATTAGCCGCGGAGACTCGTAGTGTCGGACATCAAGGCGCACCGTCGACAGCGAGACACCCTTGACGCGGAAAGCAAGCGGCAGGATCTCGGGCGGGTACAGCTGGAAGGGGTGAAAGGGTGAGTGATAAGTATTGCTCCGGAACGGTGTGCCGAAAGAGCTCACCCAGGGGATCGGGCCCCAGGAGAAGCCGAAGGCGGCGTTGAACGTGATGACGGAAACGACGACGGCCACGGGGGTGTACGACTTGTCGAGGTAGAGGAAGTAGCCAACGGAAGAGAGTGCCGCGGCCATGATCTGTCAAGGCTCAATGTTAGCTCGGAAAGGCTCTTGAAAAGTAGACGAGTCCTACGAGAGCGCCGGAGAGCAGGATCGGGCGTCGACCCCAGATGTCGACGAGGTACCAGGTCGGAATCGTGCTCAGGATGTAGACTGTAGGTATCCTGTAAGCCGTGGCTCGTTGCAAGAAGGAAACAGCGGCGCACTGATGCCGTTGATGCCCGTCATCAGGATGGCGTCGCGGCCAATCCAGCCGGCGGACTCGAACACGAGTGGAGCGTCTGTGGTTCAGATGCGTAAGCGACGGACGTGCGGAAGACTTGAAACAGTCCGAACAGTAGCTGATGACATTAATCCCGTTCTGCGAGGTGGCCCAGGTCAGCTCGGACGCCAGGCTGAGAGCGGGCGGGACGCACCAGCTGAGCAAACGCCTGAGCGCTCATCGCGATCATGACCCGGTACTTGTAGCGCCTCCACATGCTCTTGTACGACCTGTCCCCGATCAAGCGCTGCAAACCTTGCGAGTCAGCGCCGACCCTCCGTGCAACAACCATCCACGCCACCAGCACAAACTCACGTCGGCAAGGATGCCCTCCTTTATCTCGCGGAACTCCTCGCGAGCCTTCGGCGCGTCTACGTCGCCATCGCCGAGCAGGTCCGCGAGGACGCGCATGCCCTCCTCGTCCATGTCCTGGTCGAGCAGCCAGCGCGGCGACTCCGGGATGAGCAGCGTGCCGAGCGCGAGGATTGCGCCGATCAAGCATTGAATGCTGAGCGGGAAGCGCCAGGAGTAGTCAGAGGTGATGTAGGAGCTGAAGTAGTCGATCCACTGTGGAGTTGCGGGGGTCAGTGGAGCGCCATGTGAAGGTGGGGGCGGGGCACGACGCACGACGGAAGATGCGTAGCCGACGATGTTCCCGGTGAACTCGATGCAGGCGAGTTGGCCTCGGTGCTCGGCGGGCGAGATCTCGGATTGGTAGACGGGCACCTGCGCATGGCGATGCCGCGACGTCAGCGTGGTGTGTCAAGAGGTCCCTCGGTCAAGCACGCGCACAATCATCCTTTAATTGAAGCACAGGTCAGCACTAACATCACTCGGGTAAGTCGGAGAGCACGCACGAGAGGAACCCGACTCCAAAGCCCGAGATGATGCGTCCAAAGACCATCGTCTTGAACCCGACCGAGCACGTCTGGAAGATGCCGCCGATGGTGAAAATGGACGCGCCCGCGAAGAGCGTCATCCGACGTCCAAAGATGTCCCCGACACGACCGGCGAGGAGGGAGGTGACTGTTGGAGAAGGCAGGCAAGTCAGCGTGCGAATGAGCGTCGGTTGGAACAGCTGCTGGGTACTGGGGCATCCTGGCACGTCGGACTAGACTCAACAGTCTCCAACTTAGAGCAAAGAACGCAAGTATCGTCGAAATGTCGCCAAGCTTCACCAGCGGGCGGAAGGAGTGGGCAGCGCGCTCGCACAGCCCGGACCCTCCGCGCAACCCCCGAGCCACCAACGCATCGCCACTTTCCTCCAAACACTCGAGCTCTTGGCGTGGGAATTGTGTGGCGACCCCCAAGTTTGCGACCCCAGCAGCCATCTTGGTCGGCGTCGGGGGACAGCGCACGAAGGTGGGTGCCGGTTCGTCTCGCCACCATTGGCGAGCTTCCATCTGATCTCTGAGAATCAAGATGCATCTCGCCGGCTCCCCACGCGCGTCTCCCAGACCCCGCACGAGCCTGACAACCGGACGAGGGGGACTTACTGAACGCGCCGACCTCTGCGAGCAGCGCACATCGTCAGCTCCGCCTGTTCGAAGCCGGTCGCTTCCAGCACGCACCAAGGATGGCCACCATCGTCGCGACTTCGTACGGGTCGGGCTTGTGGAAGTACTGCACCGTCGAGCCGCAGTCAGCTCGGGTCGTCGATCGCTCAGTACGTGGGGCTCAGGCCGTCGCGCCGTGCCGCACCAGCACGAGCTCGCGGCATGCCTGTTCCCCATTCTGCAGTCCAGTTCGCCATCGGGACTCGACTCACGGCCTTAAAGTACGGTCCCGTGATGATGCCGCTCATCACGCCTGCTCGCACCGCGCGGTCAGCTTCAACCTCCCCGCCGCGGCTCAAAGAAGGGACGCACCTTGGTCATATCCAAACAGAAACACGCCGAGCGATGCTGCCGAGTCGCGGATTTCGAGGTCAGCTGAGTGCCGCGCGCGCCGACAGGGGGCCGACGCTCCCGGCGGCGTGAGCGGCGGCGCGACGCACCGAAGCACGAGATGGACATGAGGAGCCGCTGCCCGACCATGCCAAAGGCTGCCATGTTGTGGAAGGCGACAACTCGCGTGCGGAGGCGGCGGAGACGGGTCAAACGACGCGCCGCCCAGTCGGGACGCTTGAGGCGGGCAGACCCGGCCCGCAGCCGGTGACGTCGCGCTGAAGGGTGGTTGACCAAATTGGGGTGAGCATGGTTCGTTGGTGAGAGTGTCGAGAGCAGGACTTGAAAGACAAGAGGCCGCTATTGAGAAGCTCAGCTCCGAGTCTGCGGCTTTTTCGTGGAGAAGAGTGGGGTCGGCGCCAGGGGCGGTTCGCGTTCGAACCGCGTGCACCTGGATCTCTCCGCTCTGAACCAGCTTGCGGTATGCTGGGGTGACGAGGTTACCTGGAAAATCTTGCTTGTTTGTATAGCTACAGCGCGCGTGGCAGTTGGACCTGCGTGCAAAACCCTTGCAACGGCTCGCACGTTGCGCGAAGTGGCAGGAGTGTTCGACGCTTGGAGGGTATTCGAGAAAGAAGACAGATTGCAGCGAGTATCTTTCCTGCCTCTTAGAGACGAAAGCGGTGCCAGCGCCTACTTCCGGGAGCGAGCCGTCTCATGTGAGGAGCAAGCATCGAATGCTGTCGGCACTGCCACCTTGTATCTGTACACGGTGTGAGAGGGTGCTGTATGATGCTTGTGAGGGAGGGAGAAAGGGAGAGAAGAAGAAGGGAGGTCAGAATAGGCGCTGTACTTTTGAACCGCTGCTTGCGTAGGTCGGCTGGCCGCTGGTGTTGCTTGTCGCCCGACTGAACAGATAAAAAAGCGCACGGCGTCTCCCAGTGTCAAGATGAAATGAGACCTCCGTGCGTCACTCGAAGTGCTCGCGAGGACCAGCAAGGCCCCTGAGCACCCCAATCGCAGTGTCGGTCGGCCACTCCTTCTGGAGTACAGTCCGCTCAGGAAAGCGCACGCTGCAACAAATGAGGTTTCTCTCAAGTGCAGTGCATCCCATGAATGCGACTTGGATAGCGCGAGCGAAGACCTCTCTCGGGCGCCCCAGCCAGCGCAAGAACCCATTGTGATCCTTTTCCGAGGGCGAGAAAAAGGATAGGTGAAGGAGGGACTGACCTTATTCCTCGTTGGTACCGGCCTAGAGGAAGCAAGCCCGTGACCCCAGTGCGTCTACTCCACGTCTGGCCTGCTTGCGCTCCGCGATGCGCTGCCGAGCCAGCCTTCCTTCCACTCAAAACCAGGAATATTCGGCAGACAGTAGTACCTCCTGAAATTCAGCGTGGGCTCTGGGTATACAACCAGTGAGCACAGGTCCTCTGGGTCTCGAGTCGTACTTTGGCCTTGCTCCGTCCGCTCGAGCTGTGCATCGTGACATTGGACGACCACTACATCAACGCACAGCAGATACAGTAGTCTCTTAGGCTCCTTTTTAAAATGAAAATGTCCGAGCACAAGGTCCACGTCTGCGTGCTCCTCTGGCGCCACTCTCTGCTGCACCGTGCCTTCACGCTGTCTCAGACTCGACGCTCGACTGACGAACACTGTAGCAGACGCGCCTATCATAAGTCCATCCTTATGCCTTCAATATGAAGCAGAGAAGAACCTCCGAAGGCAGTTCCAGAGTCGTGCCCGCCTAAGTCCAACTCGAGCCTCGGCTATGCGCTGCAGCAAAAGCAAGACTGAACGGTTACGCAGATGCTCCTCCCACCTCCACTCAGTATGGGAGGAAAAAGAACCGCCAGGTTCGTGTCTTCGTGCTCCTCCAATCGCTCCAGCACCCACTTCAACGAGCCGTGCAACGCTGATCTCACGCTGCACCTGCACCCGCTCATGCATGGGAGACAACTCACCTGGTCCGTAGCCCGATTTGTTTCTCGCTGATTCCAAAAGACGCCAGCTGATTCGAGGCCCGGTAGGTCGAGCTCGTTGCGGAGGGGGTCGACGTCTCGAGGCGAGGGAGCGGTAGTAGGGGTCGCTTGAACGGAGTGAGTAGTTGGTGGCACATGCTCAGTTTCCCCGTTCCTGCAGGCGGTCCGAAAATGAGATGCGCGCGGGGCGACGTTGGGCGACGTTGGGGTTCGAGCTCAAGAGGCGACTCCGCTGACCGCAGCCTCAGCCTTGACTCCGGCCACCACGCGACGACTCTGGCTCGACCCGCTCAGCAGCTCCCCCGCAAGCAATCTAGGTATGTCCTACTTGCCGTGTTGGGCTGCGTTCGACCGACTCGGGTCGCGCCGGTCGACGTCTCACGCCTGTCTCCCAGCGGACTTCTAGGACGCGGCTGCGAGCTTTGCTGAAAATACGGTGGGGCCCATGAGAACCTGCTGGACTGGCTTGGGCGGCACGGAGCGAGCTGAGGGGGCCCGTTCGGCCTACACGCGGGGGGGCGCGTTCGACCTCGACGGACGCGCAGAGTCGAGCCAGTCAGATCAAGGCAACCCCACAGTGCCCGCTGAGCACCTGACTAACCACGTTGTTCCAGACAGGATGACCTCGACCTCGCGCGCATCGTCGCCGCTGACGTCCTTCTCCGCCTCATCGTCGCCCTCGGCCACTACGCCAAAGCGCGCGCGGTCCGCGTCGCTCTCGTCCTCCTCTCCCGGTCCTGGGGACTCGGACGACGACCTCTCCGAAGGCGGGCGCGCCCACAAGAAGCGCAGCGCGAACGCGTACGGGTTCGACCCAGCGACGCTCCCGACGACGCAGTGCCAGTGGGGGGCCTGCACCCTGGAGTTCTACGAGCTCGAGCCGCTCATCGAGCACATCCACGCTGGTGCGCCGTCCTCCCGCGGACTGGGACTGGGTTGAAGCGCTGATGCCGGGCCGAGCAGTGCACGCGTTCCCGATCAACGCGGCGGACGTCGGCACGAAGAAGGCGCTCATCTACAACTGCGAGTGGGTCGGCTGCCCGAGGGCGGGCAAGAACCAGACGAGCAAGTTTGCGCTCGTGGGACACATCAGGAGCCACACGGGCGAGAAGCCGTTCAACTGCCCCCGGCCTGGTCAGTCACTTTCCTTTCTGTCTTTGTGTGAGGCTCGGCGTGAGCTTGGGTGGACTTGCATGCATGCCTGGACCGCTCGCCCGCGCGTTGCGTTTCCAGCCGCCCTCTCGCGGCCCCACTCGCCGGATCCCGCTCCCCTACCTTGGCACTAACCCGCTCCCCCGTCCACAGAATGCGACAAGTCCTTCACGCGCACCGACGCGCTGCAAAAGCACATGCGAACCCAGCACAAGGAGATCATCGCCCCCACTCGCCGTCCGCCGTCCAAGAAAGGCGCGCGAGCAGCAGCCGCGCGCGCGGGCTCGATCGACAGCGTGCTCGACGTGCCGTTCGGTGGCGTGCCCGAAGAGCATGCGGAAGAAGAGGAGGACGACTGGGCTGAGGAGGAGCTCGCCGTGTTTGAGCGACACCCGGAGGCCAGTCGGCCGTTCGTGGGGTACGTGGTGGGGAAGGCCAAGTGGGCCTACTTGATGCGGGAGCATGAAGGGCTCGCGGGCGAGCTTGAGGCATTGGGGAATCGGGAGTCGGAGCTGGGTGCAGAGTGCGATGAGCTGCTCAGGAGGGTCATGAGGAACGAGGCCGGGTCGGTCGTTCCTTTTGTTGGTGAGCGCGGAGTGGGTCCTGATTGCTGTAGCTTGCTGCAGGGTCGACCCGACGGATCCGACAAACGCGACCTTGCTCGAAAACTTCCTCACCGGCTGTACGTCGCTCTCCCCCCTCGACAGACCACGGGCAGCAACTGAACTCTCGCCGCACACAGACTCGCACCGCCCGCTGCACATGCCCGACGAGTGGACCGGCGATAAAGTCCGACCTTGATCGAGAGTTTTCGCGCTGTGCTGTAATCACCCTTCGCTTGCCCTGCGCTTCGGCTGCCTCACAAGGCTACTGTGAGGCTGGACACGTGAGTGACTGGCACTGATGCCGTCCAGCACGTTCGTTCACCGCCCAGGCTTCCAATTGTCTCTACAAGCGCAACACCGGCAGCGCGAAGCTTGGATCTTCGCTGCGAAGGTCCGCTCCGAGTCAGCAAGGTTATCCCCGAGTACGGGCGGTGGACACCGTGCTGACTTGCTGAGTATGCGGTGCTCACTGCTGGAAGAGCAGAGAACGCCAGTGTATGGTTAGGGAGGAAGTAAGTGAGTAGGTGATATGGCGTCTTCGGACACGCGCGTTGACGCTTTGGCGAAAGTTAGCTGGGAATAGCTTAAATCGAAGTATGAGGTCTCCCTGTCCTGGGCAAGCATGACGAGTTGGGTGATTTTTCCTGTACGAAGCTCGAGGATTTGCTCGAAGTCGCAATCACAGTCGAACCCGGCCGGGATGATGCATGAGTACAGATTGGGGAACTGGTTGACGGTATATAGGAGCTTTTGAGTAGAAACGACGGTGTTCAACGCTTCACTCGGTCTCACGAAGGGCTGCAGGGACCCGAGGAGAACGGAGCGGACGTCCAGGTGCCGGACGAGGTGGCCGTGACGCGGGATCACATCTCGGAGTAGTGGCAACAGCGTCGAAGGAGTACTTTTTGAGTATGCGATGGTCTTTGGAGCAAACGATGTAAGCTCACGAGTGATGCATATGATGTGGTGCGCCGAACGTACCCAGAACAAGAACTCAGCCGTTACCTCGTTCCACGATCCGCTGACAAGCGAAAGAGCCTCAAGAGACTTTGCGTTCCATCCAGGGTCCATCTCGACGCCTAGCGGGGGCTCCCGCTTCGTGTCCAGCTCTGTCGACTCCGCCGCGTCGCGCAGATCGTCTGCGACGCTACCGTCCG
>ERZ1463038.218-NODE-218-length-18048-cov-16.946035_pt1 | contig 18048 bp, 25 predicted proteins | sample MGYA00564479_ERZ1463038 | MGnify/ENA primary metagenome ERZ1463038 (study PRJEB39244, sample SAMEA3635134) | Helicobacter pylori | study: EMG produced TPA metagenomics assembly of PRJEB11511 data set (Assembly of a 5300-year-old Helicobacter pylori...
GGAGCTCTTCCGCCGCCGGTGCTGCGCAGACCTCAAGACCGGCCCCAGCGGCGTCCTCACGATGGCACAACAGCGCAAGAAGGCGTCCATTCACCAATTGAAAGCCTACAATGCATTCTCTGCCGGTACCGGCCTGTCGGTCGACGAGCTCGTCCTCACGCCCGCCGAGCTCGAGGCCGGCGCGTCTTCCGCCTGGTTCTGGCTCGTCAATCTCAACCTCGGAGGAGGCATGGTCGGAATCGCCGAATCGGCCGAGGCTGTGCTGGAGGGCGTCGACGACGTTGTGGAGATCGTGGAATGGCTCGGCAAGGTGAGCTCGACTCTGGCGAAGCAGTGGCGGAGGGGAGCTGATGAGCGGACGCGCAGCCGTACGTCCTCGTACGGGTCGCGTCGGATGCCGAGATGGCAGTTTCGAAGCTGCGAGAGCCGGGGAGGACTTCCGTCGGACGAGCCGTGCTCTATGTCGAGCTGGCCCGGCCCGCCGCCGTCGCGGTCCTTGTTCGTACTCTCGATGAGACCATCGAGCCGATTACCGTCACAGACAAGACCTACGGCGAACACAAACGCTGGGACAACGGCTTGATCATGATTGAAGATTTTGTGAGCGAGGCCGAGGAGCGCAGCATCATGGAGGGGATCCTCGCCGAGGATGGGTGGCACAGCGACTTGACGAAGAGGCAATCGGTGAGCTTCGTATTCTGGTGTTATGGAGTTTCGTCTAAATCCAGTATTTCTAGCGACATGCGGGCCCGGTGTTTGACTACACGACGTTCGAGTCCTCCACGACCGAGAGCCGCCCGATCCCGACGTACCTCAGCCCCTTCCTTCCTCGCCTGCCCCGGCTTCCCGACGAGCCGATCTCAGATCAGCTTACTGTACAATGTGCGTCACCGTTTGAGCGTCTGCGGCGACCTCGGGCTGACTTCGGCGCTTAGACTACCCACCCGGCACCGGCATCCCTCGTGCGCCTTTCCAGCGGTTATCCTTTACTGCGAAGCTGACCCGAGTTCATTGCAGCCCATGTCGACACACATTCAGCATTCGGAGAATCGTTGTACTCGCTTTCGCTCAACAGCGCCGTCAGCATGACGCTCGTCCAGTGCGGGCCGGAGCAAGCCCGACGGCTGCGTCTGCCCAAGCGGTCTCTCGCAAGCACTACATCACCCACCGCATCACCAGCCTCCCCACAACTCTCCACTGCATCAGCCGCGCACTGTGCATCCCCTTCACAACCCACCGCAACACTCACCATCTCGCTTCCGCCGCGCTCGCTCCTCATCATGACCTCGGCCGCGCGCTACGGCTGGACGCACGCCATCTCCCCGCGCCGTGCGGACCAAGTCGGTCGCCGGGTCATTCTCCGAGACTCAAAGGGGCGGTACAGTGTCACCTTTCGGAGCGTGCGGCGCGGTATCGAGTGTGAATGCGCTTGGCCGGATTTCTGCGACTCGAGGATTCGCGAGGAGCAGGCGCGGGCGAGGGATAATCCGAAATGAAACACCGTTGAATGTGACTCTCGATGATGTGGACTGAAAGGAGCTAGTAATGACAACAGAGAAGCCTTCGGAGCAAGTGCGAGAGGTGGCGGGGACGGCTACGCAAAGTGAAGCCCGCGCTTGTGGAAGCACGTGAGCAACCTACATCAGGACCAAGGAGTCAATACACATAAGTGGCATGTAAGCGTGAAGTGATGTCGCACCGAAGGAAGTCGTCGACGTCCATCTTGGACGCACGCGACTCTGCGTACCCGCTCTCCTCGAGGACGGATGCGAGTAGGACGCTCATGTCAAAGTCCTCCTCGATCATCTGAGGATATGCGAAGGTCAGTCATGGACCGAGATGAGATGGGCCCACACAAGGCGCAAACGCACCTTCTCCTCCTGCGCGAGCCACGCCTTGTAGTTCTGCTCCAGCATCTGCTCGATGCCCTTGCTCTGGAAGTTGCTCCGGACGATCTTGTTCTTGCGCGAGAACAGGATGCGGGTGAGGCCGTCGAACTCGGCGAACGCGACGGGCGGGGGCGGGTCGATCGGACAGATGCGCACGACGGACGACTCGACCTGCGGCGGCGGGCGGAAGTTGTTGCGGCCGACCTTCATCACGTGGTCGACCTTGGCGTACAGCTGCACGTTCACCGAGAGCCGGTTCCAGAGCGAGTCGCCCGGGCGCGCGACGAGGCGCATCGCGAACTCGCGTTGGAACATGAGGATCGCGACGCGGAAGATGGGGCGCTGGGAGAGGAGCTTGAAGACGAGCGGGGAGGATATCTGGTGAGGTGAAGGCTTAGTTCGCGAGGCTAACTGCGCGCGGGGCGGCGGGACGGACTTGGTATGGGGTGTTACTGATGCAGACGTCGAAGTACGGGAGGTCCGTCTTCACAAAGTCACCGACAATGATGTCAAGCTTTCGCTGCTCGGGCCTGCACGCACAGGGAACGCTCGTCAGCTCTCGCCTCGGCCGCCCCTCTGAACAACCCGAGCGCGCCACTCACTTTCCCTGGACACGCTTCGACAGCTCGGCGGCCATCCTCGGGTCCATCTCGACCGCGACGCAGTGCTTGCACTTCTCGAGAATGCGGACCGTCAAGTTGCCCGTTCCCGGTCCGACCTCGAGGACCATGTCGGACGAGCGGAGGCCGGCCTTGTCGACGATGCCTTGCGCCACCCTGTCGAAAGCAAGGCCATGAGCTTCCTGCTCCTTTGAACAAGTACCGAGAACACGCACAGCGGGTTCTTAAGGATGTGCTGGCCAAACATCTCGGTGCTGAGAACGAGACGCGCGCGGTCAGCTCAAGCTCGCGCTGCAGCCTCACGGGACCGAGCTGCAAGCGTGCGAGGCGGGCAGGCTCACTTGAAGATGGGGTTGTTCGCTCCAGAACCCGATCCGCCGGCAGCTCGGGCATCGCGAGACTGCTTGGTCGGCGCGGCCTCGTGGGTCTTCCCGATTCGAGCAGAGGTGGCGCGCGGCACTGAGGGTGGGACGGTCAGTCGTAGCTCAACGGACGGCTCAATTCAGCTCATCGTACTGTTTGCGGTGGGCGCGTGCGATGTCGTCGGTGCAGCGACGCGGGAGCAACTTTTGCCAGCGAACGAGTCCGAGCTCAAATCATTTCAAATTGCGACGCGGCGATGCTGGGGTGGGATGGAGGGGCGACAGGAACTCTTCCGTTCTGATCCCACGACAGTCACTCGACACCTACTCACTCGGATCAGAAATCTACGCTCGACACCCCGCTCAGTCGAACTCGAACGAGATGTCGCAACCCGCGCCCGAGGCGGTCGCTACCCAGCCGGCGTGCTTCATCACACTCCCACCCGAGATCAAGGCGAAGATCATAGCGATGGTCAGCTTGCAGGAGGAATCTTGGAAGGCGCGGGTCACGGAACCAGAGAAGCGGGCTGGGCACGTCAACGGCCTCGCGTCGCTCTCGCTCGTCTGCAAGGAGACCCGGAGCTTTACAGCTGAACACCAATTCAAGGTGTCTTTCCTCCTTGGAAGACATAATGGGTCTGTGACTACGAGGCGCTGACGGACCTTTGAACTGCAGGTCCTTTGCTCGGAGCGCGCCACCGCACTCGCCTTCACGCACCTCATCCTCCCACGCTATGCGAAGCACATCACCGAAGTCGTACTTCACAACTCGGAAGTGTCAGGATTGACGTACACCATCTCGATCCTCCCCCTGTTGCCCAACATCCGCGCTCTCCACTTCTCCGAAACCGTCGCGACGGCTTTGCGCCTGGTCGGCACCATCGGTGCTGCCGAGCGCGAACTGCAGTACTATCGCGACCAAAGTCTGAAAAGCGTCGCCTCAAAGATCGAAATTCTCACCCTTACCGACTTCCATGCCGTCCACGCGCCGGCGGTCATCCGACGGTTCCCCAATCTGAAAGTGCTGTGCCTCGATGGGCTCTCGGACTCGGGAGAATGGAAAGTGATAAACGATTTCGAGGATTCAATTGCGGCACTTTCCAGCTTGATCCACCTCAGCATTGACCTCGCAAGCGAAGCCGGCTGGCCACCCTACCCCTTCACCCGCCTTCAGGAGCGCCCACCTCCCCTACGCTGCCTCCAGCTCAGAAACTTCTGGCAAGACGACAGCGTGCTCTGGATCATTACTCCGTTCCGCCAAACTCTCGAATTCTTGGACCTTGACCTCGACAACGATGCCGACGGCTTGCAACCGTACTTCACTCAGCTCGACCCGGTCGGCCTCCCTCGACTCACCACTCTTAATGTCCACACCTCACTCGTATTAGCGCCGGAGAATCTTCTGTCTCCCTTTCGCGAGGCCCCTTTGCTTCAATCCGCGTTCAGGGATGGCGACCTCGAAGCTGCCGTACGACGCGCTCTCGAAGACCGCGGCTCCAGCACACTTCAACCCTTTTTCGAAAGCTGGAAAAGCTTGCACACGATTTTAGCATTCGGGAGTGATCTTCCCGCCCATTCATACCTTGCACATCGCGCTGCGAACCCTCCAGCCGCAGCCTTGCGATGCCTCCACCAGGAATCTCCCTTGGTCACAGAGGTCGAGGGATTCTTGATGGACGATCAACCTTGGAGTCCATTCTTTTCCGAAGGAATGTCCAAGGCCTTGGGGTTGGAGCACACCAGTCACTGCTTGCGCCGCACGCTCGACTTCGGACTGAACGAGGTCACGAGGATGGTGGCGGAGAGAAACGAGGACAAGGCACGCGCCTGCGTTAAAAAACTGAAGGATTTGGAGGAGATGAGGTGGGAATGGAAAGATTGAGCGCGTAGTTGGTGTGGTGCCGGGTGGATTTGGGTGAGCATGTTCCCCTAGAAGTCGCGCCGTACCAGATGCCGAGCGCTAACACTCTCGTTCCCACTTTCCCAGCTCTGTGATCTTCGCAATATTCAGCTTTGTATCCAATCGAACGACGTGGAGATTTCTGCGGGCAAAGGAGGATGAATCGAAGACGTTCACATCAGCTGGCTGACATGCGAGTGACCGCCGCGCTGAGTGTCAGAAAGAACAAAAATCGCATGCCAATGCCATACCTTTCTTACTCCAGCCAGAAAAATCCTCTTATCAATCGCTTCGACTTGGTGGATCCGCGCCATCTGTCGCAATTCGCGGCATCTCGAGACCAGCGTGCTCAATTCGACGCAAGTCACCCCGCTTCACCCTGAAGCAAACATCCAGGACTCTTACGAGGACGAAGCGCGGTTGACTTTCTCGCGGCGACGCTTCAACGCACACGCGAGTCTGGGGAGCATCGTGCGCGACCGGGACGCGGGGCAGGCAGTCTCCAAGATCGGGAGGCTGGAGGCGTTGATGAGGATCGGAATGAAGCTTTGCGAAGTGCAACTGTCCCCAGATATCTTAAGCGGGCGGCGGGAGGTCGTTGACAGTGGCGCGCGGCCGACGCGTCTGCGGAGAGCACTCGGCCAATTGGCTCCGCTCAGCCGAGGCCTCTCCTCCGCATCACAGCAGCCCCAGCTCGAGCATCAACGAGAGGTCGGGAGGACAAAGCCTAGACACTCCAGCGGGCCTCGCGAGCTCCACCGCCGCCCGCCTTCGTTCCCGGCCAATCACGCGCCTCCAGAGTCGTCTGCTCCGCCAACATGCCACCGAGGGCACGCCTAGAGGTCGAGCAGCCAGTCCTGCCTGCTCAGTCGACTTCGACGCTCCCTGCGATCGGCGAGGGCGAGGTACCGCACCTGCTTATCAACGTGCGAAAGGGACTGGAGCAGCTGCTAGAGCGCGGTGGGATCGACGCCAGAGCGTCTAGGCAGAGAGAGGTGAACCCGAAGGTGCGCCCGTGTGTTCTCTATCCAGAAAAGGGGCAACTGACAGGCCGCCGCGTTGCCCTGTTCAGGTCGGGGCCTGCGCGGCGTGCCGGGAGTCCAAGGTGAGCGGTGAATGGCGGGGTCTGGCCTCGAAGCTTAGGTTTCGGATTCAAGATCAAATGCAGTCAAGGACTGCCATGCAAACGGTGCGCTACGAGCGGCGCGAGCTGCGAATACCCCGCCTACGTCAAGCGTACGGAGGTTCCAGCCAGCACGGTCCGAAACCTTCCTGACCAGTCTGCCTGCAGGAGGGCGAAAAAGAGACAACCCGACACCGTTCGTTACGATGTGGTGCAGCCTGAGCACGATGAAGCTCACACTGCTCAGCACAGGAATGTGCTGCTCCTCGAGTCGCTCCTGCGCGACACGGAGCGAGCCTACTCGGTCCTGACTGGAGCCAGCCTCAAGGAACGCTCGCTAGATATTCTGACGGGGAACAAGCCGGCGTTCCTCCTTGCGGCACCTGCAATTGTCGCCTCTGCTTCGGCGCAAACTCCGTCGAACGCGAGGGAGGGCGGCATGGAGGCCGATCTCGAGTCATCGGAGCTCGAGCAGATGATCGAAAACCCTCTTGCGATGCTCGCCCACGTCGCAAAAGGCTCCCTTCGTAGGGCGGACACCGAAATGGTGGACGTGCAAGGGACGGGATCCTTCCTCCCGACGACCTACGACGATGTGCGGCCCCCCGACAAGTACTTTTCGACTGGTACGTAATCTGAGGCTTCTCTCGATAGCGCCCTGACGCTCCTCTGCTCGCAGGCTTGTACGAGATCAGATTGGACATCGACCCGATGCTCGATCCCGTCAACCTAGGTCTCTGTTCTCTTTCAGACCTTGAAGCACTGGTCAACTTGTGCGTGTGGCCTACCTCTCGCATCTCTCACTTGCTGAACGCAGCCCCTCCAGCTACTTTGTGACCCTCCATCCAGCATTTCGACTTCTCGACCCCCTCATCCACTCCACGCAAGTCCTTCGAGACACATCACCGTTCTTGACGACCGTCTTGGCATTCACCGTGTCCGGCTTCAGCCCGAGTCACTCCCATCTCAGCGGGGTCCTTCGACCTCATGCCATGCGCCTCTCAGACCGCGTCTTCTCGCAAGGCCTCAAGAGCCTCGAGATCGTGCAGGCGTACTGTATGCTTGTGTGAGTACAGGTCTCATCGGAGGAATGCTAAAGCTGCTCACCCTCTGCCATAGTCATTGGGCGCCACTCTCGAACAACTGGGGGTCCGATCGGCAGTGGTCCTGGCTGGGACAGGCCCTCCGCATCGCCACCGAGATCCGCATCGACAAGGAGGCCAACGAGACTACTGTCGAGCGGTACTCGTCCATTACTGAGGTTTCTGAAGGCTCTGTTGAGCTGTTCATCAAAGACCGTCGACGAACGCTGTCTCTGCTCTTCGTCGCGGAGCTTTCGTAAGCTCGGCTTTCGATCAAGCTTTCCAGGATCGCTGAGCTGACAACCTTGATTCACGAAGGCTATCAGTATCCACTGGACGTCTGGGTGCTGTGGTTGGCCTTAATCTCGCGGGTGGTAGGCTCCCGACCGTTGCGCTGCCCAAAGCAACCTCGAACTGACGCATGTCGGCGCATAGGATTTCGCTCTACTGTGGCAGTTCCTTCTTTACACGATTCAGACTACAACGTCGTCGCACTGGACTCCCTGCACCGGTTCTACGTGAGTATTGGGCCTGAGTCCCGTCGCTCACAACGCTGACTGTTTGTGTGTTGCGCACCACAGGCGAAGGCTTTGATGCTGTCAGCAAGTATCCGCGAAGATATGTCTTCCGCTCCAGATTCTGAACTTCGAGGCGCCTTCAATGCATCTTGGACGAGCGAGCTGGACAGCTGGCGAAAGCAGTGGCCCGAGGCGGGTAAGCTTTTGTCAACCACTTGCGCGCTTCAGAGTGGACCACTGAATTTTCGAATCTCAGATTTGCATGTCCTCTTATCCTATCATCATATACGGACCATCCTGTTGTCGATCTCGCTGCGCTTCAGCGGGCCCGCTCGGCCGATCCTGGAGCAGTGCCGTCAAGAAGCAATCGCAACTGTGCGGATCGTAAAGAGGTGGGAAGGCAAAACTTTAATCTATGGCTCGAATGCTGCCGTGACTTCTATTTCGTAAGGGTGTTCTAAACTTCCGCGAGAGCCCCCGCTGACGGACCTTGAACAGGTACGCCGCGACGTTGCTCCTTCGAGTGAGCTACTTTCCTCGTCTCAGTGAACTTTAGCCCAGGTGTTTTACCTCATTAAATTTCAGCTCGGAACCGTTTCGTCAAGCTCAAGTGGCTCTTCGGAAGTCCTTGAAGCGCGGGAGTTTTGCGCGGCGGCAGCAACGGCGCTGGAGCGCATGGCCTCGATTCGGAGTACTCTGTGCGCTCAACTGGATCCATCTGGAAAGATCAGAACTAATTCTTGATGACAGACGAACGTCTGCGAGCCTCAACGCCGTGCGCCTGAGAACGCTGCTGTCTGACGACGCCAGTGTGGTCCCGGATCCGAACGGTCGGCCCGCATGGGAGCCGGAGCCCAGCGAGTTTGCCTCCTTGGAGTACGGGCTCGACACCAACTTCCTTGATCTGTTTCAGTTGTGGGTACAGCTTTCGAGCTCAAGTTGGATCCTGCTGATCGCTCTGCGAAAGCTCGTCAAACTACGAGGAGGACGAATCAGCGATGACGGGAGTCCCGAGCTGGGATACCACGGAGCCGGGATCTTTCTGGTAGTACGATATTGGAGCACAGACGCCTGTTGCTCCACAGTCACGATCAGCCTGAACCGTACATCCGACTCGATGTTCACCGCCTGGACAATTTGATCCGGGTAGCGCACCTCTCGCGTGATTCTTTCTCCATTACATTAGTCACCGCTATTCAGGTTTCCTGAGTTAATGATTGATGACACTCCCAGATGCGAGCAATTGAAGAGAAGACAAGGTCCGCAAGGTCCAGGACCCCCTCGGCTCCGCGGAGGGTCCGACCATCACGCGCGTTCACCGCGCTCCTGTCCCCTCTTACATCTCTCCCTCCGACTTTCAACTCTCGTCGACCCTTAAGGTCTTCCGGCCACAATCTTTGAAGTGACACCATGTCGACGGTGTCCTCGAACGCGGCCGACGGCAGCCTCCGTGGCCATAGCCCCGGCGGGGGCGGCGCACAGGAGGGCGACCGGTTCTTGAACCAGGCGAGCGGGATCAACATCACTGCCGAGGACCGACAGGTGAGATTGATCCCAGCTGGCTCGTGGCTTGGATGTTAGCCGTCTGGGATTGGCACAAAGTCTTGAGGTCTGGATGGAAGTGAACGCAGCTTCCCGTGGAGGAGCCCGTGGAGGGGGCGCGGACACCGAGTGCGCAAGGGACCGCCAACGCACGATCGAAAAAGCAAAGTGATCCATGAGCGAGCAGTTACTGATTAAAAAAACGGCGCTGCAGGAAGGCTACGACGCGGACCTGCTCAACCTCCAACCGCGGACGGGCGAAGCCGACGCAGCGGCAGCCCTCGCGGATCCCGAGAAGGGACTCGAGCCGCGAGTAAACCTCGCACCCGGAACCTACGAGTCCCGCTCAAAATCGGACCCGACGGCGCGCCGCCACCGTCGACGCAAGGTCGTGCCCGAGCGCAAGTGGTGGCAGAAGCCGGTCGCGCTCGTCGGTCCACTGGTGTTCCTCGTCGTCGTTGGACTCGCCGTTGGCCTCGGCGTTGGACTCGGAACGAAGAAGAGCCACAAGAACTCGAGCTCGGGCATACCGAGCATCACGTCGATCCAGCCGACTATCAGCCAGATCCCGTCCATCGACTTGAGCGCGAGCGGGGCTGGAGGAAACACCGCAACCTCAGCATTTTCGATCGGGATTGTGCCGACCTCTGCGGCGTCGGCGGTACCGCAGTCGGCGGCCGCGGGCAGGATGCGGGCGAAGGCGAGGGCGAGGGTTGAGGTAATCACGCAGGAGGGTGCACTCAGAGGATAAGGGTGGGCGTTAGCTCTCCATCTCATTCCAACCACCCCGCACCGTCTACACTATCCTTTCAGCCACCACCTAATTTACCGCGCGAAAGCAATCATTCCTACGCAAACTGAAATGGTCTTTGTACATGGACACTGGCCTCGGCAAGCTCAAATGTAGCGAGCAGCGGCTTCGATGACGGACGGATAGGACCTTCGTGAGGGTGACACAATTGACGACCGGACGTCTCCGCACCGCGCCACATTACACGCGCAGGCGCGAAGCAAGTCCGCGGCTTTCGCTTGATCACTTTCTGTGCGGCCCACGCCTTCCTGTCTGGTCTCATCTACTGATTCAAACCACGGCGCTTGTCCCTTAGCTCTTAGTATACTCTTGACCGGTGTCAACTAGCTCAACTAATCGTAAGTTAAGCATCATGATAACGAATAAGAATAGGATAGCAATAGCACCAACGTAAACAATAAGGTAAACTAATCCTAAGTAGGCAAACAACCTCCTCCCCCATCAACAGTCACGGTCGCGAGTGCCGCCACCGAGTCGCCGAGATCTCCGTCAGTTGGCTGAACGCCTCCTTTCCGCTCTCGCTCCCCTCACCGTCCCAATCAAACCCAGGTGGTGCATTTGGGTCCGTATAGCCACCCGCACGGCTGCTAGGAAAGGCACCGATGGCGTCGTCACCGTGCGTTGCAGCCCAAGAGAACGGGCCTTCGACTTATGTGAAGCCTGCGCAGACCCATCAGAACCAAGGGTTCCGTAGCCTTTAAAGTTCGGAGGCTTTGGAAGTACGACGTCACGTCTGCGGACACGGCCGGAAACGGGGTGGGGATCCGGCTCATCGCTGGCGGTACGCCGTCTCGAGAGTCAAGGCCGCCAGAGTGCCACCAGCCTCACGCCAGCTGACATGACACCGGTTACAGTGTCAGTTGGCATTGTCGGATTCCTACTTCTCTTCGCCTTCACGTTCTACCTCTGGAAGAAGAGGAATCCTAGGGGAGTCCCAGCGCCGTCGCTGGGCGGACGACTTCGACGAACGTCGCTGCGTCCCGCCACGACCGACGAACTTGTCTCGATCCTCCTGCCCCCGACTCTAAAGTCCTACAATTCCCGTCCGTCGAAATCGGCGCCCAAATCCCGCACCCGCGGCACCTCCTCATCACTCGCCTTCGCAAGTCCAACCCACGCCGCTCGCGAATTTGGTGCCCAGGCGCCAGATGCCAAGTCGACGGTCCAAGGCGTTCCATACGATTCGTATTCATACCCTCACTTGACACGTACCGGCCCATTCCCAACCCCACCGAGGCGTGGGAGCACAGGGAGCTATGCCGAGGCTGTCTCGGAGGCGCTCTCGTCGGGGACGACTGGAGGGAATGTCGCAGGCGAAAGGGGTTACAGGGGTGCAGGAGAGGTGTACGAGCAGTAAGAATAGAGGTGCTGGAAGGGATGGCCGACGTCGAGTTGGTCGAGTGGCGCGCTGCGAGTGGCGAGGGAGACCGCGCGGGCGCGCGGGGCGCAGTACAGCATCGGAGCTCGATCGGAGGAAGCAGGAACGCGACCTATATCAAACCTGGGCGAAACAGCGAGCTTGGGGGTGCGTTGACTGGTCGACGAGGTGCCGACCTGCGCCCTCGCGGCCTCGCTCGTGCCGCAGCACCTCCTGCCAGCTCGGGCCAGCCTCGGGGTAAGCAGCCAGACTCGCCAGATGTGCTGGTTCAAGGTGGCTTAGACGAGGACGATTCAATGTTAGAATGCACAGTGGCAAGCAACAGCTGGCTTGACGAGCGAGAACGATCGCCGCTCTCTGCGTCATTTCGGTCACAAACCTATTTCGAGCCCAGTTGCCCTCCTTTCAACTGCAGCCCGGCTCTGTCTCTTTCCTCCACCTCTCACCCACGCCTACCCGGTCCCAGAAGCACCATGTGAGACCACTTTCTGCCTCTCCGCGTGCTCATGGTTTGCGGGTCGGACAAGGTTCGGATCGGAGCTCTCAAGCGATCGGGAGCAAGTGGACACGTCGCACAAGAGACTTGGTCGCTGCCACAGCTCGCCGGAGGACACTCACGTCCCAACGGCGTCGCTGAGGAGCGCGAAAGCTCTAGACCGTGCGACAGCGAGCTCAAGTGGGGCGACAGTGGGGCTGAACGTGCGCGGGTGGTGACGCGGGCCAGCGTGAGGTGCAGCTCAGTTGGGATCAGCTTCACGCATTGGGGAGCTTACCGACGCTTGAAAGAGCTTGTCGGCTCGCAGAGAGCTCGCCAGCACCTTCAGAGCTTGACGACGAGCGAGGCTGCGCGCGTCCGGGCTCGATCCGCTGCGGGAGGGTGCGAGTTTCCTTGGGTTGAGGATACTGAGCGTGTATGACGCACTCTCTACGATTATGACGCAATCTCTACGGTTACGGGCCGGTGGAGGTGTCTTCGGACGGCGCGTAGGTGGTCCGCGGTCTTGAGCCTCTCGGTCACGAAGCCCGAGGTGTGCTGCTCTAGGAGCTCCAATCGCGGCCCGTCCATTTTCATCTCCATTCGAAGCACAACATAGACTGCTACAACACCAACTCTTGCAAATTTGCGCTGACTCCTCAAACCAACAGGGTCCTCTCATCCGTCCCCGCCGACTCACGCGTCAAGCTCGACCCAAGCCACGAGTCGCACGTCTCTTCTACCGTTTACGGCTCCGCACTCGCCAGCGTCGGGATCCCGCGCTTTGAGCTCGGCGACGAGGAGATGCCCGCGCGGAACGCCGCGCGCTTCGTGAGCCGCGAGCCAGGAAGCATTCTCGGTCCACACGCTGATTGTCTCGACAGCTGCACGACGAGCTTCTGATGGATGGGAGCCCCGCGCTCAACCTCGCCTCGTTCGTCACGACGTGCGTATCTACTTCCCGTGCACCTCGGTTGAGCCCGCTGAGGCTCCGCGCTATGGCAGGTACATGGAGGATGAGGCGGAGAAGCTCATGGTTGAGAACCTGAGCAAGAACTTCATCGACCTCGAAGAGTACTCGTCCTGTGGTGAGATCGAGGCCCGCTGGTGAGTGTTGAGTCGCGACCGCACGGCCTCGGAAGCTGACTTGAACCGACTGTGATAGTGTCAACATCGTCGCCCGTCTCTTCAACGCACCCCTCCACTCGGAGGACGAGGAGGCGCTCGGAGTCTCGACGGTCGGGTCTTCAGAAGCCATCATCCTCGCCGTCTTGGCCGCGAAGCGCCGCTGGCAGAACGCGCGTCGGCTCGCAGGCAAGAGCACCGAGAAGCCCAACATTGTCATGAACGCCGCGGTTCAGGTTGGTTTCGACTTCAGCAACATGAGTCCCAGCTACTCATGTGATCCCCCATGTCGCAGGTCTGCTGGGAGAAGGCTGCGAGGTACCTTGAAGTCGAGGAGCGCTGTAAGTCATCTCAGCTTGACCATCAGAAGAAGTACACTTAATTCTGCTGAGCAGACTGGTACTGCTCTCCCGGAAAGTTCGTCATGGACCCCCAGGAGGCGGTCGACCTCGTCGACGAGAACACGATCCTTGTCTGCGCAATTCTCGGGTCTGTCTTCCTTGTCTGGGACGCACGAACCAGATTTCTGATTGAACGTATGTCACAGAACTACGTACACTGGCCGTACGCTAGCCAGCCACCCAACCCCCCACCTTCGCACAGTGGAGACTGACCTCGTGCCCACCTGGCAGAATACGAGGACGTTGCCAAGATCAACGACCTCCTCGATGTCCACAACAAGGCCAAGGGCCTCGATGTTCGTATCCATGTGTATGTCCTGATGCCAGTATCCTGCCTCACTCCAGACTGACGGCGGTGTGGGCAGCGATGCGGCGAGTGGAGGCTTTGTCGCGCCGTTCGTGGTCCCGGACCTCGTGAGCTCTCCCACATTCAGAAGCACTCCCGAACCCTCACTGAATCGCTGTGTTCAGGTTTGGGACTTCAGGCTTCCGCTCGTCTGCTCGATCAACGCTTCGGGGCACAGTGAGTCCAGCGCGTTTCGTGTTTCCCGGCGAAGCCTAACTTGGTGTGAAAAACAACATAGTATGGCTTGACCTACGCGGGTGTTGGATGGGCGTGAGTTCGGCGATGGAGAAGCCATCCTACAATCACGTCGAGATCTGACTCGCCGTTACTTGCGCAGGATCTGGCGCGGCAAGGAGTACCTTCCTGACGAGATCCTGTTCACCGTCAACTGTACGGCGTCGAATCTCGTGCTCAATCCATCCATCACTCATCACAAACTTCCACAGACCTCGGGGCACCCCAAGTCTCGTTCACGCTCAACTTTTCGTGCGTCCTTTGCATTTGAGCGTTGAGCGTTGAAATCTCAACGCTCACACGACGTCTCAACCTTGAGGCGTCGAGCGGTCGAGCAGCATGCTAACCTCGCGCCGTCTGCACAGCAAATCCGCCGTCCAGGTCATCGGGCAGTACTACCAGTTCCTCCGCCTCGGAAAGAGCGGCTACCGCGCCATCATGACCAACCTCACCGCGATCGCGGACGCTCTCGCTGCGTCAATCGCGGCCATGGGCGACGGCAAGCTGTTCACCATCATCTCGGACGGCGGCGGACTCGGACTTCCGCTCGTCGCATGGAGGTTGACGGAGGCGGGCAAGTACGATGGTGGGTCTTGCCTCGTGTTTGGCTCGAGGCTTGCTCTGACGGGTCAAATGCAGAGTTCGCAATCGCGAGCCACCTGCGCCAGCGCGGATGGATCGTTCCGGCCTGTTTGTTCTTCTTACTCTTATGAGTCTTATCAATATACTAAGGTTTTGAGATTGCAGACACGATGGCGCCCAAGACGGACGAGCTCAAGCTGCTCAGGGTCGTGGTCCGCGAGGACTTCTCAAAGTCGCGCTCGGACACCTTTGTCCGCGACCTCAAGGCCACTGTTCGCCCTTCCGTTCACTCAGGTACGGATGATTTGGCTGACAAGCTGATCTGTCGCAGATTGAGTACCTGAACAACGCGCCTGACGCGCTCACCGCGCACCTCTCGAAAGGTGGTGCTGGGTCGGCGAACAACTCGGCGAGGCACCACGCGAACGGGTGAGCCTCTACGTACATTCTGCCTTGTTGGATCTTTACTAAACGCTGTGACAGGGTCCACCACACATCCACCCCCACGAAGCACTCGCTCGCAGGCAAGCACGGCAAGACGCACGCCATCTGCTAGGTATCCGCCTGGAAGTCTCCAGAGCTGGTGGTGTAGGGATCAGTGGATGCTGCCAGTGTGCTTGGACAAAGAACCTGGGTGTCTTTCGTTTGTTTTACCGGCTTCGCGCTTCGCACCGAGTCGGCCTAGCGTTGCAAATGCAGCTTTAATCAGAGTTGCGATGGACCCGCATCAACACTTTCTGTAGCTGCATTCTACATAGATTGAAAGAAGAACGTGGTGCTTTTCAGCCGCCAGGAGCCTCCGCACCGCCTGATCAAGTTGCAGCGCGTCTGCGGACGCCTTTTGAGCTTGAACCACATCCCGACCGCCAGTCCCGATGAAGACGGTAGGACTGCTCTCCGGCGGCAAGGACTCGGTCTACAACCTCCTGCACTGCATCGCCAACGGGCACGAGCCAGTCGCGCTCGCCAGCCTCGGACCAGGCGACGGCAAAGGTGCGCGCCACTCCCTGCCGCGCTTCCCGAATCCCCAGCTCACCAGCGTGTTCGCAGATGAGATTGACTCGTACATGTACCAGACGGTGGGCCATTCTGGTCTCGCTTCGATCGCAGAGGCGCTCGAGCTTCCGCTCTTCACGCACACCATCTCGGGCACGGCGGTCAACCTCGGCGGCGAGTACGGCTCGAGGGAGCAGAGCGGCCAGGGCACCGATGGGGACGAGACGGAGGATCTCTATGTGCTGCTGAAGAAGGTCAAGGTGCGTACTGCCGGTGCTGAGAGGACTGGAAGGGAGCTGACCGGGCGGGTGAGCTAGGACGCTATGCCTGACGTCGAGGCTGTTGCCTGCGGAGCGATCTTGTCCAACTACCAGCGAGTCCGAGTGGAGCACGTGTGCGTTGCAGCTTGTTCGCTGCCGGCAGCACGAGCGCTGACCAGCCCGCACACCCAGATGCTCGCGACTAATGCTCACCCCCATCGCGTACCTTTGGGAGAGAAATCAGACCGAACTGCTGAGGGAAATGGTGGAGGCTGGGATGGAGAGCGTGCTCGTCAAGGTCGCCGGCGCTGGGTGCGTTGCCCCGACCTCTTCAAGCTCCGGCTGCGCTGACCACTGGTGTCCAGACTCGGCGTGGAGCACCTGGGGAAGTCGCTCAAAGGAATGGAAGCAACTCTGCTTCGTTTGGTAAGTGAATCAGTGTGCGCGCAGATCAAGTCTGACCCGTCTACGCTCCCAGAACTCGAAGTACCAGCTGCACGTCTGCGGCGAAGGGGGCGAGTACGAGACCTTCACGCTCGATTGCCCCATCTTCCGGAAGCGCTTGGCCCTGTGCGTCTTTCTTCAGTGATTCTGCTCCAGCCCACTCATGCAGGACTTCTTCAGCACCAAGACGACCACGGTCGTTTCCAACCCAGACCCATTCTCCACCGTCGCCCACCTTCACCTCGACACCTGCACTCTCGTCTCCAAACCCTCTTATCCTCTCAACGAGACCTGGGCCGAAAAGCAAGAACGCGTTCGCGCCCTCGTCGGAATGCCTCCGCTGCTCGCCGAGGATGCGAGCGAGATTCGACAGGCGTATGAGCTCGATGCGCCGGAGGTCGAGCTGAAGGAGGCTTTAGTGGCGCCTGCAGCTGTCGAGGTGGCTACGGGCCCCACGATCTCAAGACTGGGAGACTGGATCGCATTCGCCGAAGTGACAGCGTTCAAGGCCGGCTCGAAAGCTGCGGTCCTGTCGCTCGAAGACGAGGTCAAGGCATGTTTCGCAAACCTTCGAGGTTGGTCAGATTTATCTTGCACCGAGTTCACCTCGCTTACGGGAACTCTGCCTTCCAGCGCTGCTCGCTTCACACTCCGCGACACTCCTCTCCCTTGCGCACCTCACGCTCTACCTCTCCCCTACCTCGATGTCGCTCTTTCCATCCATCAACGACATCTACACCAAATACTTTGGCGCATCGCCCCCCACCCGCGCCTGCGTCGCGATCCTACTCTCCCCGCCGTCCAGTCCAATCCCGCTCCGACTAAAGCTCGAGGGAGTCGCGCGAGTGGGCGACGGGCCCCGAAAGAGCCTTCACGTGCAGAGCCTTAGCTACTGGGCCGCGGCGAACATTGGGCCGTACTCTCAAGGCATCGTCGTACGTCTTCCAGCGCCTGAGCCTGAAGTCTTACTGATCCACCCGTGATGCACAGACGGGCGACCGCCTCTTCATCGCAGGCCAGATCGCACTGATCCCAGCGTCCCTTACGCTCCCCTCGCCTCCGGACTTCTCGACCGAAGTCGCGCTCTCGCTCCAGCACGTCCACCGCGTCGTCGGAGCGGCGGACGACGGGCGGTGGCGCGGGACGAGCGAAGGCGGCATTTGCTGGATCGCTGAGACGGAAAAGGGGGAATGGAAGCGACGACTCTCGGCTACGAGAGCTGTTGGGAAGGTGCGCCGCCCGTCATTGCTCTTGAGCCGCTGGGCTGACTTGGCTTTTTGGTGCAGGAGGCGTTTGGAGACGTCGTCTACGTCTCTGCAGCAACACTTCCAAAAGGCGCGAGCGTGGAATGGCAGGTTACGTGCCGAAGAGACGCCGCCGAGGTCGACAGCGAGGATGAGGACGCGCGCGTTGCGCCGCCATCAAAGCCGTTGGGAATTATCCCTTTCCGCACAGGTCAGTCCATTCCAGACTTTGTTCTGCATTCCTGGTTCTGAATACGAATGGTGTCCAGGCAAAATGGCTTCGGTACCGATGGTCACCACCCCGGTCCTCCTCATCCGCGCTTTTCACCACCCCTCCATCCCAGTGTCTGAGGGTGAGTCGTTTCCACTCGGAAGCAGACCATGTTCTGACTTCCAAGATAAGTTACACGTCTGGCGAGCGACTTCCTTGGTGTCCCGAGTGGTGACCTGCCGGCGTTGTCGACGATCGGTGCGACGTTCATCGCGACGCAGGATGAGACGGATTTGGACGTCGCATTCTTGCTCCTTGGGGCGTGAGGTGTCTCACTTTCTGCTACAATATCATTGCGGCCATTTCACTAGTTGGCGAGAGACCGTTGGGGCCCTCGAACGACCCCATCGTAACGAGAACGCGGGCACAGGGGCCCGCAGAGCGGCAGCGGCAAGCGTACAGATCGAAGAGCACACGTCTGAACTCCAGTCACCCGTTAGATCTC
>ERZ1463038.220-NODE-220-length-17991-cov-15.832014_pt1 | contig 17991 bp, 31 predicted proteins | sample MGYA00564479_ERZ1463038 | MGnify/ENA primary metagenome ERZ1463038 (study PRJEB39244, sample SAMEA3635134) | Helicobacter pylori | study: EMG produced TPA metagenomics assembly of PRJEB11511 data set (Assembly of a 5300-year-old Helicobacter pylori...
CCTAGGACACTCTTCCCCTACACGACGCTCTTCCGATCTCAAGATGCCGCCCCGAGCCATACGCGTCGCCTCGACCCAATCCTCTCCGCCGCCCGATCCACCATCCCGACTCGGAGAAAGGGACGGAGGGAGACGAGCGCTTGTCGATCCGCGTATTGGAACTCAAACGTCTCGCCCGAAGACAGGCGCCCCAAGGCGTACGTCAACTGCATTGTGCTTCCCCTGGTTCAAAGAGAAGGTTCAGCCGCGAGGGTCAAATCAAGTCACCGACTGACGTTTGGGCCCCACACCAAATCAACGACGCTTCCCATGTCACAATCGAGACCCATCCGGTCAGCATACACGCCCACAGAAGCTGGGGCGTAGCATCCGACGGCGATATCTCGTGATCGAGGTAGGCGGCGAGAGCACCGCCGAACCGAGGCCCGCTCGCGGGGCGTTCCAGCTTAAACCGAGGCGGTGTGGGGCGCGGGAGGTCGAAGAGTGTGACGAGAGATGGTGCTTCCTCCTTGACGGTGATCTTAACCGTACTCATCGGATGGCGAAGAGACTAAGGAGTTCGCAGGCTCTGACGTTGGGGCCGCTCTTGACGTTGGAGCATCACAGCGGTGCCAATCGGGTCAGGTGAAGCAGGCGCCGGGAGGGGAGCTCGAGACCTTAAGCAAGACTTATTCTCACTGCGCAAGGTGCTCATGGATAAAGAGCCCTTTAGCGAGAGTGCACCGTCGCGAAACTAGCGCCCATCGGCGCCAGGATCCGGAAGCTGAGAGATAAGGAATCGGGGCATCCACACAGACCACGATATTGGGAAAGGAGACACTACTAGATCTAATGCCATTCGGAGTGCGCTGGAGATAGTGGTCTCCGCCCCACACTCTGGTGGCGAGTCGACTCGCTGGGGGTCGCGCTTCGCTAAACAGATAGTAGTTACCAGTTAGCTTCTGATATTCAAACAACCATTTCATTTCATTTCGCAGGCGGGGGCGCAGCTGGAGTAGGGCAGCATCACCCTCTCTTGAACGCGTAGCCAGACAGACAACTAGAAATTCACTCATCCTGCCGCAACAGAGTGATTTGCCAGAGAGCACACTCTCACCATCCGGATGAGCTCAGATTTCAAAGACACAGGCCCATATCCGTTGGAATTTACGTCAGCGGAGCAGCAGCTGCATGAGAAAGAATTGATCACTATAGACTCTTCTGAATCTAAGCCAACACCCCATACAAGCGAAACTCACCGTCCTCTACCTTCTCCATCTTGACTGGCTGACGGCTCACGAGCGTCGGTTGACTGAGCAAGTACGGTGCGCCCTCCTAGAGTGATTTGTTAGTAGCTTGAGTAGCTTCGATGCTCGAAAGCCTGCTGAACGTACCGAATCGGCGCATCGCGCGTGGAGGGCGGACGATGTGCGGACCTGAGAGCGCCGGGCCGTCGCGATCGAGATCTCCACCGACCGCCGTTTGAAACGTGGTACCAGATACCGAGACTGACGTGAGGACGCAGACGAGCGCAAGGAATGGATTGATGTGGAGCTTCATGCTGGACATTGGGGTGTGGTGGAAAGAGAACCCAAACTACAGGCACTCGAAATTCAAAACGGTCTTACTAAATCCGTGGGGCGAGGAAGGAGACAGTAAACGTGCTGTGCGCCTTGGCAGGATGTGGCTGCTTGACGACCCCCTCCGACGGTGGTCTCGCATAATGCATGACCACTCAAGCTACGGCAGACGCTCATAGCTGCGCACATGATAAGGTCTCCTTACAATAAACCGCTGCTTTGATCGGTCGAAGGAGCACTCTATAAGTCCTGCTTGGCTAAGAGGTGCGACTTGAAGACCCCTGCGTACAGGTTCGCTGCCTCAACTCCGATCGTGCTTGTCGGAGCCAGGCACTGGAAGCCATGTATGGATCCTTTTGATATCTTGTACTTGACGTCAATCCCCGCCGCCTCCATTCGCAAGCGGTACACCTCACCTTGGTCCGCAAGGGTGTCGAGCTCACAACCTGCAAGGACTGGGCGGAGAGTTTAAAATTCAGTGCTACACCCTGTACGCTCACATAAAGATCTAAAAGTGCGGAACGAGACCTTTGAAGTCACTCGGATCGGCGGATCGCAAAGGAGCGGCCTCCACCAGAAGCGGAACCGTGTCTGCGGAGGGGATCGCCATCGGGCGGATGTCTTCCGAGTTTTGCCTCGTCCAGAACATCTAAGCAAGAAACATGATTCAGCAGGCTTCCAGTGTACATCTTTCTATTGCCAGACTCGCGTGATACGCGGCATCAGGGTGAATCCTTGCCTGCGAAGAATAAATTACTCGGTCGTCGGCTAGTGTGCTGAAGGGTGAGTCGGTTTAAGAGGTAGAATTCAACACATGGTACTGTGAGTGAGCTCACCTGTCCAACACCACGACCTTGAGCGCCGACGCGGCCGGCGTCACCTTCAGTCGAATCGCGAGGCCCGCAGCGATGGCGTAACCTGCAAACGACGCATATGCCCCAACTTGCGTTCCATCACTCCCTGGATCATTCGGATCTTGTCATACGTGACATAGTTTAATACTGTCTTGGCATTATCCAGCGGCGTGGGGTATGGGTGCTCCGGGGCAAGACTGCGAAGTAAAACGCAAATTTCAGATCCAGCCCATCCTTCCCCATGTGCAGAGCTCACCGATAGTCAACATTCAGAATCACGAGTCCGCTTACAGCAAAGTGCAAGTACACCGGGAGGTCCTGCCTGTCGTGAGTCGGAATCAGCTCGAGAGCAAAGCTCCGGCAACAGCAGCCTACTCGGGCGCTCCTCATACGAATCCGCCAGATTGGAGAGCTCAGATCACTGTTTAATTCTGCGCTCCAACGCGTCGGACAACAAGGATCCAAAGAGGCTCTCCGTCTGCTCCAGAGATCTCGCGGCTCTCGTCGGTGGCGACGTCGGGGGGCCGGCATCGGCGGTGGCGGGAGGATGGCCACAAATGGTCGCACACCGAGTACTGGTGGAATCGAGCGATTTAATCTTGGGAGGAACCCGAGGTAGGGCGTGAGCTGAAAGAGCGGGAATGGTCAGGCGCCCGAGCATGCGGCAAGCCTACGTGAGACCACACACCTCAGTGTTTGCCCGCGGAAACTTGACAGCAAGCTCGTCGAGCGACATGATACCGAGCCGAGAGTAGGATAACAGAAGTGAACTGTCCGTTCAAGAGAGCAGTCGGCCACAACCCCCTCGCTGGAGGCCCCGTTACGGACTGTCCCACTGCTGTGCTTCGGCCCCTTCCTTCCGACGATGTTGAAGATTTGATTTGACTCATCTTCTGATTTCGACGCAATTTAGCTTGTGAAGCGTCATCTGATCTGTAAGACAAGTGATGCATCGTTGCGAAGTCACCCTACCCTCCACCCACCACCCTCAATCGAGCAACAAGTTCTCCATTCATTTTGTCCTTCGAAAAAACTACGGTCGGCTTGTGATAACTAATGCAAGGCACCCATTCCCTCCTTGGCCGCTTGCTCGCTCCAGGTCCGCCTCCGTCGTGAGGTCCGTTCTGCGGGGTCGTGGTCGCGGAGCCGCAATACTGGTGGTGTGTCTCGATGGACTTGCTATGAGTCGTCTGGTACGTTGGGGCCTGGTACGCCGGAGCTCGATACGTCGGCGCTTGGTAGGTGACGTTCATGACCGGCGTCGACTGGACGTTCGCCGCGGCCGTTGTTGGCGGAGGCCGTCGTGGCTCGGTGATGAGAGATGGCCTGAGTGAAATTCTGAAAGAGCTTTCGGTAGACTGTTCTTGCTCTTTCCCGTTCATCTTGACCTGGAGCTTGGGCAAAGCGTCGGTCACCGCTGACGCCGTGCGGGTGGTTTCCTCTAGGAAGGAACACCTACGTGAATGGTTTTCACCAGCAAGAAAAGACCATGTCAACTTCCAGGTTTCAGATCTGAAGTTTCGCTTCGAAGTCACTGGCAGACCAACGAGCGTGCGCACCACCTCCCCATCCCGGCTTTGTCGTTCACACCTACACTAGGTCCCGCCTGGAGGTATAGAAGATAATTTAAACTTTAAGAAAATCTTTGAGCCTATCATTTTTTACTAAGTGAAAGTGGATTGACAACTCACCATTACCGCGCTTAGTGACGTTAATGAGCATGCCGTCGGCTCTGCCCACACCCTCTTCTGCCGTCGGCTCCGCCCACACCCTCTCCTTCACAGCACAAACACATAACAACAGGTCAGTCCTGACTATATGGGCTCTTCGGACTCAGAGTGTGGTGGTGTGTGGTGGTGTAACGATGTGATGTTTGAGGTTTGCGCGCGGCGCACGAGCAATGGGTGGTGTCGGCATTGTGGAGCAGTCACCAAGAACAAAGGCACTTTCATAGGAAGGCACAAGAGATGTTACATAGATGATGAGGGCAAGAGCTGTAAGGGTTGTGATCTGAATCTTCATGTTGCGAGAGGGAGGGCTGGGAAGTAGATGCAAAACTCGGAACTTGGGAACAAGGCTAAGGCTGCGGAGGGGAGGTCAGAAATGGAGAGGGGGGCAGAAATAATATGGCCACTTTCTGGTATTCTACTGCTCAGCAGCACCGCCCGGCGCAGTACAAGCGCGCCTTTGCCCGGTGATCTTGCGCACAGTGACCACCCAAACAGCGACAGACGCGACTTTACCGCCTTGTTAACTATGTTTCTAGTATCTTGATTGAAGGTCAATGCTACTTTAACCCCTCACCCTTCTAAAGTGTGTGACTCAGGTAGGCCCAACGTACATGCCTGTTAATCCTTGATACATTTCAAGGTGGTCACAAACATGAGCTTACAATGTAAGTACCTGGATATCGCGAGTGCATCCGCTTGACTGGCATCCACCGGCTTGCTTCGTGATGTTGCAAAACTTGCTGTTCACAGAACTGGGTGCATCCTCCGTGCTGGTCTAACACCCCGGCCTTCCCACTGTCTCCATGAACTACCGTAAGTAGAGTCCTTGTCACCTCATCACCTTTGCTGAGTCTGGCACTGATTCTGCCGCTCAGCTAGAACGTGTACGGCTTCACTTCAGGAAAGGAGATCAAGGGTGCTGGACTTGATAACCATGAGATGAAGGATCGTGCATACTCCGCAGGACTTCAAAGGTTCTAGGCTGCTCAACTCAACATGACTTGGCCACAATGACGTCGCCTGAACGCCGCCGCGCGCCACCGCAGCCGTCTTCCCGCGCAGACCTACATTTCACGAGCGACATACTCGATCTGCTTCGAGAGAGATGATCTTCGAATTTACGCTCCAATAATTGTCAGACTTTGAGCACGTGCCTGAGACTGCCTTGCAACGCATTCGTATTGAGGAAGCCCCGGCTGGTCCCGCACCGCGTCCCGGTCATCAGTAGCTCGTGCCTTCACTGGTTCCCCACCTGGAGGAAGAAGTATGTGAGTTGACTTCGGAAGACTGGCTGTGCATGAGGTCACAGATAAATAGCACGCTGAGCCGCTACCGCCAAAGCACCTCCCCCACCTTCCACCAGCCCCGACCACCTACAACCTCAAACAAGCCCCACTTCACCCGAGCACTCATCAAACCAACTCAAACCAGTGCTGCGCCAGCCTCGTGGGTGGCGGCGCGAGTCCCGCTCCGTTCTGACCTCCTACCCGACGCGCAGCCGTATCGAATGCGGCCCTCTTCGTCGAGTTCCAGCGTGTGAATGGCGTGCTTGTTCGGCTCATTTTGAACACTCCGCCACGTCCAAGCATGACCTGTAAATCAACTCGAACAAGGGGCTTGAGTTCATCGGCGACGCGTTCTTGCGAGCAATCTGGTACCGGGGCATCCTAGATGAGTTCCCCCGAATCTCAGCGACAGGGATTCAGGTGCGTGTTTCTCCTTTGAGCTTGTCTGCAGATTCCTGAATGAAGGAGAGTGCAGGTTGTGGATCAACCGCTGCATTAGAACTGGACGCTGACGTGGATCGGCGGCTGGCGGTCCGGCGGCTTCTCCACCGTCGTCCTTGACAAGCATCGCAACCTAAAAAGTGTGTGTTTTTTTTTTGACCAAGTAGCCTTTGCGCAGACATACATCAGCGCACTTTGCGAAAGCGGTGTCGAGCACGTCAACTGCTGGTTGAGCACGATCCTCTGCGCTGGGGTCTTCCCGCGCGTCCACCAAACGTGTCGGCCGGAACCGACTGGGGACAGAGGAGCTGGGCAACCGGGAACAGGCTCGTGAGGGCCCGGAGGGAGCTCGAGGGGACTGGAGGCCGACGCAGTCCTAGCAATGAGCTGGAGGAGAAGAGCCGACGACCAGCGATCTACAGAAGGCCCCCCGCGTGTGGGGCCCGAGCTCCATCCCTAACTTCCATTGCTTGTCTCCCCCTCAGCCCGAACCACGGACAGCATCCCAAACGTCAAAATGGTGGCGGAATTTATCAGCAAGGAGGAATGTGGGCATGAACAACCCCCACGCGTCGAGAAAAGGAAGCGCAAGGCAGTCGATGAGCCTGAGGAGGCGCGGGAGCGGCAGAGAGCGGCGACGGACTCGGCGCGCTCGTCAGGAGCGGGAGCCGGGCGGGGTTACTGAAGGTTGATGAATCTGAGAACTCTTATGGCCCAAACATGAGCCTTGTATCTGCACTTGCGCAAGCACACCAGTGACTGGACTCGAACGAACTCCATACTCGCTTTGGCGGTCCGGCACTGACCAGCTAGTGTCGTTGGCCGCGAGCTCGGTCTCACTGATGGCGCCGCTATCTCATTGAACTGGCAGGAACCCCAGAGCACTGATTTCATCCCATGGCCGCGGGTCGTCAAGATGGGGTGCGCGTTGTCAAGCAGCGCAGACTGCTCACCCTGGTCAGACGTTTGATAAGATTACCTTCTAGTTCAGAGAAAAACTGCGTGCTGGGCCAGCACGATCTGGAAGGCCCGTGCTGACCTCGCCGACGACCCCGCGCTCGCAAAGGACGTCGCGGCGCTCGTTGCCACTGCCGAGGCCGTTGTCTATGCTTCCAAGGTGGGTCTTCAAGACTGAATTTGCCCAAGTGTTTGCTAACGCACTGCTCGCTGCAGTCGAGCGCGCTGAAGAAGGGCAAGATGGTGCGCATCCTTCAGTGATTCTGCCGCGAGCGAGAGCGACTGACGCGCCCCTCTCCGGTCCGGCGACGACAAGCTTGCGATGAAGGCGCTGGCGCGTGTATTCCCTAGCATCCTGCTCTGTGTGTTTCGGCTGACCCCCAGCCTCGTATAGCTTGGGGCGCGCTGAGCCACGCTCGGTGAGATTTTCAACGCTCGTGTGTCTCGCGCTCGTCGAAGCTGACGCGCACTCCTCTAGTGGGGAGCTTGGCCTGCGGAAGGGTCTGTGATCGTGAGTGTACAGAGGTTTAGGGTCTGCTGGGACTCGGTTGGAACTACGCGCTGTTGCTTGACACCTGGGGCCGCCGGCCATGTGAAGCGCAAGATCGGTTCGGGCCAGAGCAAACTTGGTTCAAAACAAAGAACATTGCACAAAGGAGATCGAAGCAGCGAATTGTTTCGGTTCTAAGCCTTGAGAGTTCCCACGATGTATTGCTGAGCGAAGACGGAGTACGGTAAGTTCACAACATCGTCCCGCGGTGCGAGCGGAACGTACAGAAGCGTATTTGGCGACAACCGACTTCTCGTGAACCACTGATGACACAAGGATACGTCAGGGTAGTGTGGTGTTGAAGTAAGGAGACTACGCACTGTTGAACTCCTCGGTCGCGTCCTTTCCCTGTGGGTGAAGTCTCGTCAGAACTAGTGGCAGCAAAATGAGCGCTTCTGGTAAGTACTGAGTATAAGAGAATGGCCAACAGACGGAATTCTGGATGAGCAGGGGAAGCGAGGAAGGTCGAGGAAGCGCGCGCGACTCACCTTGGCTCCTCCGGGGTCTGCGGTGCGCGAAAGAGCGAACGAAGTTAGCATTAGATCAACTCCACAAACTTAACAGACAACAAGGCTCACGCTCAGGCAGGAACTTGGTGCAGTCAAGCACGACGCCGTTAACAACGACCCAGACGTCGTCGTCCTTGTTGTGCTTGGCGACCTCCTCGAGCGTGTACTCCTTCTGCTCGACCTTGGCAGGCGCCTCGACCTTCTTCTGCTCCTTCTTCGCGGGGGCCTCCTTGGCGGCGGCCGAAGTCTGAACCTGGGGCGCGCCGTTGTCGTCCCACGAGAACTCGAGGAGGACCTTCTTGGACGCGGGGTCGATCCGGACCGTCGTGGCCATGCCGAGATGACCTCCGACCTGGTTGAGACGCGAGGTGGCGGTGGCGGAGGGCGACGTGAGGGTCGAGAGGAGGTATGAGGCCGCCGAGTCACCGGCGACGCGACCGAAGACGACGCAGCCGCTGTAGGTCTGGGTCACTTTTGTATCGTACTAGCGTGGGGGGATGGGACGAACAGGAGCGAGGATCCACCGAGACGGTTCGCGCCGTGGACTCCTCCAGCGATCTCGCCCGAGGCGAAGAGTCCGGGAATGGCCTTGCCAGCCGTGTCGAGGACCTTGCTGTTCTCGTCAATCTCGAGTCCTCCCATCGTGTCTGCGCAGGGCTCATCAGTCTCCATTCTCCGACCTCTCGACAAAGGGTCTCACAGTGGAGGACGGGGGTCATGATGGCGACGTTGAACGGGCCGCTGTTCATGGACCAGTCGGTGTTGGAGAAGAACTTCTTGCCGAACGGGTCCGTCTTGGGGTCCTTGCAGACCTTGACGTAGTCGGCGAAGACCTGCTTGAGCTTGGCCTCGGAGAGGTTCATCTCCTTCGCGAGCTCGGCACCCGTCTCGAAGCGCTTCATGAGGCCGCGACCGCAGTAGTGCTGTTCGTCCGTCGGCGTGAGCAGTCAGAAGGGCTGGAATCAAAGACGCAAGGACGCACCTTGCAGTGCCACTCGATCTCCTTGCTCGCCTGGCCGTTGAGGATGAGGCGGACGGGGTACTTGCCGTTGTCCCAGATGCGCCTGTTTGCGTCTCGTCAGTCTTTGACTCTCTAAAAATCCAGAAGAAGGACGTACTGGGTGACGTAGTCGCGGTGGCCGAGCTCGTCGGCGAAGCGGTTGCCCTCGCCGTCGAGGAGAAGTCCTCCGACACCGCGGAGCGCCTCGGCGGCGAGGAACTTGACCTTGGCGTCCGGGTCCTTGGGGTCCACGAGGCCAGTCGGGTGGACCTGCACCTTCTCGAGGTCAATGCCGGCACCGCCAATGTCGATGACCATCTTCTGGCCGTCGCCGGTGCTGCTCATTCGGGATCAGCTTCCCAGTCTCACGCTTGGAGAATCACGAGAAGACACACCAGTGGTCACCGTTGGTGGTGGGGAGGTGCATGAGGTCCGGGCGGTACTTGTTGAGAAGCCCGTCCTTGGAGAAGTCGGCGGCGTAGCCTCCGGTAGCGAGCACGACGGGGCCGAACGCCTGGAGGTCCTGTCCCTCGTACGTGTAGTTGACGCCGACGACGCGGTCGCCGTCCTTAATGAGCGACGTCACGGCGGCCTTCTTGAGCACCTCGACGCGGTCCGGCTCGGCCTCGGCGAGGTCCTCGAGCGCCTCCATCTGGGCGTACTGGGTGGGCAGGAAGGCGTTAGTGACTCGCCAGGTAACAGGGAACAGGGCCTCGTCGTACGGTGATGGTCATTCCGGGGAACTGCGAGCCGAGACGGGATCAGCGCTGGCACGTGAACGGGACTCCGAGCAGGGCAACGCACCTGGGCTCCACCACGGTGAGTACGCTCAAACGAGTGTCCACCGAGACGCGAGACCTTGCTGAGGTCGAGCTTGAACCTAAGACGAGCGCGCGCGTCAGCAGTCCACCCAGCGCCTAGTCCAAGCGACTAGGGACGCACCTCTCCATGAGCCAGTTGACCGCATCTCCCGACTTGCCAGTGAGGACCTTGATAAGGTCGTCGCGCGCGAGCTCGCGGGCCTGTGCGCCAAAGGTCAGCAACTGGTACGTGGGGGAGCTCGACCGGTCGGACTCGGCGAGGCGTGGGGCGGCATCGCGCGCGAGAGGGGACTCACCGACTTCTTCGTGTCGTTGAAGAACGCCTTGGGCGTGTCCTTGATGCCGAGCTCGGCCTGCGCGGCCGTGCCAGCGCCGTTGATGCCACTGGTCGCCTTGGTCGAGTTGCCGCCCATGAAGGGCGCCTGTGTCTCTTGTCAGCGGCCGTCAGGCGCCCAGGGACGATGTAACCCACCTTGTCGAGAAGCAGGACATTCGCTCCACGCTCGTAGAGCGTGTGCGCGGCAGAGAGGCCGGAGAGACCGCCTTGGAAGGTACGTGTGGGTGAGTGCGGGGACCCCGGGTGGCGCTTCCGAAGACCGACTGACCTCCTACGACGATGACGCGGGACATGGCTGGCTGGAGGGTGCGGGGGTGGACGGTAGACGAGAGGTGGGAGATGGAAGGAAGGAAGAGCTGCGAGAAACGCGGCGAGGTCAGCGCTTCGTAGAACCCGGGCGAGCTGATTGGCTCGCGAAGAGGGGCCTCGAGGCAAGCCTGCCCGAAGCTGCTGGTTGACTGCTGGGACTCACGAGGTGCTGTGGTTCGAAGCGGGGTGAGGAGAAGAAGAGACGGCGGTCCCTGGTCCCGATTTCAGGCGTTAGATTTCGCTTCACCTGACCACTTTTCCGGGATATGCGAGTCGCCGAGCCGAACGCGAGCCCCTGCCGTCTTCTCGCAACAAGGTTCTGACTGCAGCGAACGCTGTTTTTTTACTGACAGTTCGACAGCTTGTAGCATCCCCCGCCCATCGCTCGCGACAGGATCCTCAACGAGCGAGTCGCGACCATTGCCGCCTCCGCTTATTTCGGGCTAAAGTCGTTGCGAGACTCGGCCGGCCCGCGGCGTGAGGACGACATGATACATTTCCAGATAGGGAACACGAGTCCGAGTGCACAGGTTGAGCAGCCTCACGGCTGGACGTTGGCGAGGTACTCCGCCTTGGTGTCGATGTTTCCGGGCGGGTTGCTGCGAACGCGGGCGGAATCAGTCCGTTTCCTTGCTTAAATTGATGCACAGAATCTTTACGTACTACTCGCACACGTAGAAAGTCCACGGCCCCGCCCCAACGGCAAACGGGCCCGGCGGTCCCGCTGGACAGGTCGTCTGCGCGCACCCAAGGCGCGTCGACGACTTCCACACCTCCTGGGTGAAGTGACTGCAGCAGGTCGCGTATTGATCAGCTACGTCCTCGCAACGACGGCCAAAAGTCCGGCCGGCGTCGGCGAGCCCTCGGCCAGACTTCGGCGAGCGTGCGAAGGAGAGGCAACGCACGAGTAGGTCGGGTTGATCGGATCGTACTCGCTCGCTTCGTCGTCGGACCAAAATTTGATTCCGTCTGTAATGGTACTCTTACATCCCGCAGTGGCCTAATGCCCGCGAAATGAGTCCGTCAGCCCTCCTCGACTGACTCGGGGGGATTGCCTCGCGAGCTATGGCCGAGACTCACTGACAAATTCTCGCCCCATGGACCTACAGCACCGTATGAGTGGGCCCATATGCACTTGTTTGCTCAGCTGCCACAGGAGAAAGAACTCGTGAGCAGTTCCAAGGCGCGCCACCTTACCGTTCTTGGGGAAGAGCACTAACATCTTCGCACCAGCAGCAAGCTTGGTGCTCCAAACGAGTGCTTTGGCGCCATGCAGCGCGCGAAAGTCATTGTGCGCCTTCAGGGCCTTGTACTCGAGGCTGCCTGGCTTGCCGGACGGCAGCGCCGTCGCGACGAATGCTACGGGGAGGTCGCCCGTGATCGCAAGGCCGTTGACTGGAGTTGGGGACGCGAGGGAGATCGTGAGTAGAGGATGAACCAAGAGTGCAAGACTCGTGGCGAAGGTGAAGCGCATCTTTGAGCGGTAGGTGAGGGCAGGTGGCGTCGGACGGGACCGAGTGGCGAGTTGGTTCTTGAAGCGAGGGTCTTCGCGGCTATGGTTAGTGTGAGAGGAAGAGAGAGATGGACTGAGTTTTGTCATGCATCGCGACAGGCTGGCACTCCGCTCGCACCTCCTGCCTCCGCACTCGCTCAGGCTCACCAGCCGGAACCGGCTTGATTCGCCCCAGCGAGATCACGACTAAGATGCCAGTTCGCATCACTTGAACGCTTTCTTTATAGCTCTGGTACTTGAGTGGGTGTAAACGACCACGGATTGAAGAACTGGGACGACTGCTGATACTTGAAGTCGACGCTGCAAAAGAGGATTCCACTGAAATGCGGATGGCTATTGCGGTTGATGCTAATATGCGAAGGTATGCTACAAGGTAGAGGTTCATGGTTTGATCAACCCGGCGTGTAATCAAGGCTGAACGTTCGCGTCGTACTGAGCCTTGGTGTTGATGTTTCCAGGTGGGTTGCTGAAGCGAGGTCCCAAAGTCAGCTCAGATCCACAGTCTTGGAGAAGAGAAACCTCACTACTCGCAAACGTAGAAGATCCACGGGCCGTATTTGGCGTCAAACGGACCCGGCGGACCCGCGGGGCAGGTCGCCTGTGCGCACCCGAGCTGCGTCGTCGACTTCCAGACCTCCTGGGTGAAGTGCCTGCCGGTAGGAAGCATCTCGAATCAGTCACGAACTTCATAAACACTGGACAAAAGTCCGAAGAAGCCATCGGCCGGGCATCGGCTGGATCGCGTGAAGGAGACTCACGAGTAGGTCGGGTTGGTGGCGTTGTACGAGCTCGCCTCGTCGGACCAGAACTTGATCCCGTCCGTGATCGTGCTTGGGTACCCTGCAGTTGCCTGACAGTTGTTCACGAAATATCAGGACGCTGTATGGGTTGTCTGACCAATCGCGACTCACCGACAGATTCTCGCCCCACGGACCGACGGCGCCCTTCGAGTGGCCCCAGGCGCAGTTATTTGCCCAGCTTTAAGTTGAATGGGATTTGTATCAGAATCTTGAAGTCGGAGCAAGCCAGGTGCCAAGAGGAGGACGTACGTCTGAGCTCCAGCGACGAGCGTGGTGTTCCATTTGAGCGGGTTCGCACCGTGCAACGCCCGGAAGTCATTGTGCGCCTTCAGCGCCATGTACTCAATACTTCCGGGCGCACCCGATGGGCTCGTAGGTGGTGCTGAGGGGGACGCGGAGACGGAGGACGACGAAGCCGCCTTTGACGACGATACGGCGGCGGGTTTAGTCGATGATGGCGCAGGGGAGGAGCGGGTGAAGGTCCGCCCGTTGCGAACGGTCGTGTAGTTGTAGTACCAACGTTTTTCGAGAGGCTCGTAGTTGAAGGCGTCGGTGAGGGAGCCGGTGAGCGCGACGCCGGCGATGGGCGAGGGTAGCGCAGTGGCGAGGAGAGGGAGAAGGGCGAGGAGTGCGGTGGTTGAGAAAGCGAAATGCATCGCGCGTATTCTTTACGTTGATGCGGTTGCTGAGTTTGAAATACGGGTGAAGGAAGGTGGTGAGCGTTGAGCTGGAGTTGATGGCGTGGGCGAGAAACTCGGCGAGTTGCGAATGACCGGTTGCGAAACGAAAGTGGTCCTACGAGTAAGAGGTGCTACCGATTTAAGAAGGTAAGACGTCAGCATGCGCCTTGAGAAAAGCTACGGAAGTCATGGCTCACGCGTGCTCCAGGTCGCGCGCGCGAGTTACCTGCTATTCGGCTGGATCGAACGGTGGCGGTGGTGCGAAGGGAGAGGGGAGAAAGAGAGAGATGTGTCCCACCAGAAGCCGATATATTGGATCCACCAGGCGGACTGCAACGACCCGCGTTATTGTCCCGGCAACAGACGCGTTGCTCACGGGCCCGTGCCTCTGGGCCTCGCGCGGCGTCCGGAAACGGCTTGATCAGCTCGCGCGCGCCGTCACGTCACGTTCCAGATGAGCCGGGGCTCACCATCCAGCTTGATTCGAACCAGAAGTACGCTCGGTGGTGTGCGAGACGGAGCAGGTCGCGGGCAACAGATGCTGCTGCACTGACCAACGCCTGAGCATATTCGACGTCCAGGACGGATCAGGCATAGCCAAATTAATGTGATCCGGGCTTCAGGTAAAAGCTTGATGAGTACGAGCTTGCTTTCAACCTAGTGGGCGACACCGCTCGAGCGCAGGTGGCGGCTTCAGCTTCGCGAGACGGGCGTGGCAGCTGCTCCGCCTTGAGGCAAGTTGAGAAGCGAACTGAGGTCTGAGAAGTGAGATATGATGAAACCTCACTTCTTTCTTTGCTTTCAGATTTGGTGGTGTTGGTGGAGGAGTTAAATGAAGGGATCTGCTGGAGCTCAGTTGAGGGTAAGCTCGCACGCACGACATCTTGTGCGTCTCTTCGCAGGCAGACAGGGACGACCGCTCCACGAGGTATGGGTAAGTCTAGAGCTTTCTATGTCATCGCAGAGCGTCTACTTGGCCTCCGTGGCCAGCACGGCAAAGTCCCCGAGCGAGTTGACGACGTACGTCGGCACGGCGACCGCGTCCTCCTTCTCAAAGTCCGCGCGGTTGTTGATCCCTGCGCTCAATCTCAGCTCCCGTCTCCACCCAAGCATGACCGGATGAGGTGGACTCACCAGTAAGGACCATGAGCGTCGCAATCCCGCTCGTCTTCCCGAACAGGATGTCCGTGTCCAACCGATCGCCAACCATGAGCGTGCGGCTCTTATCCAAGTGGTTCGTCTCGAGGATGCAGTCCATCATCGCCTTCTCGGGCTTGCCAACGACGATCGGCTGGCGGCCGGAGCAGAAGACGAGCGGCGCGATCGTCGCTCCGCCGCCCGGGTAGACGGAGCCGTGGGTGGGGAAGGTTGAGTCCATGTTTGTCGCGACGAAAAGGCAGCCTTCATTCTCGCGGAGGTACCGGAACGCCTTGCCGATCTTCTTGTAGTTGATGTGCATGTCGAGCCCGCACAGGACGGCGCCCACTTCTGGGTCCGGGAGGAGCGACGAGAAGTCCATCAGGTCAATGAACACGTTGTCGTCCGGGTCCTGCTCATGTGAGGATCAGCTGCCGATAAGGCCTCCCATGCCGGAGGACGCACGGTGCCGCCCGAGTGCTTGATCCCGAGCGCGTCGAGCTCGTCCTCGATGCCCTTCTCACCGATCACGTACACCTTCTTGTCAGCAGGCAGCTTGAGGATGTTCTTGAGGTAGGCCGCGCTCGCGTACGCCGAGCTGAAGATCTCCTCCTGTGCGCACCATCGCCCAGATCAGCTCGGCCTCTGGTCCACGACGCGCAAGCGGGACGCACCACGGCGCACTGGATGCCCATCTTGTCGAACTTCTTCTTGTTCTCCGCTCGCGACTTGGTCGCGTTGTTCGTCACGAAGAAGATCTGGGCGCAGCGGGCCGGTCAGCGCGCGTCGAGGTGGGAAGGCTGAAGGGCACGCACGCGCTTGCCGAGCGAGCGCAAGTACAGGAGCGCGGGCAGGACGCCATCAAGCAGGTGGTCGCCCTCCCAAATCACGCCGTCGCAGCTGCCATGAGCTTGTCAGCGCGTGCGCATCGATCAGGCTCGAGTGGGGGGGACGTGCTCGAACAGGATCGTGTCGAAGCTGTCGACGAGCGACTGGAGCTCGGACCGGGTGGTGAGTGTTGTTGCTGTGCTCATGTTGAAGGATTGGGAAGTGGCGGTTGGTGGCCGAGAGACGCGACACCGGTGAGCCCGTGCATAGGGAGTCCGAGCTCAGCACACCGACTGCGCGAAGTTCACGATGATTCGAGTCAACAAGTGAGCAAGATGAATTCAGTCCAACAGTATCCAGGGGTCATAGATTCAGACTGCTGCTGGTGTTTTGCTGAAAACACTTCGCTGGCAATGCAAGTGGCGCGCGAGAAGCAGCGAACACAAAAGCCCGCTCATGACCCGGGAACGAGCGCTGACAGGCATTGTAGCTCGAAGGTGAAGGTTATTCCTCAGACGACTAATTCCAGCACATAGCCGCGACTTCCCTCGCGCGAATCTCACTCTGGGAGCCCTGTTTCTTCAGCCACCATCTCGCGCGTACTGCAGCAACACAGGGTCAGTTCAGGAAGCCTAGGAGGTGAAAACGGGCACGCACATGTACCCGTACCGGCAAAGCATCGAGATCGACCGCTTCTCGAACACATCCAGCAGCGCGAGCCCCGCCTCGCACGCGAAGTCGTCCTTGCCGAGCATTGGGAGCTCCAGGTGACGGATTCCGCCCAAGTTGGGGAGATGGAGGAAGCGTAGGATCGCGAATAATGAATGCGGGTGGGCCGTGGAGTCGTTATCGTAACGAAGGTGCTGCAGTGTCGCGGACACGGCGTCGCCAACCGCCGCCAGCACCTGCGTCTCCTCTCCCTTGGCCCAGCTTCCGACGAACGTGATGTCGAGATTGACCAGGGAAGGAAACGGTTTGACGATATCAGGCCAAGAGCTGTGCGCATCACAGTTCTCGCGCTTGAGGGTCCGGACGGTCGTGAACTGTAACTGTTCCTTGATGAGGAAGGCGGCCAGATTGTCCGCGGTTGTGGACTCGGCCAAGAAAAGAAGGGTGGAGGTGGCGGAGGGTCCCTGCTGGGGTTGAATATCGTGCTGAGGATGCGCGAGTCGAGCTCCTCCTTTGCCTCGTAATCGCCTTCGACGAATAATTTCAAGCGGCGGGTTCGGACCCGCACTGGGCTAACATCGAGCGGTATCCAGTCGGGGTACAAGATCTCCAGCGAGCAAAGCTCTGGCGAAAGTATTTTCCTTGTGAGTAGGGGCTTGAAAGACATGGTCAGGCAGGACTTACCGACATCGCCGACGGCCTCGCAATGAGGGAGCCCGCCATCGCACTCGTCCGCGATCGCGAGCGAGAGAAGTGCAGAACAGGCCGCCATAACTTTCATAGCGGTGTCAGCGCTAAGTTGATCTCCAATGACCAAGCTTCTTGTGCGAAAGCGAGTTCTGGCCTTGCATGCGAGCCAGTCGCGAGCCTGCTCGTCCGACCGCCCGAGTGCGATACTGCCGAACAGCGCTCGCTGAGCGGCTCTCGCCAGCTGCGACACACGAGGGACGCTTTGGCACGGTCTAGGGGTTTCAGCTCGCGCTCGAGGATGTCGCCGAGCAGCTCGAGTGGGAGGTCGTGGATCGTCGCCATAGGTCCCTTTGAGCGCGCGTGGTTAGCTCCGACTAATCTAGGACATCGAGAATCCGACCAATTCTGCGACACCTGGTTGAATCTCGCTCCAGCTCGCGGGCAAGTCGTCCTCAGCACCCGGGCCGAGTTTCAGCAGCACGACTTCTGAGGCGCCAGCGCCGCACGAGGAGGAGTTCGGGGGTTGGGGCAAGTTGCTGGAGAGATATGAGGAGTCAGGGTAGGGTTTCTAGTGCAGGGGGCGAAGGCGAGTCGTCGAGTGCGTGGCAGGAGGTCAAGAGATGCTCGGGCCAGCGCGCAGCAATGCGAGCCCGTCCGAGGCCAGACATCGCCCGAGTGCTGTAGGTTCCGATACATAGGGTCAGCGAGCTAGCTTCATTTTACGGTTAGAGGTGCATACAGGTACCCGTACCAACACAGGAGCGAGATGCACTCGTCCAGCAGCGCGAGCCCAGCGTCCCTCTCGAAGTCGTCCTTGCCGAGCGTCGGGAGCTCGAGGTGGCGGATTCCAGCGGCGATAGGAAGCTTGAGGAGATGCACGATTTATTTAAGTGCAGGATGAAAAAGCGGTGGCGGAAGGCTGTAACTTAGGGTATGGAGAGTGGATTAGACGCAAGCGCCCATCGCGACGAGGGACTTATGTTGCTTGAGAACATCGTACTCACTCAACTCGATGTGAAGAATTGTCAGAGATGGTAAAGTTTTAACGATTTGGGGCCACGTCTCGAACGCCTCGGAGTAGGAGATGTCGGGGCGGCAAACCGACTGGAACGGCTCGACCTTGAGGGTGTGGAAGAGGTTGTTGGCAGTGGTTTCGGAGTATAGACCAAAGATCTGAAGGTGTATCAGCGTCGTCCGACTGGCTTGGAAGATGCTGATGAGCGTTTCCAAGTCGAGGTCGTCAAAGTCGACCCAGATTGCGATGGCGTGCGCGCGGATCTCGAGCGGAAGCGGGTCGTCGGGGAATTTTCTGGGTAGTCAA
>ERZ1463038.221-NODE-221-length-17901-cov-30.823042_pt1 | contig 17901 bp, 15 predicted proteins | sample MGYA00564479_ERZ1463038 | MGnify/ENA primary metagenome ERZ1463038 (study PRJEB39244, sample SAMEA3635134) | Helicobacter pylori | study: EMG produced TPA metagenomics assembly of PRJEB11511 data set (Assembly of a 5300-year-old Helicobacter pylori...
AGCGTGCCCCTCGTGAAGAACGTGCGCCACGTGAAGTGCGTGAAGTGCGCGAAGAGACTACAGCCCCTCGCGAAGAGCGCGCACCTCGCCCGCCTCGTGAAGAACGCGCTCCACGTGCGCCACGTGAAGATCGCAAGCCACGCGAAGAGCGTCCGGTCCGCGAACTGCGCGAGCCTCTGGATGCTGTTGCTCCAGTTGAAGTCCGTAGCGAAGAGCGTCCTGAGCGCGCACCGCGTGAAGAACGCCAACCGCGTGCACCGCGTGAAGAGCGTCAGCCACGTGCCGAACAGGCCGTAGCTGTCAGCGAAGAAGAAGTGCTGCCTAACGAAGAGCTGTTGCAGGATGACAATCAGGATGACACCGAAGGTGATCGCCCTCGTCGTCGTTCACGTGGTCAGCGTCGTCGCAGCAACCGTCGCGAGCGTCAACGTGATGCCAACGGCAATGTGATCGAAGGTTCGGAAGGCGCTGAAGAAAGCACCACCGAAGAAACCACCTCCGATCTGGCTGCCGGTCTGGCAGTCACTGCCGCCGTTGCCAGCAGCGTGATCAGCGCACCGGCCGAAGCCGATGCACACCGTCAGGCTGAACGCGCCACTGCCGCAGTAGAAGCAAGCGATGCGCCAGCCGTCGAGACCCCAGTGGTTGAAGCGCAGGCCGCAGACGTTGCACCGAGCGCAGCAGAAGCCGCTCCGGACGTTGAAGTCCAGGCAGTACCACGCGAAGAGCCCGCAGCACCGGTTGAACAACCAGCAGCCGCTCAGGCTGAACTGTTCAGCGCACCGGTCGTCGAGCACGCAGCGTCGTACCACAAAGCACCCGTAGCGCCTGTTCAGGAAGAGGTTCAGGCAACTGAATCGTCAGCACTGCCGACCGAAGCACCTGCTGCGCCGGCCGTCGCTGAACCTGTCATCGCCGAACCCGTGACGCCTGCTCCGGAAGTCAAAGCCGAACCAGCACCTGAAGCAGTGGTTGAAGCCATCGCTGAAGAAGCCCCGGCTCTTCCAGTCAGCAGCACTGGCCGTGCGCCGAACGATCCTCGCGAAGTGCGTCGTCGCAAGCGTGAAGCCGAGCGTCTGCTGAAAGAAGCTGAAGAAGCAGCTGCCAACGCTCCACAGGTTGTCGCTGTAGAACCGGCTCCAGTCGTTGCTGAAATCGAATCGACCCAGCACGTTGAAAGCACCGAACAAGTGCCGGTCATCGATGAGAACCTGCGTTCGATTGAAGACGTTGTGAAGCAGCACCCTGAAGTACTGGAAGAAAGCAAAGAGCCTAAACCGCTCGCTTAATCCCGGCTGATGAAAAAGCCCCCACCTGCGCGAGCAGATGGGGGCTTTTTCATGCCTGCGAAACGGGTTTACCCAGCGGACGCGAAGGTGGTAATCCAGGCACATCAGTCAATCAAGGCGTGAACACCAACGATGCAGGTGTATCGACGTCCCACAGCACGCTGGGGTCGTCGACCGGCACTTCCCGCACCCGCCCAGCCTGAAACAAGCGTCTTGCGCCCCGCTCGCCCGCCAATGCCATCAACGGCAGGCAAAACTGACGGCCGAATGCTACGGGATGACCGTATTCTCCAGCGCTGACCGGCACACTGACGGACCCTTCTTCCAGCGAGCCAATCACCCGAACCAGGGTGTCGGGCAAGATAAATGGCATATCCCCCAACACAACCAGCCAACCACGATGATCGGGCTGAGCGGTAACCGCCGCCGCGATGCTGTCGCCCATACCGCCTGACGCCAGCAACTCCACCTGGCAGCCATAACGCAGTCCCAGCTCAATGACCTCAAGACGCTCGGGACGGGTCAGTAGCACACAGTTATCCACAGCCCCTTTATCCACAGCCGCTTGCAAGTTCAGCAACACCTGCTCAAGCACCGGGCGCACAATTCCGTCGCGCCCGACACACGGAGCCAGCAACTTATCCTGATCCGCACCGGCAACGGCCCGATAGCGACTGCCCTGCCCTGCGGCAAGCACCACAGCACACAGGGTTGTGCTCAATGCGCCATCTCTGCGCTGAGGGGTTTTTTCTGCTTCAAGGGAATGCCGTTTTTAAGGGCCACGATCTCTGCCATCAATGACAGCGCGATTTCTGCGGGGGTATGGCTGCCAATGTGCAGACCGACAGGCCCATGCAAACGTCCGATAATCTCAGCATCCATGCCCAGTTGAGCAAGATTTTCCCGGCGCTTCTGGCTGGTGGCCCTCGACCCAAGCGCGCCCACGTAGAACGCGTTGGAACTCAATGCCGTGAGCAGGGCCATATCATCCAGGCGCGGGTCATGGGTCAGGGCAACGATGGCGGTGCGCTCGTCGGGCTCGATGGTCAACACGGCATCATCCGGCATTCCGGGCACGAAGCGCGCTTGCTGATCCTCCCAACCGTAGGCAAATTCTTTGCGCGGATCACAGATCAGCACGTCGAAATCCAGCAGACGGGCGATCTCGGCGACATACCGCGACAATTGCCCCGCGCCAATCAACATCAAACGCCAGCGCGGCCCATAGATTGTGCGCAGGGTCTGCCCATCGAATGTCACCCCCTCTTCACGACTGGCCGGGTGCAGGCTGACAGCGCCAGACTGCAGATTCAGCTCGCGAGCGACGATCTGGTGATCCTCGCAGCGCTGCAATACGTCGGCAACCCACTGCACATCGCCGACCCACTCTTCGGCCAAACGCAGCGTGCCGCCGCACGGCAGACCAAATCGGGCGGCCTCTTCGCGGGTCACGCCATAGGTCACCAGGTGCACGCCATTACTGGCGTGTACACGCCCCTCCTGCAAGCGCGCGATCAGGTCGTCCTCGATGCAGCCACCCGATACGGAGCCGATGACTATGCTGTCTTCGCGCAAGGCCAGCATCGCGCCGGGTGGCCGAGGCGCGCTGCCCCAGGTCTGCACCACGCTGTACAACAGCACGCGATGCCCCGCGCGGCGCCATTCGAGCACGCTGCGCAGGACATTCAGGTCAACGCTGTCCATCAGACTTTGGCCTGTTTCGCCTGCCAGCCGTTGAGCTGATAGCGAATCGGCAGGCTGCGGATCCGTTGGCCTGTGGCGGCGAAGATCGCGTTGCACAAGGCCGGCGCAATCGGCGGTACACCTGGCTCGCCAACACCGCCCAACGGCACCTCACCGACAGGCGTCACCAGATGCACGGCGACGTGCTTGGGCGCCAGCGACATGCGCGCAACTTCGTACATGTGGAAGTTGTCCTGCTGAACCTTGCCGTCCTTAAAGCTGATTTCCCCCAGCACCGCGTTGCCCAGGCCCATCACGCAAGCACCTTCGAACTGCGAGCGAATCCGCTCCGGGTTGATCTGCGGCCCGCAATCCACGGCGATGTCGGCTTTGTGCACGATCAAGGTCCCGTCATCCTTGACCTCGACCTCGATCACTGCCGCCACATAGGTGACGAAGCTGTAATGCGCGGCCAGGCCAAGGCCACGGCCCTTGGGCAATTTACGCCCCCAATCGGCTTCCTTGGCGGCCCGCTCGATCACTGCACGCAAGCGCGCGGTATCAATCGGGTAACGCTCTGGCGATTCACCGTAATTCCACTCTTCACTGAGGGTACGTGGATCGATCTGCCGATCCGGGCCCAGGAGTTTGAGCTGGTACTTCAAGGGGTCTTGCTTCGCTTTGGCTGCCAGTTCATCGATAAAGCTCTGCACCGCAAACCCGTGGGGGATGTTCGATACCGAGCGGTACCAGCCCACACGGGTATGCGCCACGGCCTCGGGGTTTTCCAGGCGGACATTGGGGATTGCGTACGGCATGTTGGTGAAGCCCATGCCCAGTTCGAACGCACCTTCGTTCTTGACCCCCGGCGCAAACAGCGCGGTGATGCTCGGCGCTACGGTGCGGTGCAACCAGCCAGACGGCATGCCGTCCTTATCGAGGCTGGCCTTGAGGTATTCCGCCGACACCGTGTGGAAGTAAGAGTTATGAACATCGTCTTCCCGCGTCCATTGGACCCGCACCGCTTTACCGGGCATGGCTTTGGCAAGGATCGCCGCTTCGATCACGAAGTCCGGTTTCGACTTGCGCCCGAAACCGCCGCCCAGCAGGGTGACATTGACCGTGACCTTGTCGAAGTGGATGCCCAGACGGTCCGCGATCCGCGTGCGGGTCACTTGCGGCGCCTGGCTCGGCGCCCAGGCTTCGCATACGCCATCCTGGAAACGGGCAATGGCAACCATCGGCTCCATCGGCGATTGCGCCAGATGCGGCAAGTAATACGAAGCGTCGAGCGTGCTATGAGCCTTGCTCAGGGCGGCGTCGATATCACCCGTGCTGCGGACTACTTTGCCTGATTTCTGCGCGGCAGCTTCAATTTCCTTGCGGTAAGCGACCGAGTCGTAACTGGCGTTGACGCCATCATCCCACTCGATTTTCAGCGCATCACGGCCTTTGATCGCAGCCCAGGTGTTGCTGGCGATCACCGCCACACCGCCCAGCGGCTGGAACTCGGAAGGCAGCGGGCTGCTCTCGATTTCCATGACTTTGATCACACCGGGCACTTTCAGGGCAGCGCTGGAGTCAACGGATTTAACCTTGCCGCCATACACCCGTGGCCGCGCAATGGTGGCGTAGAGCATGCCGTCAAAATGCACATCAGCGCCATAAATCGCCCGGCCATTGACGATGTCATCACCATCAAGGGCGCGCGTTGCTTCCTTACCGATATAACGGAACTCGGAAGGCTGCTTGAGGCGCAAGCTGTCACGGGCAGGCACGGCCAATGCACCGGCCGCCGTGGCCAACTCGCCATAGCCCAACTCACGGCCTGTCGGCCTGTGGATAACTTTATGCAGCTGCGCGTGGCATTCGGCCAACGGCACTTTCCATTGATCGGCAGCGGCCTGTTCAAGCATGGTCCGCGCGGCAGCACCGCAGCGGCGCATCGGCTCATACCAGTGGCGCATGCTGCGCGAACCGTCGGTGTCCTGGTTGCCGAAGCGTACCTCGTCACCGGGTGCCTGCTTGACCTTGACCCGCGTCCAATCGGCTTCCAGTTCGTCCGCGACCACCATGCTCAGGCTGCTGCGAATACCCTGGCCCATTTCGGAACGGTTGCACGTCACCGTCACAGTGCCGTCGGCGTCGATGCTGACGTAGACCTTCGGGTCATCGATCCAGCCGTGCGGCATGCCGTCGGCGCCGAACTTCTTCTCATCGGCGAAAGCATCCTGCCAACCCCAACTGGCAGCCAGTACCAGCGCGCTGGTTGCGCCGACACCTTTAAGGAAGCCGCGACGGCTCAAATTATTCAGGGCGAAATCGTTCAGGGACTGGCTCATGCCTTGGCCTCCTTCAGGTGAGTCGCGGCCTGATGGATCGCGGTTTTGATCCGGTTATAGGTACCGCAACGGCAGATGTTGCCAGCCATATAGTCTTCAATCTGGGCATCGCTAGGTGCCGGATTGCTCTTGAGCAAGGCGGTCGCGGACATGATTTGCCCACCCTGACAGAAGCCGCATTGGGCCACGCCATTATCGAGCCAGGCTTGCTGTACCACTTGACCGACCGGATCGCTGTGCAGGTTATCGATGGTGGTGACCGGTTGACCGACCACGCTGCCAATCGGGGTGACACATGAGCGCGCCGGCTCACCATTGATGTGGATGGTGCAGGCACCACACACGCCCATGCCACAGCCGAATTTGGTCCCGGTGTAACCCGCGATGTCCCGGATAGCCCACAGCAGCGGCATATCCTCAGTCGCATCCAATTGGTGATCTTTGCCATTGAGATTCAGGGTAATCATGGAGCACGCCGCCTATTTTATCAGGGGTTCGAGACGAGCGATCTTTCTCTGGATTCAGCTCTTTGGCTGAGGCAGATCGGCTCAGGCTAATACAGGACCGTGTCGCACAGCCCCTCGGTTCGGATGCATCAACAAGTCGCTCGCCTTACATCGATAGCAAGCTAACTAAAAAGCGTTTAAGCGAACGAGTCCGCCTCAGGGATTCTGATGGTTCTAATGAAACAGGAGCAAAGCGAGGGTAGAGAATAGCCCTAAAAACAACCGAACCTTAGTAAAGGTTCGGCTCCATTTCCAATTGCACGTTATAGCGCTGGGCAATGTCATTTTGAATACGTTGCGCCAGGTTCAGCAGCTGCAACCCGGTGGCGTTGCCATAATTGACCAACACCAGTGACTGCAGGCGATGTACCCCCGCCCCGTTGCCCGCGTCGCGATACCCTTTCCACCCCGCGTGCTCGATCAGCCAGCCCGCAGCCAGCTTCACTTGACCATCAGCCTGTGGATAAGCAGTCAGACCCGGATATTGGCGCTTCAGTTCAGCTGCCAATGAAGCGGGTACCAATGGATTTTTGAAAAAACTGCCCGCATTGCCCAAGACGGCCGGGTCCGGCAGTTTTTCGCTGCGGATCGCACAGATCGCCAGACTGACATCCTTGGGCGTCGGCTGAACGATGCCCTGTTCATCCAGACGCTGACGTACAGGCCCGTATTCCAGATGCAGGTGCGCCGCGCGACTCAGTAAAAAGCGCACGCGCAGAATCACCCAGTGCCCCGTGTCGCGCTTGAACACGCTGTCGCGGTAAGCGAAAGCGCAGTCGCCAAGGGAAAACTCACGCAGCTCACCTGTCTGGCGGTCCAGCGCAGTCAGGCTGTGGAATACATCCTTGATTTCGACACCATAGGCACCAATGTTCTGCATCGGCGCAGCGCCCACGGTGCCAGGAATCAGGCTGAGGTTTTCCAGGCCGGACAGGCCCTGCTCAAGGCTCCACAGCACAAAGGGATGCCAAGCCTCACCCGCCTCGGCTTCCACGATGACCTGCTCGCCATCGTCGGCAAGTAGACGAACGCCGCGACTGGTCATGCGCAGCACCAGTGCCTGAATATCGGCCGTCAGCAACAGATTGCTGCCGCCGCCAATGACCAGCAATGGCAGCCCGTGTTCAGCCGAAAACGCCAATGCCTGGCGCACCTCATCGTCGTTGTGGGCTTCGGCGAACGCTTTGGCGCTCACGTCCACGCCAAAGGTGTTGAACGGCTTGAGGGAAACCGCGGACTGCACCTGCAAGGCCATCAAACCTCCAGCAAGCGGCGCACGCGCTCAAGGTCTTCAGCGGTGTCGACACCGGCTGGCGGCGCTTCCACTGCATCGGCGACGTGAATACGCACGCCATGCCACAGGGCACGCAGTTGCTCCAGGCTCTCTGTATCTTCCAGCCAGCACGGGCCCCAACTGACGAAGTCGTGAAGGAAACCCGCACGGTAGGCGTAGATCCCGATATGTCGGCGATACGGGACGCCGGCCGGCAACTGATCGCGATCCTTGGCCAGGGCGTCACGCGCCCACGGCAATGGTGCGCGACTGAACGTCAGGGCCAGGCCATTGAGATCAGCCACGACTTTGACCACGTTCGGATTAAACAGGCTGGCCACATCGTCGATCGGTTCGGCCAGGGTCGACATCCGCGCTTCCGGGTGTGCCGCCAGGTTGTCCGCCACTTGATCGATCACCGCAGGCGGGATCATCGGCTCATCACCCTGCACGTTGACCACGATGGCGTCGTGCGCCAGGCCCAGTTGAGCGGCGACTTCGGCCAGGCGGTCGGTACCGGAGTTGTGGTCGTCACGGGTCAGCAGCACTTCGGCGCCAAAAGCACGGCAAGCCTCGACGATGCGCGCATCATCAGTGGCCACTACCACGCGCTCAGCGCTGCTTTTACGCGCCTGTTCCCAGACGTGCTGGATCATCGGCTTGCCAGCGATCATTTTCAGGGGCTTGCCGGGGAAACGGCTGGAGCCGAAACGCGCCGGAATAACAACCGTGAACGCTGCAGTCATTTATCCAGACGCTCTTCGGTGGACAGGGTGCGCGCTTCGCTTTCCAGCATCACCGGAATGCCATCACGAATCGGATAGGCCAGGCCAGCGCCTTTGCTGATCAGCTCGGTTTTGTCGGCGCTGAGCTTGAGCGGCCCTTTGCAGATCGGGCAAGCGAGGATGTCGAGCAATTTGGTGTCCATAAAAAATCCTGTGGTGTTGCTGTTATTTACGGAGAAAGTGGCGAAATGGGCAACAGGCGTAACAACTGCGAATCGAACCAACTGACGAAGGCGGCTGAAGGCTGCGCATCCACAGCCAGATACCACCAATCGTCAGCGGCGAAGGTCCGGCACTTCACGGCATCCTTCTCGGTCATGATCAGCGGCAACGACGGTGTGAACGTCAACGCCTGCGCACTGTAGACTGCATGATCGGCGAACGCGTGGGGAACAGGCTGCCAGTGTAGCCCTTCGAGGGTGTTGAAGAAACGTTGTGGATTGCCAATTCCGGCCACCGCATGCAGCGCTTGTCCGGCCGGAAAGTGATCCAGCGGCAGACGCTCGCCGCTGCGCAGGTTGACCAGGGCGGTGGGTTTGAGAACAAATGCGAAGCCGTCCTCGCGGTCGCTGGCGGCGCCGTTATAAAGCACCGCATCGACGCTGTTCAGGCGCTCCATCGGTTCGCGCAAGGGGCCTGCGGGCAGGCAGCGGCGATTACCCAGGCCGCGAACGGCATCGATCAATACCAGTTCCAGATCCCGGGCCAAGCGATAATGTTGCAGGCCATCGTCGCTCAGGATCAGGTCCAGCGGCTCGGCATCGAGCAAGGCACGCACGGCGCGACTGCGGTCCGGGTCGATCATCAGGGCTACGCCGCTGCGCTGCACGATCAACAACGGTTCGTCACCGGTTTCGCTGGCACTTTGCCCGACACGGACCCGCCACGGGAAACTCGGCGGTGTAGCGCCGTACCCCCGGCTGACCACCCCGACCCGCAGACCCTGGTTGCGACAGTGCTCGATCAACCACAGGATCATCGGCGTTTTGCCGGTACCGCCCACCGTGACGTTACCCACCACCAGCACTGGGACCGACGCCTTATAGATGTCGCCCTCACCGGCCAGGAAGCGCGCCCGTTTTTTCTGCACCACTCGCCGGTACACCCATTCCAGCGGGCGTAGCAGGCCAAGCGCAGGATGGCCGGTGTACCAGGCATTGAGTAAACGGTCGGTCAGCGCCATCAGTTAGCCGTTGGCGCCTCGACGGTGGTCATGCGCAGGTGGCTGAAACCCAGCTTGCCCGCTGCATCCATCGCTGTGATAACGGCTTGGTGAGGGGTTTTTCCGTCGGCGCTGATCGAGAGCGGCAGTGTCGTATCACCAGCCGACTCCTTCTGCAGCGCATCGATCAGCGTTGCCAGATCATTCTTGGGCAGCAACCGGTTATTCAGCGAATAGACGCCATCGGCACTGATTGCGATGTCCAGGTGTTTAAGTTCTGAATCGGCTTCCGGAGTGCCGGTGACCGCTTGCGGCAATTCGACGCGCAACTGGGTCTCACGGGTAAACGTGGTGGTGACAACGAAGAACAGCAGCAGGATAAACACCACGTCGATCAACGACACGAGGTTGATGTCGATGATCTCCCGCGGTTTACGGCGGCGGAATTTCACGCTTTACCCTCGGTCAGATCGACGTCACGGTCGCCCTGCACCACTTCGACCAGCTTGATAGCTTCCTGCTCCATGCCCACCACCAGTTCATCGACCCGACTTTGCAGGAACCGGTGGAAAAAGATGGCAGGAATACCGACCATCAGGCCGGAAGCGGTACAGATCAGCGCTTTGGATATACCGCCGGCCAGTATCGCCGCATTGGTGGTCATGCCTGAGTTCACGAACGAACCAAAGATATCGATCATGCCCAGCACCGTCCCCAGCAAACCGAGCAACGGCGCCATGGCAGCAATGGTGCCCAACGCACTCAGGTAACGCTCGAGTTCATGAATGACCCGCGCCGCAGCCTCTTCGATGCACTCTTTCATGATCTCGCGACCATGTTTGGAGTTCGCCAGACCCGCCGCGAGAATCTCGCCCAGCGGTGAGTCGGCGCGCAGCTCTTTGAGCTTGTCGCTGTTAAGTTGCTTGTCTTTGATCCAGCGCCACACCTGACCGAGCAAATGCGGCGGGGTGATGCGGCTGGCACGCAACGTCCAGAGCCGCTCGATAATGATCGCGACAGCAGCGATGGAACTCAGAATGATTGGCAGCATCATCCAACCGCCTGATTTGACCAGTTCCCACACAGTGACGACCCCTTGAAAAAAGTGGCGTCACTCTACCATAGGGCCGCCCGCACGCCGAACCCCGCGATGAATAACCGCCCTGATCAATCGCGCCAGAAGCGCCGTCGGGCACGCTCTCCTTGCGCCTCACCGAATACCCCCAGTTGCAGACGAATCGCGCCCAGTTCGGCGCTGTCATAAGGCTGCACGGCCAAGGCTGCATAGCGCGCCATTACCTGCGGGTGCGGGTGCCCGAACGCATTGTTGCGCCCACGGGAGATCAATACTCTTTCAGGCGCCACCGCCTTGAGAAACGCCGTGGATGAGGAACTGCGGCTCCCATGATGCGGCGCCTGCAACCAATGCGCGCGAACATCGAACCCGCTGCCGAGCACGGCACGTTCGGCTCCGGCTTCAATATCGCCAGTCAACAACAAACGCTCACCATTGGCCTCGACCCGCAGTACGCAGGAAGCCTCGTTACTCTCTGTCGCGTGTTCCCAGCGCCAGGTCGAGAAATGCACACCATCCCACTGCCATTGCTCACCGTTCTGACAGGACTGAGCCTGCAAGAGTGGCGGCAACTTGGCTACCTCGCCAGCCAGTACGCGGGCAACAGGCAAGCTTTTATAGACGGCCTGCGCCCCACCCGCATGGTCGGCATGCGCATGACTGATCAACATCAAATCGAGCTGGCGTACGCCGGTCTTGCGTATCGACGGCAGCACCACGCGCTGGCCAATATCGAAATCACCGAAGCGCGGGCCTGCGTCATACAACAGCGTGTGCTGGCGCGTCCGCAACACAATCGCCAGGCCCTGTCCCACATCCAGCTGCATCACCTCGACCTGACCATAGGGCACGCTCTTCACTGGCGGGAACACGCACAGCAGCAACAGCGGCCAGCCCAACAGACGCAATGGCACGCCCTTGGGCAGCAGCAACAAGACGCCGCCAAGCATGCTCAGCCACCACGCCCACCACGGCACCGCACTGCCGATCCAGGCCGGGACCCACCCAGCGACCCACGCCAACCCCTGAAACAGCCACCCCAGCAGACCTCCAGCCAGCCACAGCAAACCCTCGCCAATACCGGGCAGCGGCAATAACACAGTGCCGAGCAGCGCCAGCGGCAACACGACGACGCTGATCCATGGCACCGCGAGCAAATTGGCCAATGGCCCGCTGAGACTGACCGGCAGGTTCAACGCAAGCACTACCGGGAGCAACCCGATGGCGATCAACCATTGCGCACGGGTCCAGCTTTGCAGCCAGCTCCAGGCGCCCAGCCGACCACTGAATACCAGAATCAGGATCGCGACGGCGGCAAAGGACAACCAAAAACCGGGTTGCAAACTGACCAGCGGTTCGACGACCAGTACCGCGTTGAGTGACAACAACAAGGGCCACCACACACCCAGGTGACGGAAGCGCAGACGCCAGAGCAGGACCATGCCGATCATCGTGCAGGCTCGGCGCACCGGCACTTCAAAACCAGCCAGCAAGCCGTAACCGAGCGCTGCGGCAAACGCCAGGCCACACGCACAGGGCAACCACGGCAAACGGCGCGGCCACAGCCCCCAACGCGCCAGCCCGGCGACCAGCGCGTAAATCAACCCGGCCAGTAACCCGATATGCTGGCCCGAGATCACCAGCAGATGCACAGTGCCGGTGTCCTGCAGCACTTGCCAATCAGCCGGCGTCAGCCCTGAATCGTCGCCCAGCACCAGCGCCGCCAGCCCGCCTTGACGTCCTTGTGCATCGACTGCCAGCAACCGCTGACGCACCGCATCGCGCCAGGCTGAACGCGCAGGCGCGAGCAATTGCCCATCCGCCACGGTGCCGGTCGCGCCAATGCGCTGCGCCAACAACCAGGCTTCGTAGTCGAATGAATCAGGATTAATCAGGCCCGCCGGACGCTTGAGCTTGACCGCCAGCCGCCAGTGCTCGCCGCTGCGCACATCAGAGCCGCCGTACCACGCCAGACGCATGTGCTCAGGCAACCGGGCACGACGTGATTGCGCACCGTCGAGTTGAAAACGCACCACGCCGTCACTCGACTGCGGCAAGCCGACCACCTTGCCTTGCACCCATAGCGTTTGGCCGTCGAGTCGAGGCAGCAGGCGATCATCCAGCGCCCATTGCGCCGACACACACGCCCAACTGAAGCCGAACAGAAAAAACGCCAGCGGATAACTTCGAAACGGCAACAGCATCAGCGCCAAGACGGGCGTCAACAGCAACAGCCAAAACGGTGGCAATGCCGGCATGAAACGAATAGCCAAAAGACCCAGCGCGAGCGCCACCATCCCTGTGCGCATAAGTCTGTCCTTGAGAAGTCCATCCCTTGGATTAGCGCACCCTGCCAGACCCCGCTTTTATTAATTGTCACAAAGTCTGAATTTGATGCAGGCAGAATCTAGGCATACTGACCCACACACCCGGGACGAGACCCCCTATGCCGCGTCGTCTATTCAAACGCTACATGCCTGACCCGACCCGCATCAGGGAACACAAATCCTTACGCTTTCTCGGTCGTCTTCTGCATGATCCGAACCTCTGGCACCTCAATCGCCACTCCGTCTCGCGTGCGATGGGCATCGGGCTGTTCGCAGCATTTATGCCCATTCCCTTGCAGATGTTGTTGGCGGCCATGCTGGCCATCGCGGTGCGCGGCAATATGCCGATTGGCGTCAGCCTGGTCTGGCTGACCAATCCAGTCACGATGCCTCCGGTGTTTTATTGCACGTACCGGATCGGTGCCTGGCTGATGCAATTGCCACCACGCCACCTGCCGCCTGAACTGTCCTGGGAGTGGATCAGCGGGCAGTTATCAACCTTGTGGCAGCCCTTCTTGCTGGGCTCTGTAGTGACAGGCATCGTATTTGGCACACTGGCATACGGCCTGACCCAGCTGTATTGGCGCTGGTGGGTCAGCAGGCAGTGGCGTTTGCGGAGGGAGAAGAGGAAGTGAAGCTGTCAGGCTGACGCAATCCGTGGGGGCAAATAAATTCGCTCCCAAGGTTGAGTACACAGCCTGTACGGAGGAAGACTACTGACGCATCCCGCGCCCGCTGATCAGCAGGCGCGCACAACCCAGGTACAAAACAACGGTCGCCACCACCATGAACGTCAGGGCGATGCTGATGCGGATATCCGACACACCCAGGATGCCGTAACGGAAGGCGTTGACCATGTGCAGCACCGGGTTGGCCATGGACACTGTCTGCCAGAACGGCGGCAGCAGGTTGATCGAGTAAAACACCCCGCCCAGGTAGGTCAACGGCGTCAGGACGAAGGTCGGGATAATCGAGATATCGTCGAAGTTGCGCGCAAAGACGGCGTTGATGAAGCCCAGCAGCGAGAAAATCGTTGCCGTCAGCACGACCACCACTATCGTGATCCCCAAGTGATGGACCTGCAGGTCGGTAAAGAACATCGACAACAGGGTCACGATCAGGCCCACCGCCAAACCGCGCAGTACGCCCCCCAGGGTGTAGCCGATCAGAATGGTGTGAGGCGAAACGGGCGAGACCATCAACTCTTCGATCGAACGCTGAAACTTGGCGCCGAAGAAACTCGACACAACGTTGCCGTAGGAGTTGGTGATCACCGACATCATGATCAGGCCCGGCACGATGTACTGCATGTAGGTGAAGCCACCCATGTCGCCAATCTGCCGGCCGATCAGGTTGCCGAAGATCACGAAGTACAACACCATGGTGATCGCTGGCGGCAGCAACGTTTGCGGCCAGATCCGGGTGAAACGACGGATCTCGCGATAGACGATGGTTTGCAGGGCAATCAGGTTGGGACGCAGCTCGGAGCCAGGGTTGGAACTCATACCGCCACCTTCGCCAGGTTTTTTTCCACCAGAGACACGAACAGCTCCTCAAGGCGATTGGTTTTATTGCGCAGGCTCAGCACTTCGACTTTCTGCGCGGCCAACTGACCGAACAGCGCGGTGATGCCAACGGTCTTGTCCACTTGCACTTCCAGGGTGTGGCTGTCGACCAGCTTCGCCGGGTAACCGATCAAGGTCGGCGCCACCTGATACGCATCCCTCAGATCAAGCAAAAACGTCTCGACGTGCAGCGTATTCAGCAGTTGCTTCATGCCCATGTTCTGGACGATGACGCCGTGATCGATGATCCCGATATTACGGCACAGGTGCTCAGCCTCTTCCAGGTAGTGCGTGGTGAGGATGATGGTGATGCCTTTCTCGTTCAGCTCGGTGAGGAACGTCCACATTGAGCGACGCAGCTCGATGTCCACGCCCGCCGTCGGCTCATCAAGAATCAACAGGCGCGGTTCGTGGATCAACGCCCGAGCGATCATCAGACGGCGCTTCATGCCGCCGGACAACGCACGCGATGGCACGTCGCGTTTGTCCCACAAGCCCAGTTGAGTCAGGTATTGCTCGGCCCGCTCTTTGGCGATTTTGGGCGGGATACCGTAGTACCCGGCTTGGGTTACCACAATGTCGAACGTCTTTTCGAACTGGTTGAAATTGAATTCCTGCGGCACCACGCCGATGCACCGCTTGAGCGCTGCGGGCTCGCGATCCAGGTCATGACCAAAGATATTCACTGTACCGCTGGTTTTGTTGACCAGGGTCGAGATGATGCCGATGGTCGTGGATTTGCCGGCGCCATTGGGGCCGAGCAATGCGAAGAAATCACCTTCAGCGACATCCAGATCGATACCACTCAGGGCCTGGAAACCGTTGCCGTAGGTTTTGGTTAGCTGCCGGATGGACAGAGCGGAACTCATATCTGAAATACGCACCAAGAAGGGGGAAGGAAGAATAAATAAGGTCGAGCGCAATCAATAACAACTGCGGCCAACCGGACAATGGTGCTTGGCAACGCCGCGCAAGTACAGCGACATGTATTGATAGTCAGTATTAACTCAACGCGGTCATCACTGCTTTTCGATAGGCCGGCCGCGCTTTCAAGCGCTCATACCAGGCTTGAAGATGGTGCATCGCGGGCCGTTCAATCGGCATCTCGAACCAGGCATATATAAAGCTGCCCAAGGGAATATCGCCCATCCCCAACGCTTCTCCGGACAAGTAAGGCTGTTTGGCCAACGCGTCGTCGACGACGGCCAGCAACGCCTGACACGTTTTGATCGCACCGTTGATCTGCACCCAGTCCTGCTGATCCGCCGGGGTGCGCAACACGCCCCAAAATACGCTCTTGAAGGGTTCGGCAAACGTTGAGGTGGTCCAATCCATCCATTTGTCCGCCGACGCCCGCGCGGTCAGGCTGTCAGGGTACATGGCCGAGCCCGGCGCATAACGAGCGGCGAGATAGCGCACGATGGCGTTGGATTCCCAGAGTACAAAACCATCATCCTCAATAACCGGGATCCGGCCATTGGGGTTCATCGCCCGGTATTCGGGTTGATCGACAATGCCAAATGCGCCACCGGCATCAATGGCTTCATACGGCACCGCAACCTCTTCTGCACACCACAGCGCCTTGCGCACGTTGGACGAGTTTTTCCGCCCCCAGATTTTCAGCATGCCATTCCCCTTGTCAAACCCGTGATGACTCAATCGTGCATCAGTTTAATCTGAGCACGCCCCTCTAAATCCAGCGATCTATTATAAAGATTGATCGCCTGGATCTCTGGGCTGGAGCTGAAACCGCGTTCATGCCCGGCGAACTCCGCCACGGCCGGGTGGTCACTATCGATGCACTCGCTGTTGTCGCCATCTTCACCTGATGCCGACTAAGCTCTTGATGGCGGATTTTTTGCCGCTGTCGTCACGGAGGATTACCTATGCTGTTGTTGTGGATACTGGTTCTGGTGGTCGGGGTTGCTTATCTGGCCCACCGACGCGTCGCACCCCTGCCCACCTTGGGTGTGGTCGCTGTCTTTTTGCTGGCAATGGGCGCCTTCAGCCACGCGCCGGGTTGGCTGCTGGTGGTGTTCTGGGTCTTGTGGCTGGCAGTCGCAGTGCCGTTGGCCCTGCCAGATCTGCGCCGCACGTACCTCACTGCGCGGTTGTTCTCATGGTTCAAGAAAACCTTGCCACCTATGTCGCAGACTGAGCGCGACGCCATCGACGCGGGCACCGTCTGGTGGGACGGTGAACTGTTCAGCGGTCGCCCCGCCTGGAACACGCTGCTGGCCTACCCCAAAGTCCAGCTCACAGAAGAAGAGCAGGCGTTCCTCGACGGCCCTACCGAAGAGCTGTGCGCGATGGTCAGTGACTGGCAGATCGGCCAGTCAATGGACTTGCCGCCTGAAGCCTGGGAACACATCAAGCAGCACGGCTTCTTCGCCCTGATCATCCCCAAAGAATATGGCGGCAAAGGTTTCTCGGCCTACGCCCATTCCCAAGTGGCGATGAAACTGGCCACCCGCAGCGGCGACCTGGCATCCACGGTCATGGTGCCCAACTCCCTCGGCCCTGCCGAATTGCTGCTGCATTACGGCACGGACGAACAACGCAATCACTACTTGCCACGCTTGGCACGCGGCGACGACATTCCGTGTTTCGCCCTGACCGGCCCGCTGGCGGGCTCCGATGCCGGCGCCATGCCGGACACCGGGGTGATCTGCAAAGGCCAATGGCAAGGCAAAGAAGTCATCGGCCTGCGCCTGAACTGGGAAAAACGCTACATCACCCTCGGCCCGGTCGCCACCTTGCTGGGTCTGGCGTTCAAGGCATTCGATCCTGAGCACTTGCTCGGCGACAAGGAAGACCTGGGCATCAGCCTGGCGCTGATCCCGACCGATACCCCTGGCGTCGAAATCGGGCGGCGCCACCTGCCACTGGGCGCCGCGTTCATGAACGGTCCCAACAGCGGCAAAGACGTGTTCATCCCCCTGGACCTCCTGATCGGTGGTCAGGACATGCTCGGCAAAGGCTGGATGATGCTGATGAACTGCCTGTCGGTGGGTCGTTCAATCTCCCTGCCTGCGGTCGGCACTGGCGCAGCCAAGTTCACCAGCCTGGTCACCGGGCAATATGCGCAGGTGCGTGAACAGTTCAATGTACCGCTGTCGGCTTTCGAAGGTATCCAGGAAGCCCTGGCGCGGATCGGCGGCAACGCCTGGCTGATGGACAGCGCGCGGATGCTCACCGCCAACGCCGTGGACCTGGGGGAAAAACCCTCGGTGTTGTCGGCGATCCTGAAATATCACCTGACCGAACGTGGCCGTGAATGCATCAGCCACGCCATGGATGTGCACGGTGGCAAGGGCATCATCATGGGCCCGAACAACTACCTGGGCCGCAGCTGGCAGGGGGCGCCGATCTTCATCACCGTAGAAGGCGCCAACATCCTTTCGCGCAACCTGATGATCTTCGGTCAGGGCGCGATTCGCTGCCATCCGTTCGTGCTCAAGGAAATGGCCCTGGCCGGCCGCGAGGATCACGAACGCGCGCTGGTGGAGTTCGATGGCCTGCTGCTCAAGCACATCGGTTTTGCGGTCGGCAACGCAGCCAGTACCTTCATTCTCAACCTTGGCCTTGGACGTTTCGAGGCCGTACCGGGAGACAGCCTGAGCCAGGGTTACTTCCGCGCACTGAATCGCCAGGCCGCAGCTTTTGCCCTACTGGCCGATTTGAGCATGATGCTCCTGGGCGGCGAGCTGAAACGGCGGGAACGGCTGTCCGCCCGCCTCGGCGATGTGTTGAGCCATCTGTACCTGGCCTCTGCCGCGCTCAAGCGTTACCACGACCTCGATTCGCCCGAGCACATGCGCCCCCTGTTTCGCTGGGCCATGGAGGAAAGCCTTGGCGAGTCCGAGCGCGCACTGGATGAGCTGCTGAGCAACT
>ERZ1463038.222-NODE-222-length-17891-cov-15.367291_pt1 | contig 17891 bp, 21 predicted proteins | sample MGYA00564479_ERZ1463038 | MGnify/ENA primary metagenome ERZ1463038 (study PRJEB39244, sample SAMEA3635134) | Helicobacter pylori | study: EMG produced TPA metagenomics assembly of PRJEB11511 data set (Assembly of a 5300-year-old Helicobacter pylori...
CACCTAGGACACTCTTTCCCTACACGACGCTCTTCCGATCTCTCACCGGAAGACTGTGGGACCGGTCCTCGGATGAGCTTTCGCGTTCTGGGGCGATCATAACCTGGACCGTACCGAGCAGGAGACCGACGACCACGGAAAGGAGAGGGGTGACGTTGTTGGTGAGCCCGAGCTGCTTGTCGTACCTGCGAAGCTCGTTTCAGCAACTGGTCGACCGCGAAGGTTGTCGGGGCGAGGCGCATCCTCACCAGAACTCGGCTCCTGCGACAACAACGGAGAGGATTGTGATGCCTGTGCGATTTCCGTTAAGCTGAGCAGACCAAGTGTCGTGTCGGTAAGCTGGCAAGGCGAGACCCACCCAGGACCGCTTTCCAAATCCGCCCAATCGCCTGTGAAAGCGAAGGGTCAGGAAACGCTTTCGACGCAAGTGGACAAACGAACTGATCCTCTGATTCTCCTGACATCGACCTGGAGAGGGGGAAGATGTCAGCACATGCTGCCGTCGTCACAGAGGCTATCTGGAACCCCTGACGAAGCGGGGCAGACGACTCACCCACCAGCCAAGCTTCGAAACTCTGACTCGCTTGGAGTCCTCTTCTTCAGCCTGGTAGATCGCCGGTCAGCTCTGTTGCGCACGACGGTGAAGCGGAACTTGCCTGGAGGAGCTGCGACAGCGCTGAGAATGGCCCGGCTGGTGGGGAAGCCGAACGTCAGCTTGGCTGAACCTCAATTCTGCACGAAACCTGCTGCAGAGATCCTGCAGGTCTCATCCAGGTCCCTGCCCTGCACTGGCAGCGAGGGGTAAGGCCGACCCGGGCCGTGCGCCGCTGGGAGGGGTGTCCAGGTGGGGCGCGTTCACGGGACGGCGAGGGAGCGGCGGCGGTCGACTTACGCAGAGCAGAAGCGATCGTTTCCATCTTGCGAGTCGGGTGAAGCTGAGCGCAGCTGTAGTACGACCACGGCCGACTGCTGTCTGGGCGAAGTCAAGCCGGGCCGAAGTTGGACTCGCCTGTCTCCTCCAACCACACCCGACCCCTGTTCCCGCGTCTTTTCGTCTGAGTGCAGCAGACACGTACGCAGGGCTCACACACACAGCCTCTTCACGCGTCCACGCGCCACTACCAGCACTCCCAAGGTCGCGTCACGCAGCAACGATGGCGGCAGCGCGACTCAAGGTCCTGGGAGACGAGTGCGTCGCAGCTCATCCCCCGAGGTCGCGTACACTGCTGATTACCTGTGTCCCCAGTCTCTACAAGAGATCAGACAAGGTCAACGGCGAGCTCTTCGCCCTTACCTATGGCGCGCTCGTTGTCCAGCTCATCAAGGACTACGAGGACTACGACGAGGTCAACAAGCAGCTCGAGAAGATGTTTGACACTGTTCTAGAAGGTCTGGAGTTCGGCAGCTAACGCGTGGGTGGCGCTGCAGGGGGTACAACATCGGCGTGCGCTTGATCGAGGACTTCCTCGCGCGGACCGGGCTCGGGCGGTGTAAGGACTTTGCCGAGGTCGGCGAGGTCATGTCCAAGGTACGTTGGTCACGTCGCGTGACACTCGACGCGCGTCCGCTGAGCTTGCCCCCGGCCCGCCAGGTCGCCTTCCGCTCGCTGCTTGCCATCACGCCCACGCTCGTCCAACACCCCGTCTCGCCCACACAACCGAAACCCGCTTTCTCGCTCATCTTCGACGAGAACCCGCTCACGGACTTTGTCGAGCTGCCCGAGGAGGCCGTCGAGGGCGGCCTGGTGTACGCGAAGGTGCTCGAGGGGGTCATTCGCGGCGCGCTCGAGATGGTGCGTTCGCGGATCTGGTCCGGGCTATTCACTGCAGGAATCGGAGCTGACGCCCCCCACTGCGACCTCAGATCCAAACGTCCGTCACGGCCCAGATCGTGGCCGACACGCTGAGGGGCGACGACCGAACGGAGCTCAAGGTGACGCTGGTCCGGTATCTTGAGGAGGAGATGCCTCCTGGCGACGATTGATTCCCTTGTAACCCTGTTGTGCTCATATCGACGCCCTTCGTTGACTGGGGCTGCTTTGGCTGGGTGCACCGTGCGTTGGCGGTCACCTGCGGCACCTCCCGCATCACAAACGGACGCTAGAGGAGTCAAGAGAACGATATTGGAAATCATGGATATTGTATCTGGTCGCTCTATCCCTCAGAGCTTGGAGCGCCCCTTGTCGCCCTTGGTCTTCTCCTCCCACAGCTTGCCGAGTTCGGCCTTGAGCTCCTTCTTGAGGATTTTGCCCGTGGCATTCCTCGGCATCTCCTCGTCCCGGATAATAATCAACACGGGGACACAGTGCTTGGGGAGATGCTTGGCGACGAGCGTCGCGACGTCCGCGGCAGTCACCTTGCCGCCACCGAACTGAGGCTTCGGGACGATGACAGCTCTGGAGGAGAAAGGGAGTGAGCTCGTGTGCCACTCTGCAAGTACAATGATGCGCACGCGACGAGCTCGCCGAGCTTGTCGTCTGGAACTGGCACAACCGCGCAGTCCTTGATGCGCTCGTCGCGGTAGATAGCGTTCTCGACGGCCACAGTCCTGCAGGGATGACGGGTGAGTCCTGGCGCGAAAAGCAGCTTAAAGAGTGACGCACGAGATGTTCTCTCCACCCCTGATGATCTAAGGGACGGGCCGGGTGAGCGAGCAGTAGACCGAGCCGCGAGGGAACGCTCTCACAATCTCCTTCGCGCGGTCACTAATGTACAGCCAGCCGCCTGCATCCATGTGGCCCAAGTCACCGCTTTGGGTTAAAGAACTTCAGATGTCGAGTCCAGGACTGGTCGGACGGGTTGACTCACGACGCGAACCAGCCGTCGGGCAGGAAGGCTTCCGCGGTCGCCTTGGGCGACTTCCAGTAGCCCTCGGCCACGTTCGGGCCCTTGATGTAGATCTCGCCCGTCTCATTAGGGGGCAGCTGGACCTTCTTGATCGGGCACATGATCTTGACCTCGGTGGATGGCGTCGCGGTGCCACAACTCTTCGGGCCTGCAGCGCAGGGAGCAAGTCTTTAACGAGCACAATCCGGACAATCGGAGTGTGAGGGAACGAACGGTTCAAGTAGTCCTCTCCGGAGTGAGAAGTTGCGACAGCACTGCAGTGAGCGTCAGCTTGACTCGACGACTGCGGTGTGACCCAGCGTACTTGACTTCCGTCAGACCTAAGAGAAGGCAGGGGGTGAGCAACAATTGAAGACAATGAAGGCCAGGAGTTCTTACCGTATGCATTGGAAGCCGACGCCTTGGGGACGGACTTGCGGAGGGCGCTCGGCAAGCGGTCGCTCGACGGCGCGCCACCGAAGCTGAGACCCTCGAGCGTGTGGTTCGTGTCTCCATCCAGTGCGTCAATTAGCTCCATGACCATGTGGGGTACTCTATTTCCATCAACGAGTCAGCGTGAAACCGATGAGAGTGCAAACATGAGGGCCAACGTACCCTCCAGCCGTCGTGATCTTCTCCTGCTTGATCGCCTTGACGGCGTCGTTGACTTCCCACTTGTGCATGAGCACAATCTTGCCGCCAGCGGCAGTGGCCAAGAATAGGAGAGATTGGCAGCCGGTCTGCGGATATCAATTGATCAGGAATCGGGATGCCTAGGGATCGGCTGCCGTGCTCACGACGTGAAAGAGCGGGACGCTCAGCAGAATCGCACGCTGGATAGCTTTCGGGTCGGGAACAGGGAGCGGGTCACCACGGCGAAGAGCAGCCCTCGCGTTCGCTGTTTCGAGAGGTCAGCACTTGTTACACGTCGCGCCCGCGCGGATTAAGCTCACAAGCAGCGCTGTTCGGCAAGTTGGAGAGAAATCTGCCGCGAAAGCATGAGTGGCAGCGCGCATCGCTTGAGAAGTCTCACGTACTGTCGCTGCGTCGAAAGCACACCCTTGGGGAGCGAAGTAGTTCCAGAGGTGTAGTAGATGGTCACATGGTCGTCCGGCGCGATTTCGACGTGAGGAAGCGGGACTCCGCCGCATCCGTCCACGGCGACATCAAAGCTCTCAAACCCAGCCCTAAAGGATGCAACTGAATCAGAACACGCATCTGGCTGAACTGGTCCAAATTTACTTACGGTGCGGTCCGCGTGCGCGCAACGAAAACGTGAGCGCATCCAGCGTCGCGCAGCGCCGCAAGGGACGGCGTAAGCGTCGCCGCCCGCTCTGGGTCCACGATCGCGACCTTGCATCCCGAGTTGGTAAAGCAGTGCGTGAGCGCCTCCAGGGGTGACCAGGCGTTGATCGCGACCGCGACTCCACCAATGGACGCGATTGCCATGAACGAGAGGATCCACTCTGGAAAGTTGCGCATGCAAATGGCAACTGGAGAGGTGTCATGTCAGTTTATGCGTAGATGAACGTTCCAATCACTAAGATTGGACGCACCTCGGTCGCCCTTCACGACACCACGCCGCCGCAAAAGCTCCGCAATGGCGGCGGACCTTGTAGCCGCCTGCTCATAGGTATAGCGCTCGTTCTGGTACACAATGTAGTCCCGCTTGGCGTAGGTCTGCAGGCGAGCCGTCAGATCTTGCCCCATCAACGGAAAGCGTTCCGGAGAAAAGCGTACCGTCGAGATGGCGAGCCAGAGGTCACGGATGCTCTTGGGCAGGTTCTTGAACACCTTCCGCTGCTCGCCCTTGATGCTCACCAGCTCGGTCTCCCACATTGCTCCGGGCTGCTGCATGAGGGCATGGCACTCTTCGATTGACCGGGCCGGCCAGGCGGCGGCGGTTGGGGACGACGACATGGGGCGAGGACGAGGTGGGCGGTGCAGAGAGGAAATGGGTAGGGGCGAACGGTGGTCCGCTGACTGATCGATACAGTTGGGTTGAGGTCTGGAGGATTTGCCTTGCGTTGAAGGCGAACCTGGTGCCCCGCCGCTCAGCAAGCTGCCGGCCGGCACGTCGAGTGGCCGAATAGGGGCGCTGGAGGTGGGATTGTCCTTCTTTTGTTTTCGTACCCGACAAGACCAAGTGAAATCCTAAAGCTTTGTGTTCGTTCACCTTTCGGATGTCAATCGTCACGGAGTAGATGGTTGAGGGATCCGCGGAACCGGCCTGATGGCAAGTGATGAGAGCGCATGCACCAAGCTCTGAAACCTCCGCGGAGATCGCGTCGCCACAGCGTTTTCTACACCCTCACCTGCACTCCCTTCTGCCAGTTTTTCTGCCTGCTCCTGTTGGTCACAGTGAAGACGTGGCGGCTTACTCGCGCTTGCCTTATCTGGCGGTGTGCTGAGCAAGCTTAGAAGCGATCGCGGCTCAGCCGCTCCGCGATCCGGCCCCCACCAAGCCCGATCCCAAATCGTCCGTTCCAAGACGTTCTACCTCGCCTCGCTCTCTTCCCTTGCACTCACACCTCCCTCAACAATCATCAATCATGTCCTCTCCCCAGTTCACCCTCTACTCGCACGCCCAGGGTAAGCTCCTTTAAAGGCATCGTGACCGCGGCGACGAGCTCGTTTCGTCGTCACGGCTCGTCACTACCCCGTTCTGGCGTTCGCTGACTTCACCAATATCCATCTGACGGCAGGCCCCAACGGCTGGAAGGTAATCAGTGATTCTCACACTACACGGCTGTAACGACACTGATCCATCGCCTCATCGCCCAGGTGGCCTTTGTTCTGAAGGCTCTCGGGCTCACGTACGAGTCCAAGTACCTTGCGTTCGACAAGGCTGAGCAGAAGACTCCCGCGTTCCTCGCCGTCAACCCCAACGGGTGCGTTCCCACACTCGCGACCTCAGGCCGGCGCCTCTGCTGACCTGGCATACCCCTGCGGTCACTGTCTACAGCCGCATCCCTGCCCTTGTCGACCACACCGACGGAGACTTCACCGTATGGGAGTCCGACGCGATCATGGTCTACCTCGTCGAGAAGTGTGCGTTACTTTGCTTCGTGCCGCGGGCGCGGTGAGAGCATGGTGTGGGGCTGACCCGCTATGCGCAGACGACACCAAGCACATCCTTTCGTTCCCTGGAGCCAAGGAGAAGACTCAGGTTCTTCAGTGGCTCTTCTTCCAGGCCAGTGGCCAGGGAGCGTACTTGTAAGGCCGCCGGTTCTCAACAGACGCCATCACTACGATGCTGACGCCCGCTCTACTCGCCTTTTGCTCTTTTCAGTGGCCAGGCCGCTCATTTTAAGATGTTTGCGCCCGAGAAGATCCCGTACGGCATCACCCGTTACACCAACGAAGTCGCCCGCGTCTGCAGCGTCCTCAACGACGTCCTCGCCAAGCAGGCGTTCCTCGTCGGAGACCGCGTCTCGATCGCCGACCTCGCGTTCATCCCCTGGAACAAGTTCGCCCTTGCGGCTCTGCTCCCGGAGGGCATCGACGCTCAGAAGGAGTACCCCGCCCTGTCCGCATGGCACGCGAAGTTGATCGCCCTCCCCTACGTCGAGGCTGCCGCCGCCGACCAGGCCGCCGCTGGATCCCACTAGACGCCTGATCGCTTAAAAAGTATATTTGCAAGACCAAAACAAGAGTCTGCTACCTTGATCATCAATGCGCTTGTCGCGCCTGTGCTTCACACTCGGCTGTCGCACGCGCTGCAAATGTACTGACGCAAACACTGGGATCACTACTTAGCCCTCCGCGGGTCAGCGCGAGGTGTCAAGGTTCATTCAATCTTTACGTGAGTTGTGGAGACATTTGGATGCGCGTGCTGACGTTGTCTGCGAGGCAATACGCGCGTCGAGAAGGGCCAGCCAGGCTCTCCAAAATTCCTGGGCTTCAGGAGTGGGGACGATATAAACACCTGAAGGCTGTTTCCAGACTGAGAAGAGGAACACTCTGCGCTCCTGTTGTTCAGTGGCGCCCACTCAAGTACTAAGTTGCCGGCTGCACGAGCAGCGCGGCCGGCTCAGGAGTGTGGTCGATTCCTCTGCGCCCGTCCAGCTCAAAGGCTCACTCTCTTGCGTTCCTTGAGCATACTTAGTACTCGGGTACTTCTAGTCAGGCAAACCGCGAGAGAGCGCGCGTCACCACCCCGCACGGTGCCTCTGGCGCCGCGCCGCCCCGCCGGTCGGAGCGGCCCCACTCGAAGCGATTTATAACCCTTCACATCGTTCGAACACGTTCGACGCCCAAACAGCTCTCCTTCTTACCTTCACCTGATCCTCAATCTCAACCATGTCTGCCCCGTGCGTGCTACACCTGCACAATTGGCCCTTAGCTGACTTCCGGCTCCCCAGTCAATTCACCCTCTACTCACACGGCCAGGGTGCGCTCCTCCACCGCTCGTACGAGCTTCCTTGCTGATATCTTGATCGTTGTACTTATTAGGTCCCAACGGCTGGAAAGTAAGAAGACATTCTACCCGTGCGGAAGGGCGTCGTCGCCAACACTGCCTCCTCACTCCCAGGTGGCCTACGTCCTCAAGTCGCTCGGGCTGACCTACCAGACCTCGTACCTCGCCTTCGACAAGGCGGAGCAGAAGACTCCCGCGTTCCTCGCGCTCTGTCCCAATGGGTGCGGTTCCGCGCGGCGTGTCCTCGAGTTTCCCAAGGTTGACTTCGCCCACTGAACCCCGCCGGTCATCGTCATCAGCCGCATCCCCGCTCTCGTTGACCACTCAGACAACGACTTTGTTGTCTGGGAGTCGAACGCCATCCTCCTGTACCTCGTCGAGAAGTGTAAGCTGTGCGAGTGTGTTCAGTGGCGTTCCGCGGAGCTGACACCCATCGTGGCTATAGATGACACCAAGCACATCCTTTCGTTCCCTGGAGCCAAGGAGAAGACTCAGGTTCTTCAGTGGCTCTTCTTCCAGGCCAGTGGCCAGGGAGCGTACTTGTAAGGCCGCCGGTTCTCAACAGACGCCATCACTACGATGCTGACGCCCGCTCTACTCGCCTTTTGCTCTTTTCAGTGGCCAGGCCGCTCATTTTAAGATGTTTGCGCCCGAGAAGATCCCGTACGGCATCACCCGTTACACCAACGAAGTCGCCCGCGTCTGCAGCGTCCTCAACGACGTCCTCGCCAAGCAGGCGTTCCTCGTCGGAGACCGCGTCTCGATCGCCGACCTCGCGTTCATCCCCTGGTCCAACATCGCATTTGCCCACCTGTCAGTCCAGCTTTTGAGAAGATGCTGACGCGAGAAGAACGCGCTGCTGACGCCTTGCTCCGCCGTTCAGCCTCCCGGACGGCATCGACGCCAAGACCGAGTACCCGGCGCTCTCCGCGTGGCACGCAAAGCTGCACACCCTCCCGTACGTTGCTGAGGCGACCGCGGACCAGACTGCTGTCATGGCGGCCAAGTGAGCGTTGGAGCCTGCCTGCCTGTAATTACGAAGCGCTTGAGAGTAGACTCCGGACCCCTTTGCCATTTATGTAGTGGGATTTCAATTGAGCGTACTGGAGCTGGTTCGCCTGGAGAACTCTGCACGAAACCTTTATACCGCGCTCGACAGTTGAGGCCTGACGAAGAGAAGGACTCTAGTCGCTCGCGAGCCCCTCACGCGAACAAAGCGCGCAGCTCGCGGTAGTGTGTTAATCAGCGGCCGTTCCACGCGATTGCTGTTCCCCAAAGCCTCAAAGCGCGACCAGGAGCAGCTCAACCGAACCTCACGCGCCAGCCAGGTCGACCGCGCCCGCTCGCATCTCCCCCCACGACCGAGCGCGCAGCTCGCCCGCGACCGAACCACCATGCCGTCCCAGGACATGCGGGGCTTGACCGTACGTCCAGAGGGTCCTCAGTAGCCACGAGGTGATCGCAAGCATCCTGATGCGCTCTCGTCCCGCAGCAATACATCGCCGACCTGCGGGCCTGCCGCGTGCGCGAGCTCGAGGAGAAGCGCATCAACAAGGAGATGGCTCACATCAGGCAGAAGTTCAAGGGTGCGTCAACGGTACCGGTGGAAACGCGTGGGCATGGGCGGGAGTGGTCGAGACCCGTGAGCCAGTCGTGCTGACGCTGTGGGCCCGCGCGCGCAGATGGTAACCTCGACGGGCGGCAGAAGAAGAAGTGAGGCTCTGAGACCTCGTACCAGCCTGTACTGCATTCTGACGCGATGGTCCGACCCAGGTACCTCTCCAAGATCGTCTTCACGTACATCCTGGGGTACCAGGTCGACGTCGGCCACATGGAGGCCGTCAACCTCATCTCGAGCCCCAAGTACTCGGAGAAGCAGATTGTGAGCCATTCTGGGCTTGCCGAGAGGTCGGAACATGTGGTGGCAGGAGAGCAGGAGCTGACTCGGTGCCAACCCGCGCCTCCGCAGGGCTACCTCGCCCTCACGCTGCTCATGCACGAGAACTCGGACCTCGTGCGCCTGGTCGTCAACTCGGTTCGGAAGGATCTCGATGAGATGAACGAGACGAACAACTGCCTCGCGCTGCACGCCATCGCCAACATCGGCGGAGCCGAGATGGCCGAGGCGCTCGCTGGAGACGTGCACCGACTTCTGATCAGCCCGTAAGATGCTTGATCCGAGTATTCTGGAGCGTGGACTAAACGCGTCTTTGAATTGCAGCACGTCGCGCTCGTTCGTAAAGAAAAAGGCCGCGCTCACGCTCCTGAGGCTGTACCGCAAGCACGCCGAGGTCATCCCCGCAGCCGAGTGGGCGCTTCGGATTATCTCGATCATGGATGATCAGAACCTCGTGCGCTGTTCGGCTGCTCCCTTCCTCGGACCGCGAAACTCACACCCGTACCTTCGCAGGGGGTCGCGCTCGCCGTGACCAGTCTCGTCATGACGCTCGCCCAGGACAACCTCGAGGCATTTGCCGTGTGCTACCAGAAGGCGGTCGATCGGCTCAGCAAGGTTCGCTCCCACACCTTCACGATCTGGTCTATCGCCTGACTCCTCATCGTCGCGCAGATCGTCATCGAGGAGCAGTTCTCCGCCGATTACGTCTACTACAAAGTCCCGATCCCCTGGCTTCAAGTCAAGCTTTTGCGATTGTTGCAGTACTACCCGCCGTCTGGTTCGTCGATCCTCGACAATATTCCCCGATGCGCCGCCACTGACAGTCCTACGCTCCCGCAGAGGACCCAACCCTCCGCCTCGTGCTCCACAACGTTCTCGAAAAGATACTTAAGAACTCGCAAGAGTCACACCGCAACGTGCAGCACAACAATGCGCAAAACGCGGTCCTGTTCGAGGCGATCAACCTCGCGATCCACCTCGACACCGAGTCGACAATTGTGCACGCTGCTGCGACGCTGCTCGGCACATTTATTCTCTCAAAGGAGACGAACGTGCGGTACCTCGGCCTCGACACCATGGCGCACCTCGCTGCGCGGAGCGACAGCCTCGAGGCGATCAAGGTGCACCAGAAGACGATCATCCTCTCGCTCCGGGACAAGGACATCTCGGTCCGGCGGCGCGGGCTGGACCTGCTGTACTCGATGTGCGACGTGACGAACTCGAAGGAAATCGTCGGCGAGCTGCTCAAGTACCTCCAGGTCGCGGACTACACCCTGCGCGAGGAGATGGTGCTCAAGATTGCGATCCTCACCGAAAAGTTCGCCGTCGAGTACGAGTGGTACGTCGACACGATCCTGCGCCTCATGAGCTCCGCCGGCGACCACGTCGGCGAGGAGGTCTGGTACCGCGTCGTCCAGATCGTCACCAACACCGAGGAGCTCCAAGAGGTGAGCTTCTCTCCTTGACGGGGGTGGACGTATTCGCTAACTTGAACCGCACCAAGTACGCTGCTCGGCGAGTCTACGAGTTTCTCGGTAACCCGTCCTGCCACGAGAACATCGTCAAGGTTGGCGCCTACGTTCTCGGCGAGTACGGCCACCTCATCGCAGACGAGCCCGTGGGTGATGCTTTCGCTCAGTTGACCCATCCAGAACTCACACACTCTCCTTGACAGGGACGGAGTCCGATCGAGCAGTTCCAGATCCTCCACTCGCGGTCGAACATGTGCTCGACGGCGACCAAGGCCCTCCTGCTCACGACCTACTTCAAGTGGCTCAACCTGTTCCCCGAAATCCGCGAACAGATCGTCTCCGTCTTCGTTCGCTACTCGCACGTCCTCGACGCCGAGCTCCAGCAGCGTGCGTGCGAGTACCTCGCCATCGCCCGCCGCCCGGACGACGACTTACTTCAAGTCGTCGTCGACGAGATGCCGCCGTACCCGGAGCGAGAAAGCGCCGTAAGTCCTTCTTCCGCTTTGTATAGCCGCCTTGTTTCTGACTTAATGATTCCGACAGCTCCTGAGCCGACTGCTGAAGAAGACGGGCGACACGGGCGACAAGCGCACATGGCACATCGGCGGCAAGGAGGTCAACAAGGGCCAGGACGCCGAGCGCTACAAGGGCTTCGGCCGGCGCAAGGCCAAGGAAGAGATCGAGGATGCTCCCGCCGCGACTGCCCCTGCGCTCGTCGAGACGTCGGCGCCGTCGCCCGCGGACGACCTCATGTCGTCGCTCGCCGGCCTCGACCTCTCCTCGCCCGGCGCGTACACGGCCCCGATCGAGCCGGACGTCGTCTCGGCACCAGCACCGACTCCCGTGCCGCAGTCGACTTCCTCGCCGGCGCACGTCTCGAAGGCCGTCACGAGCTCGGCGAACCCGACCGGCCGCAAGATGTCGACCCCGCTAACGCACGGCGCGGACAAGTGGCTCACCCGGCACATCTACAACCACGAAGTGTGTCTGTTCGTCCGTCCATGAGAGAGTTCAGCTGACCCTCTGAACTTTAGGGCGTTCTGTACGAAGACGGCCAGCTGCAGGTCGGGATCAAGTCGGAGTTCCACGGACACCTCGGGCGCGTCGCGCTCTTCTTCGGCAACAAGATCTCGGTCGCGCTCGACTCGTTCACGGTCACGGTCGACGTCGACGACCCGGACGCGCTGTCGGTCACGCTGCCGCAAATTCCGGCGCCGACGCTGCACGCCATGTCGCAGATGCAGCAGCTCGTGCACGTCGAGTGCAAGGACATCTTCGACTCGCCCCCGATCCTCAACATCTCCTACCTCGCCGGATCGCTCCAGACAATCACGCTCCGGCTGCCCATCTTCCTCACAAAGTTCGTCGAGCCAGTCCAGCTCGGCCAGGCCGACTTCTTCGAGCGCTGGAAGCAGATCGGCGGCCCGCCGCGCGAGGCGCAGAAGATCTTCCCGATCAAGGTCGACGCCGGCAAGGTCGACACGGTCAAGAACCGCAAGGTCGTCGACGGCGCGTGCTTCGGCCTCCTCGACGGCATCGACCCCAACCCGAACAACATCGTCGCCGCGGGCGTCCTGCACATGTCGACCGCGGGCAAGGTCGGCTGCCTGCTCCGCCTCGAGCCAAATACGGAGGCCAAGGTGAGCTTCCTACCCTTGCTGTGGTACGAGATGAATGCTGACCCACCCCACGGCGTCCAGCTCTGTCGCCTCACGATCCGGAGCACGAACGACGCCGTGTCCGCGGAGACGCTCAAGACGCTCGTAGGCGCGCTCACCTCCAAGTGATGCGGCGGAACGGACTTTTCGGGCGATCGCTTCTCCCCTTGTTGTGCATGTTGGACCTTTGCAAGCTATACCCTTCGTGCGACGCGTTGCCGTGCCCGCACCGACTCCGCTGGGCGCGTCGTGTGTACCTCCACCCGGTTTCGCAGGTCTCCGCAGGCGAGTTTTCGACCTAGTTAGAAGAATCTAACGGGAGTGGGGCGTCGATCAAGGTTTATGGATGGCTGGAAGCGAGGGAGCCCCTCTCGCGCCGCTTAAGGGAGATCAGGCTCCGGTTGCGCTCCTACCGCGTCCACCTTTTCCTTCGCGAGTCTGTCACCTGCCGGACGACGTCTCGTCTTTCGCTGTGCTCCGTTTCCTGCCCGGCCGACATGAGCCTCAGCGGCAGCGCGTCCGCTGCGTCGACGTCGACGACGCTTCCTGCCGCCGCAGTCGTGCGCCGTCCGCCGTCGCCGTCGCGGGTCGACAGCGGGCCCAAGGTGGTGCAGATGCCGATCCCGTGCTCGTCCGACGAGCCCTCGTTCCTGCGAGGTAAGTACTGGGCGTCTGGCTGGACGCCACTGTACTGAGCGCTGACTCGACTCGCTGTGTCCGCGCAGACCTGCGCTTGACGCTCGACCTCGCCTCAATTCTGGACGGGGGACAGCCGCTCGAGGTCTCGATCCCGGTCGTCGAGGTCGCCGCGCCGCCACCCGAGGACGCGCCCCAGCGCCCGCACGAGGTCGGCCTGCCTCAGGAGGTCGTCGACGCCATCATGACCTGGGTCAGTCCGTCTGTCTAGGTTTCAGCTCGGGACAGGACGGCACAAGAATCGCTACAAGCGCGCGGCAAGCTGACCCCAAGGCGCTCCATCCGTAGGTCGACGCCGACAACCTGCCCGAGCTGCGTCGGCTAGCGCTCGTCAGCCGCGTGTGGGCCAAGGCCGCGCGCAGGCCACTCTACGCCTCCATCCAGGCCTTGGTCAGCACGAGCGCCCTCATGCGCCTTCGAGCCGTCCTCGAGGCGTCGCCACAGCTGTCGCGGCACGTCCGCAAGGGTGCGTCTTCCCGCATTGCGCGGTCGGCGGCTTCCACGGGATGCTGACAGCTGAGGTCCACAGTCGACCTCAGCAACCCAAACTGCCGGTGGGAACCACAGCAGGTTCGTCCGCCGTCTGCGCTTCTCGGTCGGAAGGTGGGGGTGCTCACATCGTTTCCTGCGCAGGTCTCCGAGTTCTTTCGCCGCGCATCTGGACTCCTCCGCGACACCCCTCTCGTCTCTGACATCTCGATCCTTCATATCAGTCTGTCCGACACCGTGCGTCGCCGTGCTTCGAAAGCGAATATCTCGTCATCTGGGGCCCCAGCTGACCCGACCCCCGCAGGTCCGGCGCAAGCTGTGGGGCGCCCTCGCAGCGCTGCCGATGAAGAACGCCTCGTTCGACTCGTCGTGCTGGAGCAGCAACAACGGACATCGCTCTGTCGCCCTGAACGCACCCACGCCCGACATTGACGCCCTCGTGCACACGCTCACCCGCTGGACCGGCCTGCGAAACCTCTCCCTGCACGCGTGCGTTCGCCTGTCCGCCGCTTTAGGGCTCAACCTGACCAGATTTCAACTTCCACAGGTACAACCTCCACCCTCGCCAGCTTCTCCCGCTCTCGGCGCCGTCGCACGCGTACCCGTCGTATCAGCTGGTGTCGCTCGAGGTGGCGTCGTGCGATTTGGACGGCGCGACGCTCCTCTGGCTCCTCGGCCGGTCGGCCAAGAGTCTCAAGCAGCTGAACCTCACGAACCTGACGGGCATCACGCTCGACGAGCTCGAGAACTGCCTGCTCGTCGTCGGGCCCTCGCTCGACGAGCTGCAGATCACGCTCGACCAGGACGACTTCATCCCGACGTCGCCCCCGCGAGCGATCAACGCCAAGGCGTTCGCGCCGCTCACCGCGCTCAAGACGCTCGTCATTGCGACCGACATGGACACCAAGGCGCTCCTCGACCAGCTCGCGCGCCTGCCCGCGCTCTCGTTCCTCGCTTTCAACTGCCCGACCCTGCCGTTCGCACGCGTGCAGCGCTTCCTCGAGATGAGCCCTCCGACGCTGAAGGACCTCAACCTTGACCTCTGGGGTGAAGACGAGTCGTGGAACTGCTACTCGAGGTGCGTGGCCGCGAGCAGTCGTCTTCCGAATGCGAAGGCCGCGAACTGACGACCGCGTGCTGGGACCAGGTACCTCGCTGCGAGGGAGTGCGGCAAGCGCGGGATCGACCTTCTCATCGACGGCTGCGACACGGAGGAGCTCGAGGACGCGTGGTTCGGCGTTTGCGGCGGCATGGATCTCGGGCGGTGCTGGGCGACGCTCGAGCAGACCAGGTGGCCGGTCCGTCCGACGCCCGCCGAGGCCGAGTGCGTCCTTCTTTCTGCGCATGTGTAAGAGAGCTTGGCTGACCAAAGTGCATCTGCTTGTGCAGCTCGGCGTCGACGAGGTAAACGCGCGACTTGTCCGCGAGTGTGCGTCCTCTCTTGGTTTCTCTTGGTGGCTACGATCCCCCTCCCCCCGTGTCTGTACCTTTCAAAGCCCCCTGTGACCCTCTTGCACCCCCACTCTACATTCTGCCATCATATCTCCTAGCATGCTGCACGCGAATGGCCGACTGAAGGGACGGTGGAGAGGCGAAACAGAGTCTCTGGCCCTTGAGGTAGAAGTCAAAGTCAAGCTCGGAGAACTCAAAAAGACGCATCGAGCATCTGTGCCACCGTGCGAAGGGCCAAAAAAAAAGAGGAAGGCCGCGGAGCCCCAGGCCGCCGACGCCCGCATGCTCGACTGATTCCGATTCCAGGGAAGGTCGCGGGCGCTAAAAAGAAATTCCCTGCCGGGGAGTCGAACCCCGTTCGCGGCTGTGAGAGAGCCGAATCATGACCGGTAGACCAGCAAGGACTCGTTAGATGGATAGTGATTTATTGCGCCGTCCACATTGTCCGCGTCTTTGCTTCTTCCACCGTTCCGCCTAAGATGCAGTCGAACATTATCGTGTGACAGAAGTCCTTCGGAGATCGGCTGAGTTGAAGTACGAGTGGGACGGCGGCGGTTGATGCTGCTGGTCAGTGTGACATTGCGATGCGGATTCCGAGCGCGAACTCCTCGAAGCCCAGGCCAACTCCCTCCGACGAGTGACTCGCTCGAGTCAGCAGCCAATAAAAAAAAACTAGCCCAGATGCATCTCTTTTGATACCGGAGAGCGCGAGCCGATCGTGCAAAGCGTCCTGGGCCGGGGCCGTCGTGCCCTTCCCAGCGCCGCCTGCGTTAATCACAGTAAGAGAGTAGTAGTGTGGTGGAGCTACTGGGCTGAGATATCGGTGAGTGTGATTGGGGGACCTTTCTCGAGAAACGCTGGGCGCTGCCAGAGTGGTTGCAGTTGGAGTCCACCGAATTGAATCAGGGGCCGCGCGACTGACTCCGATGGCTCCCGGTGGCCATACAGTAATGGTTCTTCGGCCGTTCTATGCCTCTGGATAGAGCCTGAGATTGAGGTGCGAAGCAGAGTCAAGAGGTTGAGGAGTCGCGAGCCCATCCCCAGGAGACGGTGCCGCTGGAGGTGCTGGTTTGCGGCTAGTATTACTAGGGTGTCTATGGGGCAATACTAGGGTGTCTATGGGGCAATACTAAGGGTTCGAACAAAGTCTATAGTGTACGGATGCGAGAGGAGGGATCGAGGACAGGGAATTACGACGGGCGGAGTGCTACATACAATGAAAAGTGACAAGGTCAAACGTAAATCTTGCGGAGCTTCCCGGTGGCGGTATGGAGGAGCCATGTGACCTCCGCGGTGGAGAGACGCTTGCCCTGCTCGGGCGTGATGCTGTTGGGAGTTGGCCATGGGACGCCCGGGAGGCCCTTCGCCGCCTCAATGTTCCCCTGGCGCTGGAATGGCGGCCAGTCTGGCGGGGTGGCTGGCCGAGGGTGTGGGAACAGGAATGTCGTGATGTAGGGGCCAACAACGGGGAGCTGGCGGGCGTAGGTGATGCTCCGCGTCCAGAGCGTCGATGGCGGCAGGGGTCGTGGCCGTGAGGCTTCGAGGCAGCCGAAGAGGCCGATCTCTTCGAGGTCTTGCGCAATGGCGAGTGTCTGTAGTAGGGCGGGAGTGGGGAGGGTGGGCGACAGAATGTTGGTGGAGAGGTAGGGTACGAGGTGCGGGGGTGGAAGGAGGCCGACGGGCAGGTCCGAGTCGACGTCGATCGGGTCTGACGTCGCGCCAAAGCCCGGCGGCAGCGACAGGATTACTCCAGATACTGTACGGTGCAAATAATTAGCTCGGTATATTGAAAGGAGCTGTAAGGACTTACCGACAAAGACCTGGTCGCGGCCCTCGGCCCCGTCGACGGTGAGCTTCTTCAATCCCCGCCGACCCAAGCCGAGCCTCTTCCGCTGACGGACTTCCTCCACGCCCAGCTCTTCCCTCCCGAGCATCGCCAGCTCCCAGAGGTTGTGGAGCGGGAGGCCGCTGCACCCGAGCAGGCTGACCTGCCGGAGCTCCTGGCAGCCTGGCCCGACGTCCGTCCGCCCACGCGCGAGGAAGACGGGGATCGTCTTCACATTTGCGCACGCGACGATGCGCAGGCGGGTGATGTAGGCGAAGTGGGAGAGGTGCGCGGCGCTGAACCCGCTCGCGTCGCAGTGCGACAGCGAGAGCGACTTGAGTGCGGCGTGGGCGGGGTCGCTGAAGAGCGAAAAGACGGACGCGTCGACGGTGGGTAGGGAAGATAGGTGGAGGGAGGTCAGGGTGCACGACAGCGCGAGCGGGAGCGAGCGGTCGAGATGCGGCGGCCCATCCGCCTCCGGCCGCGGTGTTGCCGGTGGCGCCGACTTTGACGCGAGCGAGTCGAGCCGAAGGATCTGGATGCGGGGACACCAGGCCTCGACGAGTGCGGTTAGGCCGCCGCCGATGCCGCACGACTCGACCGCGAGGACCTCGAGCCCCTCGCCGCAGATCTCTAGAAAGTAGTCGAGTGTCGAAAGTTTGAGCGGTGTCGCGAGGATCGTGAGGCTTCGCAGCCGCAGACCTGCTCCGCCTTCGTCTGCGAGCGCCCGGAGCGCTCGGCCGACCTCGCCCTCGGGCTCCTGCTCGTCGAGACGACGCCGCCGGGAGCGCACGTCCTGCCCACAGATGGACAACCGACGAAGCCGAGGGAACCGGGGGATCAGGCGGACGAGCTCGGAGGTAGTGATGTGCACGGTCGGCGTCAAGGTCAGCGACGCGAGGTTCGGCAGAAGCGTCGGCAGCGTCTCCATCATCCAGAGCGTCGCCCTGCGCAAAAACAACAATGAACCACCGTCAGCGCCGGTCCTCCGCCATCGCCCAACTACTGCCACGCCCCGCGGGACTCACTTGGTCACATGGAAGCCTCGGACGAGTCGCCCAACGTCCGTCGTGGCAAGTAGGGCGGCGAAGCGCTCGGCTGCGAGCGGCGCGTCAAGACGCACGTCGTGAGATCGGAAGAGCGTCGTGTAGGGAAAG
>ERZ1463038.223-NODE-223-length-17867-cov-14.944419_pt1 | contig 17867 bp, 33 predicted proteins | sample MGYA00564479_ERZ1463038 | MGnify/ENA primary metagenome ERZ1463038 (study PRJEB39244, sample SAMEA3635134) | Helicobacter pylori | study: EMG produced TPA metagenomics assembly of PRJEB11511 data set (Assembly of a 5300-year-old Helicobacter pylori...
CCTGTGAGGGATCGGACGTGCCTGTCTTTGCTTCGACTTTGCTCACGCGTCGCCCTCGCAGACCGCAACAGCGACCAGGACTCGTCGGACTGTGAGCCGTCACCGCAATTTACCTCACCAGTGATTTCTCATATGATGTCCGCAGACTTCTACGACCTCTTCACCGGCGCCGTGTACGCCAACTCGACCTCAACCTCGACGACCGACTTGCCCGCGGGTGAGTACAAGATCCTCCTGAGGGCGCTCAAGATCACGGGAGACCCCAAGCTCGAGTCCGAATACGAGTGTGAGTGACAGTCAATCTAATGCTTGTCTGCCTGTTGCTGAAGACTGCTTTTCTACAGCCTGGCTGTCGCCGGAGATCATCCTCACGGACTGATCCTGCGTTTCATGCGAACTTTCTCCCACTGAATCCTGAACCCAATCAATCTTGCTGGTCAACCCATTCACACTGCGATCTGGAGCGTCCCAATGAGAGTTTGGCGCAACGAGGTTCTCGCTTGCAGCTCTGTGTTGAAGCTTTAAGGCACATCCAAGAACATGTCCCGGTGGGGTTGGGCACAGAACAAAGGGGTGGAGCTCTTTAGGTGATGAGGGGAGGTTTTGCGGTAGAGATACAGGGCACGGCGTTGGTACTTTGAAGGGAGTGGTGTTTGCGATCGGTAGTACATTTGCGAGGTATTGTCGACGGGCGTGCAGTCGGATCAGAAGTCGGCGTCGGTCCTGAACACCTCCCGTGGGGTGGCCACGCTGTAGTCGCCATCACCGTCCTTGTTGATGCCGAAGTGCGGTCGCTGGTACGAACTCACGCGGCTCTCGAAGAAGTTCTATCGGTAACAACTCGTCAGAAAGAGACCCTCCGCCTTGGGTATTGGTGCACACACAGCCTTGGGCTCCAGGGCGATGTTGGTCATGAAGTCGAACGGGTTCTGCGCGTTGAAGATCTTCTCGTTGCCGAGCGAGACGAGGAGGCGGTCCGAGACGAACTCGATGTACCTGTGAGAAGGAGGGTCAGATCGAGGCCTTCCAGCTTGACCGCAGCGAAGACGCACTGGCACATGAGGGTCGAGTTCATGCCGATCAGGCCGACGGGGAGCGACTCGGTGAGGAACTCCTTCTCGATCGCGACAGCCTCGCAAATGATGCACTCGACAAGCTCCGGATCTGGGCGGTAGTTGAGGTGGGAGAACAAGAGGCAGGCAAAGTCGGTGTGCATGCCCTCGTCGCGCGAGATGAGCTCGTTCGAGAAGCACAGCCCGGGCATGAGCCCGCGCTTCTTGAGCCAGAAGATGGACGCGAACGAGCCTAGAGATAAAGGGAGGCTTAGCAAACGGAGCACGGGAACCGTCGGTAGACACGCACCGGAAAAGAAAATGCCCTCCACGGCGGCGAACGCGACGAGTCGCTCGCCAAAGGTCGACTTCTCGTCCGAGATCCATCGCAGCGCCCAGTCGGCCTTCTTCGCGATGCACGGGACTGGGAGCGGATCAAGTCAGCTTCGAGTCTTTTCTCGCCTGATCTTCAAACTCACTCGTCTGCACAGCTCGGAAGAGCTTGCTACGCTCCTGCGAGTCCCGGATGTACGTCTCGATCAGCAGCGAGTAGACCTCCGAGTGCACGTTCTCCCTGGAGCCCCACATGTCAGCCCCCCCCCGATGTTTTTTTTTTTTCGGAATGCCACCATCCACTCACATCATGATCTGGAACCCGTAGAAACATCTCGCCTCTGCGTAACCCCCAGCTCAGTCAGCTCGGCGCCCTTCCCAGTCGCGCACCGCCATCCGACCGAGTGACTCACCAGCAGCCTGCACCTCGTTGCTGAACCGCTCAACCAGGTTCTCGTTTACGATCCCGTCCGAAGCGGCAAAGAAGGCGAGGACGTGCGAGATGAAGTAGCGCTCGCCGTCGTTCAGCCGATCGTTCCAGTCGACGAGGTCGTTCGAGAGATTGATCTCCTCGGCGGTCCAGAACGAAGCCTGCGCCATCTTGTAAAAGTTCCAGATCTAGCCGAGCAGGGGCGCTGGTGAGCGGTCTGCGTCCGTCGCCGAGCTCCTCTCGATCCTGGGACGCCACTCACCTCGTGGTACTTGATCGGGAACAGCACGAAGCGATCCGGACTCTCCCTGGTAGCCAACGACCTTGTCAGCTGCGTGCCTCGAAGGTCCCCGCGTGATCGCACCGACTGACCTCAGCAGCGGCTCATCTTGCTGGTCGTGCGCGCGCTCCTTGCCATGCCTCCGTGGCTTCGCGCTGCCCTCCGCCGCCACGAGCGGGCCCCCAAAGTCCGCAGACGTGAACGTCTCGGGTGCAAAGCGGCAGTCGTCGTAGGTGCCGTACGAGGACGCGCTCGAGACCGAGTGCGCGGGCGAGAACTTGAAGGCGGATGGCGGGGACGAGGAAGTGGGTGTCGACGCGGCCGACGAGGCTCGCTGCGACGGCGGTGTGGCTGGGTAGTCCATCGGATGAGGTGTGGGTGCAACAGAGGCCAGGTGTTCGATGCCGGGAGCGGGCGAGATGAAAGGGACGTTTCGCCCGCAAAATCGAGCCGGCCGCGCTCGGGGCACGCGCGCAGCGGCGGTCTTTACGATCGATGCACGCGGGAGGACAATACAGCACAAGGCGCGCTCGCCCCCTCCTCCAGACTGGACCTGTCTAGCTTGGCCTTACGAGCGTGCTAGACCCATTCCACACAGACAAAGCGCTGCAGGGAGCAACTTGGTTCAAGCCGCCTTGTCCATGCGACTACGAGCCTCTCGCACGTCGTGAACCCTTAGCCGAGCAGGCGGCCCATCGAATGGGATGTGTTACCCGGATATTTCTTGAAGGTACCTGTTTGTGATGACCTTCCCAGCTTCACTGGACGCTCAAGATTGGGCGGTAGCGAATGTCTGCGAAGCGGCGAACGACGCATGAAGAGGCTTGCGGCACGGAGACCGCATGCCGAGAGCTAGAAGTGGCATCACCGTGTGGTACTTACATGAGCTACCCACTCTGAAGAGCGCCGGCGCAGCACCGCGCATGAGCCTGGGGTGTTGTATTCGACGATGCGAAGGCCGACGGGGCGGCGGTTCACAGAGAGATCCGGATGAATAGGAAAACCACCTAGTGCTGACTCCAGTCGATACTCTTAATGTCGATGCCCTCCTGGACCATCTCCCACAGCGGCGACAGCTCCCTCAGACCTGCGCAACGCGATCGAGTAAGCTCCTTGTTCGCAGCGGAGCCAGAAAAGCAGGAGGGGACGTACGCTCAACGATCGCGACGATCTTCTCAATGACAAAGTCGATCTCGCCGTCGGTCGTGAAGCGCCCGATGCCGAAGCGGATCGACGAGTGCGCCATGTCGTCCTCGGCGCCGAGCGCGCGGAGCACGTACGACGGCTCGAGCGAAGCGGAGGTGCACGCACTGCCTGACGAGAGTGCGACGTCCTTCATCGCCATCAGCATCGACTCGCCTGTGGACGCGGAAGGGCGATAGTCAGCGACATCTTCGTTGAGTCTGATGAGGCCGTTCAAAGCGCACCCTCGATGTAGCTGATGGCGATAGTGACTTGTCAGCAAGCAGGTCCAACAGGATAAAGAAAAGATGCTCACGAGAATGAAAGGTTGAGGCACCCAGGGTACCCATCGACGGCTCCGTTCCGAACAATCATGTCGCAGCGGTCGGTGATGCCTTTGTGGAGCTTCTCCGAAAGCCTCTTGACGTGCGCCTCGTCGAACTGTGGGTGCGAAGAGCGAGCGTCAGTGCGGGTTCTTCGCGACCAGTCTACTGCTCAGCGCCACCGCGAATCTCCTCAAAACCCCTGCACAGGATCATCGAGCGGTCGGAACAAGCCAGAGTCCTGTGGCCCGTCACAATGTGACAAACTAGGTGCTCGAGCCCGTCCACCGCCTCCGCTGAAAACGCACGCCGATGGGCCAAGGCCGCACCGACGCGGGAAGCTTTCATCATCGGAGATTCGTTGCGCCCGTTCGTGGCACTCTTTCGATGGATAAATAAAGCGAACAAAACTTACAGCCATCTCCTTCTTTGCGAGGCGGCAGGCCTCGCCGAAGCCGACGACGAGCGGCGCCGCGACGGTTCCGCTTCGGAGTCCGCGCTCCTGGCCTCCACCGCTCATGATGGGCTCAAGACGCACGCGAGGGCGACGGCGGACGTAGCATGCGCCGATACCCTTCGGCCCGTAGATCTTGTGCGCGCTGATCGACATGAGGTCGATGCCCATGTCGTCGACGTTGATCGGGACTGTATCAGGTCAGAGAGATTAGCACTCGGATCACTCCAAGGTGGTGGCATCTCCCCGCCGCAGTCTGAACGCGAGACGCACCCTTGCCGACGGCTTGCGCGGCGTCCGTGTGGAAGTAGACGCCCTTGTGCTTCTTCACAATCGCGCCAATCTCCTTGATCGGCTGGATCGTGCCGATCTCGTTGTTGACCATCATGACCGAAACGAGGCACGTGTCGGGGCGGATGCTCGACTCGAGGAGCGCGAGGTCGACGATGCCGTTCGTCTGGACGGGGAGGTAGGTGACCTCGAAGCCCTCGTCCTGGAGGATGCGGCACGAGTCGAGCACGCACTTGTGCTCGGTCTGCGTGGTGATGCTGCGAAGCGAACGCTCGAGTCAGCAGACCGGCGGGTGCGGGGAGGAGCGGGGGGCCGACGGACATGTGCTTCTTCTTGCCCTTGAAGAACCGCGCGATACCCTTGATGCTCATGTTGTTCGACTCGGTCGCACCGGAAGTGAAGACGATGTCCTTGGGGTTCGCACCGATGAGGTCCGCGATGTGCTGCCAACGGGGGCGGGGGCGTGAGCGAGCTGGTCTCTGCGAGCGGGTCCTATGCATGCCGAGCCTGTCTCCGCGCGCATCGCCAGCGTCTACGGGCACCCCACCCAGCGAGGCACCCCTCACACTGAAAACTCGGATGGTCCCTTCGCCACCAACGGCCGCAAAGTGCCCTCGGCGAACGCCCACGCCCAAAAAGCGGCGACTGACCTTCCTGCCATCCTCGACGGCCTTCTCCGACTCCCAGCCGTACGCGTGCGTCTTGCTGTGCGGGTTACCGTAGGCGTTCGTCATGTAGGGGAGCATCGCATCGAGCACGCGGGGGTCGGTCGGCGTGGTGGCCTGCATGTCGAGGTAGATCGGGCGCCCGATGGCCTGCTGCACGGCCGACGACGACGACGAGACCTCGAACCCGAGCATGTCGTCCGACGGCGAGACGATCACCGGGTCCTGCGCGAGCGTGTCGGCCGCGATACCGTCCAGGAGCGACTTGGGCGCGTCCGCCACGGTCGCGAGCGAGCGCCGGCCCGCGGTGGCGGCGAGCGAGGCGAGCCCGATCCTCGATGTCGGGTGGATCTGGTGCAGCTGCTTGGCGCTGGAGCGCAGCAGAGTGAGGGAGCGCTTCATGGTGTGTTGTGGGGGAACGCAAGAGAGAGCAAGCCGAGCGTTGGTAGATGACTTCAATCCGGGTTATAAATCGCCCGCAGTTTCGTCTCGGATCGTGCCGGCCACTTCGTCCCAGTGTCTTTTGGCCAGTGGATGCCATTTTCAACATCCAAAGTCAACACAAAGCCTCCTTCTATCCCCGCTCCAGCCCTTCAGTCACCGCCTACAGCCTCCCGATTTTATAATCCGAGCGAGTCGGCGTCTGTGCGTGCGCGCGCCGTGAGCATCGGGCTTCGCAGACGAGGACCAGCATCACTCACAAGGAAGCTGGTGTGTGTTTCCGATGGCGACAGTCGTGGGCTTGCTCTTAAGCGCGGCCTGGGCGGCCTAAATTGGAGAGCGTGGGGTCAGCGTTCGGGCCCACCATCGCCCGCGAAGGTGCGCACCTTGGTGACAGACTCGACGGTGACCTTGTCAAACTTGGCAAAGATCTCTTCCAAAGTCGGTGCGGTTCCGGAGGCGTTGATCTGAGACGAACGGGTGAGCTCTCGGGTCCCCTCGGCCTGGTGGGGCAGTGAAACGAACGTGGGACGCAAGGAGCTCGACCTTGCCCGCGCGAGTCTCGAACGCACTCGCGGCAGCAAACTTGGCCTTCAAGACGGCCTGCTTGACGGCCTCGGCGCTGGGGCCCTGGGCAGCAGCCTTGAGCGCGGCGACAGACGCCTGCGCGATCGTCTCGACGCCGGCGGTGGGCGCCGAGATGTAGATGCCGAACAGGCCGGCGTCCGAGTAGCCGTAGTTGAACGCCTGGGCGCTCGACGAGCCCGAGGCGAGCTTGGAGAGCGGCGAGGCGCCAGCGGACCACTTGACGCTCGACTCGCCGCCGAGGAGCTGGCGGAGGACGTCGAGGTCGACCTCGGACGCGGCGGTGCCCTTGAACGCGATCAGGAAGTGGTCGAGCGGCGAGTGCGAGTGGCCCGCGGCGGGCGCACGGACTTCACCGCCGAAGTAGTTCGATGCGGCCGACGAGACGCCAGCGGAAGAGGTGGAGGGGACGAAGAACTCGGACACGAGCGAGCCGAGCGCGCCGGCGTCGACGCCGGTCGAGAGCACGGCGAAGTTGGAAGTGGAGGAGAAGGCGCTGTTCGCGAACGCGGTCGCGGACGCAAAGTCGACCGCCGAGTGCGGCGACGCGAAGAGCGAGTTGCCGAGGCCGTTGCGGAACGCGAGCTGGTGCGCGAGGTCGAGCGCGCGCGTGGCCGGGTTCGACGCGGCCTGCTCAAACTCGGCAGCGACGAGCGGGATCACCTCCTCGTTGTACTCGTGCTTGGCGAACTTGGCCTGCGTGACGGCGTCGCCCAGGACCTCGGCGAAGAATCCCCTGCGAGCGCAACACCGCATCAGCTGCGCGCCCTTGCCCAGCGAACCCAGCACCACCAAAACTCACTCGTCGCCCTTGAGGAACTCGGCGGTCAGGACGAGGTGCTCCCGCGTGAGCGAGGCCGACAGGACGCCGCCATACATCTCCGTCTCGCGCACCAAGCGGATCGCGCTCCGCTTGTTGGTGCCCTACAGACCCCAGACCAGCCACAACGGTCAGCCTCCCGCTCTGCAATCCTCCTGCACTGACGGCGCAAGCTCCCGGCGGGGGTCGAGGACCTTCCGCTCAGTGGCCTGCGCCTGATCGGGTGGGCTCGGGGAGCGACTGACCTTGAAGACGGACGACTTGAGCACGGCGGCGAGGCCCGGCGCGGTCTCGTACCGGGTGCCCGCCTTTACGAGCACCGAGATCGACCCGGTCGGCGCCGCCTCAGCGAACGCGGCCGTCTTGACGCCAGACGCCGATGATTGGGTGAGCTCGGTCGCGTACGAGCGGGCGAGCGCAGGGACGCGGGCGGCGCGGAGGGAGTTGCGAAGCATGGCGGCTCGGAACGGCTCGCGGCTGGGGGGAAGGAGGGCGGAGGACGGGGGAGGCAGCGACGGGGCGGGCTGGCAGACCAACCACACCCCGCCCAAAAGTCGGGGCAAAACCAGCGCTCGACGTGCGAAACCGCGACGCTCGGTGGTTCTTCACCTCGGCGGATCAAGTCACCTTCTGCCAGGGCTTGCGAGTATAGATGGACACTCGGAAATTGTGCTGATTTCACTTTCTGGCGGGGCGCCAGCTACGAGGTAAGGGATGTGAGCGTCGCGAGCACGCGCAAGCACAGCAACAAGTGGGGGTTGTACACCCTGTTCACGTTCCCGATCTCCGCCGTGTCACATTTCTTGTCCTGGTCGATTATCCCCGTCGAATATTGCGGGTACGTCCCCGCCCAGCGACGATGTCGAGAGCTTGGCTGATTCGGCCCCCACAGGTCGGACCAAGAAATCGGCGGTCTCCGCTGTCGTTTTTATCTCGTACTGTGCTGAAAACTCAGGTCTGTACCTGTACTTCCAGCTGTCAGAACAGGAAGCATGCGCTGACGCCAAGTCGCTTCCGTGCAGTTGGCCCGCTTGCCTTCCGCGCCCAGGACGCACCTCGGTACATCCCCGGCCTTCTCCCAAGTGTCACTTGTTTCGATCTCAAAAGCTTCAGCGCTCTCGCATGACGTTAGTACCACGTTCGGGTTAACGCCAACCGGGAGCGCCAGTTCGTCGAGGACCAGTTTGACCAAGAAACGATCCAGAGGCTCGGTGGCGAGGCTGGCGAGCAAGACCTTACGGACCTAGAGAACCGATTCTTCCGGTGTGTCAGATTTCTTCTGACTCCTCGTCGGTACGCTAACTTGGTCGCGCCCCAGTTACGCGATCTGATCGTCCTGGATGGACCGCCATAAATCCTCCGGCTTGCAACACCAACTCACCACATCTGCCTTCACATTCACTCCGTTCACACACTTTTTTTTAGACGTGGCACACGTCGGGTGTATCGGTTTGGGATCCATCGTCGCGGGTTTTTGGGTCGGCCGCACCAGCTTCGTACGCGGTGGGCTGTACAAACAAGGGCGAAATGCACAAACGCTTTGCCACAATCACGTCTCGTATTCTGACAGAATTGATCAGCTTCAACGAGTCGAGACCGTGCAGGTGACTCGTCCTCACCTCGTCTGACCTACACGGATTGGTCATGAGGCGATGCCTCGGGTGGACTCATGAACTCCGGACGATTGAGCACACCCTAAGCTGTCTTCCTTAAACACCTTCTCTCTCTCTCTCTCAAACAGTCCAGCAACGGCTCCTCACAATGTATACGTCCACGGATGCGGCCGCTCAGGCTGGTGGCGAAGACGTTCAACTTGAAGACGGCACCGCACTCCGCGCTGCCTCAGCGGCGGGTAAGGTTGACCACCGTTTCAAGTTGCTAAGATTCATTATCGATAGTTTCACCCGAAATCTCGAGCTCGTCAAGGCACTGCTTGCCGTGGGAGCACCTGTCGACTCCGGAGACAGCAACGATCGGACGGCGCTTCACCTGGCATCAGAGGCTGGTAATGCAGCGTACACGTCCTCAAGACCAGTGTGAGCTGATGGATGCCTACTTCCAAGGTTTTCCAAGGCTGTCAAGACGTTGCTTAATGCAGGGGTGGTGGTCGACGTTCAATCCAAAGCAGGCAACGACTGGACAGTGCTGCACTGTGCTGTATGTGAAGGTAAATCTCGAGGATTTCAGATCAAATCGTCGTCTCACCTTGAAGCTCTTCCGTTCTGGCCATCTCGACGCGGTCAAGTTGCTTCTCGCAGCGGGAGCGATCGTGGACCTGAAGAGCGTCGACGGCTGGGGCGCGCTCCACATGGCTTCTGCAAATGGTCAGCACAATGCGAGTCCTCGTAGCGAATTCTCATCACAAATACAGCAAGGCCATCGCGAGGTCATCGACGTGCTGCTGGACGCCGGTGCGGTCGCGGACTTGAAGAACAACGACGGCCGGACTGCGCTCCATGTCGCTGCAGACGAAGGAAGCTTCTCGTGCACCGGATTATATGGCGTTATATCTCGGCCTGGGACTGATCAGGGCACTCTGACATCGTACGAGTATTGCTCGCTGCAGGGGCAGACCCAGCTCGCATCGGCATGACGGCGTCGTCTTAGTTTTTGGCCCGGAGGACAAGAACGGGACCAAAGAAGGCTAAGAGCACCCCAATTTCGGGCTCAATCATGTATCCTTTGCCTAGTGTCGTTTCTTTAGCGTACGTCAGGCGCCGTGGGCGCTGGAGGTTTGGACACATGACGACTCGGAGCGGCTTCGGTCGGATCAGAAGCCAGCACAATATAAATGTATATCTACAATGTCTACGACAGATACTGATGTATTCAAGGGTAGCACCACACGGGCCTGCGGTCGTCCGCCTCGATCGAGCGAAAGTCATCTGGATGCTCTATCATCACCTTTCCGTATGCATCGTAATCGTTCTCGCGATCTTTGTCCCCTTGCCGGAACCTCGCAGTCATCGGCGAGACCTCTTCAACCTGAGCGTCAGCACGGCGTAGGTGAATCTGGGACGAGATGTTACGTACCCGTGGTCTCGTCCGGAAGATACGGCATCCAGGTAGCAGAAAAAAGCTTGCACCTCCTCTTCCTCTCCGTCGTCCCAAAGACGAGGCGCGTGATCCTGAAGGTAGACGCGCTCCTCTACACCGCTCGAGGCGACTCCGGAGCATTGCGACGACGCCTCGTCGTCATCCCTGTACGCCGACTCGCTCGCGGCGAGCTCCGATTCAGTCGACCAGATGCGAGAGTCGGAACTGACAAGTTTGATTCCGTGCTCGACACATACGGCGGCTAGTGAGCGGAGCGTGGCGAGGTTGAATGGCTCGGCGTCGAGCCCTGCCAAAGTGCGGGCGTTGAGCGTTTCGACTTGGAGGCGGCGAAGCATGGAGCATGAGCGACAGATGGGCTCAATAAAGGGGAGCCATTTGTCGAGGGAGGGGAGGAAGAGGGTGACTTCGCGAAGGGATGGGGTCAAGAGTAAGCGGATCGCTGGTGTAGGCTCGTCCTCGTGAAATGTTGCGGTGAGGTACGCCAGAGCTGAAAAGAGAGAATGCGGCAACTGATGAGGTAGTTCGAGAGCGTGCGGGTGGTCCAGAGTTGTGAGCAAGGGGAAGATGGTTTGCCCAAAAAAGGCGGGCAGGGCGAGGCCGTCGTAGTGGCCACAGAGGTGAAAGGTGGTCAATGTTGAAGAAGAGGCGTCAAGGAGCCCTTGGATTCGTGGAGGGTAGCTTTTCACTCTCGGATGGACTGCGGCACCGATTTCTGTCGTCAAGGCGAGGACCGTGAGCGCGCTCCAGCTCAGCTGATGGCTTCGCGGGTCAGCGGCGTCCACGCCCCAGACCCCGGAGAGCACCGTGGGGTCTAGCTCGAGGTGTGTTACATTTTTTTGTAAGCCGACTGAGGTCTGTGATGTCCGTTGCAGTACGTTCGTGAGCAATCGCGAGCCGCACGTGCTTGACGTTCGGAAGAGACGGCCATTGACTGAAGGCAGGAGGCTGAGGATCATTTGTGTAGGGGTCGTAGCACCAAGTGGTCCAGTTCCTGAAGCGGAAGGTACTGCTAAAGCAGAGCTCTTGGATTTGCGGGCACGCGTTTAAGTTGTCGATCCAGGGGAGGTGGTTCCGCGGAGCGACGTGTGGCCACGACATGCTGACGGCGCGCCAATGGATAAGGCAAACGCGTACGCGCTGCTGGAGACTATGCTTCGAAACGGAAGCAAGGAAGCTAGCTGGGTCTCCCAGGATGAAATGGAACCGGAACGGGAGGGACGCGAGGTACCAGGCGCGGCTGACGAGCGCGAGTGATTTGAAGAGGGCGTTGGCAGCTTGGTGGTCTTGAGTCGTGGTTATATCTGTACCCTCGTGTACGCTTCGCCCAGCAGCTCTCAAAATTTCCCACCGCGACTGGACGATTTCGCTGAGAAGTTCGCCCGGAATTCGGTCGAATGGGCGTCTAGGCAGGTTTGTGATCAGCAGAGAGGTGGTCCCACAGACCGCATGCGATGTGCTCACGATGTTGAAGCGTCAAGTACCACTTGGGCGTCTGCTTGAACGTTCAAGCAACGGGGGAGAGCGAGAGGTCCTGCAACCAAGCGGCGACGTCTGGCGAGTGACCTCGACCGGAGGACATGATTGTGAGAGCGCAAGAGGGTAAGGGAAGGATGTGCGAGCGAGCGAAGAAGGAGCCAAGAAGTGTGGTACAAGCTTGTGAAAAGCCATCACAGGCTCTCAAAATGCGATATCCGGGTTCGACCGATCTTGCGCGAGGCGGGAGTTGGGGCAAAAGTCGAGTCACCACACAAGGTGGCCACCTCTCATATTCGTTGTATGTATCGGTTTTCTGCTCTTCCTTAGCGCCTCCAGCTTACCAAGTATGCTCGACGGGGGCAAGGCAATATTGCAATAGCCGCGACTGACCGGTACTGACCTCAGGTTTTGTCGAGCACCCCCTGCTGCTGCTCCCCCGGGGTCTGAGTCTCGAACACCACGTCAGTTAAGCTCAACCACGATAATCTGGTCGAATTAGGGGCAAGGGAGGCTTGCATCCGTTGGTGCTTCGGGTGTTGAGGTCGCGGACAGCCCTCGTTCCGTAAGCGCTCATTCAAGCTGGAGACAGAATTGCCTCGGAGTTCCCCCCTTTTCATCGGAAACGTTGACTCAACGACTGGTGTCGTTTAGTTGGCGTACCTCAGGCGCCGTGCCCGCCCGTGATGACTTAAAAGGCGGTTCGCGGCTTCGCGACTTCGTCGGCAGGGTGAACCTTGACCCACCCCGTTGCAAGTGAGTCGGTGCTAACTCTGGCTTTGGCGTCAAGTACCCTCCGTCAATTCTCAGGCGTTCACGGATGGCACCAGAAGCCGCAACAGCTCGGTGAAGCCGCAACAGCTCGGTGACGCTGTCGACGTTCGCGCGCCTACCTGTCGGGGGTCGGTTTCGCAACCAGCAGCCGTCTCGCACGATGCTGGATCTTGCAAACACGTGAGGGTGTGTGCCGGGTGCCATGTCCCACGCTGTGGCTGGAGAAGATCTGCAATGCCTCATCGATTTTGTCGGAGAGGCGGGCCTCACGTGGGGCTCCTCACTGGCAGCTGACTCGGTGTTTTCTCGACGCTGCTGTTTGAAAGCCTGGAATTTTCGTGCAAGTTGCGGAGAGCTGGATGGCAAAGAAGACGGGCGTTCAAGGGATGCAAGCGTCGATGAGCGATGACGGTGCGATTGATTTCGCGGCGAAAGGGCGGGCGCCGGACCGGGGCGCAGGCCGATCACGAGGCGAGACCTTGGACTCCGCAACGCCCCACGTCTTTTGCTCTCTCCCCGATCCCCGCCATTGCATTCGCCATGGCACGCAACCAGAGGACCGTTCACGACCACGTAAGCTCTCCAGCACCCGTGCATGGGCGCTCGCTGACCCGCATCCCCACGCGCAGCTCCTGTGAGCACGCTCGCTGCCCAACGTCATCGGCGCTCACTTTGCTCACCCCCGCGTGGCCCGTTCACAGCATCGAGTCGGCCTGGGAGGTCGCCAAGTACGTTCTGTAGCTCAAGGGATGTACTCAGAGCTGCTGCTGACCCGTCTCTGTCCGCGTGCAGCAAGGGTAGGACCCACTCTCGGCGCAGGGCGCCTCAGACAGGACCGACCAGCTGATCCACGTTCGCTCCCGGCAGTCGGCGGAATCTACACCGTCATCAAGACCAAGGCCCCCGTCACCGTTCGCGAGTATGGAGACCGCTACCTGCTCGTCGGTGTGCTCGCGTACAAGACGGCGCCGATGGAGGTCGACGCCATCGATTGGCGCAATCCCGAAGCTGGTGCGTGGGGCTCCATCAAGAACTAGCTTTGGCCGGTTACCTGGCCTGTGATGATATTCGCCTGCTGGTGGATGGAGCAGGCTGCTGGACGACGGACTGGGACCTCGCGTGTGCGGGGGCCAGAGGGCGGCGCTGACCCCGGCCTCCCGATTGTTCCCCAGGCGGAGCCGCTCTCGGCGCGGCGCTCACCAAGACGCTGATCTCGATGAGCGAGCGTGGCGTCAAGTTCATGTACGGCCGCTGGCTGATCGAGGGAGCGCCCCGAGTGCTCCTGTTCGACACGAGCAGCGTCCGCAACCGCCTCGACGAGTGGAAGACGGACCTCTGGAACCTCGCCGCGATCCCGACGCCGTCGGATGACCAGGAGACGAACGAGACGATCCTTTTGGGGTACCTCACTACCTGGTTCCTTGGCGAGGTAGGTCCCTGTCGAGTCCAGCGCGCTTCTCGTTGGTTCCCGAGCTCACCTCGCCCACCCTCGCGTCGCAGATGGCCAACCACGAGCAGACTCGCGCCATCATCGCTCACTTCCACGAGTGGCAAACTGGTGCGTTGCGCGTATCTCTGCGCGGGGCCGCGCTGACCCGGTTTCCCCCACTTCGCAGGAGTCGCGATCGCCCTCTGCCGCAGGCGCGCACTCGACGTCACGACCATCTTCACCACCCACGCGACCCTGCTCGGCCGGTACCTCTGCGCCGGCAGTGTCGACTTTTACAACAACCTGCAGTACTTCGACGTCGACCACGAGGCGGGCAAGCGCGGCATCTACCACCGCTACTGCATCGAGCGCAGCGCCGCCCACTGCGCCGACGTCTTCACGACCGTCTCGCACATCACCGCGTACGAGAGCGAGCACCTCCTCAAGCGCAAGCCGGGTGAGTCGGAGCTGTGAGCTGGAGGGCGCGAAACGGAGCGGTGCTGACCCGCATCGTGCTGCTAAGATGGAGTGCTTCCCAACGGTCTCAACGTCACCAAGTTCAGCGCGATGCACGAGTGCGTCCCTTCCTCTTTTCTCACTAAGAGCTCGAGCCTGACTCGTCCCCTGCAGGTTCCAAAACCTCCACCAGGTTTCCAAGCAAAAGATCAGCGACTTCATCCGAGGACACTTCTACGGCCATTACGACTTTGACCTCGACAACACGCTCTACTTCTTCACCGCCGGTCGCTACGAGTACCGCAACAAGGGCGTTGACATGTTCATCGAGTCGCTTGCCCGTGAGTCGTTCCCAGTGGCGACCCCGAGGCGGTCAGAAGCTGACGTCGCGTCCGCGCAGGCCTCAACTACCGCCTGCAACAGATGGGCACCAAGATGACCGTCGTCGCATTCATCATCCTCCCCGCCGCCACTAACTCGTACACGATCGAGGCGCTCAAGGGCCAGGCCGTCACGAAGCAGCTCCGCGACACTGTCACCGAGATCCAGAACCGCATCGGTGCCCGGCTGTTTGAGCGCACGGCGCGCTACTCTGGGTGCGTTTCTGCTTTGGGGTCATGTTCGGAGGTGGGGCTGACCCCTAACAACCTACAGAGAGCAAGGTACCGAGGTCCCGGACGCGGCGACGCTCCTCTCGGACGAGGACAAGATCCTGCTCAAGCGGCGCGTGCTCGCGCTCCGCCGCAACTCGCTCCCGCCCGTCACGACGCACAACATGGCCGACGACGCGAACGACCCGGTCTTGAACCAGATCCGCCGCGTGCAGCTCTTCAATCGTTCGTCGGACCGGGTCAAGGTCATCTTCCACCCCGAGTTCCTCAACGCCAACAACCCGATCCTCGGCCTCGACTACGAGGAGTTCGTCAGGGGATGCCACTTGGGCGTCTTCCCGTCGTACTACGAGCCGTGGGGTGTAGGCTTTCTCGTATGAGCTCCTCGTGAGCCCCAAGCTGACGTTCGCACCGCTTCGCAGTACACCCCAGCAGGTTAGTAGCCGCCGACGCCTCTTCGAATCGAGAACACCTACTAACGGTAGTATTGCCCTGCAGAGTGCACCGTCATGGGAGTCCCGTCGATTACGACCAACCTTTCCGGCTTCGGATGCTTCATGGAGGTGCGTCCCCACCCGACCTCGGCAGCTCGAGCCCAGCTGACCTCTGTCCGTTCTCCGCGTACTATAGGAGCTCATCGAGAACTCGGAAGACTACGGCATCTACATCGTCGACCGCCGCGCAAAGTCGGTCGAGGACTCGGTCAATCAGCTCACGGACCAGATGGTGCAGTTCTGCCAGAAGACCCGTCGCCAGCGCATCAACCAGCGCAACCGCACCGAGCGTCTCAGCGACCTTCTCGACTGGAAGCGGATGGGCCTCGAGTACGCCAAGGCGAGGCAGCTGGCGTTGAGGTGCATCGCGACCCTTTGTGAGGCGACGGAGCTGGTGCTGACACAGACCCTCGTCCAGGCGTGCGTACCCGGACTCGTTCTCGGACGACGAGTTCGACTTTGAGGACGGGAACATCAGGATCCCGAGGCCGATGTCGGCGCCGGGCTCACCGAGGTTCTTGTGCGTCCGGCCGTTGAACCCTGGCATACGAGGCACTGACCTGACTTGGCTCTGCAGGAGCGGCATGATGACTCCCGGAGATCTCGGAACGCTCACTGAGGAGATGCAGAGCCTCGGCACGTCGGACTACGTGCGTCCCTTCCTCGCGCCGCTGTGTGCACACACTGCTGATCACCTGGAAACTCGCAGATGGGAACCCAGAACTGGGAGAGCATGATGAGCCAGAAGGACGAGGAGGAGGACACCTACCCGTTCCCCCTCGGTGCGTGGCTTCGATTCGCACAGCATCCCGGTCTCGCACGCTGACTACGGACTCAACGACAGTGCTCAAGAAGCAGACCAGGAACGGAAGTGTCTCGTCGGGTCTCGCCAGTGGACAGACTACCCCCGGCGGCGCCAACGGTCGCTCGGCCGGCAAGCAAAAGATCCTCAGCGAGGGCGACCTCCTCAAGGCCGACGAGGCGCTCAGCCACCACGGCAGCAACGGATACTAAGACGCCAGTGCTCGCCTCCCTCGCTTCCCATCAAAGTATGAACTCGCACCCCATCCTCCCCCATAACTCTCACGGAATGAAGCCTGCTCGGCTGGAATCGCTTATCGGTGTTCTGCGTAGTAATTAGTACTCTCTTCCCATCAAAGTTGTCGTGTCTGAAGCCACGACTTGAAGGCCGCTGAAATCGGACCTCTCTTACAAGACATGCGGCGCTTGACTTGCTGTGCGCCAGCGCCGCTCGCCTCCCGAGGCACGAAAGCAGCCCTCTCAGAATCTGGCCTCACTCGCGTGATGTGTCTCTTAATGTACGTATGAAGATGTGAGATGAAGGATCAAACACACAAAGAGTGGATCAGTGTTGGGTACCGTCCCGTTCTCGCGCGAGCTCTGCGGGCGTAAATGTCAGAGGGTAATGCAGCGCAAGTCTCAGAGCCACGGTAATTGTCACCTTCCAATGCCAAGAATACCAAGAGCAGAACCTCGGAGAGGCCTGAAAACGCATGCCCTACATCGAGGCGTCCGTCCAGCACACCTGGTGGACTGAGGCGGTTCCATCTCGCTGCCAGCAATCCGTCTGGCTGATTCCAGCACTGATCGTGAAGCGTTATATCAGATTGACGATACAGCGAGTATTGGACTCTCACCTCTAGCACCCGCCCTTTGCTGCGGTACGTAAGCTCGAAAGGCTCGTCGTTGATGGTGATTTGGTGAACTTTGGCATCCAGTGAGTTGATCAACTTCTGCGTCAAGTAACAACATCGGAACCCGGAGCCTGAGATTTGAAAGGCGTCGTCCTGTGGGGCCTTCGAGATGACCCCGACTGAGGTCCAAGTTGACGACGGCTCGCAGGGGTAGCCTCGCACGAGCTCAAACTTCCAGTGGTCCTCCGGGCGGGCGTAAGCCATGTGATACCTTGGGACGAGCGAGAATTTCAGTGTCACGGACGTCTTGAAAGTCCCTGAGGCGGAAGCGAGACGCACTGGACTGGGCGTGTGTGCTGGAGCTGCATGCGGTCGAGCGTTTCGCCCGCAGTGAAGACCTCGAAACCGGGATGATCGAGATCCTCCTCCCCCTCACTGAAGCTAAGCTTCTCCTCGTTGGAGCTCAGCCGGATGATCCACACCGCGGTTGGGCCTGCACCACGCGGTCGCGCGCAAGGTGACGCCGTCAGCCCCGCGCCCGCTTCTCGCCCCCGCCTGGCCTACCTTCCTGCAGCCTCGGACTCTTCGGCTGGCGTGCTTGAGGAAAGGGAGTCCCTGGACGTTCAATATCCATCGTTCAGCGTGATGCGACGTGGGGAGCGGAGGAGAGAGAGAGCCTCGGAGTTTGGCGGCGCTGTCGGCCGAGAATCTTCCGGTCGACACCTTTTCTGAGGGCTCAAATTGGACGTGAGAGAAAGCGTGGTGCTAGTATACAGTAAACGAGCTGATTCCGAGCTGCAGTATCGAGTTGAGCGGGGAGTCGCCCATCACCAGCGCGCGCACGTCACGGTGCTGGCATGCACGCTCGCCAGGACGGAAGCCTTCCTGAGGAAGTCCTGATTATAGTGCAGGGCCTGTATACATTTAATTTTCCTCGTTTTACTTTCAACAAGGAGTCTGGAAAACCCGCGTTAGTACTCATTGCGATGAGTACCAGGCGGGCACCACGCTAGGAATTGGCGGACTAGTGCGTCAATTCCGTCGGCGTGTGGGGCAGAGCAG
>ERZ1463038.224-NODE-224-length-17849-cov-16.699899_pt1 | contig 17849 bp, 25 predicted proteins | sample MGYA00564479_ERZ1463038 | MGnify/ENA primary metagenome ERZ1463038 (study PRJEB39244, sample SAMEA3635134) | Helicobacter pylori | study: EMG produced TPA metagenomics assembly of PRJEB11511 data set (Assembly of a 5300-year-old Helicobacter pylori...
CGGAAGCGCGCGGGCCTGCAGCGCAGCGCCGCCTGCCATGCGCAGATGGACAAGCTTTGGCTATATTCATATAGGTTGCACAACCTCAGACCTGGATACAGTATGTTGCTTCCGCGAGATCACTCTGCAAGCCAGTCGAGGGGCCTCGAAGCTGAGCACTGTCGCGGATGTGATTCTAGAAAGAGTCGCGCGAACTCAGACCTGGAGTGTGTTCCTATTGTCCGCGCGGAGCCACTTCTGACCCAATTGCACAACCTCAGATCTGACGACTGGGATATGGCAGCACTGTAGCTCGAGTCATATTTGGCTAAGAGAAACTTATGTGGCGTATATCGTTGTCGTGATTTAGCTTGGTGACCTGGAATGCTTCGACATCCAAAGCCAGGCTGTACCGTGGGACCACTATTTATCCAAGTTGTCAATCATTCCTAAGATTTCAAGAAGACCATACTGGACATGCATATATGTTGAAACCATATATCAAGTGCTGTGCAGTGATGACATGAGTGAATCGACATCCTCGTCACCGATCCGACAAGGCCCACATGTGAATTTTTAGGTCGTGCGCCTACCAACTCGAGGTCCTCTGCTACTATGATGGATATTTCAGATTACGTTCTGGTCCAGCGTACACTTCGTCTTAATGTACGCTTCGACATTGACGGCTGAGTCATTCAAGCCAAAGGCTACTCTGGAAGCTTTGAGGAAACAAGAAGTACTCGCACGACCGGTGTTTTAATCACAACTTAAAGGCTCACTTGAGCCATCCTTACTTCTAATTGACCGAGCCAGAATTTTTGAGCAGCTCTTCAAGGATGGATCAGTGGATGAAAAGACCTTGCTCAAGTTGCTTGACCCCCAAATCTGCAGACAACAAGCTCACCCCATTGCCAGCGCAAAGATCATCATGCCATGGTGACGTGACTTCTCCTTCTTGTTTCTGGCGCTGCTGCTGGATCGAGGGAAGCTGTCCAGTTTTAGGGACATCTCGGACCGAAATCTGCAGCGCCAGCTCGCGCTGCAGGTCGTCGGGCTCAAGAGGACTGGCCGCCCTTCGAGAATCCGAGAATCCGACGCAAGTCTTTCCTCCGAAGCAATCTTTAGCTCTCCTTGCCCCTGACCGGCTCCTCGTTCCTTCGTTCTTGAGCAGCTCGTTAAGCTCGCCCTTGCCGTCTTAGTTTCAGCCGGATGCCGACAGCGAGTCTCTAAATCACCTTGTGCTATGGCTCAATCACAGACTATATATAACCGTAGCAGTAGAGCGTAGAGATATAGGGAACACATAATAACGAGTCAGGAATCCGGGGCGGGCGAAGTATGAGAGGTGCTTATCCGCGTTAGCCAATTAAGCCGATAATAGATATGTTAGCACATTCTATCATCCTGCGGCGTCGGATTGCACACTTGTAAAGCTTTTGGTGGTATCGAAGACATCCTGCCACCCGCTCCAAATCTATGCAACAGATGGAGCGCCTACTCCGCCATTCGTGAAGCTGAGGCTAGCGATCCGGACGTGCTTGATACCTACTCGTGTGCGGAGTCCGCGCCGTGCGAGGGCAACGATGCACCCCCTCCTCGGTGCACCAATCTTACCCGGCCAAACGGACGCCAGCAGCGCCGGGCCCGCACTGGCCACGCCGTTTCCACTTTACAGGTTTCATCCGTCAAGCAATGCCTATGATGTCTACAGTCGCTATGAGTGGGACAATTTGGCGGAACTCGGGGTAGTCATACTGGGCGATGGGAACGCAGATTGATCCATAAGTGTTGCATCCGGTGCAGTGCAGCGTTTTACGCCCTTTACTCGCCCGAGAGCTGGTAACAAGGGCTACCGCTGCGGAAGTAGTCGACAGACTCACGCGCATGTATAGACGAGGCGCCCAAGGTCAATTACAGGGTAGCCGATTGGTAGCGGGCACAATGCAGACCCCGCAGCAGTCGGCTGCAATGCTCCCCAGTGACATTGTAGGTAGTGGATGTCAGGATGAGGCGGTTTCTGCGCCGGACACATCCGGCCTGCGGACGGTGCAGCCGACGGTCAGCGAGTGGTCCGCGCAGCAGCATCCGCGAGAGAGACTAACTCACAAGGCTACCCATCGCGGGGCAAAAGAAGAGTTGAACAGAATGACGTTCACGGAGATCTGCTGAGTGAACGCGAGGCTTGCGCGGAGCATGGGAACTTGCGCCCGTGAGAAATTGGATCCGCCGCCTACTTCGGTCCTCCCCAGGTCCCACACTCAGCAGCTAGCCATCTCTGCTCTGGTTACTTGTGCCGTCAAGAGGCAAACCGTCGCCTGCGCCCATAGCCGGCGCCCACTCCCACGCTCACGTAGCGCGGCCTGGCCTACTCCGAGTCGCCGAGCGCCGTTGTGCCTCGCCGCGATCTCGCGTGACATGCGCCGCCCTACCGCGATCTCGCGTGACATGCGCCGCCCTACCCCGCCGCCCCCCCCCCCAGTTGATTCGTGCTCATCTTTCTCCCTCATCCTTCAGGTGTATCCTCCATCACCCCGCGCTCCCTCTCGGCTCTCGTCGTTGATCCCTACCGCGCGTTTCTTGCATCCACCCACTCGTCGCCAAGCGTGGCGTGCGTGATGCACGCCATGGCTGGCCCTGGCCTGCACAACATGAGCACGACGACTCAATCTCACCTCACCCGCACCACCGCGATAGCAGTCAAGACCGGCGCCGGCAAAACGGCAGTTCGCGCGGCTGCAGCTCCGGACGCGGCTTCGCTCAGACTGAGCAGCATTTTTATCAGGTAGTTAGGCTTTTGTGTGGCAAGACACTGAACTGTGGCTGATTAGCCCCTCCGCGACGTAGAACAAACCTCCCACGCGACACCAACTCCACCGTATCGGCTGAACCCCTGCCAAATGCTGCTCACTACTCTCCAAAATCTCCCACGGTCCGCTTTGGAGCACTTCCCGACCGGCGATCATCTTTTGAGGACGACCGCTCCGACGTAAAAGAGCTCCAACTCCCCGAGCTCAAGCTCGTCGAATCGTCATCCTCCAACGACAGCTTCGTCAAGCACAAGTTTCGGCGAGGGAAAAACACGATCAACGAGTCGCTCCATCTTCAGACTACCTCCTCTATTCAACTCGTCGTACGCTGCGCGAGCCTCTCGCGCACCAAGCGCCTCTCGCTCGGGAGCGACCTCCGCCCACCAAGCCGTCGGGCGATCTACCCTAACGCGGTTCAGCGTCCGCCCGCCCGTCCCCGCGACCGCGAGCATCCCGGCTGCGGACGCGACGTTTGTCGAATGGCGCGGTGGAAGGGACGAGGACTACGGCGATGACGGCATGGCTTGGGTCGCTCGGAGGAGGGCTCACCGCGTGGCTGGCTGCTGCCGCGATGACTCCGCCGAGCATGTCGCGCACGACCGCCTCGTCGCGGTCCTCGGCGATGAACAACGATGATAGCGCTCGCTGCGATCACCCGCCTTGAGTCAAAGCGGGGTGCGCCCATTTTTTTCTCTAGCTTGGCTGCTTCTGGTGCTGGCAACTCTCGTAGCCGAACCGCCACAGCGCGGGCTCGATGTCGGTGGTCGGTCGCCACCGTGCGCACCGAGGACCTCTCCCCTTCCATCGTGCATCTTCTCCGAAAGCACATTGTCTGCATTTCTGTAGCATACTGTAGCCGATATCATCTGTACGAGTCCCTTCGCCTCTGTCCTGAGCTCCTGTAGCCCTCCTTGCCCGCATGTATGGAATCCACTGGAGCTTACTTTGTTGGTTGTGCCGCTTGAAATTGTGTTTCGGGATCTTCTGCCCACGGCGCTAAGTTCACAGCAAGGACCGCGCAGTGCAGACCCGCCGACTTTGCAGCATCGTCGAGTACTTCCTGTCCAACCAAGTCGCCGATCCCACAACGACGAGGGTGAGATATCACACTTACTCCGAGCCGAAGGCGGGCTCATGGCCGAGCTCGTCGAAATTCGAGGTAGGCATGTTCTAGGTTCGACCCGGCGAAGGACGCCAGCATCAAGATCGCGGGTCGGAGCCCTTCGCGCGCATCCCCGAGTCTGCGAGTGCTCGCACGCACCCGCGTGCTGACAGCTCAAGACGGAAAAGGCCTGCGATCAGCTCCGAAGGCCTGATATAAGCTCCACTTGATGCAACTTCGCCAGCCCCTCGCAGCGTCCAGCCCGCCGCACTCGCACCATCCCAACTGGAAGCACAGCTCGACTGACCAAGTACCCGAGTGCGCAGGCCCACAGAGCAGGCACGATCTCCTCCTTCACATTTCGCCTCGATCCATGACTTGCAAGGGCGCGGGACGACGGTGGTCGAGTGCGGTAAGGCCGAGAGAAGATCGGGTGGCGAGCGGAGGGGTACACGCCGCGGGCTCGACAATCTTGAGTTCTGCACAGCCTGACAGTGACTATTGCTCCTTCTAGTCTCTGGGACACAGCGCGACGTGCATCTTGCTCGTTCCCTGCTCGGTCTGCTCAGCGCCCGGTCCGTCGCGACGCGAGTAGCGCACTTCGAGTATCCCCAGCCCAAGTCTGGCATGAGGGGTAGAGAGAAGGTCTGGTTGCAAGCTGAAGAAACGTCAAGGTACCCAGGACCACCCATCCGGCTTAAAGGCCTGGTCGGCAAGACCCTGGACGCCCCGGCGCTCCCCAGCTTGTTCCTTGTCTCGACTGGAGGCTCCTGCGCTTTCGCTGGTCTGTGTCGTATGGGGGTGAGTGGCTGCGTGATGAAGGGCTGGCGTTCGAGCGCGTTCGCCCTCGGCTTTGAAATTTCGAATCCATTTCTTTGACGTCTGCGCGTTCGACCGCGAGTCAGAACGTCTTGGCTTTAAACCACTCGCTCTTCGCGTCCTGGGGCGCCTCTATGCGGATGGCCATGAGCTGGGCGACAAAAGAGTTGAAGGACGGGCGTGGCAGGGCGCGGGAGCTGCTCAGTTGGCGCTGGCTTCTGCTCATCACGCCACCGAGATCCGAAGTGCAAACGATCTGGGTGGCGGGATGGCTATAGTCGCAAAGGAAACGGTACACAGTGGGAGTACATTAGCTCCGGTCCGCCGATCGAGCGTGAGCGTTGCTGAGAGCTCATGACCCGAGGACGTCGATTCGACGACTCGGCAGATCACCTCACGACGCCGGATTCGACGCTGAAGCTGGTTTTCTTCCTCTCCCTGGCGCAGGATATGTCAAAAACGGTACGACACGTGCCGCTTTGCTGAAAACGCGCGCCCTTCTCCTAACGCTGATTCGGGTCTTGGCCCCATCCAGCTCCTCCTGCGCCAAGCACTACTCCCGGAGCTCTACCACTTCCCTCGACCTGCAGCTCCGCCAGTACCTCCTAAGATTTCTCTCTATAATCTTCTGAGTCCCACTCGGCGCCCAACTGCTCAATAACTCCCCGCGCGCGCGCCTCTCGCTGTCGTCCACCCTCTCGTGCATCTGTGGCACCAATTACGGCGGTGGATGAGGGTTGGTGTTCGTTCTACGCTAGTATTCCAAGAAAATGGTGAGTTGAGTACGTGTTCACGTTTTTGGGGTCTGCGTTTGTGCACGCACCGGGAAGGGAGGCTGGAGCTCCAAGTGGCGCTCTCGCCGTCGTGTTTCAAAGACACAAAGATGCATTTCCAGCGAAGCTCAAGGCTACAGCTACAATGAAGCAAGGTGGAACGGGTGGGACTTGTTCTTGATCATGGCCTCGGGCTTGTGGAGGGAGATCCGCGCGGCGCGAAGGATCTCGTCGAACCTATCGACGACGTCGTCCTCGCGCACTGCGTGCTCCTCCGCGAGCTACTCGATTTTCTTGAGAATGATGCGACGGCGAGCTAAGTGCCTGCGCTTGGAGTCCCGCCCGACCCAGGTGTGCCCCTTCGCCTCGTAAAGCGAGCGCACTGAGGGGCGCCCGCCGATGCCGTCGATGCACTCGCCCCAGAGGTCCGCGACGGTCGTGACTGACCTCGAAATGGCGAGGATGCGGATAGCCGCTCCCAGCGGAGGTGGGGGCAGTGGGACCCGAGTGAGCGAGCGCTTGGAGTGCGGCGAGTGGGTTCGCAGCGGCGACGGCGGCGGGAACGGGGGCCGAGGTCGACGCGGCAAGAAGGGAGCTTGCGAGGTCGCCCGGCAGCTGACCGATTGCGGAGCGCGGCCATCCCGATGCCCGAGAAGATGTCGGTGAGCATCGTCGCCATCGCGACGATGAGCTTCTCGGTCGCGTCGCCGCTAGCACTGCTCCCGAGCGGCCTGTATGACGGCAGCGAAGCCTGAGGTGATCCTTCCTCGAGGAGTGGCATCGGGCGCATGTCGGCCGGGACTTTGGTCTTGGTGATCGTCGCGAGGGGAGGCGCTCGTAGGAGAGGAACGCGAGCGAGGAGAAGAGCGGATGGTCTAAGAGACAGAAGGTGGGGTGGATCTGGCGGAGCTGCATCGCGTCTTGGAGGAAGATGGAGCGCGTCTCGTTGAGGAGCAGGAGGAAGCCGTTTGCGGCGATGTTGGGGTTGCAGCGGTTGCCCGTTTTCTGGCGCTCCAGCCTGGAGAAAGATGTGAGACAAGAATGCTTCAGCACAAATAGATGAGAAGTGCGCTCCATGAGTCCACCTGCGAGAAGACCTGCTTTCGCAGCATGTCGGGCACCTCGACCGCGCGTGGCAAACAAAAGTCGCCGCCGGTGCTCGACCACTGTCCGGGCACTCCCATCGACTCCTTAGGCAGGGTGGTGAGGTGGACCTGGTTGAGCGAGTCCCCGTTCCAGCGCCCCGCTCGATGAATCGAGTCCTCGCTCGCCCCTCCCAAGTCGGCATGCTCGATGCCGCGCCACGCTTAAGAGGCGGTTTCTTCTTGCTGATGATTCCACAGGACTTGCGCGTCTTTGAAACGACTTTGCGGTGGGTCTCTCAACTCATCGGCTGGGTGAGGTCGGTCGGCGACGCGAGCGCCTTAGGTCGTACCAGTCGGGCGACTCGGCAAACGAGGGGAACGCCTGGAGTCGGGTGGGAAGGCGTGGTTAAAGTTGTGAAAGCTGGTAATGTTAGAAGGTGATAATGAAGCCGCACACTCGAAAACGGACCGAGAAAGAAGAAACGCACAGTTGGAAGAAGTGCATCGCGAGAGCGGGCACGTGAGGAAGTTCTTGGTGCGGATCATGCCCGCTCTCTCGAGTCGACCATTCTGGCTCGCCTTCTCGTGGTCCAGCACGAGCACAAGCGCAACGCAGCGCGAGCGCGAGTACCCCTTGTGCTCAAGCATGACCGAGTGGCGGTCTGCGAAGTCGGCCCCGCGGACGTGGTGACCGCGCAGGACGCCGCCAAACGAGGAGCGATGCATGGCGAGCTCTCGAGCGCTCTCGGGGCTGTTCTTGTGCAGGAGGTGGAGCGCGATCTCTTCGAGTTGCGCACAGTGTTGTAGCCGTCCAAGTACATCCCTGCGGTTGGTATCAGCGACCGTTTCCCCAAAGACAGCGTCCAGCTCACCGACTTCCCTGTCGGTGTACTTCCTTCGCCTCTGCGCCGCCATCCAGCGCTACATCGTCGCCATGCTCCTTGAGCGCGCCGCCGCGCGGGCGCGAGTGCGAGTTGACGCCGGCGCCACGCTGGTCTTCCCACAGGCTCACCATCGCGGCCACGTATTGGTGAACGGTCTGCCACGAGACAGTGTGCGTGCACGGGCCAGTCCTCTCTTCCTCGTCCTCCTCCGGCGCGTCCTTCTGCGGCACCCGCCCTTCCTCTTCGCGCGCCCAACGACCTCTGTCGAGAGGAAGAACGCGAGCTTGTCGCCGCTCACCGTGTGCCTGCATACACCGATCAGCTCCCGTCGTTCCCCTGTTCCTCCAAGCAACGTCGCGCACCGAGTCGCCTCGTCTAAGCCCTGCTTCTCGCACCAAGCGCGCCACTCCTTTTGGCGCGGTCCGTACGCGCTGCGGGTGTTCTTCGGGCCCGACCCGAGCGCAGCGACATGGATCTGCGTGACCGCCGCAGCCTAGCGGAGGCGACACTTAAGGGCCGAGGTCGTATTGTTGTTGTGAGGGGATGCGGACGCGCACGGCGACGACGACACGGCCGGCGGGGGCGGGCGTGACACCTGGCGGTGCGACCTGGTAGCTCGATCTTTCCCTCCTATGCTGGAGTAAAATTCGGGAGCGATTGTTGGCGTGTAGTTGGAGGAGAAGTTGTCACGAGGACGCCCCCACGCTTATCGGATCCAATCCGGCCCAGCTCGCCGGACACAGTCCCGGACAGGCTGCGCGGACAAGCTGCGCGCGCGGTTTGTTAGGCATTCACTAATGTGCATTGACAGACATGTCTACAGCGAATCCGCGAAGATGGGCCTGTAAACACTGTTTGTAGTGCCATTCACAGAATTTCGGGTCGGGAAAGTCGTTCGGATCGCTCCGAAAGCGCGTCGTAAAGATTTGCTTCCCGTGAAGATGGTAATCCTCCGCCCTTGGTGTAAAGAAGCCAACGAAGTATGTTCCATCCTGGGAGAGCAACATCAAGCGGTCGAAGAAAGGTACATTAAAACTTCGGGTTGCTCACTTTAAAATAGATAAACCAACTATACCTGTCGTACAGATGATGATACCCATCCTCAACCAGCATACCCATCCATGGTTGGAACATGAACGGAGTGGCTTTCTCGCCAAGGAGATGTCGGTAGATCAAGAATCACAGGTAGTCAGAGCGCTCGACACAATACCGCTGGGCAACGTACGTCTGGTCTGCTAACAGAAACAAGATGCGCTGCAGTGCAGGCTGTGTAGTGCCTTCCTGTCAGGAGGCAGTTACCGTCTCTGACGATGAGAGAGCTCCTAAAGTCATCCTATCCGGCTTCAATCCCTCTCGGCCGCGACCATGCTGCTCTCGACGTACACACTGATGGTCACAGCGAGTCTGTTCTTTCCAACAAGCTCTCTATCTGGAATTCATTTTGTTTTGACTCTACAGAGTCTCTTCGGCTATGATTAATTTGCAATACGTGCGCTGCGACACGCACAGCAGAGACTCAAGAGCAGCATCCACTCGCACCGCTCTTTCCGCGACACCTGCAGCGTGCTCTGAAGTCCAAATAATAGAGTGATCACACCTCCCACATCGGCTGATACCGATCTTTTCATTGAAGGGCTATTAAACGATACACTCTGACGATACTTACGATGCTGAGGGCTTGTCCAACGTGATGAGAGATTCTTCACCGACCCCATTGGATTATCGCGCGGAACTGGCATCCTTTATGACGACTGGTCTTTATGACGGATGAGAATAATATCACTCACTCTCTCCATATCAAGGTGGTTGAGGTTGGGTATGGTCAGGGTGCGTCTCGTTGCGTAGGCTCCGCGGAGGCCGAGCTCTCGGGTGCACTATGCAACTCGCGTTGATGCGCAGACGTGGGAGCAGGCGTTACCCGCTCAGCTTCTCTATTATTCTCGTCATCTGCGGTCCTGAGGTGTCCGCCTCCCAAGTGCGCGTCCAGGTCTTGCCAGTGGCCGCCGCTCGCGGCGGGTATCTTGGCACGGAACTGGAATGCACTCTATGCTTAACCTTAAATACGGGGGCGAAGAGCCGCTGGCTGAACGAAGAGCCTACAAGAGGCAAGCTCCTGGGCGGCGGCTGAATGCACACTGAGGACTGCAGCCTGGCCAATCGCCTCCGATCTTTTCCTTCGTCAAGGTGTCTTGAAGGCCGCGACTGCAACAACATGTAATGGGAATTTGACGAAGAGAGCGTCGCGGGCCGAGGCCGAGGTAGAAAACGGACTGACTTAAGATGCATTGGAACGATCACGTTTGAAGTCCCACAGGGATTAAGTCCTAAATTTGACCATTCTCACCGCGAGTATACAGACGTGAAAAGAACCCAAATTAACAGGAAGCCATAAGGGTTTCCGCGTTACGAAGCGGGTCTCGGTCTGCACAAGTCAATAAAGTCCGGGGCCAGTGAGATATGATCACGAGCAAAAGTAACCAAGCGGCGAGTGAAAGTTCAGCTCAGCTCCGCGAGCCTGCCCTAGACGCCCTGCGTACGCCCGCGCCTCGCCCCTTACACCCTCGGCAGCCGCACGGGTTAGCGCGCCATTTTTCTCTCCCACATTCCACATCTGGTTATAGCTCAGGACATGATTCGACGTACGCGGCGTATCTCAATCAGCTCTACTGACACGCACGTAGAGGCCTAGCGCCTTAGCTGGCAGGAAACAAAGAAGCATAAGAGAGTTCGGACACCGAGCGCTAGGGTCTACTGCGACAGGCTTTAACGGCCTAATGCACTGCATTCCGCACCTCACCGCTTACTCAGTGTCGATGTCAGGGCTGCCTGGCGAGTTAGCCCCTACGATCACCTTGATCTTCAGCCAACGACACGAACTGCGCCACTACGACGTTGGTGTCGCTCCCTGCGAGTTGGGAGCCGCAGTAGACCCCAGGCGCGCCGAATTGACCTCTCCGACCAGGACCAGCGCCCGCTCATGACGCTCTGTTTTGTTCCGTTCCGGCTTTTAGTTCGCGGAGGGAGTCACCTGCCCGACCTGGCGCCCGCTTTGTCGGGACTCAATCCGGCCGCTGAATACAGACGTCCTCAAACGTTTCGCCCTACCCGCGTCGTCCGAGCGTCGCGTAATCGATGTACCCTTCGTCGGACATGGACCGTAAGATCGTTCGCGCTCGTCCCTCATCCGCGGCTGGCCCTGCGAATAGGACGGATAGGAATACGATGTACAGACACAAGCCTACCAATTCGAGCTCCATACTCCACATTTTGAGCAGATGTCCTCTTTCGGCTCCCCACTGCACGCCGTGGGGACGACGGATCCGATTGCGAGACAATCGAGGCTGAACGTCTTGGCGGACGATGGTCGACCATCGAAGGCAATTAATTGAGCGAAGCCTTCCCGCAGAGCTGGCGAATACCTTGCGAGAGAGAGTATTTGTGAGTAATGGGGGGATTGTAGAGTTGAAGTGCGCGGAGCTCCGGTGTCGTTGGAGCCGGAGTGGCATCAGGAGGCTCGGGTTCGTCGCGTGCTCGCGTCGAGTCGCAGAGAGAGTATTTAGAGGACTCGCTCAGAGAAATTCGAGCGCGTCCTCACTCCTCTTCAGTGCTACGCCAACCTGGTCGTATCTTGTGGCTTCGCTCTCCTGGTGGAACGAAGATGCGGTACCTCGCGTTCCCGACATCTCCCGCTCGAGGTTTACAACGGCAATAAGGGACCACTCTTGCTGATACTTTTCGTCGATGTCGCACTATGAGGCACCATGGTCGACATTGCAGCTTCGGATTAAAGAAGCTGGAGAGTCAGCGTTGGTGCTTGTACGCAATACGCAGAAGGTAAGGTCTGGGCGCTAAGCGGCTAAGCGCCGTGCTGGATCACCAACTTCTTCCTTGGACAGTGGTCACGCCACCCTTCGGTATGCACTCATACCCAGAGTCTTCAGGCTTCCTAGCTGGCACCTTCAAGCTACAATCAACGCTCGCACCGGCTCAACAATAAGGAAGGTGGCAGCTGGCTGTGCTCTACCATATGCACCGAGAATACAGAATGACTCCGAACGGCGACAGAGTTCCGCACGCGCGCGCAAAACGGCAGTTAATTTTGTGCCGCCATTCCAGGCGAGCCCGCAAAGTCCTAATGTCTCCCCGTACCGGACCATATTGTCGAGCACCCCAGCTCTCAGCAAGAGCGGTCACGCGACAGTGACATCCTCTCTCCAGGTTTGAGTCGTGCGACAGCAAATCGCAGTTTGACTCCAGGTCTTGAGTCGTGCGACTGAACATCGCGGTTTGTCTCCAAGTCTGAGTGAAGGCAACGCTCAAGAGGACAGTGCTGCTGGCTTGAAGCCGTGACTGGCGGGGGACTGGGAGCGCAGAGATTCAAGCTGGGTCCGGAGTGACGGCGGCGGCTGCGGGCTCTACGGTGTGCCCAGCTTAGCGGGTGTGCGCGCGGTCTCCCTGGTTGTAGGTTGCGCTGATGGACTCTTGTCAAGCTGGGATTTAGAGGGCATGTCCCTCAATGTGGTGTTGTGCGCTGGAACATTGTGGTGTGTGGCGCTGAGTGTGGGTGTGCGCACTGTCTGGAGCGCGGAGTAGTGAGTACGCTCCACGCCGCACGCCGGCACTGTTGTGACGGCTGCCGACATGGTGAGTGCTCTCTTCGACACCTTGGAGCATGGTGGCCGAAGTTGGGGTTGAGAAGTGGGGATGTGAGGCCGTGTACGCAGGCGGCTGGCCGGATGTGGGGGGATCCCACGCTCGACTTGTGAGTCTGTGAGGAAGAGGAGGTGAACATGTGTAAGTGGTGGAGGAGATATACATGAGTGGGGGAACAAGGCACGAAGGGGTTTGGCACGAGTAGGTCGGGCCGGCAGGAGACATTTATGCGACACTTTCGCAAAACATACACTCGCCTGGTCAACCTGTACACACCATCCAACCGTCCCTTGTAGAGAATCCTCCCAATAGTATAGAGCTCTTGGCCGCTCTTTTGATGGTCAGATGTCTAGTCAGATGGCTCAGCGAGCACACAGTACCGCGGGTTGGATCCGTCCTCGGAGCTTCAGGGCTATGCACTTGAAGATAGGTCTCAGATTCCTCAAGCCCTCCTCAATCACACCTTAAAACGTGAACTTACTGCATATGTTCAAGTCCCATCCGCCGTTGTCCCTACTAGATAGAAGCTTTAAACACTGCAAAGCATTGCCGCTGGCTCCGGTGAGACCAGGCTTTGCCTCTGATGCACCAGTCGGCCTCACGCTGAGAATCCTACGCTAAGAACACACATCTGCATCGTCCTGTGTCAGCGCCAGACTCGTCCTGCCCAAACCCGCCAGGCAATCCGGCCTGCATTTGTGATCCCGAATAGCTCAAAGAGCAAGAAGATGCCCTCGCTAAACGAGTCGTCGGCCCGGTGGTTTGAGGGCGGGGCGCCGCCGCTTCGAGCCTACGTCATCGAGCCTACGTCAATGACGCCCGACGTCCTCCTGCCCAGCTGCGCGTCCTATTGGTAACAGGAGCTGGAGAAGGCACCCGCTTTTGACCCCACAGCTCAGCCCACAGCTCAGTAAGCAACAATGCTGGGTGTTAGACCACCTGGTCCAGGGCAGGTAAGCGTGTTGTTTTCCTGTGCACGGCGTCCGTAAGTACTTCTGATTGGTCGCACTCCTTTCAGTAAGATCACTTGTGTCTACAATTAGCCCACGCTGAACGCTCTCAGCTTTCACACCGAGATCACTGCTCGCAGTCTGCCGGCGCTGACCATGTGTGCCCCCTTGCGACCGGCACGTACTCACAACTGTACCACATTAGCGTGGACTTGGTAAGAGTATTCCTAGCCCTGTTTAAAGCCCTAGAGCAATCAGTACAGTACCTCTGGGAGAGCCGAGGTCAGAGCTGACGCAGACACGGTGTGGCCGGTGTCGCGTAGGTCGGCGGGTCGCGGTTACGGCGCGTCTCGGTCGCCGACTTCAAGGGCGCGCGGCGTCGGAGGTTCAACAATCATAATGAATTGCATACTGTACACCTACACCACGCTTCAATGGGCTGTTAGTCATTCCTCCTAATCATGGCTCCCTTCACTTTGTCCTGGGCTTCCAATTTCCAACGTGGTCCTTCCCACGCTCTTCCGTACGTTGAGCTCAAGTCATACAAGTCTTGCGCGGCGTCCTCCTCGCGATCCTGCCAGGCACCCTGTCCAGTGGCCCATACGTCGTAGTAAAGAGAGTATAGGTGTTCAAAGTCCGGGGCCCGTGTGCGAGCGCTACTCTTGCTACTACAGATAAACTCGTCGTCCCGTGCACGGGGCGTGGGGCGGGCGGGTTACGGTTCCTCAGGCGGTGAGCCGTTGATGCAGCGGTGCAAAGGGTGACGGTATTGGCTAAAGGACTGGTGCGGGTGGAAGAGGGTTGGAGCTTGTTGGAACTCGGAAAAAGAGAGTGACTGGGAGTGTTGGCAATGGTGAGAGAGCAGCCGAGGGCAAGGATGGATGGGCGACGGTGATGTGATGCTCATTCCTGGGCTCTAGCCGGAATTGGTCGTGCCCGTTGGGTGATGGTGCGCAGCTGATACTGCCGGAGCAGTGTTTTGAGAGGCACTTCTACCACTATGCCAAATCATGGAAACCATCCGCTGCTAAGTGGGTATCAACTCCATTACACATATAATCAGGCATAACTCACGCCTATGTCCGTCCGTGTGGTCGCTGCCTTGAGCAAGAGTGTGCGCCAGTAGAGGGCGGGCAGGGCAGATTTGCCACAAAGCCGCGGATCGGCATTGGCGCCAGTATACACCAGGTATTGCTGGCGCCCCTGGCCGGCTTCGAGGTCTTCATGTGTACGGAGTGGCTGCAAGCTCCGCCCGTGTCAGGAGGGTGATTACTACCATGCACGTCGCCGTATTAGAAGTGGTACCAGGCATGTCGCCGTAGTGAGGGTCTAGATCCTATTTGTCTTTGCTCATTGGCGAGGCATCTTCACCTTTCCAGGTTGATCGAGGTCGGCAAGACCCAGCCGTCGTCGGCGCCTTTCGCCCAGTACCACCAGCAGCGGTCGCCGTTTCGCGCTCGCCCGAGACGACCAAAGCCAGTCTCAATGCCGCACCTTTGAGACCCGCGTCGTCGCCGGGCGACTGGGGCGAACGTCAGCGGCGAGAAGGTCTAAAATTTGTGTTCAGAGCAGTAGACAACAAGCCGTTTTTCTCATTGACAACAGATCTTAAAACGTGGAGATTTCAGTTACCGCGTGTCTCAGCGTAGCGACCTCTCCCAATCCGGCTTGTTGCTTGCGATCGCCGTACCCCTGAAACATCGATCCTTCTCTGCTTAATAGCATTTGTCTTCGTTGGCCCTTCCCTTTGCCCTCCTGTGCGCTCGAGTCCATCGGTCTCTCTCCCGTCAGTCTTCATTCCTGCAGTGCTGAGTCAACACCTACCATTGTTGACTGACGGCCTTGACCGCAGCCTTGGCGTCTAGCTCGTTCACCAGTGAAGATGAGCCACGTCATGAGCTACGAAGAATGGAAGCAATGGAAAGCGTATTGCCTTTGCTGGCCTTGCTATCAGCTCCCAACCAACTCCTGGATGTCCATCCGAAATCTGTCCTACCTTGACTGCAGTAGCATAATCTCTCCCGAGCTCAAGCCTGCTGTACTGCTACTTCCACCAGGTATCTGTGTGATGCCTCATTCGCACGGTTGCACCACGTCCTGTTCCGGCAACTACTTTATACCTTTTGCCTGCGCGGAGCTTTTCGCTGTTGGGACTTCAATAATTTGTATCATTTCTCCCTATCTGTGGTCCTCCCTGCCAGCTCCTTCTATTGTCGGATTGTTGAAGGTCAACTCACCTCCCGTTAATGACACAGATCTGCTTCTTTGTTGAATAGGGAGCAACCACCATAAAGAGCCACGGTGTGGTCTCGTCATGATTTAAGGGCGTCAATGAGTTGACTCCCACCCGTCTCAGTGGCGCTAGAACACAATCACACAATCCTGACAGCACCCATCAACTTCCTCAACTTTGCCTTTCAAAGTCTTTTAAAGTCAATGTTGTGTCGCCTTGAAATCTCGCTGAGATCCTCAAGTACATTACTGAGCGCTACAGGCGGCCAATCAGCGCTGCGACGGCGACCCCGCGGCCTCGCAGTGCTGAAAAGTTGGTAGAGGGTAGAAAAGGGTGACCAGCTTAGGTGATGGATGGATCCGCATCAGTCAGATACTCGGCTACTGAAGCCACGGTCTGCAGTCAACGCAGCCGGTCTACTTGCCGCGCACGACACCTGCGGTGTGCATTAAAACCGGGGACAAGGCACGCGTCGGTGTACGCAACGAGGTCCGCGTCGCCCAGCGCCCAGCGCTTAGCGCCCAGTGCTCGAGTGCGGGGTCGAGGAGCGACAACGGCGGGGCTTCCCGGAGCTCCTTGACGAACCAGCGCAGGTCCCGCCGCACGGCCGAGTTGATCTAGATGCCGGCACGGAGGAGAGTCTTTGCCGCGATCTTCTTGTAGAGGCACTGGATCACGAACCGCCCGAACGTCAGGATCCCGATCGCCCACTTCGCGTAGCCGGCGACGCGCATCCACTCGCAGAGCGCGGCGCTCCCTTTCGGGCTCCCGAGAAACTCGTCCACTCGAGCGTCAAACGCGTTGACTGACGATGCCCGGAGGGAGATGGTGAGGTCGCCTTCGGCCGTGAGGGAGAAGAGGTTGCCAATGTTCGTGAGCAAGGTGCTGTGCAACTGCTTCTTCCAGTCCCAAGGGAGCTTTACAAATGAGTAAGAGCTTTGCCTGCACGGCTGGGACAACCTGGGTAACCTTGATCACGGGGTGCTCGACAGCGACGCGAACGCCCGAGGCGTCGAGCCTGAACGTGTCGTCGGCAAAGACGAGGGGGAACTCGAGCAGGCACTCGGGTCGTGCGGCCCAGAGGACGAGGTTGAGTACGGTGCAGGAGATCCTGGGCGACATGCGCCCGCCAAGGATGAGATGTTGGTCTACGAAGTAGACCCAGCTCGCTTTCAAGCGCGCGGTGGCCTGCAGACGGATGCAAAGAACTTGTTTCAGTCGCCAGCGCGGGTGGACGGGGATCTTATGAATCCGCCCGAGACGTCCGACTTCCACCACACCGGGTCCGCGAGAGGGCGGTCGAGGTCGCCTCGGCACTTGTGCCAGCGCGCCAGTGCTCCGAGCTGCGCTAGTGCTCCGAGCTACGCTTGGGCGTCGTAGAGGATGCGCGAGATCTCGCGCAAGATGCCGTCGTTCAGGCCGGACGCGGACTGGTCGCAAGTCCCGCGCTTGCGCTGGTTTTCCGGCGTGACGATGTCAGAGGGGCTGATGTGCATGCCCGGGAGGAGCTCGTCAAAAGACGGCGAGAGAATGCCCTTCTCGAACTCGGTGGCGGTGTAGTCTGCGAGGAAGTCGATGTCGACGTCCTCGAGTCGCAGCGCCGGGCCGGAGAGGCGGCTGATGCCCGAGAAGTCACCGTGGTGGCTAGGCTAGAATCCCTCGGTGAGCCCGACGAGTACCGAGTCGACGAGCGGGCGGCTCGGGTGCGCGTGGACATAGGGGTCGAGACGGAGAAGGGGTCGGGGTGCGCGGCCAGCGCGGCGCTGAGGACGGGATCGGAGAGGACGGAAGAGGGAGGCAGAGGAAGAGGAGCCCTAGTGAGGATATTGTTGACGGCCGGCGTGCGAGGTGAGGTGGCGACTGGAAAATGAAGGTTACGGCACAGCCGGGGGATCAATGTCGTGCCCGCGAGTCGTTAGTTGGGTTGAGGTTGTCCTCACTTCCGAGCGGCCAGGCTGGAAGCTCCCTCTGCTCGTCCTCGAGGCTTGCGACGTTTTTCCTTTCCGACTCGTCCGAGGGCGGGGCAGTCGTGCTTCCCGTACTCGGCGGATCCGCACTTGACGCAAGTGTGAGCACGACCGCAGACTTGATCGTCGTCGCGGTCGTTCCAGCGGTTGCACAGCTCTTTTGTCCTTGCCGCTCCCGACGATCCTGGCTGCCCGGGCTGCTTCGACGAGCTGGGTGCTGATTTGCCACTCGGGGACTTTGCGGGTCGGTGGAGGTGGAAGAGGAGGAGCGGGACGTTGTTACTGGCGGCGGCGAGAGTCTGGGGGTATCCCGGGACTCCAAAGTTCTGGAAGACGTCGCTGAAGAAGGCGAGGTAGTTGGCAAAGAGCGAGGGCGACTGCGAGATGCGCGCGAGGAATTACGCCGCAAACGCGCGGAGGCCGTCGAGCTCCCAGGGGTACCAGAACGCGCGGTATTTGGCGTAGATGTCGAAACAGTGAGCCCACTGGAGGCCGTTCCCAAAGGGCTTAGTGGGGAGCTTGCCGGCGGTCAAAACGTCCGGGAGCCCAGCGACGGCGACGGGGTCCGGCGCGGGCTGGTGCTCGAACGCGTTGAGC
>ERZ1463038.225-NODE-225-length-17806-cov-14.734945_pt1 | contig 17806 bp, 33 predicted proteins | sample MGYA00564479_ERZ1463038 | MGnify/ENA primary metagenome ERZ1463038 (study PRJEB39244, sample SAMEA3635134) | Helicobacter pylori | study: EMG produced TPA metagenomics assembly of PRJEB11511 data set (Assembly of a 5300-year-old Helicobacter pylori...
ATTTCGACCTGCAGCCTCGTCCCGGTGCATTGCCTGCGCGACGGCTGACCATGGCCGCGCCCCTTCGCCGCACGCCCCCGGAGCAGCGCTGGCCAGATCGAATGCAGACTCACCTGCTGCTGACTCGATGCTCGGGTCTGCTGGTTGCTGGCTGCCGATGGTTCGATTCCGCCGTCACTTGGTTTACGCTCGCGCTGCTCGCGTCGCCGTGGGTGATCGAAAGGAAGGTCCGACGATATCGCTGGAGGGAAGACGGCGGATGGGCAGAGAGGTATGGTCTGTGTGTAAAGGTGTGCAGGGGTCGCCGTAGTGCTCAGATGATGTGACGCGAGTAGCGCGTGCCGGTGTCAGGTGCAGGAGCTGGGTGGGATCCGCTGCCGGAAAGCTATGGCTGCGCCACGAAGTGAGCGCCGAAGATGGGTGTATGGGAGAGAGTGTGCGGGGTGGGGACGTGCAGCGTTGAGCACGGTCGTGAATTAAAGAGTAGGAGAGTGTCCGGGAGGCGCGAGCTTGTCAATTTAGCCGACGATGAGAGCGTGGCGGAGACTAGAGCGTCGAAGTCCGCCAAGGTTTGACCTGGCCGATAGAGGACCTTTATGATCGCGTTGCCCGATCACGCGCACGCGACTGCGTGTGAGAATCCCGCGATTGTGATGTCCCCGTCCCTGCGGGCCATGAATCCCCTTCGCCGTCTCCTGGGTACTTTACCGTTGGTGGATCGCACCTTAGCTGTCCCACTGCCTGTCCAAACATGTATTACCGCGCATACCACGCTCGCCTGATGCTTTTTTAGCAGCACTGCGTTTTGCATGGACGCCCCACCCACTCCAGTAATGGAGAAGGCATGGAGCCGCCATGGGTTTCGTTCTGGACACGCCGGGATGCACACAAAAACGTTCAGAAATGCACATCTTTCTCCTCGATGGGCCTCCTCTCGCCAAACGCACGCTCACTGAGACTTTGGGCCTGTCCGACCTGTCGAGCCTGCAAGCCACGGCTGGCGGGGTTGCAAATATAGGTAGGATCGTGGCGTCCCAGCTAGCGATTCTCAACTCCCCCGCCCAGCGGCGCCCGCACTTCATTTTGGGATCAGAGCCGCAGCGCGAAAGGTTCCCGGCGGCGGGCGTGATAAGGATTCGACTCTGGGAACTTCACGGAGCTGAGGTGAACGTGGGTTGCAAAGTCGATAGTTTAAACCCTGTAAGCATCCCTGGAGTCTCCATGGAGAATCTGAAAGCTTGAACGCGTGGACTGATCACGACGCGTGGACGCGCGTTTTGGAACGCGATGCTCTATCAGCCCCCTCTCCCACTGCTCACGCGGGGTCAGGGCTCCAAACTCCAAAAGTATAATGAAAGGTCCGGGAAATTACCGAGGCTATTGTATTTTAATTGTTCACCCGCATCGGAAAGCGCAATCCTGAGGCCTGAGACCTGAAGACAAAAGGCGCACGTCGGGCGCTGGACAACCTTTGCATAGCTACCGTATCAAGGGAGCAATAAGCCACAAGCCTCGATCACAAATCAGTATCCCCTCGAAAGATTGGATTGGAGGCACGAGACCCGCGGCTTTCTCGCTCCAGGCAAGGAGACAACTCCGAGTCTCTGAGAGGATCCAGCAACGAGCAAGCGAGCTTGAACAGAAGGGGCTCGGCGATGCGAGCTTGGCTGAACATCTATCCCTGTAAGTATGATATACGAGATCTAAACTGGTGCCGGATTGTCGGTACGCGCGTTGAGTCAGAGAGAGAATGTGGTGCTTGCGAAGCTGCAGTGCGCGGGAGTCTCCTCGGACACGGTCCCAATGCTCTCGAGCACTGGCAGGAGCTAAAATGTGTGATAATCAATGCTGCGCTCCCCTTGAGCGCCACCGAGACACTTCCTGTGCTGGACCAGGTTGCCCTCCCCTCAAACCGGTGGCGTCGTGAGCCGTGCCGAGCGCATTGCCGGCGACCCACTCGCTTGACGATCTGCGAAGCCTCCTTAATCAAAGTATTCAGAGATGTTTCAACCAAAGAGAGCGTCAAGGAGAGTGCATACCCGCCTCGCTGACGCCCGTCGCAGGGGGACCCCTTGAAGCTTCCCGCCCGGCCGAGCGGTGGCAAGTGCTCGTACGCAGGAGAAGAGTAGTGCCTCTCGGAAGCTCATATACATACTTCAAGCCTCCTGGCGATATTCTTCATTGAGATTTTTGTCGCAGGTCGAGCTCCAAACTAGGACCTGCGAACGCGCGCAGGAGATGTTTGCTTGCTGGTTGCTCAGTGAATCGGGTTCGGCAAGGCTTTAAAGCATGCAGGTTCATTTTAAAGCAGAAAATAAGATCAAAGGGATCCACCCTGAGTCTGTATGCACGTATGGGTGACCACCCCCGCTTCTCCCGGCCGGCCGCGCTCCCCAAGACTTCCAGTGTTCCACCGCCGCCCGTTGACTAGTCGGCCCTCCTCCCACGACACTCTCTAGCTCCGCGAAGATTCGCGTCATAGGTGCACATCTGTCGTGAGCCAATCTTCCCTTGTACCCCACCAACGTTGTCTCGCTCGACACTTTATGTCTCCTCAGCGTCTGCGACCGGAGGGGTCGGAGTGGTCGTGAGTTGGCCGCTGCAGGGTCCCGATCGGGTCGACCTCACCTCGTGATGAAACAGAGTCTTGGCCCCGGAGAAAAGCGTCGCGAGAGTCGAAGCGAGACTTCGCATGTTTGACCAAGTTGGACCTGAGGATCGTCGGCTGGCGGAGAGATGAGGGGGCCCCACGCTCATCTGGGGTAGATTGTGGTCGCTAATGGTTCGTTCGATATTGATCGCTAAGCGGTGCAAGTAGGTATGCAGCGCCTTCCAAGGAAAGTACTGCTTTCAAGGCGCGAGAGCGAACTAGGAGCTCGTTTGCGTCCATCAGCTCCCGGAGGGTTCATTCCATCATCAACTTGTGACTCGTCCGATCTAGCCTGCATACAGTATTTTAGCGTGCTTCACGGTACCTCCTTCTTGCTGTTTGGACAACGAGGCTGACGTTGAAAGGACGAGACAGACTCTTCGCAGTCGATGCTACATTTGAGGTTGGTTCACGGCCGACGACCGAGCTCCGGACGACAGGTGCTCAGGCTGTCGTTTCATTCAGACTTTTCCAGATACCAAGTTAAACTCGGTCGCTTGCATTTGTAAATTGCCCACATCTGCAAACCGACCTCAGCTCTTGTGGGGACGACTACGGACAGTCGCTGCCAGTTTCTCCACAGAGTCGAGGCGCCAGTGGGTATGATTTTTATCTCGGCCAGTCACGTAGAGCGAATACATCAAGATCAATAAGCTATGCATCCGGGTCTCCAGGGCTACGACGGTCCCGGGTCAACCACTCCATCGAATGGCATGTGACCCTGACACTGAGCCCATCACGAATGGGAGACGTACACTAGTAAAGTTTGTCATGGCTAATCGGTGGGTACGAGAGAAGGCAGCCCGTGAGGATCTCCAGGTCTGCCAGAAGGTCTGGCGGAAGCTAGCTTGGGTGGAGGCGACCGCCCGCGACCGCCATCACACTCTTGCTGCTTCATCGACCACATGCACAGAGACTGACAGAGAAACAATCTGCTATATAGTTACATCGTGAGTCTGACTCTTGCTGGACCCCTTCGAGCGCTAGGCATCGCGCATACGGCGGCGGCGGCGTTTCAAGTTACAGGTCGTGTTCACGGGTACCGCGTGGTACGGTGGTTCTGCCTCGCGGGCCTTCTTTCCTTGTGACTACAACACCCGGGACGACACTCGGCCGTGTTGGCGCCGAGAATCATAATCACAGTGCTAGATACTTACATGCTCAGGTCCCTGTGTGACCCACACTTCTCGAACCCGCCGGGCGCCGTCTTCGAGGTCTCTTCAAATGTCCGCGGACCACAGAAGATCGGCAGCAACAGAACACGACCCGCTTCTAGGCAGCCAAGCAGTTACACGTGAAACTTCTCTTGAGCAGGACCACACTTCAGTGTCGCAAGCGTGTCTGGTGGCGTAGTCCCTCGCCACACGACGCCGGCCGCGTCTCCGCGTCGCTCGCCGTCCTGTCGTCGTCATTCAGGTCGTCAGAGTCTCTCTGATTTCTACGCGTGGAGCGTTGAATGGTTCCCTCGATTGCTGATTCTCGCCGCGGCGTGCTTTAGCGGCGCAGTACTTTCAGGGTGCGCCTGGCAGAGGGGAAGGAGGATCATGGGGTTTGACTGACGAGCACAGCAAGCGGATGTCGCGAGCGAAGTTTTGTGAACCGCGGAGTGTGCAACACCACCGCGTTGCCCACATCGAGACGTCGCTGGGGCGCCTCCCAGTCGCCGACCTCGCGGGCCAAACGTGGAGCTCGCCGCGCCCAGTCCAGCCCATCAAAACGCTGGTTCCTCCCGATCCATCTCCTCTCCCTGAAAGCTGTAATCCAGAAGGGAAACGCAGACATAAACGCAATCTCAGCCCTTCAAGCTATCCTCGCCCCGCCCCCGGATCGGATCAAGCTTGCGGCAGCTCCGGCGTACTTCCAATTTCCCTCCAGGGCGGCAGGATCGCAAGTCAATGCGGATCCGAAGGCCGGGATGGCCAAATGCAGAACGAGAAGGCACTGGGGGAAGAGGATCCGCGGCGGGACGAGGGATCGTCGAGGGCACGAGACGATCCGGCGCGCGATGATCCTGGCTGGACGATGTTCTCATCGTGGACGTACGAACGAATGGGAGAGTCGGAAGGCTGGGTATCGGATAATCGTCGGATCTGAGGCGGGCGTGGGGAGCCCTGTAAGCGTGGCGATGGGCACCGGTCGAGTGCGTTTAGCTGCGGTGCGCGCGTGCAGGACGTGAAACGGGACGTGGATGGGCGAGGTCGCATCGGTGACAATCTGTGAAAGCACACTATGCACACTCACACGGAGTCCAGCAGCTAGGCCCTCGCGCGCCGTCCGCCGTCGCCTCCACGTCGAGATCTCGTCCTGGCCGCGGACCGCCTGGGCGCTCCAGCGCGTTCGAGCGAGCTGAAGAGTGGGAGAGCAGGAGTGTACGCGGTTCTGGGACGTCAGAGATGGAGCTCGGTGGTGCGTCGTGGGTCCCTTGTACGTCGATTGCGTCAGATTCGCGTCGCCTCGCGCCCAGCCCTTCCAGTTGCGTTCCCCCATTCCCGCTCTCCACCAGTGGACCGAACCGAGCAATCTTGCAACGATTTGAAGTCGATTCGCGAGGAAATCGGGTTGGCGAGAGGAGAGTCGGCGTGGAGCGGAAGGGAACGATGGGCGAGCGGACGGTGGATGACCCCCTTCGTCTGGCGGGTACCGGCGGGTGAAGACAAGGCGGAGGTGATGGTCGAACCGCGATGAGCCTGGCTGCTCACGAGGTCGCGATGGGATGGCCCCATCTCGCCCGCGCTGGCCAGCAGCTCGGCATCGAGCGCCTGCCCGACCCCGCTCGCCCCCGACTCGACCCAGCCGGCCTACTTCTTCTTCATCTGTGACGGGGACATCAGCTCGTGCTCCGCGGCCTGCGTGCTCGGCGAGCGGACTCACGACCTTGCCGACGCAGCTCTTGAACGCCTGGAAGCTCTCTTCGCACATGCCCTTGCTCGTGTCCGCGTACTGCGCCGCGACGCACTGCCCATAAACAGTCGCCTGGTCATGTGCGAGCCGGTACAGGATGACGAGATGGATGGACAAGGCGATGACCGAGGGTCAGAGCTTGATCTCCTCGCTCGCTGGGACAACAAAGACGCGCACCTGTGTCGCGCAGGCTGTGAGTGCTGCTGGCAGTTTGGCGAGTGGGCGGGTGACGGTCTTCATCGTTCTGTTGTAGTGGTGTGCGAGTGGCGGGATAGCGATCGTCGAAGGGCAGGCCGGTCTGGGAGCGGCTGCAGTGCACGGGCTTCCGTGCGCAGTCGGGCTATCACGGCGCCCCTGTTGCCCCGGCTCTGGATTCCCAAGCAGATGCGACCTGACCCACATCCTGGAGCCTTGGAACCTGCGCTCTCGTTCTCGTTTCTGACTTGTTTGTCCCGCCCACCAGACGACGAGCATCTTCGGCCACCTTCGCGCGCAGATTGGGCGCCCAGAGTCCTTGTTGGTGCCCCCTATCCGATCCCTTCTCTTATCCTCCCTGCGTCGCCCGCTCCACATTCCCCAGCTTTCTCCTCCCGACCGCCAACTTCAACTCGTCGCCACCACCCAGCCCCAGCCCCAGCACCAGCCAGCACCCGCATCAGCAACCGCCCCGACGCACACGATGGGTTACCTGTTCGCTCTCGACCTCGGGCGGTACTCGTCGCCGCTGCCCAAGATCGACGAGCAGCCCCTTCACCGTCGCGGCTCGTACGAGCTCGACTGCTCGGACTCGGAGTCGGACTCGGCGTCGTCGTCGCCGTCGTCGTCGCTCTGCTGTGCGTCCATCCCCCCAAGTCCTCGGAGCGACCCGCTCGCGCCAAACTCTAACCAGGCTGACGCAATGTGATGGCCCACAGTCGACGATCTCTCGCCGCTGTCGCACTCGTCGTCGAGCTCGAGTCTAGTCTCGTTCGCGTCCGAGGCAGAGTCGGACGACGCGCGCGACGGTGCGACGTCCCCGGAGCACGCGCAACCGCCGTTCGCGCTCTCGCCCACGCTGCCGCCTTCGCCGCCGCTGTGCCCGTTCTCGCTGTCCGACTTGCTCATCCCCGTGCCGTCACACTCGACCAACCCTCCGCCGGCGCCGCGTCTGCCCGCGCGCACGATGCTCTTCCCCTGCCCGCCTTCGACCTCGTCCCCGCCTCCGCCGTACCCGCACCACGAGACGAGGCGAGAATTCGGCCTCGGACTCGCCCTCGACCGAGGGCCCGAGTTGGTCGGCGCGCGGCGGGACGACAGCCCGATGGAGGGCGTCGAGCTCGACGGCGACGGCGACGACCAGGACGGCGACAACGGGGAAGGGCTCGGTCTTGAGCTGTACGAGACCAGGTTCAGGAGTATTTTCAGCCACGACTGGTTTGAAGGGCAGGGCGGCGACTGGGAGGGGCCGAGGGAGCACAAGGTGAGCCTGCGACGGCTGCGACGCGCGCGCGGGACCAACGACTGACGTTGCTTCCTGCCTCGGTCTTGTCTTGCAGAGACGACGAACACTCGTCAGCTGCTAGCGATGGTCCGATACCGCTCCTCGCCCCGCCCGCAAACCTCGTGTCCGCCTTCGCACCGCCAAAAATCACAAAAGGACGCCGCGCGGGCCCTCCTGTTCCCCCACCCCGTTGTACCACTTTCTCGGAGAGCCCTATGTAGGAGCATTCACCCTTACCTTGTCGTCCACCCATCTCGTCTCCCCAGCGCCCGCACTCTCCCGTCCCGCGCGCGCTGCCGGAGGTCGCTTGTTCATTCCTCGTAATCAGATCCCCCTTTCTTGTTGTTGGACCCCCCACATCATCGCGGCATTCGAACGCAGAGAGATTGTTTTCAAGCACATGGTTGGGATTTCCCAGCGCGGGATGGGACGACTCTGCGGACGTGGGCGTTGGCCCGCGCTCGCCGCTGCGGGCCTCCCAACAGCCTCCCGCGATCACAACGTCTACTGTACTCTGATACGTGACAAATTGAAATTTTCCCAGTGCTACCGAGGGCTCTCTCTCCGCGCAACACCTCCGTCTCCCCCTGAAAGCTTGGACGCACGGAACGTGGACGCACCGCGGGCGCGCTCACCGGGTCCACACGTCTTGCCTCTAGGAAAACCATGATAGAACCCCGAATAAAATCAACCATGGATCTTTTGGCCTCCACGACCTTCTCCCGGGAGCAGCGCGATCCGGCGCAATGGCTCGCCTCGACGCCGGAAACGAGAGTCGTCTGGCTCGGTGCACCGAACGCGCCCCCCATCCCTACCCCAACCACCTTGAATCATTCGAAGTGTTACTATTTCTTCCAGTCGAGAGCTGGGAGGCCGCTCCCGTCGGTCCGGCGTCGGGCGTCCGTCTGCCTGCAAAGCGCGAGCACGGCGGAGCTCGGGTTTCGTGGGTGGGCGACGATCTCGGGCGCTGATCTCAGGCTCAGCGCGGTCTGGATGGCTCGCAACCCGAGTTACACGATTCTGGATGCAGGGGATCCACCGGGAGCGCAGGAGACCGGGTGCACCGGGCCTTGGCGAGCGCGTCTGAGCCGCGAGCGAGAGGCGCGCGCGTCGGTCGCGACGTGGGACGCCTGGAGTTGCGCTCTCACCTTCATTTTCTGTGACTCGGAGTGGACCCTAAAGTTTTCCGAAGCGTGGCCTCGATGGCATGAAAACCGGGAAGGACCGGGGGCGAGCCGCGCGCGACGTCGGCGAGGCGCCCCGAGTTCGACTCCCAACGACGACGTCGTGCGGCTTCGCAGAAGCGGTTTGGGTGGTCTCAACATGCTTTGAGAACCAATTTTTAAACTGGAGTCTCACTTTATACAAACTCTAGCGCCCGTGCGCTCTCGAAGTGCTTCCACATTGCCACGGAGCTGCGAAACCTGCGACAGACCAACCGAGCTTGGGGGTCCTACAGCGCGTCAAGGGAGATGGAGCCGACCTCGCAAGCTCATACAGCGGGCCTGGATACCATCCCTCCAGCGACCTTGACCGCGAGGCTGCAAGCCCAAACCCAGAATCTCGAGCCGGGCAGGCGAATGAGCTCTCCCAACTGTGAAGGTGGATGTGATATGCATATCGATTGGGCAGTGTGATGAGAAAAGCAGTGAGAAGCAGGACAGGGTAGATGCTCGGATGGGAAAGGGGGCAGGCGGGGAAGGGAGCGCTACGTCGCGAGCGAGATGGTCATGGCCGCGTTCGCCGCCTTGCGCTCGTAGCGCTCGTAGAGCACGTAGTACTGCATCGAGTTCGTCAGCCTTTCTGGAAAGATCCGGGCGGTGAGAGGGGCTCACGAGTGAGTACCAGTCGTACTCCGCGCCCTGCGCAGGGTCCTCCGCGAAGCAAAGCAAGGGGTCGAGCTTGTCGAGCTGCGCGACGGTCGCCGACTTGCCGAGCCCGGCGGCCTTGACGATCTTCTGAAGGATCCTCGTTCCGAGCGCGGGCTTGCACGACGCGAGCTTCTTGTACGAGTCGAGGTGCGCGAGCACGGCGGGGTACGCGCGCAGGTTCCCTTGGAGGTCTTGGAAGAGCGACGTGACGTGATCAAAGCACGCCGACGAGTAGCTGTCGTGGTTGTCGCTGATCTCGGTGTCGATCGCGTCCGGTGCGAAGCCCTTCGACGCGAGGATCGCGCACACGGCCTGGCGGTGGAGGTTCTGGCGTCGCGAGGCGATCTTGGCTCGCACGGCGGGGAGCACGCCGGCCCACGTCGCGTCGTTGATGATCGAGTTGGCGTTCTCCCAGAGCGCGGTGATCTCGGGGAGCGCGAGGAAGGTCGTGTCCGCGGGGAAGGTGAGCTTGCGTTCGGCCGACGCGGCGGTGCGAAGGAGGCGGAAGCGCGTCGTGAGCGCGACCTTGCGCGCTTGCTGAGCGACGAGAAGTGTCTTGTACGCCTCGGCCTGGACGAAACTGGCGTACGACGCCTCGAGCTTGGCGACGACGATGGGCTCGAGCGAGGTCCACTCTGGCGTGGCGAGCTCATGGCATCAGCCTCAGCCCGAGTCCGCGGGAAGGAGGGAAGTGGAGCCCACCGGCAGCTTCGAGCGCTTTATGCTTCCCGTCGTCGAGGAGGCGTTTGGTGTACTTGCGCGCCTGGTTGAACCTGTCATCTCGGCGATGCGTGAGCGGTCCGCGGATGGCAGCGCTTTGCGGCATGGACTGACGTAGTGTCTGTCCAGCCCTTTGCCAGCATCGACGTCCTGGCCCGCGACTTGATGCTAAAGGTGGTCGGATATTCAGCACACGGCAATAGATTGGGATAGAGGGACCCACTCCTCGTATCGAGCCGTGCGCAACGCCCTCTGGACGCGCGCCTCTTCGACCGCACGCGCGCGCTTGCGGTTCTCGTTCTCAGAGATGGCGTTTCGCATCGCCTGCGTCTCCTGCGGGACTCAGTGAGCTTAAGCTCCAATGATCGTGCGTGCCTGCGTAGGATGAGGGGCACGGTGGCGAACGTACCTCGGCGATGATCTTGAAGTGCGCGATCTTGCCAGCGACAAACGCTTCGACCTTGCCCACGTCTTCGACTGCGTCAAACTCGGTGTTCTGGCGGCTCTTCGTTCCGCGACGCAGCTTCACGGCTTGGCGCGTGCCCTCCGTCTCGTCGTCGTCCTCCTGGAGCGGCACGAGTTCCTCGTTGACCCTCTCGAGGTCCTTCTTCCGGAGGTAGACTGTGCAGAGGATGACTTTCAGGACAAAGACGCGCGAGGAAACATCGGGGTTAGACAAACTCTGACGAGTTTGGCACGAGGGCTCAGTCGGGGGATCTAGGTCGGGGGGTAAGCAGTTGCGATGGGTGAACTCTCCAAGGACTTACAGCGAGACGAGAGGACACACTCGGCGGCCTCCGGGTGAAGCTCAGGCATGGTGACGAAGAGCTTCGCCTTGGTGACGAACCTGCGGTGCCGATGGGCGCGTCAGACGACTGGTGCGAGCGCTCCGACAGGAGAGATGGGAGTGAAAGCAGGCCTACATGGACTTGCGGCACTTGAAGCAGAGGCGCGTTCGATAATCGAGGACCATCTTGACGCGGTCCATCGTGCCGCACTCCTGCGACGTGATCGGATAGGTACCAGTCAGCAAGGCGCGGGTGCCATTCCAATGCAAATACACCCACAGTGCAGTTCTCACCGTCGATGAGATGAGCAAACGCGATCTCGGACATGTTCTTGAAGATGGGGAGCTCGGCCGCGCGCCTGTGTGCGGCCCAGATGCCGGGACCAGATTCGGGGGCGGCGAGCGGCTTGCGGAAGACCTTGGCCGAGAGCGAGAGGCTGAGAAGATCTCTCGTCGTCAAGTGAGTGCAGATCTGGTTGAGATGTTCGAGATCAGCTGCGAGCGATGCCGAAAGCAAAGCGGGCTCACGGTTGCAAAGATGTCGAGGGGCATGGCGAGGAACAGCTGCAGGGGGGCGAGCTCGTCTTCTGGGGATTCCTGCTTGACAACTTTTGCCTTCTTGCTGTTCTGGGGTCCTGCTCGAGGAGGTCGAGTCAGCCGTCGGCGCGTCCCAGTCGACGCCACTCGAACCCCCGGAGCGCGCTTCCACCGTGCTCCACGCGCTCGAGTAGAGGCACGAGGCTGTAGCTCAGGAAAAACGCTCACCAGACTTGCCAGCCTTGGTCTTGTCGGTCATCTTGTCCTCAGTAGCCGGAACTTGGACGGCGCTCGAGCTCCCGCTCCCGCTGGCCTGGGTCGTTCCGGTAACTCCTGCGACGGTCGAGCGCAATGAGCGAGTCGACATGGTCCGGTTCGTGGTTCGTCGTCGAGTGGTGTGGCAGGAGGCAACCTGGGACGGCTCAAGCAACCCCCGGTGTCCGTGCCCCTGAGTTTTATCTTTTGAGGACCTACGGTTGCCTACGGCGTACGCTGGCACGAACGAGCTTTCAGGAGTATTCGAAATTATCAGCAGTATTCCTGACGAACGAGACCAGTCGAGACTTGAGGCAACCGACTCCCCGCCGAGCGTTGCGTAGCCGTCGTCTCAGTGCAGCTCCCGCGCCCAGGCAGGTACTTGCACTTGCTGAGACCGTTCGCGTAAAGTGTGGTGCGATTGCGACATCTAGTGCATCTCGTACTTCGGCGCCCTCGGCTCCGAGTGCCAGTCCCTCTTCGGCGCCTTCCCAAACCTCGGCTCGGGCGTTCCTGCAGTCACGATCATCAGCTCCGGCTCCCCGCACCCACCCAGCCCAGGAAAAAAGCTCACCAAGAACCTCGCTGTAGATCTCCTCGACGCTCGCGTCCCACTTCGCGCGCCAGAAGCTGACGCCCTCGGCCTCGAGCTCGTGTGCGCTCACAAAGTCGCGCACGCTGAACGCCTCGCGCTCGATTGCCGAGCTGTCGAGGTTAATCGGCGCGGGCTGGGCGAGTAGGAGGAGCGTGTAGCGGTGGTACGGGGTGCCCTGCTGCGGGTGTGGGGGGATGTACGGCAGCAAGGCGGTGTCGGAGGTCGGGAGCGTGCTGAGGGTCGAGGAGAGAGGGATGTTGGGACTGTGCAAGCAGGAAGTCAGTGCTGCCAGCATGAACTGAGCTCGTCGAGACGACGCACAGGAGCCAGTGGGCGTAGGTCGTGAAGCTGTGCGATGCCTCGTCGGGCACATCTGAAGAGTGCGTCGAGCGTTAGCACTCTTGACTGCGCGTTTCGGCGAAGCTCAGCGGAAACGCACCAGGGTCGATCATGAGGAGCGTGTAGAGGCGCTCCTCGGCGTGGAAGACCTGCACCTCGACCTCGACGCCCTGGCGGGTCTGGAACGCACACATTCCGGATCAGCTTCCAGTTCCATTGTTCTCACCGAATCGTCGGAAGGTCACCTCTGAAGGAAGTGCGAAGACTCCTGGCACGATCGTCTTGCCGCCGATACTGATCCGGACGTCCGCGACGGGCGAGATGGAAGGGAGGAGGTCGGGTGTGACAGACATCTGCGTGACTCGCTGCATCTGCACATGCAGAACCGATACGCTAGGTCAGTAGTAGCCTCGGGGATTGACAAGGCTCCGCACGCACGAGGACTGCGAGTTGGCCGTCTTTCCGCCATGCGCGCTCGGCAAGGTGCCGGTACACAGGCTTCGTCATGTCCCCTGTAGATCGAATGGTATTACGAAAGTTAGCTTATGCTTCCCAACGCCCTCCAGTGCTCCAACCCTCGCAGGCAGAGGACGCCGGAAGTTCTGCTCGGAGACGACAGTCATGTTCGCTCGTGCACTCTCGCCAGTCGCACACCATGCTGGCCCAGTACAAGCCGCCAGCAAGCCCTTCTGTTTTCACGAGAGCCAGTCCAGCGGAATTCGGGACGCACCCTGGCGACTCTTCGCCCTCCACCGCGTCTCGGGGTCGTTGACCCAGGCATCAATCTCGACCCGCTCGAGCGCGTCCTTGTCGAGTCCGTCCTGCTTGAGCTGCTCGAGCTGCTGCAGCTTGGCGTCCTTGTCGGCCGCGAGGAAGAGGAGCGCCTGGTCGTACGCCGCGAGCTGGCCTGGCTTCAGCGGAGGCGTGTAGGCCGAGCTCGACGCCGTTGCGAGCGAGCGCGACGAGCGCGAAAGTACTCGGAGGGTGCTGCTGGGGACTCGCATCGTTGGGCCGGGTCGAGGTGGTCGTGTGCCGGTGCAAGCGAGCCCGACTCGGCCAAAATCTCGCTGCGCCCCGGCACCAGCCGGCGCGCCCAGCGCCTTCGCCTCTTGACCATCAACCACATCTTCGTCGTCGTCGCGGAATCTCTTCGCACAAGCCTATAACTGCAGATCAGCATGGCCTCCGTCTCGCCCCAGCTCAAGTCTCGTGCGCGCCAGCTCTACAAGGAGGTTCGTCGTCCCCCCCGCATCGGCCTGCGTCATGGCTCCGGCTAACCGCCGTTCCACTCCCAGCTCACGTACATGTCGCGCGAATACAACCAGGGCATCCTCCCCGACTATCCGATCCAGCAGCGGCTGCACAAGTGCTTTGGGGCGTACATCGGCGGCGACGAGGAGAAGGTCAAGGAGGGCATCCGCAAGGCCGAGTTTATTCAGAAAGGTAGGCACACTTTCTATTCGGCTTCTATCAAGGATCATGGGCGCTCCGTGGGGGTTGAAACATGTGATGGGGAGCATGCCGATGGGTAGCTGACCGTCCTCCGCCACACGCAGAACTCGAGGCGCTGTACTTCTTGCGCAAGTACCGGGCGATGAAGCGGAGGTTCGAAGCATGAGCCTCGCTGCTCGCCCACATGGGCTGGCAGACTGGAGCACACGACGGCCCCCTCGATGCAACCCCTCGTCGTCGTCGGGTCGCCAGAACATGCTCGGCAACCATGTAAGTGAGGCGTGTTTAAAAGGCAATTGAACTGTTCGACTCACATCTCAAAGTTATGTCCAGAGCTCGTCATACCGCGTGCTGACACGCACCTCGAGGCCTCGACGCTCGCCAAGAGCTCCACCCGTTTCGTCGTCCGCCACGATTGAGTCCGAGGAGTCCTTTCGCTGGGGCTTTCCTTAGTTTCGAGGCCTGAGTGGGAAATTGCAGGTTGGTAGCCCACTTAGGCCGCTTGCAACGTTGAAACCGGTCGCTGCCGTCCGTCTTCCCAAACCCGGGCCTTCACTTGAAATTTTGGCAGATTTATGTGAAGGCCATCTCCATCTCTTCTAACTCTTCTTTGTCTCTGCCTCCTTCAGAAAGCCAAGCCTACTCGAGGTACGCAGACCACATCTTCTGGCCTCAATTCCAACTCACCCCTCCCCCGCCAGCCATGAGCAACGCCACCCTAGCAGAGCTTTTCACCAGCCTCTCGATTACCCGTTCCGTCTCAGCAATCGTCGTGGACACGCCCGAGTCCCTCGCAACCTGCCTTGCCAAGCTCGGAAACGCGAAAGAGCTCGCCGTCGACTGCGAGGGCGACAACCTGTGCGCCGAAGGTGGCCTCTCCCTCATCCAGCTGTACGCCGAGGGAGCAGAGACGATCTGGATCGTCGATGTGACGGTCCTCGGCAGAGGAGCGTTCCGACCCGTTGGCGACAACCCAGAGCGCTCGCTCAAGCGCATCCTCGAGGACTCGAGCGTGACGAAGGTGCGACTTTGCAACCTTGCGCTTTCCGAGGTCGAGTTGCTGATTACCTTTCGACCTGCTCAGCTCTTCTTCGATGTCCGCAACGATGCAAACGCCCTTTACTTCCTCCACTCGATCTCACTCCGCGGGGTGTACGACATCCAGCTGCAGGAGCTCGCCCTCCGCCAGTCCGAAAATCCAACCGGTCGCACCGCAAAGCTCCTCCACGGCCTGAAGAAGGTGCTCGAGCAGCATCTGCCCGATGATCGCGAGGCGAACCGCACCAAAGCCTCCGCCAGCACAATCTTCAAGGACGGCTGGCACGTCCTCGACAAGCGCCCGCTGTCGACGCAAATTATCAAGTACGCCGCGGAGGACGTGAGGGTTCTGTTCAAGCTGAAGGACAGAATTCGGACGCCCGTCGGGACGGACACGAGGGTCGTGAGGGAGAGCGCCAAGCGCGTGCAGGACGCAATGCGCGCGAATTACGTCGCTCATGGGAAGCAGAAGGCGGAGGCTCCCAAACGGTGGTAAGCAGGGATGTGGTACGTGGTTTCTGCGCGCCACGGACCGTCCGAAATGAACTTCGCACGCTCGAGCTTGAATCGGACGAGCTCCCTCGGCGTCCCCACCGAGTTTCACCGGTCAGGTTCAACGAGCCGTGTCTAACACCGCGTCTTCTTCGGTCGACCCTGCCCTTGAAAGGGCAGTGCTGGAGAGCGACCTCCCACTCCGCACTCGCTCGGGGTTATCGGCGCAATCTGACGATCTTCCGGAGTACCCGTCCGTGCGTCGTCCGAGTTCCCGAGTCGAATCCCAGGCTGTGCTACTCAGTACTCAGTACCTCGTACATTTCTGTTCGCGTCCGAACAAGCTCCTGGGGCGAGTGCGATGCAGAGGAACAGAGCACGGTGGTCCAAAAATAGCCCTCGGAATGGCGGGGAAGGACCACTCACGCGGGCCGGCTGGATCGAAGTCTCCCGGGGTAGCGGTTTGTTGGTTCTTCGTCTCCGTGTCGCTTTCGCTTTCTTCCCCAGGCCTCTCTCCAGTCGCCTCCAGTCACTCCTTTACCACTGCCCACACGCACCCACCCCAGCATGCACTCGACGCTCGCCCTCGCCTCGATCGCGCTTGGCGCCCACCTCGTCCTCGCTAACGGGATCGAAAAGGTCAGTCCGGTTGGGTATCATCTACTTGTCGATCCCAGGCCAACGATGTTTCCTGCAGCGCACGTACACCACCGAAGCTGGCCAATACGGGTTCGTCGCGCGGCGTCCTTGCCTCCTCCGGGTCGCGGGAGTGTTGTTCAGGAGCACGAACTGACGCGCCCGCCTGCAGCTACAACGGCTGTGATGGCAAGGACGGACAGACATCGCTCTGTCAGACCGTGGTTATGAACTCCATCAACGACTTCTGCCTCGTAAGGCTTCACATCTGTCTTTCTGTGCGCTGATTGCTGACGATTGACTTGCAGTGGGCGCGTGAGTATGAAGGCGTCTCGTTCCGCGCGCTGGCTCCTGACCAGTACCCTGCAGCACCAACACCCGGCCAGACAATTGGCGACACTGAGCGATATGAGGTCGCCTGGTGCACCCAGGCCGGACATGGAACTCGCGTTATCCCCGAAGGCACCATCACCGGGGCGCACTGGGTGCGTCCGTTTCTCGGCTCGTAACCACTCTCAGAACTAACAGCTGCATGGTGCCAGGTTGAAACCCCGAACTACATCCAGGTCACGTTCGTCTTCACCTTTTCTGCGCGGAAGTCGGGCTGGCATTCCTGTGGCGCACTGCGGCTGCATCGAGTCGCGTCGAGGAGGATCATCGGCGAAGGCTGACTCTCTCCATGCAGTGGAATCGGAAACTTTGTCAACATCAACATCGCCGAAGGAGATCAGGTGCGGTTCTTTTCCCGAAACTGGCAGCGCAACCGCTCACTCTTCTTGCTACTCGCAGGGCGGAGAGCTCGACCCTCACGGAGGTACTTCACGATGCTCGTCACATCGTCACAAGCTCTGACAATACCTCATTTGACAGCTGACGGCAATGGAAACCCAATCGGTAACCTGCGCTTTCGTTTGCTGTGGGTCAGGCGGGGCTGACTCCATGACGTCCCCAGGCGCCCAGGTCTTCAACAACGGCGTCCAGATCGCCGAGTGGACAGTGAGTGGCGTCTGTGTGCCCTTACTCGGATATGTACCTGATGAAAATTCTCCTGTAGAGCTTCATCTCGTAAGCCTCCGTGAGGAGATGGCGCGAGCGCTTGCCTGACCTCTTGCACTCCTCAGCGCCAACGAGTTCTGCTTCCGCTTCTGCAAGGCGGCCGACGATGCGTGGCTTTACTGCCAGCACATCTACGACCTCCAGGGTGAGTCGCTTTGCACTCCTCACAATATAAATGTACTGACTGACCTCGCTGCAAACAGGTTGCGCTTGGAACGAGGTTCGTCTCGCTGCGTCTCGAACACGACGAAACGAGTGTCTGACACCTTGACCATTACAGCCCGGAGACTACGGACGCGGTTTCGACGTTAGTCTGCCTCAGTCATACACCCTTGCGTGATTTACTGATCCTGGATCTCAGAGCTGCGACGGCGACTCGGTCGAGTACCCAGGAGTCTACGTGACCAACGGCGTCACGTCGACCTACTTCCAGGGTACGGATGAGAGCCACCCCAGCAAGGCTCCCCCAGCCCACCCGGCCGGAGCCACGAGCAACTGCCAGGTCCTCCAGAGTCTCGGTGGCGCCCTCACGGCCCAGCCCCAGCCGTGCGCCATTCTGCGTATGCGTCCAGATTTGAATGCTTACCTTCCCTCCAATCTTTATCAGGACCACCCCCGCCACTTCTGCTGCCGCCAGTTCCGCGGCGCCGGTGACGTCCTCGCTCCCCGCCACCACCGACTCTTCTTCGGTCTCCTCCATCCCCTACTCCTCCTCCTCGTATTCGACTGCACTTTCGTCGTCTCTCGTCTCGTCGGGCGTCTCGAGCATCCCCTCGAGTGCTTCATCGATCGCCTTGACCTCGAGCGTCATGTCGACCACCACCCGCACCACGGGCGCCGCCACCGCGCTCCTCGCGTCCGGAAGCAGCGTTGCTCCGGCCGGTTCAAACAGTGCCAAGGTCGCTGGCGCTGGAAGCGTCAAGGTTTGCGCCGCGCTCGCCTTCGTCGCCGGCGCCATCGTCGTCTTCGCTTAGGGCGCGCGGTGCCGCCGCCGCCT
>ERZ1463038.226-NODE-226-length-17777-cov-17.811703_pt1 | contig 17777 bp, 29 predicted proteins | sample MGYA00564479_ERZ1463038 | MGnify/ENA primary metagenome ERZ1463038 (study PRJEB39244, sample SAMEA3635134) | Helicobacter pylori | study: EMG produced TPA metagenomics assembly of PRJEB11511 data set (Assembly of a 5300-year-old Helicobacter pylori...
TACGAGATCTAACGGGTGACTGGAGTTCAGACGTGTGCTCTTCCGATCTGGAGCTACATAAACACAGGTCCGCCCGTAGACCTTTTATCGCTATACGCGCTGACGATTGTACGCAGACGGGCTCGGGATGCAGGAGTACCTCGACCTGTGCGAGGACTTTGACATCGAGCCTTTCATGGCGGTACATGCTGGATACAGTCTAGGAGGCGAGATCGTATCGAGGGAGAACTTCCATGAGGTCTGGGAGGCAGCGATCAACCAGATCCAGTTCGCGATCGGTGACGCGAAGACGAACAAATATGGTCAGTTGCCCACGAACTCCTCCCCACCCCGATGAGACGCTCAGGATTCCACCCAAGCGGCGCTTCGTGCAAGGTATGGCCACCCGGCTCCGTACAAAGTCACCAAGATTGAGATTGGAAACGAGGGTGCGTGGTGCTAGCTCGGGGATGTGACATGCACGCTGACCTTGAAGTTCAGATCAATTCGCACTCGAAAGTTATGAAGCGTACCGGTACTCGTACCTGGCTGGAAACATTAGTGCTGTCTTCCCAGACCTCGAGCTGATGGCGTCCAACGCGCACAACGACGGCGCTTCCTCTCCCTCCACAACCTATCCACTCCTTCCTTCGCCGCAGCTTCTCGACTCGCACAATTACGACACGCCGGAATGGTTCATTGAGAACGAGGGATATTACGACCCGGCAAATTGGACGCGCAACGCCACAGGTGTCAAAGTGTGAGTGGCCGCGCAGCTTCGTCACGCTCCCGGTGACTGACCCAGTTTGCAGGTTTCAGGGAGAATGTAAGTTTTATATAGTTTTGTCTGGGATTTCCTGCTGACTGTGCTCTGCAGACGCCGTGACTGCGTCCAACGCGTCCTGCCTGTTCGCCTCTGTCGAGTGCGGGCGCTACGCCTTCCCCGAGTTTTACGGCTCCCTGGCGGAAGCCACCTACAGTGAGTTCATTATTAGAATTACTGATGCAGGCGTGCTGGATTCGCTAACATCCTCCCCCAGTGACTGGCATGGAGCGAAACTCCGACCTTGTCTTCGCAGCCGCCTACGCGCCCGTGCTGCAAAACATAAACAACTACCAGTGCGCAGTCTCACACCTACGACTACTTGGTACTCATTTTCAAATCCAGGTGGATTCCCAACGCCATCTCGTTCGACGCTGGTCGGGTCGTCCGGAGCACCTCATTTTACGTTCAGCAGCTCTTCTCCGTCAACAGGGGAGACACGATCCTTCCCTCCAGTCCTGTGCGGTCTCCACCCGTGTACTATGTGGCGAGCAAGAACTCGAAGACCGGCACCGTCTATGTCAAGGTGCGCCCCCCGACGCCGCCTGTTCAAGTCGCTACTAACAGCTCGGTGGTTCAGGCAACGAACGTCGGATCGTCGGCGGAGACGCTCTCGATCGCATTTGATGGGGTACGTGTTGGCTCGCACGGGACCGCCACCACCCTCATGTCAACGGATATCTACGCCTCCAACACGCCCGAAGAGCCCGACACCGTCGTCCCGGTCGTAACAAAGTTCAAGGTCGCGTCATCCTTTAAGTATAGTGAGCACTTATCGTGTGGCTCAAAGTGACTCCAAGCTGATCTGTTAAGCAACAGCGCTCCCCGCCCACTCGGTGGTGATTCTTGCTTTTGCCGCCTAAGATCGCTGAAATTTAGCTTTGACCTGATTCGGTTTTCTTTGATGCTCGCTCAATCCCGTTGATTTGAAAGTTTTGGCCAAAAAAAAAAACTCGAGACCGCGTGGTTGTCACGACGCGGAGGCGCTGTCCGCACAGACAGAGGAACGTACGTTGCGCAGCTTCATTACAGCAGCGATGTATGTTCGTGACCAACGTGCCTGATGTTCAGGACAAGCAAAAGTCTCCGCCAGAGGGGAAGTGCCTCGTGGCTGCGCCTCACCGGTGGACCGAGCGGGCCTTGACAACGAAGCTTCTCGAGCTCAGCGGCCCTTCGGTTCCTCATCTACCTACTCAGAGCGTCTCAAAGACTAAACGCGACTCTTTCGCGCTCAAGCACTCGAGGCAGCTCACTGTCGCAGCACATCACCGTGCTTGGTGCTTGCGTCCGTCCGTGGACCGACTCGATGGCGTCCATTTCCCAGCCCGACTTCACGCCACTTCCCGAGGCGTTACACAACAACATCCTCTTCACCCTAATCGCATTCGCCATTCTGATCTGGGACAGCATCAGCACCCTTCCGTCAGAAAGACGAGTAGTGTGGAAGGTGTGCCGTCGACGAGTGACCTCAGAAAGCAGCGATGAAGGTGCTCACCCACAGAATGCAGGCAAAATGGTCTTTGACAAAGACCGTGTATCTCATCAAGTGCGTCGGCGTGCTCTCTGTGGGGACCCTGCGACTCACGCTTCAGCCGGCAGCCGGTATTGGACAATGGCAGCGACGGCGGGCTCGCTTGGCCTCTTCTTCAGCGACTCAATCTCACCTAGTACATCTTCAGCTTCAACTTCCTGGCTTCTTCTTGAACTTTTCCACTCCAGGCCTATGCGGAAGAATCGCGCGCTTCACAGTGAGCAGTGATCGAAACTCGCCTGGTCCTTGAGGTGACGTCTCTGCAGCCTGGATCCTCAATCGTTACCATTCTGTGAGAATTCAGAAAGCTCGATACCTTGTCAAAGAGCTCACTGTCTGACTCCTCAGCGCGTGCTCGTGCATCTTCGCCATTCGGGTCTGGGCAGTCTTTGAGCGGGACCGTCGCGTTTCCGTCGTGTGAGCCTGTTCTGAGTCGCAAGGAAAACCACAGCTCATAGATATATCTGAAAGGCTCGGAGCGTTTCTACTCAGCGAGGGTATCGTTTTGTCCATCGCGACCTCGCACTTTCTCCGTGAGCTTGCCAAGCTTTGCGCCGGGAGACTCGCCTGATGAGCGCACCCGGCAGCTTTCAGCATGACTTCCCCAACTCGAGGATGCATAGTAATACCTAAGCCGTTCGTTGGCTCTGGTATGTGGCCGCTGCTATTGTGAGTGGGTTCTGCGACGGCGCAAGTCTGGGCGGCTGATCGCAGCTTCCCAGCTGGTCACTACCAATGGCGCTGGACACAGTGATTGTTCTTCTGACAATCTACCGAGTGGTAGTACTATTTTTATGTTAATTCGCTGAGCTTTTCCTGATCTCCTCCCGTAAAGGTCCACTACCGTCGGGCGGGAGCAACGACGCCAATCCTGACCACGTTTGTGCGAGAAGCAGGTATGTCAAGAGAGGAACCGCAGTCAAAGCCTTAGAGTTGAACTAGATCAATAAATTCAGGACTCTACTACCTTGTCGTGTTCTTCGTCACCCTTTCAACGGTCGTAACCGATGCTCGTCAGCTAACAGTTCATGCCGTTCAGCGTTGACTATGCAGCTCACAACACTTCACAGTATCGAATCCAGATTTTCAAGCTATCAATACGAGTGGACCAGTGGCTTTTACTTCTCTCATGGTGCCTTTGTCCCGCTTTCGAGCTGTGACAGGTGGCGCGGTGGCGCTGACTTTGGGCCGGCCAGCAGGCTTCGAGAAGTGTCCTGCATCGTCTGAATGTTGGGCAGCCACATTATCAGACGTCAAAATCACCTCTCGCTACCACCGAGAGCATCAATCCGATATATTTCCCCGGCGGACCTCGCCGCGTCGAGCCGCTCCCGCCCACATCGGTGGCGAAACGTGGACAACGCCTCGCGTCAATGTCGGTCTCGGGCATCCTTCAGTCTAACTCGACATACTTTGACCTACAGCCCGGACCCGCCGAAGCTGAAGCGCATCCTCCGCTGGCTGAGCAGGTCTCCCCACTGCGACGGGCTCACGTCGTCCGGGCCACGCCTTTTTCGGCGAGCAGCTGGGATTCGCCGTCTGCGCTTGAGGAGGGTAATGTGGAAGCTGAGTTGATTCTTGGAAGGCTGCGAGTCGAGGAGGATGCTGCGATTGGCGGAAATCGGAGGGGAAGTAAGTCCTCGGCTCTCACCTGGTGGGACGACGACTCAGATCTGGAAATTGGGCGTGCCTATTCGCTGTGAGCTAGTCGTTGGAAGTATGCCAGATCGTTTCAGTACCTCATGTGTGGTTGGTTCGACGCCCTCTCTTCATGAGCCGCCCATCGTCCCTCAGCGCTCAGCGCTCAGCGAACATGGCGCGGCCCCCGGACACTGGCGCCGCTTCGCAGCCTTCCGGAACACAAACGACGTTCAAAGCGCTTCTCTACTTCAGTCTTACTTCATCTGATCTTCCTCTTTGCGGTGGTTGCGTCCCTCCTGCTTGACGGATTTAGCGTCGGAGGTCGGGCCGGCGTCTCGCTGGCTCACTCTTGACCGCACGCTGCCTCCCAGCCTCGCACTCACAGCCACTGCACCATGAGCACCTTTGCCAAGGCTTCGTTCGACGCAGTCGCGTACGCTGCCTCGCGCCCGTGAGTCCTGAGTCCGCCGGCGCCCGAGTCGGCATCGCGCCGCAACGAGCTCCACGTGGCTGACCTGGCCATTCGCAGATCGTACCCACCCGCGCTCTACTCGCATGTCCTCTCGTATGCTCAGCCGCTCCCATCGCCGCCCGCGTCCCGCGTCGTCCTCGACCTCGGCTCGGGTCCTGGCCTCTCGACGTTCGCCTTCCTGCCTCACTTCAACCACATCATTGGACTCGATCCGTCGAAGAACATGGTCGATACAGCGAATGGCCTCCTGGAGGAGAGGCGAAAGAAGGGCGAAGTCGAGGCGGGCAAGGTCATCGAGTTCCGCGTCGGGTCCGGCGAGGACTTGGGAGGATTGAAGAGCCAGTCGGTTGACTTGGCGGTTGCTGGTGAGTATGTGGATGGTTGCGGGGAAAAACGGTCGCTGACTAGCTAGGAACAGGTCAGGCGGCGCACTGGTTCAATGCTGCGAGGGTGTACAGCGAGCTGCGACGCGTCCTCAAGCCCGGCGGATCCTTCGTGTTTTGGGTCCGTCTCATTGTTGAAAGGGGAGAAGGGTATAAGCGAAATTGGGACTGAAAGCTGTAGAAAATTTAGGGATACGGCGAGTTCTTCTTGCCTGACCACCCGACGGCGTCAGCCTTGATCCCGCCGTATTCAGCGGGGACCCTCGGTACGTCCAGTTGCTTATATTTACAAGCTCAGGTCGCTGATCACATGTATTTCTCGCCGCCAACAGGTCCATACTGGCAGCAGCCGGGACGCTCGATCGTCGAATCGCTTCTCGTGCCGTTCCCATTCCCCGCGCCTTCATCCCGACCAAAGTTCTCTCCCACGTCGTTTCACCGCTCCTTCTTCTCCGATGCTCTTCCAGAGCTTCCTTCTGATCCTGCGCCGTCCTACACCACCTCCCTCGACCCTGTGCTCCTCACGCACACCTGGACAATGGCGGAGCTTGCGGCGTACCTCGGCACCTTCAGCGCCGCGCACACGTATGACGAGAAGCACGGAAAGGGATCTGACGTCGCGCAAGACTTCTCGGTGCGACTCCAGGAGGCTTTGAAGAGCGAAGGAGTCCCCGACGGCGCAAAGGTTCGGGTCGCCTGGCGGATGGGGACCGTGGAGGGCAAGATGCAGGCTTGAGGCTCTCGTAAACTCTGCAACGGCTGCGGCGGCGCTCTACTTTCAAGATGGCTTCATCCGACTCCAGCTTGATTGGTGTCGCCAGGGACTGCAGCTGAACGACTGACGCCCCGAGGGCTGATGTATGGTTTACGTGGTGATGCGGAAATATGATGCCAACAACTAGAACCGGAAGACTGCGCTAATCCTACAACCCAAGAGCCACCCCACTGATAGGAACAACAGCACCCCTGGCGAGGCTAGACGTCAATCCACCCGCCCATCTCGATCGCACTCTTGCCCCCGAGCCTCGAGTAGAACCCGGAGACAAGCTGAAGCTCTTCGAGCCCCAGCCTCTCGTAGAGCCTTCTCGCCGCCAGGTTCTCCTCGAGGACGTGCAGCGAGACCCAGATCCTCCTGTCCTCGACGGCGTACCCTTCGCGCACCGCCGTTCGCGCGTAGTCGTCCCAGAGCCCCTCGACGAGGTTGTTGAACAGCCTGGTAGCGAGTCCAGACCGCCGAGCTGAGTGGTCGATCGCCAGGGACTGTAGGTAGATTGCCGGTCCTGCGTCGTGCGATGGCGGCGGCAGCAGCCGGGCCGAGATGCAGCCCTTGAGCCCCGGTTCGGTGATCGAGGTGGGCTTGGATACGGCGAGGAGGCACATTGAGTTGGGAGAGGTGAGAAGGTGGGTGTAGAAGATGGACGGGTACGACAACGGGAGCGAGGCGTCCTGATGGCCGGTGCGAGCCGTCAGCTGTCCGCCCCACGACGCGCTCGGGAATGCCACGCACCTGCAGCTGGCGGACCATGTCCACATCGTTTCGCCGCATGCCCCGCATCTCGATCTGCTGGTCGCCCTCGCCCTCGTCCTCGCGCACGCGCTTCCGGCTCGCGACGAGGACCGCAGCCTTGACCGCCTCCGCCCATTCATCGCGCGTCCGCGGCCGCGAGGCCGGCAGGATCCCGACCGAGATTCGCGGAGTCGGGAGCGAGTTGAAGGGGATGGGCAGGAAGGTCGAGCGCAGGTCGGCGTGCGTCGAGCTGGATCGTGTTGCGCATGGGCGAGGCGTGTGGGGGGTCTGGTGAGTCGTCGGCACGGCAGGGACGAGCGGGAGCCATGCTGAAGCTGGCGTGAGGAGCATAGGTGGTACTCAGGTCCCTCGTTTGTGGGAGAGACCTGTTGTGGAGCAAGTAAGCAGGCAGGCGCGAAGTCGTGTGAAAGCGGCCGGCGGGAACCGCGATGACGCTGGTGGCCGGCCGGGCGAAGTAGGGCGTCAACATGGCCGCGACCGTCGCGAGGTGCTCGCGTCGAGTGAGTGCTCAAAGTCCTTCAGAAGCAGGTGAGGAAGAGAGACGATATTTCAGACACATGTTGTTGATCATCGATCACGCGCGGTCACAGTGGCGTTGCTGGAGCCCCGCGTCATCAACCGAGTCAGCAAATGGAATCACCACCTGCCGCGAAGGCGGCCGTCGGACTCGCTCACGTCCTCACAAACTCTTACAACAAGGAGCTCGAAGAAGCCAGAGGTCAAGGTACGCATTTCGGCTGGGGTGGAGCGGTACCTTTGATGGCCTCCTTCCCATCGCGAGCCGTAGAGCTTCTGGATTAGCCGCACACAGCAGTTTTCGCGACGAGGGCTTTTCTTTCCGATATTGAACCTCAAACAGAGAGGTCAGTTGCAAGCGATTGTCGTCTCTGTCTGCGCGGCGCGATGCCAGTGACGTCCGCGACAAGCCTGACGCGTCGCCGAGACGCCTCGGGAACGCGGCCACCTCTCTTTTCTTCCCTCTCGCAACTTCCCAAAGTCAGGAAACGTAAGCCCGAGCCCAATCAAGCAAGACGAGTGCCACTGACAGCTGGAATTCGCAGATCCAACCTTCGCCTCCCGACACTTCGCAGTCTCTCAGACCCGCCTCGTGAGCAGGCCCACTTCAAGGCCGAGTAGCATGGTGCTGACAAAATTGTCTCTTCAAGTCCTGTAGCTAGCACCCTTACCATGCCGCAATCCGCCTCCCACGCCGCCGCCGCCGAGAAGCACTCGCAGACCGCACCTGACGACGCGACTCACCACGGCGAGGAGAAGAAGGCCCACGACAAGCCGGACCACGAGTACGGATCCACTGGAAAGCCCATCACCACGCAGGCGGACTTGACGAAGAAGGTTGAGCCGGGGGAGAAGAACTAGGCGCTGAGGCAGTGTGCAGGTTGGGGGGGGTCGCGGGTTGGTGCGTTGGTGGGGTCGCGGCTTGACTGGCGAGGCACCGAGGAGCAGACACGCAGATACGAAAGAAACAATCAATCAGGAATACTTCTCAGTATCTTCTCTTGAATGTCTGGGGTGGTTCGTCACTCCGTGTGCGTGATTGCGACGGCTGCGCTGGTGCAGTGGGGTGGGAGCCTCCGCCTTAGACAGCTGACCTTCCAGTGTCCACTTAATCGCAGTTCCTGTTGATCGAGTTGAAGCAGGATATTTTGGCCACACCTCCAACGGGGGTGCTAAGTGCGCTAAGTTCAAAGCGCGCCCAACGAGTCCCCAACAACACTGAGCGCAAGTGGTAGTGGTCTAGAGGGGTTACATGGGGTGCATGTGGACGTCTCCAATCGCTGGAAACATGTGTTGCGGGCGAAGCAGCGCGGAAGCGCGTCGCGAACGATCCAGCGGACGCCCACCCCCAAGTCGCTAACGCAAAGTGGCGGCGGCGCGGATTTGGGCTGTACACACCCTCGCGGCGCTCAGAATACTTTGGCCTTCAGCAGACCATCTTTTCATATGTCCAAAAGGTCACCCTAATTTCTAGAAGGGCAGGAAGCGCGATGTTAGGGAGCGCTCTGCCAAACGGGTGCAAGCCCCGTTGGAGGTGTGGCCAAGATTTCCGTTGAAGCTGATGGTCGAGAAGAGAGGAAAGCAGTGAAGTGGGCAACAGCGCAGAGGCACGGTCACGGCGTCGCGAAAGAGCGGAAGTGGGCAACGACGTCTGGCGCGCGCGGTCCGGTGACGCACCAGTAGTACCGCCCCGTCCAGCCAGCCCACATGTCTGGTGACACGGTCTTCCTACGAAAATTTAGATCCAGGCCATGCTTTTAGCTCGGGTTGGGCTGGGCGCCGCGCAGGGGGGTCCGCCCCACTTCCCACCCGAGTGAGGCAAACCCACCACTTTCAAGTGCAACAACCACCTACAACTTCACCTCAGCGAGCAATGCCGTCCCTCTCTCGACCCAGCAAGCAGCCCGCAACCACGCCGAAGCCAGTGGCGTCGGCGAAGGCACCGCTGAGGTCGCCCTTCATCGCCCTTCCACCGTCGGTCAAGTCGCTCATTGTTCAGCTCGTCGCGTGGCAGGACGAGGCGTATCATTCCCGTATTGCTCGCAAGGAGATGCCGCACGTGGGGGAGGACGCGCACTCGATGGAAAGCCCGGCGGGCGGGGCGGGCATGGCTGCGCTGGCGCTGGTGAACCGCGAGCTGAGGGCGTTGGCGGCCGAGCACCAGTTCAAGGTGCGCAGCTCTCTGTCATACATCATGACTCACTGAGGTGGTGCTAACTATCTGACCTCACTCCAGGTTCTCCGCCTCGGGAACGCCGGGGCGGACGTAACCGACATAATCGGTCGCTACAGCGAACACATCGAAACCATCGACATTCGCAGCGCCCAATCTACCTTCGCCGAGCACTTCTCGACCCAGCGTCCCCTCCCCCTTCTCCACTCGCTCGCGATGCCGGGCTCGCTCGTCCACGAGATGTACACCTCGTCGACAAAGCAGTTCTCGCCCGAGTCCGTCACCGAGCTTCAAATCAACGACATCCTCGTCGCCAAACCCCTCTCCAAGCTCATTGGACTCTGCCCGAACGTCCGCAAGCTCGCGCTCGACGGCACGCTCCTCGTCGTCGACCAGGACCTCCTCGGAGCCGCGCTCCAGGGCCTCACCGAGCTCGACGAGCTGACGCTCAACTTTCCAGCGGGAGCTGCTCGACATCATGTGCCTACAGCCTGGACATCAGCCCCGTGGAAGAGCCCAGTGTCCCACCTCAAGCTCCGCGTCCCGCTCGTCCAGCAAGCCGACTGGTCCTTGATCGAAACATTCACCTACTCCCTTACCCATCTCTCCATCTCGATGAAAGGAATCTCGGACGGCCCGAAAGCACCATCCATCGCCGGCCGCGCCTTACCCCTCCTCACGCACCTCTCGCTCATCGGCGTGCAGATGAACACCGTCTCGGACGACGATTTCCGCACCGTCCTCTCGCGCTTCTCCACATCCCCCATCACCCACCTCACGTACAACTGCGACAGCCAATCCAACTTCCTCAGCCCCGACTCGACGTTCCTGCCGCACATCGCGGCGTCGTTCCCCGCGCTCGCACGCCTCTCCGTCCAGCGGCTCGGCGCCGACTCGCTCACCGGGCCCGAAACGGACCACCTCGTTGCGTTCTGTCGAGCGCGCGGGATCGACTGCAGCGGGTCGTCCGTCTTTGACCCGTTCGTGCCGCTGGCGGACCTCGTGATTCCGAGTGGCGAGCCGGAGACCTGGGGGTGCTCGGCCGACGAGGCGAGTGCGCTGCAGAAGAGCGTGGTGGAGAAGCTCAAGGAGAGCTTGAGGTTCGGGTTGGAGCGGTTGGAGAAGCTGGGGATCGAGGATGACCTGCCGACGACGAGGAGGCTGCTGGACGTGCTGAGGCCGCTCGAGAGCGAGCGTCGCGCGTGGTTGGACTGAAAGTATGAGGCTTCCGTAACAGGCCCCCGAGAGCGGTTGAGCTTCTTGCTTGCTTTAGGCTGTCGCTCAGGACAAAGCCCAATGATTTTCAGACCTGGGGCGTTGAAGCGGCAAATTGAAGCCGAGAACTGAAGTCGGGCATTCTGATTTTACCCACAGAGCTGTCAGAACAGAGCCGCAAGCAAGATAAAACATAACAAGGAAAAGCTAGACGCACGTCGTGCCATCAAGGTAGCCGCTGGCGCGCACGTCTCCCGAATCAGAAGAGCCTAGCCGACTTTCGGAGGCGTGCAGATTGTGGTCTGAAGTGGTCGCCGCTGATGAGCAGGACGCTGCCGCCGCACCTGAATCTACAAGCAGATCAGGCCTTCCTCCAATTGAGCTCGAGCCCAGCACCAAGTCGGACCCTCGGACGCTCGGCACAGGCAACGCCCGAGCTGGACAGGTTCTGTGCGCCATTCCCTGGGTCCCGGCGCGGCGCGAATGGATGACTGGCCGGCCGGGGGCGTCTGGTTCTGGCACTCGTCTCGTGATTCAGCCTCCTCTGAACAAGAGGGGTGGGTAACGAGGATTGTCTGTGTGAGACGGTGGGGATACGAAGGGGCGGAGGGGTAGCGAGCCGAGGTCGGAAGACGGTCATGAGCTTCGCGCGCTGCGCGAGGTCCTCTTGAGGCGAGAGCAGAGTGGAGCGGGCGAGTGATTGATGGGAGGTTGCTGATGGAGGGACGGTGCGAGGGCTGGGGTCGTTGCGGATGGCTCGATCGGCGGTGCGACGAAGTGTGCACCCGACGAGCACTGCGAAGAGTCCTGATTGGGGGTCTCGAGGCCAGGGCATGTCGTCCTTCCCGCTCTACCCTGAACGCAGTCCAACCCGTCCCTCTGTGGACAGGAATGAGCCCCTCCAGACACGGATCCTCATCTCGCAAGGAACGTACGTACCGACACACCCGCTTGACCTCTCACAATCGATCCCTCATGCGAACTCCTCCCGACTCCAAGCTCTCCCCGCCCGCTCATTCTCCACCGGACGCTCAAACTCCCTCTCGGCGTCCTCGGCGTCCTTGCGCTCGTCAACTCTCGCATCCCTGCCTTCACCCCCAGCGATCCAGCCCTGCCGAAAATGGTTCCCACGATGCCTCCAGCCAAACTTGCATCGTCCGCCAAGTCAGCCTCGGGGGTCGGGGGGCTGGGGGAGCAACGGGGGACGACGCACTTTTATGACGGCAGTCGTGAGCCCGATCGCCGCCGCGACCGGTACCGAAGGCACCGCGATCGCCGCGATCCAGGGAAGACTCGCTCCGAGAGCAGTCCCAGCGAGAGCGGTCGCGCCCGCTGCGAGCGCGGCGTACTTGCTGCTCCGGCGGCGCATGACGTCAGCGCTTCTCGCCCACGATCCAGCGAGGAGGGCAACGCACAAGTAGCGCAACAGGCGCCAGAAGACGAATTTGGACAGGTAGCGCAGCGAGCGCAGGGTGGATCGCGTTTGGAGCGAGGAAGGGCGCAGGGCGGTGCCGGTCGGGCCTTTGACGAGGTACGCGAGGTTTGTTTTGAGCGACGAGGCGGGCGCGAGGGGAGCTGGAGCGGGTGGGTGGGTCGTGGACGCCATTTGAGAGTGGGCCGGGAGGGAAGCAGAGACGAGGGATCGGCGGCGGCGCGAGTTCTGGTCGACGACGACCGTCATCTCCGCCGGCCGTGCCATGTCGCTCAGCGCGCCTGCACGACCCTCGAGGGCCTTCGAGTAGACCTCGATCGCGTACCCGAGCTACTGGACAGGCAGCGATCGCCTCCGCGCGACGGTGGGGACGACCTGCGCTGAGCTCAACGCTCCCTCCCCCGTACACCGCCGTCGGACGCGCTCGCCGACGACACTTGAGGAACGCGGATTAACGGCGACGAGCAGGGAGTATGTTGGTCTCGCTTGATGACCGTGCGGTCGGCGGACGGCGGGCGCGAGCAGACGTTCGAGGCGACGACGGCGTACGTGCGCTATAACCAGCCCCGGAGGCCGGGCCGGTAGACGCGGGGCACGAGGGGCGCATGGGGAAATGGCTGGAGCAGCGGGGCGTCATTCCCATCCCGGCGAGCGGTTTCGTCCCGCTGAAGCTCGACTCTTCCACGGACGACGGGGATGCGAGATCCGATGAGGGGGGACACGGAGGCCGATTCTGGCTTGAGCACTCCTTATGTTCCAAAGGCATCAGTTCAGGTGAGCTGAGCGTGGCGACCCCTGCAGCTGCTCGCACGAACCATCTACCGCCCGCGCACGCTTGACGTCTTCTCACCCGCGCGCGGACGGACTGATTCCCCACAAGTTGCGAGTACAGGGAAGGAGTATTACAAACAAGTCATCTCAGAACTACTCCTCCCACAAAGCATCGTGTGCCCTTTCCCGCGCCATGACGCTGTCCGACTGCGAGAACGCCTCGCTCGCCGCAACCGACCCGGACGCATCCCCACTCCTGCCGCTCATCAAGCTCGTCCTCGAGTCGGGATACCCACTCGCAGGGTCGGAACTGCGCCCGCTCATCACGCTCGCTCGCGACTCGGGGTGTCCGACTGGATCGGCGCTGCTGCCGCTCATGACGCTCGTGCGGCGCGAGTCCTCGAACGGGTCCTGCGACTGGCGGAAGCCGCCCACGAACGCGCCTCCTGCTCCGGCGAGCGCGAGTCCGCCGGCACCAGCTAGGATCGGGTCGCCGGGGAATGGCAGCGCGCCGTGGGAGGTCGTCGCGGGGAAGTCGCCGAATGGGCCGGCACTGGTGTTCGCAGTCGGGTCCCCGAACGGTCCTGACCCGCCATGGTGCGCGCCCGCGTCGCCGAGGTGGGATGCGGGGTCGAGGTGCGCGGCTTGCGACGAGTTCAGAGCGGAGGGATCGCCGTGCGTCGCTTCGGCGGCACCGTTGTACGCTCCCGAGTGCGAGCCCAGAGCTCCCGCCTGCCCACTCGCGCTCAGTGCGCCTCCATCAGCGGCCTGCGACATGTTGAGCGTCGCGCCGGATCCACCTTCGTCGCCGCCGGTGGTTCCTCGATAGTACTCGCTCTTAGTGATCGGAAGGGGGAGAGGAAAATTCCGGTGGCGCCGACGTTGGATGAGGTGGTATGCCAGTGCGGCGCCGAGGAGCGCGAGAACGCCAACGACGACGCCGACGGCGATGCCGATCGTGTTGCCCTTTGACGAGCCCAAACTTCAATTGAGTATCCATGAGCACTGAATCTGAGACTCCATAGGCTGAAGAGTGCGCACCTGGACGTAGAGTCCCGCACCGGTACTCCGGACGAGAGTGGCGAGACGCGCGCGGCGACGCTCCGCGCGGCCGATGACGAGCGGAGGCTGCCGTTTGCGCGTGAAGAATCCGAGTTCGGGAGTGTAGGTGCGGAAGTCGGCGAGGGGTCCACGATCGGCGCGGATGAGGGCGGGGCGTCAGTCGGCGACGTCGGCAAGGGTGTCTCTGATGTCGGCGAAGGGCTTGGGACTGCCTCCGAGGCGATTGTGGGTGACTGAACCACCGCAGAAGATACTGGCGAGGTCGCAAGAGGAGTGGCTGACGATCCAGGCGGGGGCGTGAAGGGGACGGTCGTCGATGAAGGCGGTGGCGTGAAGGCGGAACTTGTTGGGGATGGTGGTGCGGTGGTCTCTCGAGGTGGATCAGGAGATGAAATTATCGCTGGTGTGGATGTGGCAACTGGGCAGGAAGTGCGGGTGGGGAAGATGTTCGTCGATGCGATTGTAGCGGTCGGTGAGCCGTTCCCCTCCCCGTCGAGGGTACGCGTTGAAGTGGGGGTCAATGAGAGTACAGTTTCGTAACGCGTGTAGTAGGTTCTATGAAGTCCTCTTTGTCAACCGAGCCCTTGGATGGCAAGTTTTGCGCTCCGGAGCACGCACAGGACATCCGTGTCAGCATAGGTGAAGGTGTAGGTGTCGACGAAGGTTTCGGTGTACGTCTCGTACAAGTGAAACGTTTCAGTGACCTTTGGAGAGTCGTAGAGTGTAGCATAGCTTGTCGAGGTTCCGTAGAGGACCTCACACGCCATGGTGTGCGAGCTCGCGGCAGGGGTTGAGCTTTAGAGGAGAAGGAGAGGCAAGTCGGGAGCAAGGAGAGAGTTGAAAGACCAAATCTTCCTGAGGAGCCTCTTTGTGTTGAGTACAGTACCCCCACTGCTCAAGGAAGGCGAGGGTGACCCCGGGTACATACCACGCGAAGGTCTGGGCGGCGCCGGGGTTACCTAGCCAGAGGCACGCCAAGCATGATTGCAACCTCCGCGGCTTCTCGAAAATCCGTTGAATAAATGCTCCGGAACTTGTACATGCTTGCTTGTAGCCGCCGACGCCGAGAGACTACTGGGCGAGCATAGGCATGTAAATCCCTGTGCAGGGCGACTCGCCACACCGGTACTCGACTTTGACGACTTACCAGAAGAAGAAGAATCCACTTAAATCATTCAGGACTCCTCCCACAGCGCATCGTGCGCCCTCTCCCGCGCCATGACGCTGTCCGACTGCGAGAACGCCTCACTCGCGCCCGTCGCAGACACCGACCGCGACGGCCCCGACGCCCCCGCCGTGTAATCCACACTCCTACCACTCATCAGGCTTGCCCTCGAGTCCGGGTATGCGCCTGACGAGCCCGCCGGGTCGCCGCTGCCGGCGAACGACGCCGCCCCTGCAGCGTACTCGTCCCTGCTGCTCCCGCTCATCAAGCTCAATCGCGCGCGATCCTGGAAAGGGTCCTCCGCGACAGGTCCTCTGGATTGATTGAAGCCGCCGACGAATGGTGCGCCTGGTCCGACATCGGCAGGCTGAGCGGGTCCGCCCGCGAAGGCGCCTCCGGCAGCGGCGTGCGACATTTCGGGTCCGCTGTTTGGCTCGGGAGCGCCGTTGTATCCTCCGGTCCCGTCTTGCGTGTCGCGAACTGTGTACTCGCTCTGCGTGATGGGAGCGGGCGGGGGAATGGCTCGGTTGTTGCGGCGGCGGCGAGCGAGGAAGAACACAATGAGAGCGCCGAGGAGCGCGAGAACTCCCACGACGATGCCGACTGCGATCCCAATGGTTTTCCCTTTCGAGCTGCTCGACCTTTTTCAGGATGGTCAGCTCTTGTGGGAAACGCTGTGCTGCAGGGAGAAACTCACCCAGAGACAACGTTGTTGGCAGGAGCGGCTGTACCAGAGGCTGAACGGCTTGACGATGTCAGACCACGTGCAATAGACGATGCGAGGGATCCATTCGAGTTTCGAGCAGACGAGGCTGGAGGCGAGGGGAGTGGCGAAGCTAGTGGTGTCGACGAGGATGCCGTCGCAGCCGATGCGCCATCGCTGGACGGGATCGACTGCACGGTGGACGGGATCGGCTGCACCGTGGTAGCGCTGACAACGGTAGAAGTGACTGTAGTTGGAGTGGCCGGAGTTGTAGTAGGAGAAGGGGGAGGTGCTGTGGCCGAAGTGACGGCCGCGCACGACGTCGCGGTTGGGAAAGTCGTAGGCACAGCGTTGGTGGCTGTTCCTGCACTGATTGTTGATGTAACCGTGGCGGTCGCAACCGCCGTGCTGTATGTATAAAGGCTTGTGATAGTGGTGCTGTCCGGGGCGAGAATGTTAGCAAGCTTCTGACAAGCGTCTGGTATTGGAACGTACGTCATCTCGGTACCATAGGTATAAGTGCCTTGCATGCTCGTCCTCGCCCAGCCTGCGTCCGTCGAGTACTTCTTGCACCCTGAGGCCGTATCAAATACGCAGCTCTATCGGCAGACCCAGGATCAGAGCGAAACTTGCTTTGAAAGTCGAGCCAAACGATTGCTTACGCCGATGTACGGATATGCCGGGTCCGTGCATCGGTAGTTTTCGAACTCGGCACACACATTGCACTCGGGGAAGATGTATCGGAGGGCCGGGTTGGTGCAGTATGGGCCATCCGCACGCTTGCATTGCCTGTCATCAGATCCCAGTCTACTGAAATCGAAGATACGGTGCTCATACCTTCCTCAGATGGGATACCACTGGAGCTGCGGTGGGTGCAGGGCCTTCGGGAAATTGTACGCCGAGCTGGGTGAGGTATACACATCAATGTCAGATAAGGCGAAGTAAACGAAGAAATTCCTAAGCTTGACTCACCAGTCTGAATGGACGCACGGACGAAGTCGGCTGCACGTACTGAGTTGCACCCGGGAAGGGCGGCTGGAGGGCCAAGCGTGGGTCAGCTTCTGGTCCAGGCGTCTGTGTAACCTTGCATCGTGGCGAACCTGTAGTCTGGCTCCCGGTCCGACCTCTCCGTCAAAGAGTACCATCCGTTTCCGCGCTCGCGCACCGGGAGGGTACAAGGAAACATAGAAACTGGTGCTGTACGCGGTGCTGTACGAAATCGACGTCGAGTACAGCGTCTCATAGAAGGTCGAGTATCCAAATAGGGTTATATAGCTGGTTGAAGTGCCGAAGAGTGTCGCACAGGCCATCTTATCGTTGCCAAGTCGTTGCGGCGCGGTCTTGATGGCTTGAGAGAAGGAAGGGACCGGGGTGGTGGGCGTACAGACTGATATCAAAGGTGGAGAGCAACTATTGAATCTCAAAATAATAGATAGTCTGCGGGAAGACCGAGTGATGACCGGAAGGGGAAGCTGAAGCTTGTCTCGGTGAGCGTACAGAGCGTCCGCCACCGTAGCTACGAGTCGCTGCTTTTGAGTCTGAGCCTGTCTGAGCATAGCGCTCTCGTGCTCAGCCAAAATTGCTGAAATTCAGGCAGATGATATGAGTTGTGGGCTGATCACCGGCCCGGTGTGGCCAACCGCAAAGCAGCGAAGCAGCGCCGTCGGCTGTCCTCGTCGTGATCACTGTCAGACCTGCGCCAACAACTAACTTTGCGTAATCTTAATGAGACCTTATAATCGGATCCACAGAATCATTTCCACAGATCTGTTGCGGCCTCAGCGGCGTCGATGGGAGCCAGCCAATCACAGCGCCGAACGCCAACGTTGGGCGCGTAGCACGCCGCCGCCTCGCCGTTGCAGCTGCCAGATAATCCAAACGGAGACTCTCGTAGACCGCTTTGAAACGCCTCAGAAGAGCGTGTCGATGGGGCGCGAGGGACTAGACTGCCCCGAGCGGGTGGAGCCGGCGGCGCCAGAGCGGCCTTGTCCGCTCGCTCGAAGATCGATTTGCTCCTGGCTCTGCCCACTCACCATGTCGCTACACGAGAAGGAGTCTTCGGCTGGCTCAGTTATCGACGACGATGCGGAGCTTGTGAGTTCGCCCGGAGCTCCGTGGCCGAGCAGCCGAGCTGACTGCGATCGTCGCGGCAGGGCGTCCTTGGCTACACATCGGCGGGTGTTCTTCTTCTTTTAGGAGTTTCAAACGACTAACCTAACGTGCATCGCATCAGGTTCTCGCAAGGCCCTTTGGGCTGGTGAGCGCCGCGTCGTCCCCGCTGCGGAAAAGTCTAACGCGCGTGCTTGAACGCAGGTCGAGAGCTTCGCTGCGTCGTTCTGCGCGATGAACTTCATGTGCGATCTCGAGCATTGCCTTGGTGATA
>ERZ1463038.227-NODE-227-length-17753-cov-11.238671_pt1 | contig 17753 bp, 28 predicted proteins | sample MGYA00564479_ERZ1463038 | MGnify/ENA primary metagenome ERZ1463038 (study PRJEB39244, sample SAMEA3635134) | Helicobacter pylori | study: EMG produced TPA metagenomics assembly of PRJEB11511 data set (Assembly of a 5300-year-old Helicobacter pylori...
CGTTCAGTGGAGTGGGGTCTGCTCTTGATGTCGCGGCGTTGCCGGCGCACGACTCGGGAGCGGCGGGCCCCGCACCGCTGGTCGGAGCGCTTCCTCGGGCCCTCGGTAAATATGAAGTACAAATATGACTAGAAATAGAATACATGTCTCGAACAGACATGCCCAGCGCGCTATCGCGCGCTTTTGAATTTCAGGAAGCAGAACTTGCAAGTTTCTAAGAAGACGTAGGCTACGAGAAGCGCCCAAATCCACACATTGATGATTCTACAGCATAGAAACACGTTGCAGTGACGTGGATTAGGCCGTCGACGCGCCAAGTCGCGGTCGTAGCTCTGCGCCGCTGCCGCCCCCCGACGAACAGCTCGATCCCTCTTCCCACGCTGAGGGCTCCTCGACCCCCATCTCCTTCGATTCTCGCTTTTCCGCTCTAACCGCACTCTCCCAAGGGTTCGCTCGATCACTGACGGTGATCATCTTGACCTGGTGGCCAAGCTGGCTCACGGCCTTGCGGGGCGCGTGCGTCCGCAGCACGGCGATCTGGCGAACGAGCGCCTCGTTGTCCTCGAGGTCCCAGATGAGTTGAATGTCGGTGGGTGATGAGGTGGGGTTGATCTCAGACTTGAGACGGTGGCGAGCGTTCAATGCCCAGAGAAGGGAAAGCAGGTAGAAGCCGGGGAGGGCATCGGTCAGAGCGTACGAAAGATTTGTCGTGGCGGTTGTTGTGACACTGTCAGTAAAATTCAGTCTCGAGTCTTCGTCCACCCTGAACGTCATGAACTCACTAGCAGGCGGCGGCGGCGATTGCCGTGAATGTTGTTAGGACGGCGGTTTCAAACGAGAGTCGCATGAGCTGCGCGTAAATGGTCAGCGCCGCGTTGAAACATATAGTACCGGTACAAATGAAACCTACACTACTAATCAAGACCTCTGTTCGCGATTCCTTCCCGGCCTCCGACTGGCCGGCTGGCGCCCCGCCCTGAGTCTGGCGGCTCTGCCAAAGCCGCAGGATGAGGAGGGAGCTGATGAGCATGTCGGCGGTCGAGTTTGACCACAGCCACACCATCGCGAGTGTGTAGAGCTGATCGTATGCTCCTGGAGTCGCTCCTCTCGTGACATCGGTCTTCCCACCATTTACGTCTGCAGGCGGCGCCTTCCCGTCAGCGATAAACCACGAAGCAAAATGGAAACGGAAATCACATTCGACAACCGTGGTTCCGAGTGCACCGGCGAACCTGGGATGGACCTTTCAGCGACTTGAACTGGCGCTCGCAAGCAAATACCAACGAACCCCGCGACGATTAAAGGGACGATGCAGAAGAGGAACGGAACGCGCCATCGACGCTTCAGGAGCTGTATAAAGAGCACGTGAGCTTAGATGATCACCGCTCTGTGGCAAGCACAAACGGACGGCGTAGCACCGCGAGGCGAAAAAGCATTGAGAACATATGGCTACCATAGCCCCCAGCGTCGGTCCAATGGCGTCGACCGTAAACACGAGGCTGATTGTGTTGTTATCTGGAAACCCAGAAGGCTCGACGCGGTGTAAAAGGGCCGGACAAACTGAGAGCTTACCTCGCTGCTGCGACTTTCCGTGCTGCACGATTGACTGAACGCCCCACCATTCGAGTCAGCATTCGAGTCGTCCCGTCCGCCAAATCAAACTTGAAGACTCACGATCATATTTACCAATGCGGTCAAAACCTCAAACAGGACCCCCACCGCGACAGCGAGTTTGACTTGCCACCGGTCGCCTCGACATCTCGCGCGGTATGCTCCCGCCCATGCTAGTGCCACGCCACACAGGAAGCAGTTCATCTGTATATCAACACGTTTCCGTCAGCTGGTCTACTCTCCTCACCACTTCGCGCGAATGCGTGGGCTGTAACAGCGGTGGCGGAATGCACTGGCAACAAAGGCAAGGACTTACGACCCACCCGACGAAACACGGGCCCAGTGTCCAGTCCGCATTGAGTTGTGTGGCGATTGGTCCAGTCGGATAGTCAGACTGGTCGATGGTGGATAGTGCGGCGCCCATGCTTCAGTCGCTGAGCGGTGGCTGGGGAGGGAGAAGGGAAGGGAAAGGCAGCATCGCACAGGGCAGTGAGCCACGAGGCGGATGGTCGATCCCATCCTTCTGCGTGCCTGTTCGCACCAGTAGTAGTAGTGAAGGTCCGCGGACGTGCAAAGATTGTCGCGACTGGCCGACGGATTGGGAAGGCTTCTCGTCGCGGGTACGCGGGGTCGCCCTTATCAGTGATCGAGACGCTGCGCTGTGTATCAGACATTGCTCAGATGCTCGGACGACTGCTCATCTAGCTTTTTTTGACTTGCGCTCTGGCTTGAGGCAGATGGACGGAATGAGGTCGAGGCCTTGGTCTCGGTTCGCGAAAGCGCCGGTCAGAAGGTAGCGGTGACTTGGTGACGTCTGGCGGCTGGACCTGGCTGACAGTCCACCGCAGTGCACCCGAAGAGTGAGTTGATTTATCGCTTGTGACTCCACGAGAGCTCCAAGGAGGAAACTCACCGCTGCTGTTGGCGTTCGTTGACGCTCGACCCCCGACTCGTCCGACCTCGGGGCAGACTGGTTACGACGAAGATGTGCCCGGTTGATGGTGGTGCCGAAAGTGACAGCCTGCAGCCTCCACAACGTCCCAAATACGTGCGTCGCCAACCCTCGCAAGAACCGCGAGTCCCCGCAAGCCGTCGCGCGCAAGCTCGAGCGTTGACTTGACCACGCGTCTATAATACACAACAAGGTGAAACAAACCGAAGAGCTCCGGGCCCTCCCTCCGCCAGGAAACAAACTGGGCACCCCCTGTGACTGTGAGCCGACCGGCCCGCCCGGCTCACCCCGCGACAGCACCGACGCTCGCGCCACGTGAGCGCTGAAGAAGCGAGCCCGAGTCGATACCGAACGCGCTCGCGCGGCGGCTGAGGCTCCCACTGCGACTGCGCGAGCCGGGCGAGATGGAGAGTGGCGTGTCGGCCGGTGGGGGCGACGGCGGGAGGAGGTCGTCGTCCGCGAGGTGGGTGAACGCGCGGAAGAAGGCGGACGGCGACGGGAGCGTCGGTGGGGAAGAGTTGAGCGGGGTCGGGTGGGGGGCGCCAGTCGTTGGGTAGGACGTCGAGGGCGTCGTGCCCTGGGTGCCCGTCGACGCGGAGCTGTTGCGACTTCGGCTTCGGCGCAAGAACGACGAGGATGAAGGTGACGAGCCTGGAATCACGATGGACGACACGGGAGAGTAGGCCGAGGAGGTGCTCGACAGGGAGGGCTGCGACGGGTGGCGCCGAGGGCTGCTCGAGCTGCTGCCGCCCTGGCCCGCACTTTCGAGCTCGGCGAGCTCTTCGACTGGTTTCCGACGAACAAGAAAGGGTAAGCTTCATGAAAATAGCAAGTCCGAGGGCGAAACGGGGTGGACGCACGCGAGATGCCGCACCTGCGCCGGAGCTCGAGCAGCTCGCCGCGCCACAACTCGTTGCGGTGCGATTCGCGCCGGAACGCAGACCGCAGCTCCAAGTTCTCGCGCTGGAGGCCCTTCTCGCGCTGCAACGCGGCGACGAGCGCCTCGGAGAGGACGTCGGTGCCGTGGAGCGCGGTGGCGAAGGTCGGCGACGTCCCGAGCACGTCTGGGCTCAGCACGGGCGACGAACCCGACGAGCTCGAGTGCTGAGGCTGCAGAAGGAGAGCGAGTCGCCGCTGGAGGTCCGTCGTCAGGTCCTCGCCCTTTGACGCGCGTAGCTGATGGGCCAAGAGTCAGCGGCGGGCGGGACGCGCGCGCAGGAATGACAGGTCGACCGACATCGTTCAGCTTCGCGGTCAGCTCGTTCACGAGCGACTCTGCTTCACCGCCGTGATCCATCGGTCGTGAACGCGTCGCGTGTGAGGGCATCGATAGTGGCGGGGCGAAGGAGAGAGAGTGCGGGGTGCAGAGTCTAGTGAGACAGGAAGCCCCTTAAACGTCCTTCTATTTCTTCTTCCACTCTTCCTGTCTGCGTTTATTCAGTGATATAAATCCACCTGTTGACAACACCATATCTCGTCCTAGCTGGAACATCGCAGCAACGTGGTCATCTGCGTCGAGGCTGAAGAGTGCGCAGTCGCCAACGCTGGACGAAGGTCGGCCCGCTCGAGTTGTTTGCGCCCACTCTCTGCCGATCCCACACACCCAGCGACTACCTCCCCGCCGGTTTCCTGCACGACAGGCACTCCCGGCGAGTGACCGCAGCGCGCCCAGCCGCCCCCCCGCCGCTGCTTCGTCTCGAGACGCACGCGCCCTGCTCTGCTTCCCGTCGTTGTCTCGGCGCGCGATCAGCTCTGCACCTCGCGAATCCGAGGCTTGCAGTTAGAACAGCATCCATAGGCCGCTAGTACCGACCGAGCCGCACCGCACGGGCGCTCTCCCCGCGATGAACCACGTCCGTCTCCCCTCTCACGGGGCAGTCCGCGCGCGCTCGCTGACCCCGCGCCCTGCTTTTGATCAGTACGACTCGGACGAGGACGACCTCGCCGTCTTCTCGCCCGGCACGCGGCCGGCGGACCCGAGCGCGCCCTCGGCCAGCTCGGCTGCTGCCCAGGCGCGTCCGGCGGCCCAGCAGCACTTTGCGTCCAACGCGGACCCGTTCGCGAACTCGCGTGGTGTGTACGACCCGTACTCGGGGGGTCAGAGCCAGAATCCGGCCGCGTACGGGGGCCAGGCGGCGAACGCGAGCAAGTACGGCACCGCGACGGACCTTGGCTCCTACGACGACTCCTACGACGCCTACTAGTAAGTATCCACTGGTGTATTTTGGCTGCAATCTGGAGCGGTGTAGGCCGGGAGCAGCGAGAGCCTCGAGCGCTGACCGGATGCTCCGCGTGCAGTGAGGACGACGACCCGACCAACTCGGCCCTCGGCGCGCAGTCGACATACGACCGCCCGTCGTACGGCCGCTCCGGGACAGACTTCTCGGGCAAGGCGCCCCTCTCGGCGAACGCGGCCATGCCCGCCGGCGTGTCCGTCCCGGGCGCCAACATGCTCGACGACGACGACGAGATGATGCAGGGGCGCCCGAAAGCTCCCGTCCGACGAGCGAAGTCGGCGTCTGGTGGTGGGCTCAAGGGCCAATGGAAGGAGTTCAAGGGTTGGATGCAGGGCGTCCCGCGCGTCTACACCGGCGAGCGCCTGATCCACCTCAACAACCGCGCGCTGAACGTGCCGAGCAAGTTCCTCGGCAACTCGGTCAGCACGAGCAAGTACAACCCCGTCACGTTCCTGCCCAAGTTCCTCTTCGGTGCGTAGTCTGGGCCGTTGGAAGCGGGCGAGGGAGCTGACGCTCTGGCGCCGCGTCGCAGAGCAATTCTCGAAGTACGCCAACCTGTTCTTCCTCTTCGCCGCATGGTATGACTCGTTTCTTACCATTAGTCAGCACCATCTCAAATGCGACTTCCTAATCGCAGCATTCAGCAAATCCCCAACGTCTCCCCAACCAACAAATACACGACCATCGCGCCGCTCAGTCTCGTCCTCTTCGTCGCCGCTCTCAAGGAGCTCCAAGAAGACCTCGTGCGGCTGCATTTTCAATGCGCACCTAAGCCTTTAGAGACTCATGCTCCCCCGCGCCCGTGCAGAAACGGCACCAGTCGGACGGGGACCTCAACTCGCGGCAGGCCAAGGTGCTCGTCGACGCGCAGTTCGTCGACAAGCCGTGGAAGAGCATCGCGGTGGGCGACATCGTCCGGCTCGAGTCGAACGACTTCTTCCCGGCGGACCTCGTCATCCTCAGCAGCAGCGAGCCGGAGGGCATGTGCTACATCGAAACGAGCAACCTCGACGGGTGCGTCGTCGTGCTTTTCCCTTAACCCGTTTACTTTCTCACACTCTGCCCACGAACAGCGAGACGAACCTGAAGATCAAGCAGTCGTCCCCAACAACGGCGACGCTCACCTCGCCCGCGGCCGTGTCGCGCATGACAGGCCAGCTGCGCTGCGAGCAGCCAAACAACTCGCTCTACACGTTCGAGGCGACGCTGCAGGTCCCGAACGGGCAGGGCGCGGGCGGGATGAAGGACGTCCCGCTCGGTCCGGACCAGGTGCTCCTCCGTGGCGCGCAGCTGCGCAACACGGCGTGGATGTACGGGCTCGTCGTCTTCACCGGCCACGACACGAAGCTCATGCGCAATGCCACGTGTGTCCTCTTGCGCTTGAGGCTCTGGTGAAGGACTGACCCGGATGATTCTGCAGGGCGGCACCGATCAAGCGCACGGCGATGGAGCGCATGGTCAACAAGCAGGTCGTGTTCCTGTTCATCATCCTCCTCTCCCTCTCGATCGGGTGTGCGATCGGCAGCCTGTTTAGGAATCACCTTAACGGCCACCAGATGTGGTATCTCCTGCTCGGCAACGACAGCTCGGCCGCGACCTTCGTCCTCGACATCTTGACCTTCATCATCCTCTACCAGGTGCGCTCACCTGACTGGCTATTCCTGTAGATGTGTTACTCACTCTCTGTTGCTTGACAGAACCTCGTCCCCATCTCGTGCGTCTCGAACGCGGATTAGAGATGGCGCCACTTGCTGACTCGGCTCCTTCGCAGGCTCATCGTCACGATGGAAGTCGTGCGCTTCCAGCAGGCCATCCTCATCAACTCGGACCTCGGTAAGTCACTTCCAGTAACCTTCATTCACCATTCGCTGACTCGCAAGAGGGCCGCCCAGACATGTACTACGCGCCGACCGACACGCCCGCGCTCTGCCGCACCTCGTCGCTCGTCGAGGAGCTCGGGCAGATCGAATACATCTTTAGCGACAAGACGGGCACGCTCACGTGCAACCAGATGGACTTCCAGCAGTGCTCGATCGGCGGGATCCCGTACGTCGAAACGGTCGAGGAGGGCAAGCGTGGCGAGGTCTTCAGCTTCGCCGAGATGCGCGCGAACCTCACCGGTGGCCACGAGACGGCCGGCATCATCAACGAGTTCCTGCTTCTCCTCGCCACGTGCCACACCGTCATCCCCGAGACCAAGGACGGCAAGATCACCTACCAGGCCTCTAGTCCGGACGAGGCCGCGCTCGTCGAGGGCGCCGACATGCTCGGCTACCGCTTCACCGTAGGCCGCCTTACCTTCTACACACGTGTACAAAGTTCAAAGCTCACCAATGGCACTCGCACAGACCCGCAAGCCCCAGTCGATCTTCGTCGACGTCCTCGGCGAGTCGAAGGAGTACCAGATCCTCAACATCCTCGAGTTCAACAGCACCCGCAAGCGCATGTCGTCCGTCGTGCGAGGCCCGGACGGCAAGATCAAGCTCTACTGCAAGGGCGCCGACACGGTCATCCTCGAGCGCCTCTCGCAGGAGCCGCAGGCGTTCACCGAGCTCACGCTGAACCAGCTCGAGGAGTACGCGACGGAAGGTCTGCGCACGCTCTGCATCGCGATGCGCGAGATCCCCGAGGACGAGTACCGGCGCTGGGCGGCCATCTACGACAAGGCGGCGTCGACGATCAACGGGCGCGCGGAGGCGATCGACAAGGCGGCCGAGATGATCGAGCGCGACCTGTTCCTCCTCGGCGCGACCGCGATTGAGGACAAGCTCCAGGAGGGCGTGCCCGACACGATCCACACGCTCCAGCAGGCCGGCATCAAGGTCTGGGTCCTTACCGGCGACCGCCAGGAGACGGCGATCAACATCGGCCTCTCGTGCCGCCTCATCTCAGAGTCGATGAGTCTCGTCATCGTCAACGAGGACAACTTGCACGACACTCGCGACTTTCTCACGAAGCGGCTGGAGGCCGTCAAGAACGCGCGCAACGCAGGCGATTTTGAGGAGCTCGCCCTCATCATTGGTCCGCTTTCTGACTCTCCGAAATATGCAACAGCTGCTCATCTACCATGTCCATCCAGATGGCAAGAGTCTCTCGTTCGCGCTCGAAAAGGAGCTGTCGGGAAGCTTCCTCGAGCTCGCCGTCATGTGCAAGGCCGTCGTCTGCTGTGCGCCTTTCTGGCAATTTTTCTGAACCTGCATGGTGCTAACTCGTCCTCCCGCACATCCAGGCCGCGTCTCGCCCCTCCAAAAGGCGCTCGTGGTCAAGCTCGTCAAGAAGAACCTCAAGGCGAACTTGCTCGCGATCGGCGACGGCGCGAACGACGTCAGCATGATCCAGGCCGCGCACGTCGGTGTCGGTATCTCGGGAGTCGAGGGCCTGCAGGCGGCGCGCTCGGCCGACGTCGCGATCAGCCAGTTTCGCTTCCTCAAGAAGCTGCTCCTCGTCCATGGGACCTGGAGCTACCAGCGACTGAGCAGGCTCATTCTGTACTCGTGAGCACTCTTCCCATGATGTTGTGATTTCACCTCTGACTAGGTGTCCCACAGGTTCTACAAGAACATCGTGCTGTACATGACAGGCTTTTGGGTGCGTTGGCGCCGCGCTCGAGTCCCCGAGAAGCAGCACTCACCCCCCACCATCGCAGTTCTCGATCCAGAGCTCGTTCTCCGGCCAGGTCCTCGAGGAGTCGTGGACCCTCACCTTCTACAACGTCATCTTCACCGTCCTGCCGCCGTTCGTCCTCGGCGTGTTCGACCAGTTCGTTGGCGCGCGCATGCTCGACCGGTACCCGGAGCTGTACACGCTTGGACAGCAGAACAAGTTCGTGAGTCTCTCCTACATCTCGCTACTGTCTGCAGCGTGCGCGAGACTGACAGCATCGTCCACCACCAGTTCAGCGTCAAGATCTTCTGGCAGTGGATCGGCAACGCCCTCGTGCATTCGCTCGTGAGTCTTTCTATAGTCTCCGGAAAATGAGGGTGCTGACGAAGTCTCTGCGAAGGTCATCTACGTCGCGACTGCGTGGATCATGAAGGATGAGCTCATCCTCCCGCAAGGATGGATCGCGGGCCAGTGGGTGTGGGGCACGACGCTGTACCTCGGCACGCTCCTCACCGTCTTGGCCAAGGCCGCCCTGATCTCCGAGTGCGTCAAGTCGCGCTTTTCATCGTCCGTCACCCTGAGCTCACCCGTTTCGCCCCGACAGCATCTGGACGAAATATACGCTCCTCGCCATCCCCGGGTCGTTCCTCTTCACGATGGGCTTCCTTCCCCTCTACGCGTTGATCGCCCCGCTCGGCGGCTGGTCCATCGAGTACCAGAATATCGTCCCGCGACTGTGGTCGTCGCTCGTGTTCTGGCTCACCATCTTCGGTCTACCGGTTGGCCTCCTCCTGCGCGACTTTGGCTGGAAGTCGTGCGTCTTCCCTTCTACCTCTCAATGACCCAGGCTAATCTTGCTCGCGTCTTGCAGCTACAAACGCATGTTCCAGCCCGAGCCGTACCACATCGTGCAGGAGATCCAGAAGTTCAACCTGCCCGGTACGCGCTCCTTACTACTCCAATGCATGTGATCGAACACTTACGCTTTGTTCCACAGACTACCGACCACGGATGGAGCAGTTCCAGAAGGTCCGTCTCCCCGCGTTGAGCCCAGTCGCGGGCCGTTCGCTCACACGCACACCCTCTCCCTCAGGCGATCAAGAAGGTCCGGGCTGTTCAGCGGCTGCGGCGGAATCGTGGATTCGCGTTCTCTCAGTGTGTTCACCGCTCGGCTTGGTACGGAGTGGCGCTGACATTGACCCACCGCTGCAGGACGGAGGAGGGTCAGGAGCATCTCATCCGTGCGTACGATACTACGAAGGTCAAGCTCGCGGGTTAGTGTACTGTAACTGGACATTTTCATCATCGTCGTCATTATCTGCGTCACGCTGCGCTGTCGCAAATATCGAGGCTGCCAAGTTGGCTCCCGGGCCAGCAAGTGTCGGCCGGAAAGATGGGACAGTGGGGCGCGGATCGGTTTTCGACAGCGGTATTTCAACATCACGTCCCTCGGGGGAGCAAAGTTCAGAGAGGAGCAAAGTGCAGAGGGGTTGCTCCAGCAGAAGACCGGACCGGCCAATCGCATGGCGCCGAGCGTCTGTTTCCGTCCTCCGCCTCGAGTCGAGACTCGCTTGCCCCAACGACGACATCAGATGAGCACTGGCATCAGATCAAGCCGCTCAAAGGCCCGGGGAACCCCTGTCGACGTAAAGCCCGACTTGCTCAGCTCCGCGACGAGCCGGCGCGGCATTCGCAGCAGGAGCGCCACCAGTGGCAGCGAGGAAGCGGCTACGAAGCTCGAGGACGATCTGGAGTCTCCGTACGTGGTCATTCTGGTGATAGGGCGGCGGAAGCTGAACGCACGTCGGGCAGATCCTCGCCCGGTCGGAGGTCATCAGGCTCGAGGCGGAGCTCAAGGCGTGAGTCGGAGGATCCTGTGGCTCCGTAAGCTACAGGCCACATAATTCTTGGTACCAGAAGACCAAGCTGACCCTCGCTGGCTCAAAGTGAGCGTGCCGGGGCGCCTTCACCGTTCCTCGACACCAAGGTCAAGCGCTCGCGTTCGGCGTCCCTCGCGGACCGCGACGTCAAGCCCAGACTGGACTCGGATGATGATGAGGATGATAAGGTAAGTTGACCTGGTCTCAGCCGTCGGGAACAAGCTCGTTTCGCGAAAGCTGACTTCCGCCCTCGTCACAGCCGGCCGTTGTCGCTCAGCCTCGACCGAATCCAACGGCAACATTCCAAGACGCCCTCTCGTGGGGGTTCCCCGAAGCACTCTACCCGACTGGCGCGGGTGTACCTCCCCGTGAAGAGCTCGACCGTGGCTTCACGAGGCAGTCCCGAAAGAAGGGTCGAAAGCGTCGCTCGGACCTCACACCTTGCCCGGCCCAGCTATGGCTCCCACCCGGGTTCCTTTTCCTGATGGAAACCGAGAACGTCCGTGCGAACGGACTTGGACAGCCCTTCATATTCTGGGACGACGAGGGCTCCCATAACCAAATCGCCAGCAGGATCGAGGACAACGGGCCCCTCAATGCGTTCATCCGCGACGGCAGCAACAATTGGAAGTACCTCGGGCTCTACGAAGTCGGATGGCGTGGCTTCACCCCCCCGGGCGAACTCGATGGGTTCCTGTCGGCGGACGTGGACCGCCGCAACGAGTGGAGCCAAATGCTGGAGGTTCGGCAGGAGAATAAGTACGAAGCTTTACTCCAGGAGTGCGGGCTGACAGATCTCTCCGATCCCGAAAACGGGAGGAGTCTGGCGGCTCAGCTGGAGCGCCCGGGATCGGGCGTCGTCCTCGAGTTCTCGGTCATGAAGCCTGTAGGGTTCAACATGGCCCACGTGAAGAGGTGGGTCAACCAGAGGCGAGGAATCTTCACGTGATGCAAGCTGTAAGCTGTCGAAGCTGCATATAGAGGCAACCGAGGTGCTTTGGGCGCGGTCGCAATCCGACTCAGCGAGAGGCCGCGCCTGACAGTCGCTACGCGCGAGGAAGTTCGGAGCCAATAAATTTGGGCCTATAGAGCTGTTCATGCCGGTACATTGCAAACAACCTTACTTCCACGCTGGCGTCCCGTCACGGATCCCGGTAGTCTATTTGAGGTGCGGCATCGCGGATTCAACGTTTTTTCGACCGATGCCCGATGGCCTCAGATCGTGATTGTACTTCGGGCTCAAATAGCCACACCCCGAGCTTCTGATGCAGGCGTCGCGGCCGAAGCCTAACTCGCAGCGCCGGCGCCGGGCCCGACGTTGACCGGGTGGGATGCTTTGGGATGCTGACTACACTCCGCCGAGCTCCTCTTCCCCACTCCTCACGCTCGCGCCTGCCACTCTCACAACCATCTACCTGCACCATGTCCGAAATGTGAGCCTTCCCGTGCCTTGAGCGCGGACGGCGCGTAGAGCTGACCGACCGCCTCCGCCTACGTCACGCAGGGAAGCGATCCTCGTCACGGACGGCGTCGGCAAGACGGCGCAGAGCCTTTACTTTGGCAAGGTCCCCAAGCCTGTCCCTGAGGCGGACCAGGTCCTCGTCAAGGTCAGCGTCGACCCTCAGCCCTGGACACCTCTGCTGCTCCGCACGCCGTCCCGCAATGCTCACCGATGTTGCGCGCAGGTCTACGCCTTTGGACTCAACAGGATGGACATCAGTCAGCGTATGGGACACTACCCCTTGCCGCCAGGTGTGACTTCGATCCTTGGGGTCGAGTTCTCCGGCGTCGTCGAGGAGAGCAAGTGCTCAAAGTGGAAGGCGGGCGACGAGGTGTGAGTCCGACCTATGAGAGGGGGGAGCCAATTGGCTGGGGATACTGACAGTAGACTCTCATCAGCTTTGGTCTGGCCTTCGGGGGCGCCTACGCGGAGTACATCAGTGTCGCCAGTGGGATGGTTGTCGCGAAGCCCCAAGGTGTCTCGTGGATCCAGGTGCGATCTTTGCAGGATGCGTGACTTCATTAGCTTCAGCTGAGGTCTTTTTCCGGCTTTTAAAGGCGGCTAGCATCCCCGAGAACTGGCTCACAGCGTATCAGGTTCGTCCTGCGATGTCCAAGCGCTGTTCAGGACTCAATGTCTGAAGTCAAACCTAAACAGGCACTCTTCTTGATTGCGGACTTGAAGCCTGGACAATCGGTGATGATCCACGCCGGCGCGAGTGGCGTCGGGCTGGCTGCCATCCAGCTTGCCAAGTCGTTTGGCGCGTGCGGTCTCTTCTCCCTATGAATTTCCGAAGATGTCTCTGATCACCACCGTTTCACCAGGTCCTTGGTGATTGCCACCGCTGGGAGCGATGAGAAGGTCAAATTCGTAGAGCAGCACGGCGCGAAGGGCGTCAACTACAAGACGCAGGATTTCTCGGAGGAGGTGTTGAAGCTCACAAACAACGTTGGTGTCAACGTTGTCATTGACTTTGGTCCGTCTCGCTCTTCGCAGTGCCACGGGCGGCACTGATCAGCGATGAGCAGTCGGTCCTGATTACTGGGCGAAAAACATCACCTCCCTTGCTCGGGATGGTCGCATGGTCCTCCTCGGAATGCTTAGCGGGCTCAAGACGAAGGACCCGCTGGACATGGGCCCGATGCTCTTCAAGCGCCTCCGCATCGAAGGTTCGCCACCAGCCTGGGGGGGGGCCCACTTAGTGACTGCTAACGAGATCACGGCTCCACAGGAACCACTCTCCGCTCGCGCTCGCTTGAGTACCAATCCAACCTCCTTCAGGAGTTCCAGAAGCACGCCATGGACAAGGTGTTCGCGAGGTGCGGAGCCGCCAAGGGCGAGGGACTTGACCTCGTCATCCACAAGGTCCGTTTTACTATGCATCTACTTTCAATCTCGATCCCACCGCTGATATCCCATACCAGGTGTACTCCTGGAGGGACATCGTCGATGCGCACGAGGAGATGGAGGCTGCGAAGAACGTTAGTACTCCATTGAACGCCACCAGGACCACTAGAGCTGACCCATCTCACCTATTACCTGGTATCAGATCGGCAAGATTATTTGCCAGGTCGTTGTCGCGTAGAAAGCATACACAAGTCAAATACGAGCGCGTTCGCGTCACTGTGGTCCCAACCCGACACATTCGTTACAGGTGCGGCGTCGCCAGCAGGTCCGACTTGAAGTTGTCTGCAGGTACAACCTTCTCGGCCCTCTGTAGGCTACTTCTGAACTTGTCTACCTCGTCCGCTGCGATCTCGACGACGCTTTGCGGCAGGACTGGGAGCCTCGTCGCCTCCTCGATCGCATTCGCCGCGTCGACCCCGAGCGCGTTGAAGAAGTCGACGATCTGTCGTTTGGTGGGCTTGGAGGCCGCGAGGGCCTCTCCTGCGGCTTTGTGGACCTCGGGGAGCCGGGCGACGAGGTCGTGGAGAGCCTCCGGTTGTAGGCGCTGCGATCGCATAAGGACCGAGAGCTTGGTGCGCGTGGACGAGGGGTGGATGTACGTCTGGAAAAAGGTGATGATGTCGGATTTCGACAAGGAGGCGATGGTGGTGGCGTCGTGTTCCCCTGCGAGCGGAAATGGGTTGGTACGCACAGGCCACCGGAAAGACTGAAGAGTGGACGCACGGTGAAAGAAGTCGTAGTACCCAAGCTCAATCTGGTCCCAGTACCGCGATGATCTGGAAGGTTGAATTGTGGTCAGCATCCATCTGGGCACCCCACAATCAACGTCAAGCTCACTCCTGTCCGAGATTCTTCGGCTGCTCGAGCTTGGTGTTGACCAAGCTCCCCTTCTGCTTCTCAAAGTCCTCGCTGGTCATGTCCTCGAGGTATACTGTGAAGCGTTCCCAAAGTGCTTCAATCCGCTCCTCGAGGTACTCGGCGGTGCGCTCGCTCTGGACCTGGACGCGAAAGCCGCTCAGGCCGCTGAAGCTCCAGATGCCGGACGAGACGATGTAGCCGAGCTGCTCCTTCGTGCGAAGGGTGGAAAAGATGGGCACTTTGGCGATCTGGGCGAAGAGGGCGAGCTGCATGCGGAGAGTGTGGTCGCTTCGAGGGCAGACCTGGTAATAGGCACTGATCGACGAGTTGACGTTCTCCGAGGAGGTGACGGTGGGGCGAATGACGTGGTTCGATGCTGAGAGAGCAACAAGATTGTGAGCTCCAAGACTCTTTGACACTCCGAGGTACGAACAGTCTGGAAGTAGAAGGGCGCGGTGGTAATCGAGCGCGTTCGGGTCCACGGGGCTCGAACCCAGGTGGGTCTCAAATGTCTCCATTAGAGCCACAGCACTCTGCAATCAAGTAAGATGAGTCGTGAACCTTGAATCAGCAAGGACAGGGTACGCACCTCCTTGGTCACGTTCCCGTGCACCAACGCGACGACGGAGAGCTCGCCGAGCAGGAGCACAGCGTGGTCGAGGACATCTCGAAGGGTCAAGCCTGCGGTCGTGCATGGCTCAGCATTTAGATCGAGCGCTGGGAGCCAAAACATACCCTGCAGTGCATCGAGGCGCTCCTGATACGTCCAGTGCGTCTCGCGAGTGAGGTGGCGCAGGACCGTTTCGCCGATTTGGCTCGGGTTGTTGAGGCTCGCGTTGGCGTAGGCTCGACAAAGCTGTTGCGTTTGCGTAAACGATCAGTGATGAGTAGATGTATGTAGCATCGGGGTTGTGAGCGTACTCGGTCGTGCATGGAGCTGAACGTCGTCGTGTCCGACTCCAAGTTGCGGAGCTTCTGCAGCACGACCTCGAGTAGCGCGGGTAGCTTCTGGCTGTAGCCACCGACTCGAATCTGGATCCCGTCTTGGTCCGAGCCGACGCTAAAGTCGAGGCCAGCTAATGAGGCGTCATACGTCTGGTCTGCGAGGGACTCCTCGACGAGGCTCGCAAAGAGCTGAGTCTTGATCGCCGCCAGTGGGCTCACGTCCGCGATTGGCCTGATGAAAACAGTCAAAAAAGCTGTACAAAAGTAATTGTTGGAAGAGACGTACGAGTGGAGGTCGAAAAAGGCAGACGCGCGTGGAACAAGCCAAGTCGAGTCCTGGCGGAAGAACAGGCGTGAAGTCGGCGTCTGCCTGACGAGGGCTGGCCTCTTCAGCTGGCGAAAAAGGTAATCAGCACACGCGTCAATTTTGTTGGATAGATGTAAGTACATCTGGGCCTGGAACGCGGGCGATTAACTCGAGCTTGTCGGGAATAAATGGGTTGCGACCTGGGAGCGCGAGGCCAAGCTCCTGGGGTGATTTCTGAAAGTAGCAGTCGAGTCAGAAGGGTCGTAAGGTATGCAAATGCAACACTCACAGATGGTGTGACCCCAGCAAGGGGACTGATCACATATTCAGTCATGTAGTATCGCTCGACCTGGTCCCAAGCCGCGCCCCCGGCCAGCACCTGCTTGCTCCCGACGAAGACACGACACCGGTCCTCGACAAGGAGGTCCAAGTAGTCCGTGATCTGCTGCGGCTCAAACTCGGTCGAGAAGTACGGGCTGACGAGGATCGACTCGCGGTCATACAGCGCGTGCAGGCGCGTCGCGAGGTTCTTGGCGGTGGGCCCTGGCTGCCCCTCCTCCTTCCACCGCCAAGCGATCTGCCCAAGACTTTGGGCTTCTAAAAAGGCCCACTCCTGAGGCGGTGTTGCGCGAATGAGATCGAGCTCGGCGAAGACGATCTGAAGAACGTCCTTGTAGTGCGCTGGTGGAAGGGATGCGCTCAGTGGCGGGTTGACGGAAGGATACGGCGAAACGCACAGAGTCCAAGCGGCGTGAGACTGATCGAAACTCTGAAGGTCTCAAAGCCGGGCGCGCCGTGCCCGCTTCCAGAGCTAGAGAGCGAGGTGGCCCAGCCGAGCTTCTTAAGCGCGGAGAGGCAGGATGAGGGGCCTTCGTGCCCGACTAGGAGCGAGATGAACGATCCAGGCTGTTAACATAACATCCGTTTAGTTCGTAGTTCCACGGGCAGGCTCCAAAGGGATGGACCTTGGATCTCCAGTGCGCGCGTTGATCCCGCACCGCGAACTCGACCCTCAGGTCGTTCGCGTCCTTTATGTTCCGGTACGACACCTCGGTCTGATAGAAAGTCAGCTCAACAACGCGTATTAAGAGCTTGAACCGCCCACCTTGAACTCCTTGTCCGAGAGGGGCGGGACAGGGAAGTGCGTCGGAGCCAGGTTGAGATTAGGAATCGGGCCGTAGTGCCTGATGACCTCCGCCTCGAGCTCGTCCAATGATTCTGAACGCGAGAAGAGTCAAAATTGTGGTCATAGCGAAGAGCTACCCCGGACGCTTACGCGTGGAAAGCACGCAGAGGCGCATGCGGTTCGCAGAGTACTCACAGGCGTACCAGTCAAGAAGGCGCTGACGGACGTCAACCCCCTTCGCGAACGGCTCGTCCCAGAGCGTCTCTCGACTCCCTGTAAGAGGTAAACATCAGAAGACGAGCACACTCTTCTCCGGGAGGTCGCTGACCAGTGCCAAACTTCCAGTAGACGGAACCTGGGTCGCGGTTACTCGTCGCCTTGCCGAGCTGGAACAGGCGCCTGAGATTGACGAGTCAGCGACTTCGTTCATTACATGCGCATGCGCATGGGCCCACCGGGAATCGAGCTGCAAGTTCCTGCGAAACTCGCTGTCGACGGCCTTGAGCTCGCGCTCCGTGCAGCTGGCTAGAAACAAGGGCGAGATGAAGAAGGACGCGTGGCGGGCCAGAGTTCCCGATTCGCCAGGAATAGCGAGTGGGTGAACGCTGAGGTGATAGTTGGTCTCGTCGAGGGAAGTGAAGGCGTTGGCGCTGCCGCTGTTCTGCGAAAGGTGGAGCTTGTACCCGGCCTCGTCCGGGAACGGCGCGGTTCCGAGGAAAAGCATGTGCTCGCAGAAGTGGGCGAGGCCCGGAAGGTCGTCAGGGTCGGAGAGGTGCCCAACGCCGACGGAGAGCGAGACGGCGGCCTTGTCGAGCGTCGCGTCCGAGATGAGGAGCGCCTCGAGCCCGTTGCCCAGCGTCACGAGCCTATCACCAAGGTGTTAGCTCTAACATGTCTAGAATCTTCCCGAAAGTTGGGAGCTTGCCGGTAGTCGCGCTTGTCGTTCGCGCTCCGCTCGATGTGGCGCTCAAAAACAGCGAAGTGGGACCCATCCGCTGCCGTCCGCGTCCCCCAGCCTTTCCCCAGGCTTCCGAGGTCAAAGGGAAGCGTCGGTCGGCTCGCAAACGCTGGAGAGGGCGAGTCGGGCGTCGACATCGCGCGCTGGAGCAGTGGCTGACGCGTCCCGTGAGGCAGTCGGAAGGAGGCGAGCGCAGAACGTTGGAGGTGTGGTGGCGATGGCCTGATGGTGACCAGTCGGAGCGCAAGTCGACTGAAGAGCATCCACCGGGGGGACCAAGACGCGGTGGCGATGCGTCGAGCCAAGTTGAACGGTCGAAGCGAGGGCTGAGTAAATCGCGGTCAGATCACTCTTCATCGATGTCGCGG
>ERZ1463038.228-NODE-228-length-17739-cov-30.654038_pt1 | contig 17739 bp, 11 predicted proteins | sample MGYA00564479_ERZ1463038 | MGnify/ENA primary metagenome ERZ1463038 (study PRJEB39244, sample SAMEA3635134) | Helicobacter pylori | study: EMG produced TPA metagenomics assembly of PRJEB11511 data set (Assembly of a 5300-year-old Helicobacter pylori...
TGGTCGACAGCGTGTTGTAAAACAGGATCACCAGCGCAGCGAGAATCGCCCCCAGGGAAATGCCATAGTCGCCGTACATGCTGGCAGCCAGGGCCAGGCCGATGACGCCGTTGTTCCCGCGAAAGGCGCCCTGGGTATAAATCCCGCGATCCTCATGTGGGCAACGCCAGATCGCCCACCCCCAGGACAAGGCAAAACTCAGCAACGTCGCCACGACAAAATAAGCGAGCAGCCTGGGCTGCAAGGCCGCATGCAGATCCGCATGAATAATGCCGAGAAACAACAGCGCAGGCATGGTGACGTTGAACACCAGCGCGGAAGCTGTATGGATAAAGCTGTCGTTGATCCAGCCCACCCGCTTGAGCAACACGCCCAGAAACAGCATGGCAAACACGGGCGCGGTGATGTTCAGGGTTTCAAAAAATATACCCAGCATGCGGTTCAAACCCTGACCTGTCGTTAGGTGGCTAATGATAGGCCAGCCAGGATTCTAAAGCCGCAGGGAATTTGCGTTTTGTAGAGCGCCCCCGTCCCTTTTCTGAGGCGTACTGGCAATCCACCACGCGAGGGTAGTGGAAGTGGAATCGTGCAATAGGCCCATGGACGTAGGAGCTGACTTGTCTGCGAAAAGGGCGGGACGACCTTCATGCGGGGGTGAATCCAGCCATTTTACGACTGCTGCGTAGCCGATTCGCAAACAAGTCAGCGCCTACATGGGATCATTTTATTTTTTAAAAATTACTTATCAATCAATTTGTTATAGGTTTTTTGATAGGAGGCTCGGTCCGTCAGACCACCGGCACCCCTTCCATTTCCACCCCTTCCGGCCGCTTCAAAACCGCATACGCTACCCCCGTCAGTAAACTCCCTGCGACGATGGCGACTAAATACAACAGCGCATGGTTGATCGCGTTGGGGATCAGCATGACGAACAGGCCGCCGTGAGGCGCCATCAGTTTGCAGCCGAAAAACATCGACAAAGCACCGGTCAACGCGCCGCCAGCGACACTCGCGGGAATCACCCGCAACGGGTCCTTGGCCGCAAAAGGAATCGCGCCTTCGGAGATGAAGCACAACCCCAACACCAGCGCAGCTTTACCGGCCTCGCGTTCACTCTGTGCAAACTTGTGCCGCGCGATAAAGCTGGCGATCCCCATGCCAATCGGCGGCACCATGCCCGCTGCCATCGCGGCGGCCATCGGGGCATAACTCTGCGACGCCAACAGCCCGACCGAGAACGCGTAAGACGCCTTGTTGATCGGCCCGCCCAGGTCGACGCACATCATCGCGCCAAGCAACACACCGAGCAGGATCGCGTTGGTCGTGCCCATGCTGTCGAGGAAATGCGTCAACGCCTCGAGCATGCCTGCTACCGGCTTGCCGACCACGTAGATCATCACCAGCCCGGTGAACAGACTCGACAGCAGCGGGATGATCAAAATCGGCTTGAGCGCCTCGACACTGGCGGGCAATCGCGCATAACGATTGATCGCCCATGCGCTGTAACCGGCCAGGAAGCCGGCGATGATCCCGCCAATAAAACCGGCGCCCAGGGTGCTGGCGAGCAACCCGCCGATCATCCCCGGCGCCAGGCCCGGACGGTCGGCGATGGAATAGGCGATGTAACCGGCGAGCAACGGCACCATCAGTTTGAACGCAGCGTCTCCACCGATCTGCATCAGCGCGGCAGCCAGGGTGCCCTGTTCCTTGAACGCGGTGATGCCGAAAACGAACGACAGCGCAATCAACAAGCCCCCCGCCACCACCATCGGCAGCATGAACGACACGCCCGTCAGCAGGTGCTTATAGACCCCACTTTTCTCTTGTCTCGGGGCGACTTGACCGGCGGCAGCCGAAGACTCGACCTGCCCGTCAGCCAAAGCTTTTTTCAGCGTGGCCTCAGCCTGTTTGAGGGCAATGCCGGTGCCGCAACGATAAATGCGCTTACCGGCGAAACGCTCGGTGTTGACCTCGATGTCTGCGGCAAGCAACACCACATCGGCGTCGGCAATGGCTTGGGCACTGAGCGGGTTACGCGCGCCGACCGAGCCCTGGGTTTCGACCTGCAGGTCGTAGCCGAGGCGCTTGGCCGCTTGCTGGATGGCTTCGGCGGCCATAAAGGTATGGGCAACCCCGGTCGGGCAAGCAGTGACCGCGACCAGCTTTGGCTTTGCGCCAGTACTTGCGACCGTTTGCAGTGGCGCCGTTTGCGGGGCGACATAGACCGTCGCCTGCTCGGCTGCCATGCGCAAAAAGCTTTCGACATCCTGCAACGCTTGGGCCGGTGACGTCTGAAACAGACGCTTGCCGACAAACCGGCTCAGGTCCAGCGGACCGGTATTGACGACCAATACCCAATCCGCCGCCGCTACGGCCTCGGGCGATAAACGATTGCCGGGCGTGTGCGGATCATGGATTTCAACGTTGGTGCTCCAACCCTGACGCTGCGCTGCCGCGTCCAGCAACCGGGCGCTGAGCACGCTGCTGACCTGGCCGTTCGGGCAGGCCGTAACAATGGCTAACTTCATCACAATCCCTCTTATTGTTCTGTCAGGGCGCGCACGCTGACGCCTTTTTCCAGCAGCTTCAGGTGTGCGACATCGCTGATGCCAAAGCCAATCTGTGTCACCGCCATCGCCGCAATGGCGGTGGCCGTGCGCAAAATCTGTTGCGGCGGATGGCCGCCGAGCAACCCGTGAACCATCCCGGCCAACAGCGAATCACCGGCACCCACGGTGCTGGCAACCACCACCTTGGGCGGCAAGGCTTGCAGGGCCACACCGGTACTGAACCAGTGCACACCCTCCGACCCTTGGGAAATCACCACATGTTCGACGCCCTGTGCCCGCAAGCGGCTCGCCACCTCAGCCTGTGCCGCGATGGAAATGATCGGCGCATCCAGAGCGTCGGCCAGCTCTTCGGTATTGGGTTTGATCAGCCACGGGCCCGCCGTCAATCCAACCCGCAATGCCTCGCCACTGGTATCCAGCGCCACTTTCAAGCCCAGTGCTTTCAGGCGCAGTAGCAGCGCGTGCAACCATTCAGGACTGACGCCACGCGGCAAACTGCCCGCGACCACCACCACATCGAAGTCGGGAGCGATCTGTTCAAGACGGGCCATCAGCGCCTGCTGCGCGTCTTCGCTGACGAACGGACCTGGACCATTCAGATCGGTAATGCGTCCACTGCTTTCCGCCAGTTTGATGTTGCTGCGGGTTTCCCCGGCCACGCGAATGAACTCGTCGGTGAACTGTCGATGCGCAAACAGCGATTCGAACGCCTGCTGGTTATCGACACCAAGAAAGCCCGCCACCGTCAGGTCATGCCCGAGGTCAGCCAGCACTTGCGCAACATTCAGGCCCTTGCCTGCCGCATGGCTGAGCATGGCGTTGCTGCGATTGACCTGGCCGACCTGCAACTGATCCAACTGCACAGTCAGGTCCAGCGCCGGGTTCAGGGTCAGGGTCAGAATTTTCGCCATTACATGACCTCCATGAACATGGCTTCCACCATTGTGCGCACTTCGCCAGCAGTCCCCAGGGTCAGCGCCTGCTGCGCCAACTGCTGCGTCGTACGCAGGTTCAACTCGCGCACGCAGGCCTTGACCTCGCCAATGCTGCGCGCGCCAACACTCAGCTCATCCACGCCCAGGCCGACCAGGATCGGCACCGCCAACGGGTCCGCCGCCAACTCGCCACACACCCCCACCCATTTGCCATGGGCGTGGGCGGCACGCACGGTGATGTCGATCAATTGCAAGACGGCCGGGTGCAAACCATCGGCCTGCCCGGACAACGTCGGATGACCCCGGTCGATGGCCAGGGTGTATTGGGTCAGGTCATTGGTGCCCACGCTGAAGAAGTCCACCTCACGGGCCAGCACCGGGGCCAAGAGTGCCGCCGACGGTACCTCGATCATGATGCCCAACTGCAAATCCGCGACCGGGATCTCTTCGCGCAAACGCAACGTCATGTCACGCGCCTGGCGCCATTCTTCGACGGTGCCAACCATGGGAAACATGATTCGCAGCGGGCGATTGTCTGCTGCGCGCAACAAGGCGCGCAGCTGGCTTTCCATGATGTGGGGGCGTTGCAAGGTCAGACGAATCCCGCGCACACCGAGGAAAGGGTTCTCCTCTTTATCGATCGGCCAGTACGGCAGGGGCTTGTCGCCACCCACATCCAGAGTCCGGACAACCAAAGGCCGCCCGGCGAGCGCATCAAGCACACGGCGGTATTCGGCTTCTTGGGTCGCTTCGTCCGGCGCCTGGGTGTGGGCCATGAAAATCAGTTCGGTGCGCAACAAGCCAATGCCCTCGGCACCCTGCTCGACCGCAATGGCCGTGCTCGCGCTGTCGCCGATATTGGCGAACACGTCGACGGCATGCCCGTCCCGGGTCAACGCAGGCTCCAGACGCAACGCCGCCGCAGCCTGCAAACGTTGGTCGCGGGTATCACGTTCTTGCGTGGCACGCTGCAAGGCCGCCGAATCCGGTGCGACACTCAGACGTCCCCGCTGACCATCCAGCAGCAGCAACGTGCCCGGAGCGATCAGCAGCACCGCATCACCCGCCCCCACCAGCGCCGGAATGCCCAAGGCACGGGCGACAATCGCACTGTGCGCCGTCGCGCCGCCCCGGGCTGTCAGAATACCCGCCACTCGTGCCGGATCCAGGCGCGCCACGTCCGATGGCCCCACTTCCTCCATCACCAGAATGTAGGGTTGTTCAGGCTCGACTATGGTCTCGACACCACACAGCTGAGCCAGCACCCGACGCCCGATGTCACGCAGGTCCGCGGCGCGCTCGGCCAGCAGGGCGTCCTGCAACAGCTCCTGTTGCCGTGCGGCGGCGTCAATCACGCCAATCCAGGCCGCTTCCGCGCTTTCGCCCTGCTCCAGGCGGCTGCCGACTTCATCGGTCAGGCCGGGGTCATCGAGCATTTCCTGGTGGGTGGTGAAAATCTCGCGAATGGCTTGCGCCTGACTGTGCTGGATCAGCCTTTCAAGATCCTGGCGAATCTCGCCCAGCGCCTGCTGCAAACGCTCACGTTCGACAGAGAAGGACTCTCCGCGTAGCGGATAATCGAAGGTCTGTGGCACCTGAATGTGCGCCGGCCCCATGGCGATACCGGGGGCCGCTGCGATGGCCTGAATCAGGCTGCCCTCGGCCGGTGCAACCAGACTCGGGCCCCATGCCTCAGCCTCAGATACGGTGGTGATTACAACATCAACTTCAACGGCCAGGGCTTCCTGTGGCAACGCCTCGACGTCTTCGCCCAGACCTTCTCGCACAGCGGCGAGTATCGCGGGCAAGGCATCGGCGGCGATGCTCGGTTCAGCAATAAACTCCAGCACCTGGCCGCGGCGCGCACCCAGGCTGAGCAGCTTGCTCAGGCTCTTGACCGAGACGGCGGCTTCACTACTGTCGACGATGCGCACCCGAATCTCGCCTTCAAAACCTTTAGCCAATTGCGCGAGGTTTTTCGCCGGGCGTGCATGCAAGCCATGGGCGTTAGCCAGTGCAATACGCTCACTCGGCCAATCCTGCGGCAGTTCACCCCCCAATACCGCGAGCACCGCACGGCTGCTGGTGGCGTGGCCCAACTCGTGGCCACGGCCTTCGATCAGCAGCGCACATAGACGCTCAAGCAATGCCTGATGGGCCTCGCCCAGGCTGGCGAGACAGAACAAGCCATTGAGTGGCTGACCCAGAAAGCGAATCGGTTTATCTGGCGTGACAAACGCCAACCCTGGACGCTTGACCGTCTGCTCGCTGTGCAGCCACCACAAACCATCGCCTAGAGGCAGCGCTTCAACCTGTTGCAGTACGGCCGCGAAGCCATTACTGACGCAATCGGCCTTGCGCAACAGCCGCGCGCCACGCCATACCAGCTCTTCAAAGTCATCCGCCGACACGCCAAGGCTGATCATCTGCGCATCGAGCGCCAACTCCTGCGGCGCACCCTGAAGTAATTTCAGCAACGCCTCGGGGCTCTTCGCCCGACGCAACGCTTCGCCCAGATCGGTTTCGCCCAATGCACGCGTGAGCAATTGCAGTAAACGCAGATGCTCGTCGGATTTCGCAGCTATACCTATGGCCAGATAAACCATCTGCCCATCGCCCCAGTCCACGCCCTCGGGGAACTGCAGCAAGCGCACGCCTGTGGCGAAGACCAGGTCACGGGTTTCGGGAGTACCGTGGGGAATGGCGATGCCCTGGCCCAGAAAAGTCGAGCCTTGTGCTTCACGGCCCTGTAAACCCTCAAGGTAGCCCTCGGCGACCAGTCCATCGGCAGCCAGCTTATCGGCAAGCAGGTGCAATGCGGCGGACTTATCCACAGCCGTCTGGGCCATGGATATTTGCTCTACGGTGAGTTCGAGCATGCCTTTCTCCTTTGTAGCGCCGTTGGGCGCTTGCTTCTTGTTTTAGGAACCGATGAACAAGAACGGGTTGAATTGAACGACAGCTTAGGCGATGAAGGGATAACTGTCTGACAGTCCCGTGTTGTAGATTACGGCAGAAAATTTGCCTTGCTGAATCGTTTAATCTATCAAGTCCGGCACGTTACTCGATAATCTGCTGCCGTTGAAGTCCAACCGTCAGATGGCAGGCGGAAGTTTTTTCAAAGCCCCACGAAAAAGCAGGGAGCTTCATGAGGAGTGATTGACGCAGAACATTCACCAGGCAACATAGAATTTCCACACAGATCGGCGCGCACACAAACAACGAAAGGAATTCTCGGCTTGAAACTCACTGATATTGCCCGTCTGGCCGGTGTGTCCGTTACGACCGCCAGCTATGTGATCAACGGCAAGGCCGAACAGCAGCGCATCAGCAGCGCTACGGTCGAGCGCGTGCGCAAGGTGGTCGAGGAGCATGACTTCCGCCCCAATCCGCAGGCCGCCGGTTTGCGCAGCCGCCACACCCGCACCCTCGGTTTTATCCTGCCTGACCTGGAAAACCCCAGCTACGCCTGCATCGCCAAAGCGTTGGAGCAAGGCGCCCGCGCCCACGGCTATCAACTGCTGATCGCCAGCTCCGATGATGCGCCTGTCAGTGAATTGCAATTGTTACAGCTGTTTCGCGCCCGACGCTGCGATGCCCTGTTCGTCGCCAGCTGCCTGCCAGACAGCGATGACAGCTACGGCGAGCTACAGAAAGCCGGATTGCCGATCATTGCCATCGACCGGGAAATGGACGCCACGCGCTTTTGCTCAGTGGTCAGTGACGACCATGAAGCCAGCCTGCAACTTACCCGCAGCCTGCTCAAGCCGCTGCCACGACACATTGCGCTGATCGGTGCGCGCCCTGAGCTCAGTATCAGCCGCGCTCGCGCCTCCGGCTTTCAACACGCGCTCGAAGGTTTCGAGGGCGCAGTGATACTCGAACAGGGCGAGGCCTTCAGCCGTGCCTGCGGTCGGCGTCTGGCCGGCGATTTGCTCGAACGGCTCGGGCATTTACCCGATGCGTTGGTCACCACTTCATACGTGCTGTTGCAGGGTGTTTTCGACCTGCTGCAAAGCCACGCGCTCAACCCTGCACACTTGCACCTGGGCACGTTCGGCGACACGCAGTTGCTGGATTTTTTACCCCTGCCGGTCAACGCCATGGCCCAGCAGCATCACCTGATCGCAGAGAAAGCACTGGCCCTGGCGCTGGCGGCCATCGAGAAGGATGACTACCAACCTGGCGTCCACGCCATCGCGCGGACCTTCAAGCAGCGGATTCGCGAGGCCTGAGCATGGCGCTGATCGACACCCACACCCACCTGGACTTCCCGGATTTCGACGCAGATCGTCAGACAGTCCTGGCCAATTGTCGGGCCATGGGTGTGCAACGGTTGGTGGTGCTGGGCGTGTATCAGCGCAACTGGCAGCGCGTGTGGGATCTGGTGCAAAGCGATGCGGGACTGTACGCCGCGTTCGGCCTGCATCCTGTGTTCCTCGATGAGCATCGTCCGGAGCATTTGACGGAGCTAGGCGACTGGCTGACACGGCTGAAGGGCCATAGGCAAGTCTGTGCAGTCGGTGAAATCGGCCTGGATTATTACCTGGAAGCCCTGGACCGCGAACGTCAGCAAGTGCTTTTCGAGGCGCAACTGCAACTCGCAGACGACTTCAAACTGCCCGTCCTGCTGCATGTGCGGCGCAGCCATGCACAGGTGATTGCCACGCTCAAACGCTACACACTGCAACGCAGCGGGATCATCCACGCCTTTGCCGGCAGTCGGGAAGAAGCCCGGGAATACATCAAGCTGGGGTTCAAGCTTGGCCTGGGCGGTGCCGCGACCTGGCCGCAAGCACTGCGCATGCACAGGGTCATCGCCGACCTGCCGCTGGACAGTGTGGTGCTGGAAACCGACGCGCCGGACATGCCCCCGTCGATGTACCCGAACCAACGTAACAGCCCGGAGCACCTGCCCGATATTTGCCGGGTGGTCGCAGACTTGATGGGCGTGCGCGCCGACGATCTGGCCGATGCCAGCACCCGTAATGCATGCGAATTGTTCAACTGGGAGTCAGTGGCGACTCCCATTGCTGGCTGAATACCCTCAGACCCGAAACGCGCTAATCAGCTGCTTCAACTCCACCACCTGCGCAGACAGTTGACGGCTGGCGTGTTCAGTCTGATTCGCCCCCTCCGCCGTACGCTCGCCAGCACGGTTGATCTCGACGATGTTTCGATCAATATCGTGGGCGACCGCTGTCTGCTGCTCAACGGCAGTCGCAATCTGCTGGTTCTGATCGACGATCATGCCCACTGCGCCAAGGATATTTTCCAGCGCCCGCTGGACCTTTTCCGATTGGCCCACCGTGCCGTTGGCCACCTCATGACTGACGCCCATGGCCTTGACGGCCGCGCCAACGCCACCTTGCAACCTGGCGATCATTTGTTCAATTTCTTCGGTGGACTGTTGCGTGCGCTTGGCGAGGGTGCGCACCTCATCGGCGACCACCGCAAACCCTCGGCCTTGCTCACCCGCACGCGCAGCCTCGATGGCCGCGTTGAGCGCCAGCAGGTTGGTTTGTTCTGCGATGCTTTTGATCACGTCCAGCACACGACTGATCGATGCGCTGTCGCTGGCCAACTGATTGATCACCAGTACCGACTGATCAATCTCACTGGCGAGCCGGGCGATGCTGCCCTGCTGTGATTCGACCAAGCCACGACCACTCACGGTTTCCTGATTGACACTGTGCGCACTGCTCACTGCCGCTGCCGCACTGCGCGCCACTTCCAGCGCGGTCGCCGACATCTGATTCATCGCGGTGGCAACCTGCTCGATCTGGCTGCGCTGCCCCGCCACCGCCTGATTACTGACTGCCGATACAGACTCGACCTGACTGGCCTGACGTTCGACCTCGACAACGGTTTGGCCCACCCGCTCGATCAAGTCATGAATTTTCATCACGGTGCCATTAAACACCATGCCCAGCTCACCCAACTCGTCGCGGCTGTCAGCCTTGAAACTGGCGGTCATGTCGCCCGCCGCAACTTTGTCCATCACAGCGCCCAGTCGTTTCAACGTCGTCCGGGTCGACGCATAGAAGCCGCCGTACAGGTAAAAGATCAGGAAAAAGACCACCGCCAGTGCCGTCACCAGCAACATCATGTGCGAGCGGTTCTGCACCAGTCGCCCTTGCAGTTCCTGGTTGAGAAACACCAGGGTTGCATCATTCAGTTGATAGGTTTGCGCCATCAGCCCGGTGGTGCGCTGATAAAATTTCTGCCACGGCATATCCAGCGTGTCGGCCGAAACCACCTGTTCTTCGAACAGCTCACTGCTTTGCTTGAGTGTTCCCAGGCTGGCTTTGGCTAACGCCTCAAGTGCCCTGCGCACGGCCGGGCTGGCGTCCATGGCATCTTGCAGTTTCAAACCGTAATCGGCCTGAAGTTTTTCCAGATTCTGCAACAGCTCATCGAAGCGGGTGCTGGCCGATGAGTTAAGCACGCCCTGGCCCAACGAATACGAGCCCATGGCGCGACCATCGCCAATCATCTGCGTAACCATCGGGGTCACACTGGTGACCAGTTCGATCAGTTGCCGCACATCGCTGCTGTCGTCCTGGCCGAGTCCGGCCTGGCTGGCAATGACTTTGCTGAAGGTCTGAGCCTTGTTCCGCAGTTTCTCCATCAAGGCACTTTTGTTTTGCAACGAAGATTCTCCCCGTTGCGCCTTGAAGTCGGCGATCAATTCGTCCCGTTTGGTATTGAAAGCCGCGACCTGAGCGACGTCTGTCGTCAGCGGCGTCAGGCTCTGCAGGGTGTTGAGCAGTGTGGTTTCAAGGGCGCTGATCTGCGCCTCGAGTTCCGCGGCTTGCACGGACTGGCCAAGAATGGCGTTGATCTCTACCAGATCGGTCAGGGTTTCCAGGTCACGGCGCAGGGACAGACTAGTGCCCAGCAGCTCAAGGCTTTCCAGCTCGGTGCGGGTACCGACCAGCTCGTGATACGCATCACGCACCAGATAAAAGTTGGTGACGAGCATGGGCAGGAAAAACAGGATGCTGATGAGGGTGAACTTCATCGCAAAGCTCAGACGGTTCATCAACGCGATAGCCGGGTACAAAAGGCTCTTCACAAGAAGTCTCCCTTTTCTTTTATTTTTATTGGGTGCCGCGAATCATCCAAATAGCGCAAACCCACTATTTAGCGATAGAACCTGTATACCTGATATCGACTGGGGGTTTTGTAACTAAAGGTAAACGCGACAGACGCCGCGGGCAGGCGGCGTCGAAGACGGGGGTAATCGTTTACAGGGAATGTCGGCGGTCGTTGATCAGACCAGCAACGTCCACAAGGCAAAGCCTGCATACCAGACTACCGCTGAACGCAGCAGCAGTTCCCAGAGCGCATCAAGGCTGGCGACGCCGTCGGCGCCCACCACCGGCGCGGGTATTTCGCCCGCAACCCGACCGATTTTCGTGACCAACTGGGCAGCACTGATGTTCCAGTTGAGCAGCTCATGCAGCATCACTCGGGTGACGGCGACAAAGTTGCCGACCAACGCAAAACTGGCGGCCAACAAACGCACCGGCACCCAATCGAAAGCATGCCGCAACTGCCCGGCGCGCTCGACCAGTGCCGGGGTTTTCCCATGTTCAGCGGCCAGAGCCAACAGCCGATAACTCAGGGCCGCAGCCGGGCCAAGCAGGAAATACCAGAAGATCACCGCAAAGAAGCTTTGATAGGCCTGCCACAGCAAATAACTCTGAACGCCTTCGAGCAGTTGCTCGCTGTTATCGGCGACCACCCTCATGTCACGCTCCGCTACATGGCTGCCAGCCTGCTCGTCGCCTCTGCGCCAGGCATCGCGAAAGGGCCCCAATGCGGCCAACAGATCGCCACGCCCCAAGCTGTAAATCAACACCAGCAGGTGCACCGGAAACGCCAGCCAGCCATACGCCACCGACTGCAGCACAATCAACACCAGCCCCAGCAGCAACACCGGCAATAGCACCATCAACGCCAGGATCAGCCAAGGCCGAGTGCTCATGCCTGGGCCGGCTTCCATTTTGGCCAACTCCCGCAGCCACACACCGTCACGCTGAACGCGCTGGCGCAGGGCCGAAAACTTCTCTATCCAGACTGCCAGCAGCAACACCAGAAAACTCATTACCCGTCCCTCACTTCAATCCTGCAAAGCAGCTCGATAACGCGCCCAGTCGAAACAGGGGCCCGGATCGGTCTTGCGCCCCGGGGCAATATCGCTATGGCCGCAGATTCGCTGCGTGGTGATACCCAAAAACGTCGCCTGCAACTGCCGGGTCAACTCGATCAGCGCAGCATACTGGGCGTCGGTAAACGGCACATCATCGGTGCCCTCCAGCTCGATCCCGATAGAAAAATCATTGCACGTCTCACGCCCTTCAAAGCTGGACACACCGGCATGCCAGGCGCGGTCCAGACAGGAGACAAACTGAGTGACCACCCCGTCTCGCTCGATCAAAAAATGCGCCGACACGCGTAAATCAGCAATACCTGCAAAATAGGGGTGTTCTGTGACATCCAGTTGATTCTGAAAGAAGGCCTGGACTTTACCGGTCTTGAACTGAGCGGGCGGCAAACTGATGTTGTGGATCACCAGCAGAGAAATGTCAGCGTCGGGTCGCGCATTGAAATTGGGCGACGGGCAGTGATGCGCGCCGTGGCACCAACCGCTTGCGGAGTCCAGCTGCATGAAAGGTTCCCTGAACAGACGAATCGATGAGCACAAGTATGCCCTCGATAAGGGGAAGTGGGGCAGCAATATTCAGTGTCTGAAAATACTTTCACCCATGAATTTGCTGCCACTGCCTGCACAGTGGGCCTGTGTCAGGCAGGCAGGTTAATCGCGCTTGAGCCGACGCAGATTGCTGATTACCGATTCCAGCGCTCGATCAAACAGCAACGCATCGTCCAGCAGGCGGATGGCGCCACGACGAAACTCCACAGCCAAGCCCATGCGGGTCTTTTCCAGGACTTTCATGCCTCTGCGGTTAACGAAAATATAACGGCCCGTGGGCTCAATGATGGTCGCCAGCTTGCAACGCATTGCCTGATCGTCATCTTCTTGCATTTCCACCCAGCAGCCCACCCGCAGTGTGTCGACCTGAAGCAGGGCGACATCGTCATCCGCCAAGCGAACCAAGGGCTCGCCTACCGGTTGTTCACCGGCGGCAATCAGGACGATTTCCTCAACCACCTGAACCATTTCAGACGCTGGCTCAGAGGCTGCCAGGTTGTCTTCCTGATGGTCCTGCTGACGTGCGAAGTGGTGAAAGGCCTGCACATGCAAGGCTTCCAGTTGACTGAAAAATTCGCCGGTGGCAAACGGATCAAACGCGGCACTGGTCAGACCATCACGTAACGACTTGAGTAAACCGGGGACCAGATCCAGTAATCGCTGGCGAGCATCGGCTTCCGAATGCAGCTCGACGCTCCAGATCAGATCGTCCATGGCAGCCAGACCCGCACTCCACTCCGTTGACTGTTCACCGTGCTTCAGGCAGGTCAACAACAGCACCTTGCTCCAGGCTTCCTCCAGCAGGCGCACCACCGCCTCAGGCAATGTCTTGCCCAGCAGACGCTGGTTCAGTTCCTGCTGCACGCGCTGGCGAGCCAACTCGGCCCTGGCGCGACCCTCTTCAGCATCGCGAGTACGCTGTTCCAATAATTCACTGCGCCGACGTTCATCGTTGGTGAACGTCAGAAAGTCCGCGAGCAATTCCGAAAAAATCGCCGGGTCATCAACGAAGTCATTCAGCAGCCGTTGCACGATGTGTTCGACACGCAGGTACAGGCTGTCGCGCAGATTATCGTCACGCCCGCCCCAGCCCAGCGCGGCTGAAGCGATTTCGTTGAGCAGCCGCCGCGCCGGATGGGTGCCGCGGCTGAAAAAACTTTTGTCGAGTACCGCGACCTTGAGCATCGGGATTTGTAGCCGCCCAATCAAAACCTTGAGCGAATCCGGCAAATTGCGGTCATCAAGGATGAACTCGAAGAGCATCGCGATCAGGTTGATTACGTCCTCATCGACCAAGGCCACCACGCGAAACTTGCCACTTCTCATACTGACCCGGGCCAACAACTGATCCAGCTGATTGCGCAGATCGAAATCATCCTGCGCTTCCGGGGTCGGCACGTACTGCTGCAGATGCGACAACAGGCGCAACAGGTCTTGACTGGAAATCGGCTTGGTTTCGGTGCTGGCTTCATTCGGGGGTGTGACGCGGCCACGCACGAGCAAGAGTAACTCCTGCAATGCCGCAAACACCTCTTGCACGTCCTGCTCGAATTTCTGACTGACGCGTGCCGAAACGTCCTCTTCAGCGCCCTGAGACAAACGTCCGCTGGGTGCCGAACGATCAGCGGCACGACGCACAGGCGCGGCTTTGAGTTCAGGAAGAATGCCGTTGTCGATCAACAACTGGTTGGCTTCGGCGTACAGCTGATCAGCATCGGCCAGCACGTACTTTTCAAACAGCTTGAAGATGATCAGTTTGACCTTGATTTCCACGCCAAGGCTGCGCCCTGCCTGCAAAAAGAAATCGCACAACAAGGTCGGCCCCATGGGGTTGGTTTCGTCGCTCAAACGCTTGGGGATGAGGGTGTTCAAACGCGTGGTCAACTGGCCCAAGGCAAAGCCATCGCGGCTCAGCACTTTGGAGACCATCGCCTCCACGGCCACCGTTCTTTCCAGATCGTCGTTGTGCACCAATGCCAGCTTGTCGAAGGACACGGGCGGCGCAACGACCGGCTCGTTGACCTCGTATTGCCCCAGACGCAGGAAGGCCTCAAAAAACTTGTCGAGAAAACCGCGTTCAATGCTTTTGCGCTTGAGGCGCAGGTCGCGCATGGCCTCGAAGAAAATATTCTGTTCTGCGTTGTTGTGCGCTCGATCCGCCATTTCGAACAACGTGTCGTCAGCGTTATCGAATAAGGTTTGCAGCGCCTCTTTGAGTTGCTGTGCGGCTTTATCACGGACTTGCAAGAATACGACGGGCAACCTGGCCAGCGACGAACTCGCCGTTTGCTCAGGGGTCACCTTATTCAACGGCACCACTTTTCCGTCGTTTTGCATGCAAGCTTCCTCTTGAATACAGTCAAAACCCCTCTACAGACAAGACGTGTAAGCCCCGTCCGTAAAGCGATTTCCTTTAAATTCGATTTTCGTCAAAGTCATGACGTCAATTGCAAGGCGGAGTATCTTGCAAAAGATGTCTGTTGCGCCAGTGAACTCTTCGCCGCGCAGAAATTGACCTGCGCTGGGTAGACCTTCAAAAACGCCATCTATCGCACCGCCGTCGATAAAACCGACCAACTGCACGCCAAGGCTTTAGACAAGGGGCGTGTCACGGGGTGGGTTGCGGCGGTGGGGTGCCTTATACTCCGGCCACTTAGAAAGTGGAGCCCGCTATGCCAAATCTACGCCTCGCCCACCTGACTGCCGAAATCGAAGCCAACGTGCGCCGTGCGTTGCTTGAGGACGTTGGCAGTGGCGATATCACCGCCCAATTGATCCCTGCAGAACGCCTCGCCAAAGCCACTATCATCACTCGCGACGCGGCGGTGATCAGTGGCTCTGCATGGGTGGATGCGGTTTTTCGTCAGCTGGACCCTCGCGTTGCCGTGCACTGGCAGGTCACCGATGGTGATCGGGTCAAGCCCAACCAAGCGTTGTTCCACCTCGAAGGCCCCGCGCGTTCATTGCTCACCGGCGAACGCAGCGCGCTGAACTTTCTACAAATGCTGTCGGGCGTTGCGACGTGCGCACAGTTCTACGCGGACAAAGTCGCCGACACCCAGGTGAAGCTGCTGGACACCCGTAAAACCCTGCCGGGCCTGCGCCTGGCGCAAAAGTACGCCGTCACCTGCGGCGGCTGCCATAACCACCGCATTGGCCTGTTCGATGCCTTCCTGATCAAGGAAAACCATATCGCGGCCTGCGGCGGCATTGCCCAAGCCGTCAGCGCAGCCCGTAAAATCGCCCCCGGCAAGCCGGTGGAAGTCGAAGTCGAAAGCCTCGACGAACTCAACCAGGCCCTCGCTGCCGGCGCTGACATCATCATGCTCGACGAACTGAGCCTGGACGACATGCGCGAAGCCGTCCGCCTCACCGCCGGCCGCGCCAAACTCGAAGCCAGCGGCGGCATCAACGACACCACCCTGCTGCCGATTGCCGAAACCGGCGTCGACTACATCTCCATTGGGGCGCTGACCAAAGACGTAAAAGCCGTGGACCTGTCGATGCGCTTGAGCCTCTGACGTTTCGCCAGGCATGAAAAAGCCCGATCAGTGATCGGGCTTTTTCTGACGCTGGTGCCGAAAATAGGAATCGAACCTACGACCTTCGCGTTACGAGTGCGCTGCTCTACCGGACTGAGCTATTTCGGCGGATGGATGAGGCTAGTATTGCTTTTTGTTCCGGAGAAGTCGTTGACTGTCGTACACCATAATACTGAGCGCGCACCAACAGAAACCGCTAAAGCTGTCTTTGTTGATGCGTTTACTTTCGCATAACAGCAGAACGTATACCTAGTACCTAGTCAAAAACTGACATTAGAGCTTCGGAAGATATTTGGCGTCGACCGTCCCACCGATACCCCAAGTGCACTGCGCACTAGCTACACATGTCATGGTATAGATAATAGTTTTTGTATCTATATCAGCAGAACCCGTGCCCTGCATGACTACTGTGACAGTGCCACCAAGCGCCGAAGTGCCTGCAGCAGTTACCGATGTTACATATTTGCTTGTGATAGTCGCGGCGGCAGGCAATCCCAGAGTTGCGTTTGTAGATCCGTTAATCAAAGAGCTTTCGTTGAACGCCAATGCCAGGGCAGTCTGGGCCGGAGAGGATATGCTAGTCGCTTCTGCCGCTTTCGCCTTGAGCGTATAGGTACTGTAAGCCGGTAGCGCCACAGCAGCTAAAATCCCGATGATCGCGACAACGATCATCAACTCGATAAGCGTAAAGCCTTTTTGTGATTGCATGAGTACGTCTCCAAGCGTCAATTAAGTGTTGCCCTTTCTAGCTAAAAGCACAGCGCGTGCCAAGACCTTCCTAATAGCCTGCACAACCTATGGCCTAATCCCCCTAGCCAGCGCCCACCCTAAAAGAGCTCAGTTTGACAATTTTCGTCACTTTCCTTCCCGTTATTTGGCATGGCCGCCCGACTGCGCTATAAACCTCCCACTGTCTGTGTCTGGTGGTTTTATGACTGATGTTGTTCTTACCGGGCTGGCCAAGCAATTAGTGCTGACCAACCTGCTCAACGAAAAAGCTGCGCAACAGGCTTATCAACAAGCCCAACGCGACAAGGTTTCGCTGGTCAGCTACCTGGTGCAAAACAAGCTGGTGAAAAGCCTGGTGCTGGCCGAGATCGCTTCCGAGCAATTTGGGGTGCCGTTCCTGGACCTGAGCAGCCTGGACAAAGACAGCCTGCCCAAAGGCCTGGTCAGCGAAAAGCTGATTCGTCAGCACAATGTGTTGCCGTTGTGGCGTCGCGGCAATAAATTGTTCATCGGGATATCAGACCCCACTAACCACCAGGCCATCACCGATATTCAGTTCAATACCGGGCTGACCACCGAAGCCATTCTGGTGGAAGACAACAAGCTCACCGACGCTATCGACAAGTTTTTTGACAGCCAGTCCTCAGGAATGGGCGATCTGGCAGATGTCGATCTCGAAGGATTGGACGTCGGGCTCGCTGACGATAAAAAACAGGATGCCATTGCAGGTCAAGATTCCGACGACGCGCCAGTGGTGCGCTTCGTCAATAAAATGCTGCTGGACGCCATCAAACTGGGCTCATCAGACTTGCACTTCGAGCCCTACGAAAAATCTTACCGGGTCAGGTTGCGCACCGACGGTATTCTGCATGAAGTCGCCAAACCACCAATCCACTTGGCCAGTCGAATCGCGGCGCGCTTGAAGGTGATGGCCGGGCTGGATATTTCCGAGCGGCGCAGGCCACAGGATGGCCGGATCAAGCTGCGCATCTCAAAAACCAAATCGATCGATTTTCGAGTCAACACCCTGCCGACCTTGTGGGGTGAAAAGGTTGTGATGCGGATTCTCGACTCGTCCAGCGCACAAATGGGCATTGATGCCCTAGGCTATGAGCCCGAGCAAAAAGCACTGTACCTGGAGGCACTGAAACAGCCGCAAGGGATGATTCTGGTCACCGGCCCCACAGGCTCGGGTAAAACCGTTTCGCTGTACACTGGCCTGAACATTCTCAATACCGTCG